>Ga0315288_10005043_pt1 | contig 16802 bp, 12 predicted proteins | sample YL17G11_20_MG_FD_203454 | JGI IMG/M metagenome (GOLD analysis project Ga0315288, IMG submission 203454) | Sediment microbial communities from Yellowstone Lake, YNP, Wyoming, USA - YL17G11_20 | ecosystem: Environmental > Aquatic > Freshwater > Lake > Sediment | place: USA: Wyoming | collected... | reverse complement strand
TGCGCCGCGGGCCAAGCCCCAGGAGCATTCGATCGCGGTTATTCATTTTCAGAACCAGACCGGGGATCCCGCCTTCAATTATCTCCAGGAGGCCCTGCCCAACCTTCTCATCTCGAGCCTCGAGCAGTCCCCCTACGTCCAGGTCACAACCTGGGAGCGGCTCTACGACCTCCTTCAGCAGTCGGGAAAAGCCCAGGTTAAATTCATCGACCGAGAGATGGGATTCGACTTGTGTCTGCGGGACGGCATCGAGGCGATCGTCCTGGGAACCTATACCAAAGCCGGCGACATCTTTGCGACCGAGATCAAGATCCTCGAAGTCCGGACAAAAAAGCTTTTGAAGAGCGCGACCGCTCAGGGAGAAGGCGTAGGCAGCATTCTGGCCAAGCAGATCGATGTCCTCAGCAAAGAGATCTCCCAGGGGATCGGTCTTTCGAGGAGGACGGTCGAAAAAACCGTCCCGCGGATCTCCGATCTCACCACGGCTTCGTTGGAAGCATATGAGCTTTATCTCAGGGGCGTGGAATCCTTGAACCGGTTTTATTTCGACGAGGCCCGGCAATTCCTGGAGAAAGCCGTAGGGCTCGATCCGGCGTTCGCTTCGGCGCATCTCGGTCTGGCCACCGTTTATGGTTATCTCAATGAATCGAAGTTGCGGCTTGAGGCCGTCCAGAAGGCCAAAGCGAACGCCGGAAAAGCCACGGATAAAGAGCGCTTCTTTATTGATGCTTACTACGCCAGGCTGATCGATAATAATCCGGAGAAGCAGCTGTCCCTCGACCTCCAAATCGCCCAAAAATATCCCAAGGAAAAATTAGGGCACTACAATCTGGGACTAGACTACCAGAATAAAGGGTTGAATGCCGAAGCAATCGAAGCTTACAACAAATGTCTCGAGCTCGACCCCGCGTTCGGCCCGGCGCTCAACGGGATCGCGTATATTTACATGAATTCCGACAATTATGAAAAGGCGCTGGAATATTTCAAGAAATATGTCTCTTTGCACCCGGTGGACGCGAATCCCCTGGACTCCTTGGCCGATCTCTATTTCCGGATGGGAAGGTTCGACGACGCCCTGGACAACCTCAAGGCCGCCCTGAAAATCAAGCCCGATTGGGGAAGCGAAGACACCATCGCCGTCATCCTGTCGATCCGGGGAGAATATCTCGAGGCGCTCCGATGGAATGATCAATCCATTCGCCGGACGACGGTCAAAGGATGGCAGGCCGTTGGGTATTGGTGGAGAGCGATTTATGAGCATTTATTGGGCCGCCGGCGGTCGTCCGACCAAAACCTGAACATGGCGGAAAACATCTGGGAGGGGATCAACTATAGGGACGGACCATATCTGGCTAAATTGGTCAGAGGGTTTTTTAGCCTGGACCAAGGGGACTTAGGCCGGGCCCAAAGGATGTCCGACGAAATATTTTCTCTTTCTCAAACCCTGAGACCCGGGTTGCTCCACCCGATGAACTTGTATGCCGCTTTTATGGAAACCAGACGGGGCGAATGGGACGCCGCCCGGAAGAAGCTTGAGGAATTCGAGCCTCTTTTGCGGAATGCGGCCAAGCAATATCCCCGTATTGCCGCGCAGTCGCGAATCCTTTATGCCGTGGTCCGGGGAGAATACGCTCTCGCCCAGGGACGGGCCGACGAGGCGATCGCCCTTTTGGAGAAAGAATGGACTCCTCAGGAGCCTCCATCCTCCATCTCCGTTAATGTCTTGCCGTTCCTTATCCATAATGTTCCTTTCGAACAAGACGTCCTGGCCCGGGCTTACCATAAGGCCGGGAATCTCGACAAGGCCATCTCCGAATATGAAAAGCTGCTGACCAATGACCCGGTGAGCAAATGGCGCCGCTTTCCCCATCCGATCTACCATTTCCGTCTGGCCGAATTACTCGAAGCTAAAGGGGATAGAATCCGAGCCCGGGAACACTACCAAAAATTCCTCGAGCTTTGGAAGCAAGCCGATCCCGGCATTCCGGAGTTCGAGGCGGCTAAGAAGAAGCGGCTGGGCTGAACACCTGGTATAATATAGTGACTATGAAGGTTTCGGTCATCCAGATCATCCAAACGATGCTCGTCTCCGGGGTCATGGTCTCGGCCTGCGCCCTCCTCCTTCTGGGGATGAACAACAAGTACTCCTCGATCGTCAACCGGATCCGCCTCCTCAAGGACGAGGAGCGCCGAATCGAGGGCGCGCCCTTGGCCGATCCCAAGGGGGAACGGAAGGAGAACATCGCCGCCCAGCTCCCCCTGCTTATGGCCCGGCTGAAGCTCGTCCGCAACACCGTGACCGCCTATTCCTCGGGCATCGTCCTCTTCATCCTCTCCTCCTTCCTCATCGGCCTGCAGTTCGTCACGGTCTCGAAGATCGTCGAGGCGGGGATCATCTGCGCCTTCCTCGGCGGCATGGTCTGCGTCCTGACCGGCGTCATCCATAACGCCATCGAGGCCCGGAGGGGATTCGACGTCGTCAGGATCGAGGCGGATCGCGACCCCTTCGAGTTGGAAGACTGAACGAAAGGCCGACATCTCGCCGCCGTCTACTATTTCTTCTAAGGGCCGTGAAACAATTCAGTTTCGGTCTTCGTACTAACAACTGTCAGGGTCAACGTCAAGGAGCGATTCTATGAACAAAAAGAGCGTCTTGATCGGGGCGAGCCTGCTCTCCGTCCTGGCCGGCGCGGCGGCGCAGGAGCGGGCCAAACCGGCGCAGTATTTTTTCCACGAAAAACTCGAAGTGAAAGTCCCGGATTTCCCGGCCGAAGGATTGATTCTGGATATCGGCGGCGGGGGAGAAGGCGTCATCGGACAGCTCAAGGGAACTCAGGTCATCGCCGTCGATCTTCTCAAGCGCGAACTCGCCGAAGCTCCCGCGGGGCCTCTTCTGAAGATCGTCATGGATGCCCGGGACCTCAAATTCCTGGATGGAGCATTTCCGACGGCCACGGTCTTCTTCACCTTCATGTACATCGCCCCGGCCGATCATGAAAAAGTCTTCCGGGAGATCCACCGCGTTCTGAGGCCCGGCGGTCGGCTTCTCATCTGGGACGTCATCTTTCCCAAGAAGGCCGATCCGCAGAAGACCGGGATCTTCTATCCTCTCCACATCGCCCTGCCGAAGAAGGAAATCAACACCGGCTACGGCGTCCGGTTCGGGGACGGAGAGCAGGGCTTGGCCCATTTCGTCGATTTGGCCGAAAAGACGGGCTTCGAGGTCGTCACCCGGAGCCCGGAGAAGGGCTGGTTTTCTCTAGAGCTAAGGAAGCGCTAACTCTAAAAACGGGGGACAGGAACCGAATTTCAGAAAATTCGGATCCTGTCCCCACTTTTCTTACATACCGTAAAGCTCGATGATTTCCTGGCGGGTCTTGCCCAGGATCCCGAATTTCTTTCCGACCTTGTTGAACGCCTCCAAGGCTTTGTCGAGATGGTGGATTTCATGGCCGGCCGAGATCTGGGTCCGGATCCGGGCCTGGCTCTGGGGCACAACCGGAAAGAAAAAGCCGACGGCGTAGATCCCCTCGTCGTAGAGCGCCCGGGAGAAGTCCTGGGCGAGCTTGGCGTTAAAGAGCATGACCGGGACGATCGGCGTATCGCCTTTCTGGAGGACGAATCCGGCTTCGGTCAGGCCTTTGCGCCAGTAGGCGGCGTTGGTTTCGAGCTTGTCCCGGCGCTCGGTCGAGGCCATGAGGATGTCGAAAACCCGGAGGATGCCGACGACGACGACCGGGGCGATCGTATTGGAGAAGAGATAAGGCCGGGCTTTTTGGCGGCACATCTCGACGATCTCCTTGCGGCCGGAGACGCACCCGCCCGTCGCTCCGCCGAGGGCTTTTCCGAACGTCGTGGTGATGACATCGATTTTTCCCATGACCCCGCATTTTTCGTGGGTGCCGCGGCCGGTCTTGCCGATGAAGCCCGAGGCGTGGGACTCGTCGACCAGGAGCATGGCGTCGTATTTCTCGCAAAGGGCGACCATCTCGTCGAGCTTGGCCGTGTCGCCGTCCATCGAGAAAACCCCGTCGGTGATGACGAGGCGGTAGCGCTTGTCCTGGAACATCTGGAGCTTCTGCTCGAGATGGCCCATGTCGGAATGCTTGAAGGTGTCGGGCATGGCGCCGCAGAGCCGGATGCCGTCGATGAGCGAGGCGTGGACCAGCCGGTCCGAGATCATGACGTCGTCCTTATTCAGGATGGCCTCGAAGACGCCGGCATTGGCGTCCATGCAGGAGGGGAAGAGGATCGTGTCCTCGGTCCCGAGAAACTCGGTCACCCGCGCCTCGAGCTCGCGGTGGATGTCCTGGGTTCCGCAGATGAACCGGACGGACGACATCCCGTAACCGCGGGTGTCGAGGCCCTCATGAGCGGCCTTGACGACCTCGGGATGGCTCGAAAGCCCGAGGTAGTTGTTGGCGCACATGTTGATGACCTTGCGGAGCGAGGAGCCGGCGGGGAACTCGACCTCGATGTCGGCCGACTGGGGCGAGTGGATGAAGCGCTCCTGCTTGAACAGGCCGGCGTCCTTGAGCCCCTGGAGGACGGCTTGATACGCTTGCCGGGTGGTGTCGTTAAAAGCCATGGGAGGACTCCTAAGCCCGGGTGAAACGGAGGACGAGGTCGGCGATCTTGTTGACGCTGTCGAACGCCTCGGGCGACGCGTCCTCATCGGGAATCGAAATCTTGCACTTGTTCTCGAGGAAGCGCTTGAGCGAGACCATGGAGAACGAATCCACGATCCCGCCCGAGATGAGAGGCGTGTCGTAGCCGATGGGATCGGCGCCCTCTTCGAGATACTCGGCGGTCACGTACTTCAGGATGCTGTCCTTGAGATCATCGGCCATAAGATTGCTCCTTATTCGCGGATAAAAATTTTTAGTCGTTCTCCAAGGTGGAGGTGTCGCCGATTTCCTCGCCCCACTCCTTGGCCTTGAGGATGCGGCGCATGATCTTGCCGCTCCGGGTCTTGGGGAGCGAGTCGACGAACTCGATTTCCTGGGGCATCGCCAGGGGCGAGAGCTTCTTGCGGATGAAGTTCATGATCTCCAGGTCGAGGTCGGCGCTTGGCTTGAAGCCGGCCTTGAGGGCGACGAAGGCCTTCACGACTTCCATGTTGATCGGATCGGGCTTCGCCACGACGGCGGACTCGGCGATGGCCGGGTGCTCGAGGAGGACGGACTCGACCTCGAAGGGGCTGACGAGATGGCCGCCGGTGTTGATGATGTCGTCGTCCCGGCCGACGAACCAGAAGTAGCCTTCCTTGTCCAGGCTCGCCCGGTCGCCGGTCATGTACCAGCCGTTTTGGAACTTCTTCCGATAGGTCTCCTCGTTGTTCCAGTACGTCCGCATCATCGCCGGCCAACCGGGCCTGATCCCGATAAGGCCGATCTTGCCCGTCTCGGCGTACGGTTCGTAGGTCTTGGGATCGAGGATCGTGGCCGTGATCCCGGGGAAGGGCTTTCCCATCGAGCCCGGCTTGATTTTCATCCCGGGGAAGTTCGTGATCATGATCGAACCGGTCTCGGTCTGGAAATAGGTGTCGAGGAAGGCTTTTCCGAAGACCTTCTCCGACCAGAGGACGGCCTCGGAGTTGAGCGGTTCGCCCACGCTGGCGAGCAATCGGAGCGACGACAGGTCGTGTTTCCGGACGATCTCCTCGCCCGCCTTCATGAGCGAACGGATGGCCGTCGGGGCCGAATACCAGACGGTGATTTTGTGCTTTTCGATGAATTTGTACCAGGCTTCGGCCGAAAAACCGCCGTCGAGGACGCCCTGGCTGACGCCCAGGCTCCAGGGGGCGATGATCCCATAGGATGTGCCCGTGACCCAGCCGGGGTCGGCCGTGCACCAGTAGATGTCGTCGTCCCGAAGATCATGGACCCACTTGGCGGTCAAGTATTGAGAGATGAGGGAATAGTGGACGTGCTTGACTCCCTTGGGAAGTCCCGTCGTCCCCGAGGTGTAGTGGAGAAGGGAAGGCGATTCAGCCTCGGTCGGATGGATGTCCAGGTGCTCGACCGGGTCGGCTTTATCGAGGGAAAAAACGACTTCCTTCTTCTGGAGGGGGGCCTTGCCGTCGTGATCGACGATGATGATGTGCTCGAGGAACGGGAGCTTGTCCAGGATCTTGCGGATCTTGGGAGCGTGCTTGCGCTGGGTGATGACGGCCTTGGTCTGGGCGTTTTCCAGGCGGACGAACAGCGACTCGTCGCCGAAGGCCGAAAAAAGGGGCTGGCCGATGGCCCCGATCTTCAGGATGCCGAGCGTCCCGAGGTAGAGCTCGGGGACCTTGTCCATGAAGAGGCAGACCCGGTCTTCGGCCTGGATCCCTAAGCCGTGAAGAAAATGGCCGATCGTGTTCGAAGCCCGGCGGACATCGTGGTAGGTGAAACGCTTTTCGATTCCGCCCAGCCCCTCCCAGAACAGGGCGATCTTATCTCCCTTACCCATAAGGCAGATCCGGTCGGAGCAATGCCAGCCGACATTGAGGCCTTTTCCGGGCTCATAGCCCAGCTCGCTTTCCGCGATCGACCAGCTGAAATTTTTCAGACGTTCTTCATAGGATCCTATGTTCGGCATGGGCCACACTTCTCCGGCGAAATTTTTGAAGAAAGATTATAGCGGAATCGCCCGAAAAGTCAAAATCCTTGACAAAAGAGCCGTTTACAGGTAAAGTAAATTTCCTTTCGACCGATCTTTCCCCAAAAACCATGGCTAAACTCATTCGCCGTCACCATAGATATTTTCTCCTGAGCTTTATCGTCCTCTTCTTTTTCGGGGGCAGGCCGGCCGAATTCGGGCAGGAGATCTCTTTTTTCCAGGGCTACCTCATTCCCAAGCCGGTCATCCGGGTGGCCTTGGGCGTCAACTTGGAGGATATCCATATCCACGCCTCGTCGGGAATGAAACTCTACCTGGCCAACCAGAATTACAAGCTTTTGGGGAGCGATATTTTCGAGATCCGGGTTCGGGCCTATAAGGAAAAGTTGACCGAAAAATTCTTGGTCCTGGCCGCCCAGTCGCGCCGAAGGGAAGACGCGGAAAAAACGGCCAAGGACCTTCGGGCCAAAATCTCCTTCCGTGTTTATGTCACGGAAGACAAGGCCGAGGACCTGGAGGGCGTTTTTCAAGTCCGGGTCGGCGATTTCCTGGCGCGGAGCGAAGCCCTGAGCTTCATCAAGCGGCTCGCCCAGCTCGGCTTTCCCGAGGGCTGGATCATCCGCGAGGACGTGACCGAACCCGCCTCCAAACCGCGCTGGGTCATGATCAACGACGAGCTTCTCGACCTCGACCAGAGGACGGCTCTCTATATCATCCCCGCGAACGGGCAGAGTTATCTGGCCTTCGGGGGCCATAATTACCGAGGGATCTTCGTCCTCAAGGGAAGCCGCCGGGGCGTCCTCCTCATCAATATCTTGAACCTCGAGGACTATCTGAAGGGCGTCGTCCCGGGAGAACTGTCCCCCCTGTATTACGGCGAGCTCGAAGCCTTGAAAGCCCAGGCCGTGGCCGCGCGGACGTATGCGCTCAAAAACCTCGGCCAATTCGAGGACCTGGGATTCGACCTCTATGACACCCCCGCGTCCCAGGTCTATGACGGGATGAGTATCGAACACCCCTTGAGCAGCCGGGCCGTGGACGAGACCCGCGGCCAGGTCGCCGTTTACGGCGGCAAGCTGATCAACGCCCTCTATTCGAGCACCTGCGGCGGCGTCACCGAGAACGCCGAGGCCGTTTTCGGCGGCCCGCCGGTGCCCTACCTCAAGAGTACGGAATGCGTTTGGGAGAACGAAAAGGCGTTTTCGCTGAAGGCCGGCGCGGCCGTCCCGGCGGTATTCGAGAGCGGAAAAAACATCTCCCCGGAGCTGGCCGAGCTCGAGGCCCTCGATGTCCTCGATTTAGCGGCCGAGCCTGCCTCCTGGTACGGCGCGGCGGCGATGCCCGGAGAGGCGGCCGTCTGGGCCCGGAAAGCGGCCGCCGCGGCCGGCCGGATCGCCGGGAAGGTCGAGCCTCAACCTGGGGCTTTGACTCCCCTCGCTCTCGGCCGTCTGCTCGTGAGGGCCTTCGGATGGGAGGAGCGGGTCGGCAACCTCGTCGGAAAAAGCGAGGCCGAACACGTCACGAAGAATTGGAAAGGCTTGCGTCCCCCAGACCGCCCTCTGGCGGCCTTTCTTTTAACTTCTGGAATCCTGACCCCTGATCCGGATCCATCGGCGGATGGGCCGCTTACCCGGGCCCGGGCGGCGCTGATCATCCGGAGGGCGCTCGTCTTTTCCCGGGATCCTTATCGTTCGGGGAATTTCGAAAGCCTCGCCGGCGGGGCGATCGTCGTCTCCGAGGACGGCGAGACGAAAACGCTCGCCTTGAGAAAGCCCTGGTATCTTTTCAGGCGGATCGACGGCGAAACGGCCCCGGCGGCCTCCGCGGAATTGACGGGCGGGGAGGTCCTCCGCTGGATCGGATCCGGGGGTGTCGTCCGGCTTCTCGAAGTCCAAGCCGCCCCTCCGACGAATATCCTGGACCGGTCTTCCCAGTACCATAGCTGGCAAGTCCGAGTTTCGCTGGAAGACCTCGAAGTCCGGCTCAATCAGTTCTATCCGATCGGGAAGCTCATCGATCTCGTCCCGAAAAAGCGCGGCGTCTCCAAGCGCCTGCTCGACCTCCTCATCGTCGGGCAGGAAGGCCAGGTCCGCGCGACCGGAATGAAAATCCGGCAGGTCCTCAATGTCCGGGACACCCTCTTTGTGATCGAGACGGAGCGGGACGCCGAGGGCAAAATCTCCCATTTCGTCTTCACCGGGAAGGGCTGGGGCCACGGTGTCGGCTTGTGTCAGGTGGGGGCGTTCCGGATGGCCCAGAAAGGCGCGACCTGCGACCAGATCCTCAAGAAGTACTACCGCGGGATCAAACTCAAGAAAGAATATTAGCCCTCGGTTTCTTTTTTGCTTTTCCGGTTCCAGTACAGATACCCCGGGATCCCCAAGGCGACCCAGAGGAGCCCCATCACCGAATTGATGATCGGGGATCTCCCGCTCGTGTAGTTCGAGATGTCCGAGTACAGGGTGAAAACGATGTACACGGAGGCGAAAAGCACGAAGAGGATCGGGGTGACCGGATACCCCCAGACCCGGTAGGGCCGCGGTGCGTCGGGCATTTTTTTGCGGAGGGTGAAAACGCTGATGGCCGCCAAGGCGTAAAAGATCCAGCTCACGAAGATCAGCATGTCGGTGAGCTGATCGAAGGTCCCGCTGAACACCAGGATCGAGGCCCAGGCGCCCTGGACGACGAGGGCCGCCCCCGGCGTCCGATAGCGCGGGTGGACGTTCCCGAGCCTGCGGAAGAACAGCTTTTCCCGGGCCATGGCGAAATAGACCCTGGCCGAAGTCATGGCGATGCTGTTGACCGCCCCGAATGTGGAGATCATGATCGCCACGGCGATCGCCGCCGCGCCCCATTTCCCGAGGAAGCTCGCCGCCGTGTCGACGGCGACGAGGTAGCTTTCGGAATATTTGGCCGCCATCTCCGGGACCGGGATGATATAGATATAGGCCAGGTTGATCAAAACATAGACGGCGATGACGACAAGGACGGTGATGGCCATCGCCCGGGGGAGGTTTTTCTGGACGTTTTTAATCTCGCCCGACATGAAGGTGATGTTGATCCAGGCGTCGTAGGCCCAGAACGCCCCGGCCATGGCCATGATGAACATCAGGAAGACCGACGGCGACCCGGCCGCGGCGGGGATCGACTCGGTGAAGTTCCCCAAGCTGCCGTGCCCCAGGGTGAAGGCGAGAACGACGAGAGCGATGAGGACCCCGATCTTGAGGCCGGAGAAGATGATGGCGATGGCATTCCCGAACTTTACGCCGAAGTAATTCATGGCTGTTAGGAAAAGAACGAGGGCGATCGTCGTGAGCTTCAGGCCGATGGACTTGAAGGGGGTCATCGCCCCGATGCCGGGAATAGGGATGGCGAAATTTTCCCAGGCCGCCGACAGCCGGGGAAATTTGACGAAATACCCGAGCGAGTCCGAGAAAACGTAGGCGATGGCGGCGAGCGATCCCGTTTGAGTGACGATGAAGACGGCCCAGCCGTAAAGGTAGCCGACGAACCGGTTGTAGCCCTTGTTGAAATAGATGTACTGTCCGCCCGGGTCCTGGAACATGCCCGAAATCTCGGCGATGGAAAGGGCCCCGAACAGGGTCATGATCCCGGCCACGACCCAGACGAGAATGAGGAGCTCGGGAGAGCCGAGCTGGGAAGCCATGAGGGCGGGTTTTTTGAAGATCCCCGAGCCGATGATGGAACCGACGCCGGCGGCGACGGCGGCGATCAGCCCCATTTCCCGGACGAGCTCGAGGCGTTTCGATCCGTGAGCGGATGGGTCGGTCATAGGCCTGCCTTTCGCCGCCGATTATATCTATTTTTGTGGTGGAGGCAAATCACTGCCGAGATCGGCTCAGGTCCTTTTCAGATAGCGATATTTCGGCCCCGAGCGGGAGTCCTTGAACATCCCCGTTTCGTGAGGATGGAAGGAAAAGACCGGCGCCGTCGCGACCGGGTCGGCCTCGTAGGCGCGGCGGAAACATTCGGCCGATCGAAGGATATTTTCAAGGATCACGCGCCGGGCTTTTTCCCGGAGCATTTCGTTCGAGGCCACGCCTTCGCCGAGCTCCAGGGCGATGCAGAGCCGAAGGTCGGAGCTCTCGTCGATATCGATCGAGAGCTGGAATGACGTGATCGCGGCGGCGAGCGCAGGGTCGTCCAGAATCGCCGCCGCGACGTCTGCGGTATAAATATTCGCCCCGTTGATCGAAACCGTTCCGTCGCTCCGGCCGAAAAGAAAAAGGAACGGGAATCCGACGACGGGTTGTCCTCCGTCGGCCGGCCCGAGGCCCCGGAGATCGTACCCGTGGCGTTTCAGGACGGACATCATCCGAAGGAAGGGGATCACGTCGCCCTCGTCGCCGATGTTGTACATGACCGTCGGTGAGACGGCGTGCCGGTTGAGCCCGGTGAAGTGGAGTTCCCGAACCCTGTCGGCGTTCGGGCGGGATGTCGCGTGGAACTTTACCGGCGAATACTGTCCCAGGAAGCAGGGCTTGCGCTCCTCTCCCAGAAGCGAGACGCGGAGACCGACGTCCTTTTCGAGGAGTTTTCGGATGGCGACGCAGACGTCGTTCTCCATAGCGATGCCCGCATCGATATCGATCGCGCCGTAAACCGAGTATACTCGCGCGCCCGGACGGAGGCGCGCGGAGATGTTTTCCCTCCAAGCCTCGGTGAAGCCTTCCCCTCCAGCCATGATATCGACGGCATATTCCCTCCAATGGAATCCCGTTTCGCGCCCGCCGAGGTCGATCAGTTCTTTCAGAAACGGCGGGTAGCCGCTGAGGAGATAACGAAATCCCGGCCCCATGTCTTTCATCGTCCGCAGGATTTTCGGGGCATCCGTCCCGATGTTTTTAAGAAGTCCGAAGCCGCGGAGGGCCCGGCCGAAGCTCTGACCGCCGGCCCAAGCGCCGAGCGTGAATCCGTTCAGAAGGATCACGGGATCGCCGCAGCCGAGCCTGTACATATAGGCCATGATGATCCGCCGCAGAGGGGCGTGGGCCGTATCCTCGTCGAGGCTCCGGATCCAGTTCGTCGGAGTGCCGGATGTCCCGGAGCTTTCCTCGATAAGGCCGTCGGCGGGAATCGTCCCGCCGACGCAGCGCGCGGCCGGCGGAAAAGCCAGGATATAGTTCTCCTTGTTCGCGGCGGGAACCGAATCGGAGAATTCTTTACCGTCGCGGACGTCCTCCTCCGTCACTCCTCGGGCGGAGAGAAAGGTCAGATAAGCCGGGACAAGGCGGTAGGCCCGGCGGAAGACATCAAGAGCTTTGCGTTCGCTGAGGCGTTCGAAGACGCCGGGGTCGATGCGGGCAAGGATACGGACGGCCTTTTTCGGGGACATCCGGGGGGACCCGAGGAGGCGGTCGACCGTGGCCAGGGGGAGCGAGCCGGCAACGAGCTTCGCGACGGCATTGAGAATCCGGTGCGACCCCCGGTTTACCGGCCCGTTGAGAAGTTCCGCCATGGCAGGCTCCTCTGAACCGCATTTATAGCGTTTTCGGAGGCCGGACGCAAGCCGGACCATCGTTTCTTGACAATTTCTTAGCTAAGGCCGAAGGCGAATTGACATGATCTTGCTTTGGTCCTATAGTAAAAATATCGACACCGGGAGGGAAGTCATGAGGACAAAAATCGTCGCCTTACTCACCCTAGCGGCTTTTCTCTTCTTTGAATGGTCGTGCGCGATTCACTCGACCAAAAAATATCCGTTGGCCGATCTAGGGAAGGCGCAGACGGTCAAAGCCCAGATCGCCGGCGTCGTCCTTAAGTCCGGAGAGGAGGTCCGATTCGTCAAGCCACGCTTCGGCCGGGTCCTCGAAGATTTCGTTGTGGCGTTTACGCAATCGGCCCCGCTCTCGAAAGTCGCAATCCGCAGCGAAGATGTCCAAAGCGCCATTCCGGACGAACGGGGCGAGGTCCGGGACATCATGACGAAGGCTGGAAAAGCCTATCAGGTCCGGTCCTTACAGAAGGAGAACGACCGCTGGATTGTCGAGGGATTCGCTTACGATAGGATCATTCCGTTGGCCGAGGTCGAGCTCGTCTATATCCGGAAGGTCGACCCGGCGGCCACGTTTCTCGCCACGATCGGCGGCGTCGCCGGGGTCGTTGGGGTTGTTTTCCTGATCGTGTTGCTCACCAAGGAGTCCTGCCCCTTTATCTACTCCTATGATGGGACGACGTACGTCTTCGACGCGGAGCCTTATGGGGGGGCGACCTCCGAGGGCATCAAGCGAACGGAATGGTGCGGGCTGCAGTACCTCAAGGAAGTCGGCGGCGAGTATCGGATCAAGATCACCAACGAGGTGGATGAGACGCAGTTCACGGACGAGATGAAGCTCCTCGTCGTGGACCATCCTGCCGGCGCTAAGGCCGTCGCCGACGAGGACGGCCGCGTTCACACTCTCTCCGATCCACGGCCTCCCATCCGGGCCGTAGACGGCCGGGGCCGCGACATCCTGCCCCGCGTCGTCCGGAACGACGAGATCTTCTGGATCACGAAAACCTGGGAGAAGAACGCCGACCGGAAGGAAGACCTCCGGGACGAGCTTCTCTTTGAATTTCCCAAGCCCGCCGGCGCTCGGACGGCCAAGCTCTTGTTCAACGGCTGCAATACCCTCTGGGCGTCCCAAATGGTCAAACGTTTCTTGGAGCTCTACGGCGCCGACGTCTCGAAAACCTATGAGGCCTTGCGTTCCCCGGGTCCCGCGCGGGATATGCGCCAGACGTTCAACGATCGGGAAGAGCTCTACCGTTTGAAGATCTGGGTCGAGACGCCGGCCGGCTGGGCGAATAAAGGCCTGGTCGTCGGTGGAGGGCCGTTTGTTTCCGAAGACCGGATCTATGCCGTCGACCTCGCCGACGTTCCGGGCGATATCCTGAGAATCAAGCTTTCCCCCCCGGCCGCGTTCTGGATGATCAATCATCTGGCCGTGGACTACGACCCCGACCTCCCCGTCCAGACGCGGGAAATCGAAGCCATCCGGGCCGTCGATTTTGCGGGCCGCGATCTCAGGCAGGACCTTGCCGCAACCGACGGCCGATATTTCGTTATGCCCAACACCGGGGATTGGGCGGAGATCGCCTATCCCGCTCCGGCGCGCGCCGGGGGGTTGGAGCGGACGGTCATCCTGAAGGCGAGCGGCTATTACGACATTCATCTCCGGGCGGAAGGACCCTGCCGGATGGACATCCTGACGCGTTTCTTGGCGGAGCCCGGATTTGTGGTTCAGTATTCATTCCGCGAATTCCTGAAGTGGCAGGCCGAAACTCTCGCTCAGCTTCAGAAATGAGCCAGAGAGAAAGCAGATGCCGCGAGCCGAAGTCCTCTGTGGAATCCGGGCCCGACGCTTCCGGCGGGCGTTCGCCGCTTACCTTATCGGCTGCGCCCTAAGGAAGCGAACGTATCCGCTGTTTAGATTCGGCGGCCGCGACGGTTTCCGAAGAACCGTCCGCGATTTGAGGAAGCTCGGCCTTTGTAAGCCCGTCCGGTTCGATGGTCGCGTCTTCTTCGGCCTCTCGATGCCGCATTGGCCGTCCGCGGCTTTCGACCGGGCGGTGGCGGGTGGCGCTTTAAATTTGGCGGCGGCGGGAACGTCGAGGAAGCGATATATCGATTCGGCTATTTTGGCCGTCACCCGGCGTTGCTCTTATGGTTGCCTCCACTGCTACGAGCGGCTGAACATCGGCGCCGAGGATGTCGTACCGGTGGAGAAATGGCAGGAAGCCATCGCCGGTCTCCAGGGGCTAGGCATCGGTGTGATCACCCTTTCTGGCGGAGAACCCTTGGAGCGGTTCGACGATGTTCTCGCTCTCCTTCGCTCCGCCGACGATTCGAAGTCCGACTTCCATCTCCACACTTCCGGATTCGGTCTCACGCCCGAGCGCGTCCGGGCCCTTCGTGCGGCCGGGCTGGTCGCGGCGGGCGTGGGGCTGGACGATGGATCGCCCGCTCGCCATGATGCCCTTCGCGGGAAAGCCGGAGCGTTCGAGACGGCGCTCCAAGCCATCCGTTTTTTTCAGGACGCGAACATCTTCGCCTACGTCAACGTTTGTCTGACGAAAGAGCTGTCGGCTCCGGGAGAGCTCGATCGGTTCTATGAGCGTCTCAAGAAGGAAGGCGTGGGCCTCATCAGGCTCCTTGAGCCTAAACCGTGCGGAGGTTATCTCGACGAGGATCCGGACCGGCTTTTCGACGCCGACGACCGAGCCCGATGCGCCGCCTTCTACGAACGTACGGCGCGGGATCCGGTCTACCGGGATTATCCATCCGTTTTTTATGAATCCTATTTGGAAGCGCCGGAGCGGATGGGGTGCCGGCTGGCCGGGCATTCTCTGTTCTATATCGACAGCCTAGGTTATGTCGAGCCGTGTGTCTTCCTGCCCGTCTCGTTCGGCAACATCGTGAGGGAAGATGTGGCGGCCGTTTTCGAGAGGATGCGGCGCGCGGCGCCGGAGCCTTTCCGCGGAGGTTGTCCGGCCGTCTTGCTGGCGCCCGAGATTCGGGCGCGATCCGGCCGAGGTCTTCAGGTGCCCGTTCCATACGAAGACATCCGGCCGAGCTGGGAAAACATGTGGGCGAACGGAGGAAGAGCATGAATGTCATTTATCTTTTCATGTCGTCCAACGCGGCCCTGATCCTCGACAAGATGATCATTCCCCAAATCCAGGCCGAAACCCATGGGGCCAACGTCGTCGGTTTATTCTTTTTTGCCGACAACGTTCATCTCTGCCTGCCGGAGCACCCCATCGGGGAAAAGCTGTCCGTTTTGGCGACAAAACATGGATTTTTCTTGGCCTGCTGCGATTTCTGTTGCGTCCAGAGAGGAATATCGGGACGCCTCTATCCGGGCGTTCTCGAAGGCTGCTTCCCCGACCTTTACCGTCTGGCGGGAGAGAGGAAGGCCGATCACGTCATCACGCTCTGAGGGGACGGCGATGATCGAAGCGACGAGGTTGAGCATCGAGGGGCGATGCCCTATCTGTATCCGGGAATGCCGCCGGGGCGAAAGCTTTTGCGGACGCCGCGACGCCGGCGGCCGCCTTCGTCGGCCCGATACCATCGCGGCTTGGATGATCGACCGCTTGTTCCAGAAGCCCATTATTCATTTCGGTCCCGATTTCCCCATCCTTTCGATCGGCTCGTGGGGTTGCAATTTCCGCTGTTTGGGGTGTCAGAACGTCCGTCTGTCTTGGACAACGACAGGGGAGGGGGTCAAGACCATCGACCTCGACCCCGGCGTCATCGTCCGGATGGCGCAGGCGCGCAGATGCCGGGGAATCGGCTACACCTATAACGAACCCGCCATCCAAATCGAATTCGTCGAGGAGACGGCGCGCCAAGCCCGGGCTTCCGGACTCATCAACGTTTTCGTCACGAACAGTACCCTGACTTGCTCCTCTATCGACCGACTCGCCCCCTGGATCGACGCCGTGGCGGCGGACATTAAAAGTTATGACGATGGCTTCTACCACAAGTATTGCGGCGCCCAGGGAATCATCGATGTCGCCGCGAAAATCAGGCGGTGCATCCGGAGATTCAAGGACGCCGGCTGTCACGTCGAAGTTCGGACGAACATCATTCCCGGCGCTAATGAAGCCGAGGATGAGCTCCGTCGGATCGCCGAATGGATTCGCGAGTCGCTGAGCCCGGAGACGCCTTGGCACCTGACCCGCTATTTTCCCTCTCACCTCCTTAATACCGGCAAAACACCCGCGAAGATGTTATTCCGGGCTCAGACGATCGGCCGGGAAGAGGGGCTCGCGTTTGTTCATGTCCATCTGTCCAAAGGCTGCGATTGCGCCGGCGACGCGTGTCTCGTTCATGAAGCGGCGGACGCAGATCCGAGTCCTCCTTCCTGTTGCGGCTAGAGGCCGACCTTCAGGACCGGGAGCCGAACGGCTCTATTTCTTCGGCAGTACGGCGAGGATGCTGTCGAGAAGCTTACGGTCTTTGGGGAACTGGCCGACAGCGGGCAGGCGTCGCAGAAGCTCGGCCCAGTTGGGGTCGAGGGAAAAGACTTTCCTGAAAAGAGGAAGGCTCGCTTCCACTTTTCCCGTCGAAGCAAGGGTCACGGCCGGCCAGAAGACCATCTCGGGGTTGTCGGGATAGATCTCCATCCCGAGGGTGTATTCTTTCAACGCCTCTTCCGTTTTTCCGGCGGTCAGGAAGTCGTCGCCGG
>Ga0315288_10005042_pt1 | contig 16802 bp, 11 predicted proteins | sample YL17G11_20_MG_FD_203454 | JGI IMG/M metagenome (GOLD analysis project Ga0315288, IMG submission 203454) | Sediment microbial communities from Yellowstone Lake, YNP, Wyoming, USA - YL17G11_20 | ecosystem: Environmental > Aquatic > Freshwater > Lake > Sediment | place: USA: Wyoming | collected... | reverse complement strand
GGGAAGCTAGCCCCCTTTGGCGGCGTTGCGCGCGGCTTCGACGGTGCGGGCCGCGAGGGCCTTGATGCTGAGCGTGTCCATGCCGCGCACGTAGGTCTCGAGGGTGTCGCCGATGGGTTCGGTCCACTGGCGGCCGATGCCGCCCGGGCCCAACATGGCCCCCAGAACGCAGGCCACCTGGGCCGCGTTGCAGTCGACGTCCAGCCCGCACATGGCGATGAGCTGCATCGTCCGGTCGAAGTCGCCCTGCCCGAACCAGAGGGCCACGAGCCAAGAGCTTCTCGCACCGGCGCCACGCCGCCACGCCGGGCTGTTCCCGGCTCCCGGGTCTTCGCGCTCGGCCTCCCGGCAGACCGCCAGGGCCTGGTCAAGCACCCAGCGGTACTGCGTCCCCGGCGGGATGAGGCCGGTCACCTCCTCCACCAGGGCCCGCACGTCCCGCCGGACGAAAGCCAGGGCGGTGAGCATGGCGTTGAAGGTCTCGCCGAGGACACCGTTGCCGGCGTGGGAGATGACCCCATCTATCCAGGCCAGACGGGCCGCCTCGGCGGCGTCCCCAGGGGCCACCAGGCCGCACATGGCCCCGCGCACCTGCGCCCCTATCCAGTCAGTGAACGGGTTGGCGCGCGTGCCGCTCTCGGGCGGGTAGATGCCCAGCCTCAGGCTGGCAAGGGCCACGTGCTCCGCCGACCACCCGAACGGCACGAGGGCGACCCAGCGTTCGGCCACGTCCGCTGAGGTCACCAGGCGTCCCCGGTGGGCGAAGGCCTCCAGCAAGGCCAGCTCGAAGGCGATATCGTCGTTGTAGGTCGTGGGGGGCTGGAGGTAGCCCGTGACGTCGCCGTATCGTTCCGCGATGCGATCGGCCGAGTAGCCCTCAAGGGCCGAGCCAAGGGCGCCTCCGCAGATTTGAGCGAGCCATCCGGCCTCCACCCTGGCGTCGAGGTCGGCCGGAGCCACCGGCTCGGGCGCCGGGAAGCTCACGGCGGCCCGGTGCCCCTCCCAGGTGGTGATGAGCCGGTGCGTCCAGTACGGGCTCGGGTCGACCGGCGCCAGGGCCAGCTCCCGCCACAGGAGGGAGGTGAGCCCGGTCAGGGCACCGATGTCCCACCGGGCGAAGGCGTCCTGCCCGGCGGCCAAGAGCCGCTCGGCGGCCAAGACCTCAAGGCCCCGGTTCGCGGGGGCCTGCACGGCCCCGCGCATGAGGGACTGGGGCGCTCCCGAGACGGGCACCTCGTTGTACTAGAGAGCACTCGCGCTCCGGCCGCGGCGGCCGCTCGGGCCGCCGAGACTACGGTCTCAAGCGGTGCCACGAGCTGAAGCAGGACGGCGCCCGCCTCTCGGAAGAGGTTCGCGCCGGCGGCGACGTCGTTCGGGGTCAGCAGGCCGTTGGCGCCGGGGACGATGACGATGCTGTTCTCCCCGTTGCCGTCGACGGTGATGAGGGCCACGCCGGTCGAGACGCCGACCGTGCGGGCGACCGGCCGGGCGTCAACGCCCGCCTCGCGAAGGCTGCCAAAGAGACTTTCCCCGAAGGCGTCCTCGCCGACCCGCCCGAGGAGGCTGACGCGGCCACCCAGCCGAGCCGCGGCCAGGGCCTGAGTTGGCGCCCTTTCCTCCCGGCGCGATGGCAAACGCGGTCCCGGGCAGCGTCTCGCCCGGGCCCGGGCGGCGGTCGCAGTAGACGACAAGGTCCATGTTCAGGCTGCCCACGACAAGGACGCGCTTGGGCCCCACGGCCGCTCCTCCCCGCAATGAGGTAGCACTTCGGGTAAAGAGCGCGCGAATCCTGTTACCCCGGGACGGGGACGGGAACCTGACCCGCCGGGAGGAGCCCCGCCGACCGAACCGCGGGGAGCGGGGTCAGCGTCCGGGAGGGTGGAGGGACCAGCCCTCCACCCTCCCTCGCCCTAGCAGGCCGGGAAGCTTCTGCAGTTCAGGAACAGAGCCCGGTACTCCAGGCTGCAGACGACGCCGTTGGCGGGCAGACCGGCGGCGGTCTGGAACGCCTGCACGGCGGAGACGGTGTTCAGGCCGTAGATTCCGTCCACCTGGACCAAGTTGAAACCCCGGTTGGCCAGCGCTATCTGCACGGCGGCCACATCGCTGCCGCGAAGGAGCGGGCTGGTCAGGCGGAGTCTCCGACAAGCGTCAATCGGGTGCCGGCGCGGGCATGGCGGAGGGCTGGAACAGACGATGCCCAGCGTGGCGTAGAGCCCGCCACAGACGTTGCCGGTCGTCAGTATCGCGCGGGAGGCCTGGAAGTTCCGCACGGCGGTGGCGGTGTTGGGGCCATAGATCCCGTCGAGCGCCCCGGCGTAGAAGCCTTGCGTCCTGAGGACCTGCTGGACCGCAAGAACGTCGGGACCCCGCATGAACGGGTTCGCGGTAAAGAGGACGCGACAGTCGCCGGGAACCGGCGGGCAGGGCGGCACGCTCCGACAGCCCACGTTCAGGAGCACATACGTCTGGCCGCAGACGACGCCGGTGACCGGCAGTCCGTTGGCGGTCTGGAAAGCCCTGACCGCCGCCGCTGTGTTCGGGCCGTAGATGCCGTCGACCGTCCCGGGGCGGAATCCTCTCGCCACGAGCGCGTGCTGGACGGCGAAGACGTCCTGGCCGGACATGAACGGGCTGGTAACCTGGAGGATACGGCACGTGATGGGACCCCCGGGGCAAGCCGGGACGCTCTGGCAGTTCACGCCCAAAAGCACATAGGTCTGACCGCAGACCTGACCGGTGATGGGGAGACTCCTGGCCGCCTGGAACTGCTCAACGGCGTTCGCCGTGTTGGGACCGTAGACGCCGTCGGCGGCTCCGGGGTTGAACCCAGCGGCCGCGAGAGCCCGCTGCACGGCCAGGACGTCGGACCCGGCCATGAAGGGGCTCGTCACCGACAGAACGCGGCAAGTGATCACCGGTGGGACCGGGCAGGCCGGCACGGTCTGGCAGCTCACCCCGAGTCGGACGTAGGTCTCGCCGCAGACGACGCCGGTGACGCTTAGCCCCATTGCGGTCTGGAAGTTCCTCGTGGCCGTCTCCGTGTGGGTGCCGTAGGCGCCGTCGATGGCGCCGGGGTTGAAGCCCGCTGCCAGAAGGGCCTCCTGGACAGCGATGACGTCGGGGCCCGTCGTGAGCGGGCTTGTCACCCTGAGGACGCGACAGATGATGGTGGCCGGACACGCCGGGTAGGCCGGGCAGTAGACGCCAAGAGCCTCATAGAGGGCGTCGCAGACGATACCCGTAGGCTCAACCCGGCTTGCCCTCTGGAAGGCGATGACCGCGGCCTGGGTGTCGGGGCCGAAGACGCCGTCGATGGCGCCGGGGTTGAAGCCCCTGGCGGCTAGTCCTTGCTGGACGGCCCTGACGTCGGTCCCTTCCATTGACGGACTGGTGAGCATGAGCACGCGGCACGCTGCCGGGCCCGTGCAGGGCGGGACGGACACGCAGTCGATTCCCAGAAGCGTGTAGGTCCGGGCGCAGACGTTGCCGGTGAAAGGCAGTCCGTTGGCCGCCTGGAAGCTGGCGACGGCGTTGGACGTGTTGCGTCCGAAGATGCCGTCCACCGCTCCCGGGCTGTAGCCCCGGGCAATCAGGGCCTGCTGCACGGCGGAAACGTCCGTGCCCACCGTGTTCGGGCGGGTCAGCCGGAGTTCGCGGCACGTGATGGCGAGGACCTCGGGAGGGGAGGTCTTTTCTGGATCATCTGGCATTTCTCTCTTCACCCCCCTCGCCAGAAGCTACTTCTACCTGCCTTTCTATGCGCCAGCTACGAGCGTGGTCCGGGCGGGGGCGAATGGTGGCTGGGCAGGAGTGCGGTCGGTAGGTGCGAATGTGTCTGACCTTCCAGCAAGCGACCTCATCTCAATCGAAACGGTAGGAGAGCAGCATGCGTCAGCCCCACGCACGGCCCAGAACGCACCAGAACCCACCGGTCCCGGCTCTCCTCGAGGCGGCGCTCCGCCGCGGCGAGGGCATCCTGACCAGCGCCGGAGCGCTGGCCGTGAGCACCGGCAAGTACACCGGGCGGTCGCCCGAGGACCGCTACATCGTCGACGACGCCGAGGTCCATGACGCGGTGGACTGGGGCAAGGACAACGTGCCCGTCGCCCGCGACCGGTACGAGCGATTGCGGCGCCGCGTCGAGGCCGCCCTCGGTCGGGCGGACGAGACCTTCGTCTTCCAAGGTTTCGTGGGGCGCGACCCCGCCTACCGCTGGCCGGTCCGCGTCGTCACCGACGACGCCTGGCGGAGTCTCTTCGCCCGCACCCTCTTCGTCCGCGGCGAGGAAGCCGAGGCTGACGACCGGGCGGCCGCCGCGGCGGGTTTCGCGGCGCCCCCCGTCCGGCCCACCCTGACGGTCCTGGCCTCCTCGACCACCGAAGCGGTTCCGGCCGAGGACGGCACCCGCTCGGAGGCCTTCATTATCCTCGACCTCACCGCGTGGACAGTCATCATCGGGGGCACGCGCTACGCCGGCGAGATAAAGAAGTCCATTTTCGCCTTCATGAACTACGTCTTGCCGCGCCTTGGCGTCCTCTCCATGCACTGCGGGGCCAACGTCGGCCCCCTCGGCGACGATGCGGCCCTCTTCTTCGGACTCTCCGGGACGGGCAAGACGACCCTCTCCGCCGACCAGGAACGGCGGCTCATCGGCGACGACGAGCACGGCTGGAACGACGCCGGCATCTTCAACCTTGAGGGCGGCTGCTACGCCAAGTGCATCAACCTCTCGCGCGAGAAGGAGCCGCAGATCTGGGACGCCCTGCGGTTCGAGGCCGTCCTCGAGAACGTGACCGTGGACCCCGACACGCGGGAGTGCGATTTCTCCGACGACAACGTGACCGAGAACACCCGGGCGGCCTACCCGCTCTCCCTGATTCCCGGCGCCCTTCCGACCGGCCGGAGCGGGCACCCGCGGACCTTGCTCTTCCTCAGCGCCGACGCCTTCGGCGTGCTCCCGTCCATCGCCCGCCTCAACCGCGAGCAGGCCATGTACTACTTCCTCTCCGGCTACACGTCGAAGCTTGCCGGCACGGAGCGGGGGGTAACGGACCCCCAGGCGACCTTCTCGGCGTGCTTCGGCTCCCCGTTCCTGCCCCTCCGCGCCGAGGTCTACGCGCAGCTCCTGGGCGAGCGGCTCGACCGGTACGGGGCGGAGGTCTACCTCGTCAACACGGGCTGGTCTGGCGGCCCCTACGGCGTGGGCCGGCGCATGGACCTGCCGCTCACCCGGACCCTGGTGAGGGCGGTCATCGACGGCCGGCTCGCCGGCGTGCCCTTCCGGCCCGACCCGGTCTTCGGGGTGATGGTCCCGGAGGCGTGTCCAGGGGCGCCCCAGGACATCCTGACGCCCCGCGACACGTGGGCCGACAAGGCAGGCTACGACCGGGCGGCGAAGGAGCTGGCGGCCAGGTTCCGGGCCAACTTCGCCCGGTTCGGCACGGCGACCGCAGCCGTGCGGGAGGCTGGGCCCCAGGGGTAGGAACGGCGGCCACGGCCAGAGGTAGAGGGTCCGCAGGAGACCTAGGGTCGTGGTCTAAGGTCTCTACGGGCACGAACTGGCCAGATGCTGCTCGGGCGGCGATGCCCATCCGCAAGGTCCGGGCGGACCATCGGAAGGAGGCGTTCCGCTCGTGGGCAAGGGTGGCAGCGCCGGCGCCGGCGGCAGTCCGAAGGGCACGAAGGGCTTCAACAAGAGTTGGGTTCTCTTTCTGATGGTGTTCATGGCCATCTTCCTCAACGCCGACAACCTCGTCCTCTCTCCCAACATCACGGCCATCGAGCAGGAGTTCGGGATTACCGACGCGGACATCGGCAACATCTCGGCCCTCTTCACGGTCATCGGGGCCATCATCAGCCTGGCCTGGGGCTACCTCGCCGACAAGGGGTCGCGCAAGATTCTCCTTCTTCTCAGCGTGATCATCGGTGAGCTGCCCTGTCTCCTGACGGCCTTCGCCACGAACTACACGCAGTTCTTCATCTTGCGGATCCTGTGCGGCATAGGTCTCGGGGCCTCCTTTCCCATCGTCTTCTCCCTGGTGGCCGACTTCTTCTCCGAGAAGGAGCGGGCCAAGGCCACGGCCCTCATCTCCGGGGCCATCGGTTTCGGGTCGGTGCTGGGCATGATCATCGGCGGCTACGGCGGGGCAGCCTGGGGCTGGCGCGTGCCGTTCATCCTCGTGTCCGCGCCGAACTTCCTCTTCGCTCTCCTCTTCTGGCTCTCGGTCAAGGAGCCCCCGCGGGCCCTGTCCGAGGAGAACCTGCGGGAGATGATTGAGCAGGGCTTCGTCTATCCGAGGTCCATCCAACTCTCGGACTACAAGCGCCTCTTCACCATCCCGACCAACCTCCTCCTCTTCCTCCAGGGGATGGCAGGCACCGTGCCGTGGGGGGCCATCCCGCTCTTTCTGGTGGCCTACCTGCAACGGGTCAAGGGGTTCGACCTCACAAGCGCCACGACCGTCTTCATGTTCTTCGGCCTGGGGAATATCGTCGGCATCGTCAGCGGCGGGCTGGTCGGCGGGGTTCTCTACCGGAAAGCGCCCTCCCGCGTGCCTCTGTTCTCCGGCATCACCACCATTGTGGGCGCGGGCATGGCCGTCGTGGTCTTCACGGCGCCGCTAGTGAGCTACTGGACCATTGTCGCCCTCGGCTTCCTGACGGCGATGATGGCCTCCCTGACCGGCCCGAACGTGAAGACGATGCTGATGAACGTGAACGTCCCCGAGAACCGCGGGGCCATCTTCTCCATCTTCAACCTCACGGATTCGCTGGGCACGGGCTTCGGCCGGTTCGTCGGCGGCTGGATGGTGCAGCTTCTGACCATCGGCCCCGCCCTGGCCATCTCCAGCCTCTTCTGGCTGCCTTGCGGCGTGCTCCTCATCATGCTGGTGAACCGTTTCCCGAGGGACGTCGAGCGCCTGCGCGACGGCATGCGGAAGCTCGGCGAGGAGATGGCGGCGAAGGCGAAGGTCGCGGCCAAGGCCTAGTCGGAGGCGAGAGCTGGTGCGGCTGGGCGAGGTTCGCCTGGAATACCTGACGCGGGCGGGGAGGCTTGAGCGGCTCGAGGGGCTCCTGCCCCTCCGGGACAGCCTGGTGGGGCTGGAGCCATTCGGGAGTGGCCTACCCACCTCTGGTCCGGTGTCCTCGGTCGAGGCCGGTCTCCGCCTGTCCGCGGCTGAGCCAGGCTTGCGGCTCATGCGGCTGGCCGTAGAGTTAGGGGGCATCAACCTTCGCGATCGCTTCCTCGCCAACGGCTTTCAGTCCTGGTCGGAGACGCGGCTCCTCGGGCCGGATGACCGGCTTCCCGGTGTGCGCCTCCTCGGCTTCCTCCGCCCCTACGGCGACTACAACTGGGTCGATTACGACGGTCGTCCGGGGCGGCTGCACTCGCACTGGCTGACCTACACGGTCGACGGGGGCGGCCCAGCGCCCGGCCGGACCGCGGCGAACGAATCCGGCCGCGGCGTCACCTTCCTGGGTTCGCTCAATGAGGCCAACGCCTACACGGTCTTCCGCGCGGACTACAGAGCCGGACGCCTGTGGGCCGAGATCGACGTGGAAGGCTGGGAGCCGTCGCCCGGAGACGTCCTCGCCCACCTCTTCTGGGCGGAGGCCCCCGCGGGAGAGGGGCACCCCCTCCTACCTCTGGTCAGGGCCTACGCGGCGCGGCTGGCCGAGGTCACCAGGAACGAACTCGGCCGGGGCGCACCCGACTGGGCCACCGGCACTCTCGTCCCGCGCCTTCCCCACCGTCCTGGAGGCTGGAACTCTTGGTACAACTACTACACCCGGGTCACCGCCAAGGACATCCTGTCCGAGGCGGAGACCCTACGTTCGACCGGGCTCCCCCTCGATTTCGTCCAGATAGACGATGGCTGGCAGGCGGCGGTCGGGGACTGGCTGGAGCTTTCGCCCCGGTTCGCGGGCGCCGCCCAGGCGGGAGGGACGGCGAGCCCAGCGACCCGCGCCCCGACCGCCATCAAGGGCCCGGTCGCCAATCAGGTCATGAAGGATCTTGCCTCCGCTATCCGCGGCAAGGGCTTCGAGCCCGGTCTCTGGGTGGCCCCCTTCGTGGCCGTTCGCCAGTCAGAGGCCCACGCGCGCGGCTGGACGCGACCTTGGAAGGCGGGCTGGAACCCCGGATGGGGCTCGTCCATCTACCCGCTTGACCTCTCCCGGCCCGAGGTCACGGACTACGTCCGCCAGGTCGGCGAGGCCATCCACGAATGGGGCTTCGGCCTGGTCAAAGCCGATTTCCTCTACGCCGCCGCCCCGCGGCCCTGGGGCGGTCGCACCCGGGCGCAGCGGATGCGCGAGGCCATGCGCCTTCTCCGGGAGGTCGCGCCCGGGCGTCTCCTGGCCTGCGGGGCGCCCCTGGCCTCGGCCGCCGGCCTCTGCGACTACAACCGCCTCGGCGCCGACACCGCCCCGATCTGGGAGAGCAAGCTTCTCTCCTTCTGCCGCTACCGGGAGCGTGTCTCCAACCTGGGCGCCCTGCGGACCGTCCTTGGCCGCTGGTTCATGAACGGGACGCTCTTCGTCCTGGACCCGGATGTCTTCATCCTGGGGAAGTCGCGTCTCACCCCGGCCCAGCGCCGGACCCTCTACGAGGTGACGACGACGGTCGGCGGGATGCAGTCGTTCTCGGACTCGGTGGCTGGCCTCGATCCTGAGGCCCGAACCTTCCTGGCCCGAACCTTCCCGCTCCCCCCGCTCGAGGTCCGGGCGGTGAGCGAGGAGCGGCCGGACCTCTTCGCGGTCAGACTCGGCAGCCCCGCGCCGTCTGGTACGCCCACGCCGGCAAACGTCCTCCGGGTCAACCTCAGCCCCCGGACGCAAGGCGGGCTCGCGCCCCACGACGCCCGCTGGGGTTAGAGACCGCCGAAAACGGGCCGACGGGCCGCGGCTTCACCTGTCCGCGAGCTCGTACCCCGAGAAGACAAACCAGGCCGCCAGGAAGAGGAACCCTCCCACCGGCCCGACCAGGTACACTCCGAGCGGGTGGGCCTGGCTGTAACCGAAAACGGTGAAGACGACGGAAAGCACCGCCGGCGCCACAGCCATGGCCGACTTCTGCAGAACCCCCTGGATACCGATGTACATGGCCGAGCGGCGTTTGCCGGTGAGTTCGTACTCGTAGTCGATGGTGTCGGCCAGGATGGCGCGCGGCAGGGACATCGACGGGGCGAACGCGAGGCCCGACAGGGCGACGATGAACATCGTCTGCCGCAGCGGCGTGAACGGGATGTCGAGCCGCCCGATGAAAAACAGCGAGGTCAGGATGAGACCCCCCGCAAAGAGCGAGGCCCGATAGACGCGCGCCTTCCCATACTTGGCGGCCAGTTTCATCGACAGCGGGAACGAGGCCAGGGCCACCGCCAGACTCCCACCCATGAGCAGGCCCATCTGGCTCTCGGTCCCTCCGACGACCACGGTGATGATGTAGGGCATCGCCCCGACCATAACGTTCTGGGCCAGGAGCGTGAAGACCGTGCTGATTTCGAAGAGCATGAAGGGCCGGTTCCGGATGGTCGCCGCGACGGCCTCGCGAAAGGTAAAATCGATGTCCTCCGCCTGCCCCCGGGGTTTCTCCCGGATGGCGAGCACCGGCCCGTAGAGGAAGGGTAGGGCGAGGAGCCCCAGAATCCAGCCCGTGGCCCGGAAGCCGAACCGCTCCACGAGGACTCCGGAGGCCACGCCCACGAACGCCGTGGCCACGACGGAGAAGATGGCGGCCAGCACCGAGAGCGAGACCCGCTCCCCCCCGTGCCCGGTGATCTCGGGCAGCAGGGCCTCGTGCGGACAGTAGTAGAGAGTGTAGCAGAAGTAAAAGAGGCCGATGACCAGCGCGGCGTAGACGCCATTGAACACGGAGGCCGTGTGGGTCGGCGGCGACCAGAGGGCGATGAAGGCCACGGCCATCGGGAAGGCGCTCCTGGCCATGAAGGGGATGCGCCGACCCCGGGGGTCGTGGGAGCGGTCAGACCAGTAGCCGACCACGGGGTTGAGGACCGCGTCGATGATGCGCCCAAAGACCAGGGCCGCCGCCACCCAGGTGATGGGGGCCAGGGCTTGGCCGTGACCGGCCGGCGGGGCATAGTAGTACATGGCCCAGGTGACGATGGCCGTGTCGGCGATGTAGCCGCCGATGAGGCCACCGGAGTAGAGGAGGCGCTGCAGGAGGTTGAGCTGGGGCGCCGGTGCGTGCAAGCCGGGGAGCGCCGGGGCCAGCGACGCCACCAGGGGCTCCGCCACCGTATCGCCAAGGTTTGACAGGCTGTCTCGCACGGGTGGACACCTCGGTCCCTCTTTCGAGGATAGCTATGCGGACGCCACATGGGTTTCGCCTGGAGGGTCGCCGAGAGCCGGCTGGCGGGAGGCAGAGCAGACGGGACGGGAGAATGATGTGCCAGGGCGCTGGTCTGCCGCGCGGCAACCGACATCCGTCGACCGGTCGGCAGATGTTCGACACCGGAAGGGAGAGCCCTTCCAGAATGTGAGAGAGTTGTGCCCTTCCACCCAGGCGCAATGGTCCCGAAGACCCGAAGGAGGACGGACGCGGCATGAACCAGCAGCACCTGATAGAAGGCTTGAACAGCGTCGGCCCGAGCGCGGAACGCCTCTTCTCTCTCCTGCCCGCCGACAAGCTCGCATGGCGCCCGCGGGAGAACATGCGTACCCTGCTGGAGGTAGCGAACCACCTGGCCCAGGTACCGGCCATCGACCTCTTCATCTTGGAAGGCGCCTCGCAGGAGGCTGTCCAGGAGAGGGAGCGTGAGTTGCGACGGGCGACCCCAGCCGAACTGGCCACGATTTGGCGGGGCGGCGTCGGCGCCGTGTCCGCGTTCTACGGCGGCCTGAGCGACACCGAGTTCATGGCCCGCGAGGGCAAAGCCTTCTACGGGCATGTGGCCCCGCTCTGGTCGTGGCTCCTGGACATCGTCACCCACACCTACCACCACCGGGCCCAACTCTTCACCTACCTCAAACAGCTCGGGCTACCCGTGGACATGGCCACGTTGTACGGCTGAGCGGTGGCCCGGGAACGAAGCCCTCGGAGACTACCCTTCGACTGGGCGAGCGGGAGATCGGTGAGCTATCGCCTTCAGGCATGTGGGCCGTTGGAGTCTGGCCGCGTTCCTGGCCGACTACGCCGGCTCCGAGGGCGACGAGCCGGCCCGTGATCGAGGTCGTGGAGGAGCTGTCGCCCTGGAGACGAGCGAGGGCGACGTGCGTGCTCGGGTGCGCCGCCCTCTGGCTCCGGCGTAGCCTCTAGACGACCTCCCACCGGGCGCCCCGCCCCCTGCCGGACAGGCGGACCTTCCCCTGCGTCTTCAACTCAGCGAGGACCTTCTTGATGAGCTGCGGACTGACGGCCGGCAATTCGGACCTCACATCCCCCAGGGTGAACCGCTCAACGTGGGCCAGCACCGTCTGCCGCACCAGGTCGCTCTTGGCGGGATGTGTCCCCAAAAACTCCACTTGCCGTTCGAACTCCTCGTAGGCGCGGCGCAACACGCTCAGGAAGTAGTTCCACCAGGGGACGATCTCGTTTCTGCCTTCGTGCCAACCCTGCGAGCACTTGGCCAGGATTGCGTAGTACTCTTCCTTGCTTTCCTCCACAAGGCGTTCCAGGCTAGCGTAACGCACCACCTGGAAATCGTGGGCTTGGAGCAAGAGCGTCGTGGCCAGCCGGGAGACGCGTCCGTTTCCGTCTCGGAACGGATGGATGCACAGGAGGTCAAACACGAAAGTGGACACGACCAGGAGCGGGGGAACCCTTTCGTCGTCCAGCGCCTCGCGGTAGTTCCGGCAAAGCGCTTCCATGGTGTCCAGGGTGTCCCTGGCGGACGTCGGAACGAACCTGATCTTCTTCTCGCCTGTGGGGAGGACCTCGATGATCTCGTTGTCCCGTTCCTTCCATTTCCCCGCATCGCCCGACAGGCTACCCTGGGCCAGAGCGTGAAGCCGCCGAAAGAGCGCGGGCACGACGGCTACCCGGCGCTCGCGCGAGAAAACCCAGTCCAAGGCCCGCCGGTAGCCAGCCAGTTCCTCCTCCGAACGATTCCGCGGCGCGTCCTGGCCAAGGACCACGGGGCGTAGACGGCCGGCTGGTACCGTCACACCCTCAATCCGGTTCGACGACTCGACGCTCCGGATAATGGCCTGTTCACGCAGGACTCTGAGAGCCTCGGGCCTTTGCCTGACCCAGAGGTCCTGCCTTCCCCGGGCCTCCATGCAGGCCGCGAGAAGCCAGCCCGTGCCAAGCGGGACGGCCATCTCAGCCAGTCTCTTCGGGTCCAGCGAGAGCAAGGACGATCACCCTTTTCGTTGGTAGCTTAATAATAGCCCATACTGCCGCCCGGTAGCCAATTCTCTTGTCAATCCTCCGTTCACCTACCTCAAGCCACTCGGGCTGCCTATGGACATGCCCACGCTGTACGGCTGAAGAGGCCTTGCTGGGAGGCAGTTCGGGGAGGCCTAGCGCTTCCCGCTCGCGGAGCGTTCGACGGGCCCGTGGACGGGGTCGTAGATGTAACGGGGCTTCTCCTTGGGCTTCTCCTTCATGCGGTGCCGGCCTGGCCCACAGCCGCCGCCACTTCGGCCGGGGCGGCAGGGCCGGGCGCTACCCCATCCCCAACTCCCGCTTGATCTCCGCCGCCTCGCGCTGGAGGGCCACGAACTCATCCCGAAGCTTGACTATCCCCTCTTCGTCGCGGACGACCCGCCCGTCGGCCATCCGGGCGCCCACCACCCCAAGCCGCGTCTCCAGGACGGCCAGCCGCTCCCGGCGCTCGGCGCTGCCCGGGGCCTTGCGCTCCTGGGCTTGGTGGCGAGTCTGGGCGAGATACTCCTCGTACCCGCCGCCGTAGGCCACGACCGTGCCGTCGCGGAAGGCCCAGACCCGGTCGGCCAGGCGCCGCAGCAGGTAGCGGTCGTGGCTGACCAGGAGGATGGTCCCCGGGAAGGTCTCCAGAGCCGCCTCGACCCGCTCGCGCGCCGGGATGTCGAGGTGGTTGGTGGGCTCGTCCAGGACCAGAACATCCGGATTCCTGGCCACCAACTTGGCCAGGGCCAGGCGGGCTCTTTCCCCGCTCGACAGTTGGCCGACCGTCTTGGCCACCTCCTCGCCGCGGAAGAGGAACGCGCCGGCGAACGAGCGCACGGCGGACTGGTCGACGCCGGCCCCGCCGGAACCGCGGGCCGTAGGGGGACCACCCCACCCCTCCGCGAGCGCGGCCGCGACCTCCTGGTATACCGTGCGGCGCGGGTCGAGGGTCTCGGCCTCCTGAGCGAAGTAGCCGGCGGTGAACCCTGCCCGCTCCACGGTCCCGGCGACCGGCGCCTCTTGCCCGAGCAGGAGGCGGAGAAGCGTGGTCTTGCCGCAGCCGTTGGGCCCGATGATGGCGACCCGGCTACCTCGTTCGAGGGCCAGGTCGGCCCGGGCGAAGAGCGGCTTCCCCGGATAGCCCATGGCCAGGTCCCGCGTGCGGATGAGGAAACGAGCCCCGCCACCCTTCGTAGCGAAGCGCGGATCAAGGCCCCTGGCGGCTCGCGGCTTCTCGACCTTGGTCTCATCGAGCCGCTCCAGCCGCTTCTCCTTGGCCTGGAAGCGAGTGGAGTGCTTGGTGGCACGGTCGCGGTACCCCTTGGAGTACTTGTCGCCACCGGCGACCGGGCCCTTGGCCGCCCGGTCGAACCACTGCCGCTCGCGTCTGACAGCCGCCTCAAGGCCCTCGATCTCACGCCTCTGCTTGCGGTAAGAAGCGGTCTGCTCGGCGGCCAGCCGATCTTTCTCCCGCCGGTAGGCTGAGTAGTTGCCGGCGAAGCTCCGAACGGCGCCGATGTCGAGTTCCAGGATACGGGTGGCGACGTCGTCCAGGAAGTAGCGGTCGTGCGAGACGACCATCACCGCACCCGGGTAACCCCGCAGGGTGTCCGCGAGCCAGTCCAGGGCGTCGATGTCCAGGTTCGACGTCGGCTCGTCCAGGAGCAGGACGTCCGGCCGCGCGAGCAGAGCGGCGGCCAGGCCCACCCGGGTCCGCTGCCCACCGCTGAGGCTCTCAAGGGGCAGGTCGATCTCGGCGCGAGTGAGTCCCGTCTTCCGCAACAGCGTGGCGGCCTCGGTTTCCCGGTCGAAGTCCCGGGCGCTGCCGTCGCCCAAGACAGCCTGGGAGCCACCTTCGCCCAGGACCGTCTGGAGGGCGGTGGAACCGCCCGGAAGTGACGCCCGCTTCTGCTCCAGGTACCCCACCCGGAGCCCGGGCCTCACCCAGTTCACCTGGCCCGCGGTGGCTTCGTCGCGGCCGGCGAGAATGCGGAGAAGGGTGGTCTTGCCGGACCCGTTCGGCCCGATGAGGCCCACCCTCTCTCCGGCAGCCAGGTGGAACGAGACCCCGTCCCAGACGACCCGGTGGTCGTAGAGCTTCCTGAGGTTTGTGGCTTGAAGAAGCGTCATGTCGGCGTATCCTCCGGACTGAGCCCGGGCGGCCCAAAACAGAAGGGCACGGACGCGGCAGGCGCCCATGCCCTGGTGGCTCGGCAACCTCAATGGACGGCCTACGCGCGCATCCCGGGATTTCGGTAGTCAGTGAAACGGTCTGGACGGCGCGCCCCAGCTCCGCGAGTCGCGGTGCCGGAACAGGCGCCTCTCCTTGTCTGCCTGACCGAGACTGCTACCTTCTGCGCATGGCCGCTAGGAGCGAGGTCACCTCAATCTAGAGTCGACCTGTATCGGAAACCTGAAGACCTACCCGCATCTTAAGCGAAGGCCGCGGCGCCGGTCAAACACTCTTTGCCGTAGAGTCCCGGCTGGACCTCAAGCCCAGGAATTCCAGTTCCTCGTGTCGGGCGACGCCACCCGCCCCTCCCACCGCGCCCTCCGTCCGTCCGGCCGGTCCCGGTGTTCCTTCGCGCGTAGACCGTCTCCGCACCACCCCGCCCGAGGCCGAGGACCACGGCTTCGTCATCCGAGACCGGGTCGAGGACCCAGCTTACCCGACCAGTCCCGGGGCCTGAGGCGACAAGCGACAGGACCCCGCGGGTCTCGCGGAGGGCGAAACCCGGGAGCAGCGCGGAAGGCGACGTCGCCCCGTATCGCCCGACCCTGGCCTTCCAGGCGGCCGGGACCGGACCCTCCGCGTACTCGGTCCCCAGCGCCGACCGGAACGTGTTCCCGGCCACGTCCTGCTCGAGGGCAAGAACACGGTCCCGGCCGACCTCGAGCACGGCGACCCTCAGACCCTGGACCTGCCGCGCCTTGAGCGGGATAAGCCCGAAGAGCCGGAGCCTGAGACCGAACCAGCCGTCGGTCTCTGGGATGAGGTCGAACACGCTGCCGCGCGTCAGAAGGCGCGGGCCCGACCGGGTCGCCCCGATGCCAACCAGGCCGAGGAGCGTGGCAAAGCGCCCCAGGGCGCTCGCCCCGGGCGGAGTTCCGGCAACGCGGGCGGCGGTGGTGGCTATACCGGCGGCGGACGCGTCGTGGCCACCCCTCTGAGGCGGCCTAAGGCCTCACGGAGCAGTTCATCGGCCAGCACCTCGACGGCCGCCGCGGAGTTCGCCGAGTTGGCGAGGACGACCGCCCCCAGCTTCTGGTCGGCGTAGGCCAAGGCCGTCCTCGTCAGGAGCCAGTTCAGACCGATCTCAAAGCCCAAGTCCAGTGGAACATGGCCGTTCTGCGGGGTGAGCATGGCCGCGAGCGTGTCGGCCCCGAGAATCCGGGCCCATCCGCCGCGAGCGCCGAGCTCCGATGGGCTGCCACTCCTGCCTCCCGCGCTGGCCCCGGCAATCCCCCCTCCCAAGACCATCCCTATGAACCGAGACATGTCCAGGACACTGGAGTAGAGCCCGCCCGCCGGGATGTCCCGGATTTGCGGTTCATCGACGCCTTTCGCCCCTCTCCCCCGGCCTTACCCCTTGGCCAGGAAAGGCCGCGTCGCCCTGGTCGCCGGCAGTCCCGAGGAACCCATGCCGAGAGGCTCGAGGATGCCCCGGGTCACATACTCCACGAAGCCCGCGCCGGAGACGCGCTCCACGACGACGCCGAGGAGGTCGACGGCCTGGTTGGAGTAGGCGAAGACGTAGTCGGGCGGGAAGGTGGCGTGACGGGCCGCGAAGTAGGCCGGGACGGTGCGAACGACTGCGGCGGCGCGTCCGCGGATGGAGCGTGGAAGCCGTCCAGGTCGTCGGACGGCAGCCCGGCGTGGTGCGTCATGAGCATCCGCACCGAGACGGGCGGACCGCCCGGAGAGCGCGGCGGATGGAGAACTCGGGCACGTAGTCCCGAACCGGGCATCACGGCCGTGGCCGTGAAGGAGCTTGGTGATGCCCAGCCGAAACCCTAGGCCCAGACGACGTCCTGGTCGTCCACGAGGGCCAGAGCCAGCCCTTGGACCTTGTGTTTCAGCCTGAGCTCGCCGGCCCGCCGGGAGATGACCCGGCGCAGTTCGTCCATCGCGACCACCTCGCCCCTACTCCACCGTCACACTCTTGGCCAGGTTGCGTGGCTTGTCGACGTCCGAGCCGCGCTCGAGGGCCGCGTAGTAGGCGATGAGTTGGAGAGGGATGGCCGCCAGGATGGGGGCCAGGAGCGGGTCCGTCTTCGGCAGCCAGATGACCTCGTCGGCGTGCTTGGGAATCTCGGCGTCGCCCTCGGTGGCCACGACGATGATGTGACCACCCCGCGCCTTGACGACCTGCACGTTCGAGAGGGTCTTGTCCCTCAACTCCGGCTGGGTGGACACCGCGATCACGGGCACCCCCTTCTCGATGAGGGCCAGCGTCCCGTGCTTGAG
>Ga0315288_10005041_pt1 | contig 16810 bp, 13 predicted proteins | sample YL17G11_20_MG_FD_203454 | JGI IMG/M metagenome (GOLD analysis project Ga0315288, IMG submission 203454) | Sediment microbial communities from Yellowstone Lake, YNP, Wyoming, USA - YL17G11_20 | ecosystem: Environmental > Aquatic > Freshwater > Lake > Sediment | place: USA: Wyoming | collected... | reverse complement strand
ACCTCTGTAAACAGCCCCTGCTCATGTGTCAGATGTTGGGGGGGGGCATATTCTTAGTGAAAATGGGGGGTGGCGGATTCGCTGTTAGAAGTTGCCTAAACACTTCTATCGCGGCTATCTTTCAGTCCCAAAAACCACATGTCCACTCTGTAATTTATTTGTCAAAAAGGTTTTAATGTTGTATAATAAGCATGGATTGAAACGTCAGTTGCGTTTGAAGGAAGCCGGAAATGGCAGAAACGGCACCAATGCGAAAGATGCCCCCGATTGATGAGTTGCGGGGCAGAACTGTCGGCAGGATTCTGATGAAGATGGGGGTCCTCAGCCGGGAGCAGGTGCATGAGTGCCTCAAGGTACAGGGGCAGCGACAGGGTAAGGTGCAGATCGGCAAGGTGTTGCTTGAGCTGGGGCTTGTTGATGAGGCCCAGTTGCGGATGGCGCTCGCAGCACAGCGGGGGATGGAATACGTCAATATAGACAATATTGACATACCCCCTGATGTTATCCAGAAAGTCCCGGCGCAGATGGCCAAGACGTACCACATCGTGCCGCTTGAGTACAATCAACAGGAGAATGAGCTTACAGTTGTGCTTGACAGCCCGGAGAACTTCCGGGCGACCGATGACCTGGCCACGTTGATGGGCTTCAAGGTCAAGGCAAAGATGACCGACGCGGATTCCCTCGAGAGAGCGCTGACGAAGTACTACGAGGATACGCAGGACGACAACATCAACGAGCTGATAGACGAGATACAGGGGGACTCGTTCCTGGCGGAGTTTGAAGGCAGGAACCAGAGCATCGACCTGGATGAGCTAAAAGAGCTGTCTGAGTCCAACCCTGTGAAGAAGCTGTTGAACCTGGTTTTGCTGCAGGCGATTCGTGACAAGGCCTCCGACATTCACTTTGAGCCGTTTGAGGATGAGTACAAGATGCGCTATCGTATTGACGGCGTGCTATACGAAATGATTCCTCCTCCGAAGTATATCGCTGCGGCACTAAGCTCTCGTATAAAGGTTATGGCGAGCCTGGACATTGCAGAGAGGCGCTTGCCACAGGACGGACGAATATCCCTGACGGTGCAGGGCAACCCGGTTGATTTGCGCGTCAGCGTTTTGCCTACGATGTTCGGAGAGAGTGTTGTGCTGCGTGTGCTGGACAGGAGCCAGTTGAGCTTTGATTTGGCTAAGCTCGGGTTGAGGCCTAACGACCACGAGACAGTCCGTCGCCTTATTCAAAAGCCTAATGGAATTGTCATTGTCACGGGGCCGACCGGATGCGGCAAGACGACGACCCTCTATTCGGCCTTGCAGGAGCTCAACGACGTTGAGACAAAGATAATCACTACCGAAGACCCGGTCGAATATGACATTGACGGTCTTATACAGGTGCAGATGAAGCCGGCCATCGGTTTGACGTTTGCAAGGTGTCTGCGTTCGATTCTGCGTCAGGACCCTGATATTATATTGGTAGGCGAGATTCGCGACCTTGAGACGGCGGAGATTGCGGCGCAGGCCTCTCTTACGGGCCACGTGGTGTTCACGACATTGCACACAAACGATGCGCCAAGCTCGATAGCACGACTTCTGGACCTGGGTGTTGAGCCATTTCTGTTGACGGCGACTATCGAGGGAATCGTTGCCCAGCGGCTGGTCAGGAGGATATGCGAGAGCTGCAAGACGGCGTTTGAGCCGAGTGAGACTCAGTTGATGGAGCTGCAGCTCCGGCCGGAGGATGTCAAAGACAAAGAGTTCTATTATGGGCGCGGGTGCGACAAGTGCAACGGCACCGGCTACAGGGGCCGGATCGGCATATTTGAGATTATGACGTTCACTGATGAGATACGCGACTTGATTATGAATCAGGCTTCGACGGGCGTTCTGCGGTCCGCGGGCCAGAAGGCCGGTATGACGCTGCTCCGTGAGAACGGCCTGGCTACAATCTATGACGGTATCACCACCATAGACGAGGTCGTCAAGGAAACGATTATGGAAGAAATATAGCAGGACTTACTCTGCGAAGTGGAACCTGGTTGTTGAGTATGGTTCCCAGGGAGGTCGAAGATGCCTACATTTCAATATTCAGCATTGGATGCCCAGGGCGTGGAGATAAAGGACGAGATCGAAGCCCTGAGCCAGAAGGAAGCGATAAGCAAGATACGGAATATGGGGTATTTCCCCACGAAGGTCCGTACTCGCGGCGAGGGCAAGAAGGCGGCGGCGGGCGCCGCCGTGAGGCCGACGCGGAGACGAGGCGCCGGCGGCAAGGTCAAGGTTAAGCATATAACGCAGTTCGCCAGACAGCTTTCCACGCTTCAGGACGCGGGTCTGCCGATTCTGAGGTCGCTGCGGATTCTTGAGGAACAGCAGAGATCGGGCACGTTCAAAAGGGTCATCGGTTATGTCGGCGACGACATCGAGGGCGGTGCGACACTCTCTGAGGCGCTGGGGAGGTTCCCGCGGGCCTTTGATCGGTTGCTTGTCAGCATGGTTGCGGCCGGCGAGACCGGCGGTGTGCTGGATATTATCCTGTCGCGTGTGGCCGACTTTATGGAGAAGGCCCAGAAGCTCAAGGCAAGAGTGAAAAGTGCAATGATTTATCCGGCGGTGGTCTTAACCTTTGCTTTCGTTATTCTTCTGCTGCTGATGACTTTTGTGATACCGAATTTTACCTCGGTGCTGACCGAGATGACCGAGGGCGCAGACCTGCCAAGGCTGACAAGGGTCGTGCTGGCGATAAGCAGTTGGATCGCGTACCGCTACGGCTGGGCCGTCTTGGTGGGCGTCCCGTTTGCCACAATCTTCCTCCTTAGAATTGTCAAGAAGTTCCGTGTCGGCAGGCTGATACTGGACAGTATCAAACTGAAGCTGCCCGTGATAGGCCAGCTCAGCGGCAAGATATCCGTCACGCGGTGGACGAGGACCCTGGGGACGTTGATTAGCGCCGGCGTGCCGATCCTCGACGCTATTACCGTTACGGCGGAAACGGCGGGAAACGAAGTGTATTCCAATACGCTCCATACCGTTCACGATTCCATCAGGCAGGGCGACACTTTCGCCGGCCCGTTAAAGCAGTCAAAAACGGTTGACCTGATTGTCAGCAATATGGTCGCCGTCGGTGAGGAGACCGGCGACCTCGACAAGATGCTTCTGAAAGTGGCCGACAACTACGACGAGCAGGTTGACGTTATGGTCGCCGGATTAATGTCGATGCTTGAGCCGATTATGATTGTTGTACTTGGTCTTGTCGTTATGACAATCCTTCTGTCGGTGTTCCTGCCTATGATAAAGATTATTACCTCGTTGACAGTCTGAGAAGAAAACGAAAAAACAGAAATAAGCCGAAAAAACTTAAGGAGAACAAAAATGAAGACAATCGCCAAACAATCGAATAGGAAAGCGGCATTTACCATTGTGGAATTGCTGACCGTTATGAGCATCATCGTGATTCTCATCGGTCTGCTCGTGCCGGCCTTGAACAGGGTGAGGATATTTGCCAGGGAGGTCAAGCAGAGTGCCCAGTTCCACAGCATTGAGGCCGCAATCGAGCTCTTCAACAACGCATTCGACGGTTATCCCGAATCGGGCGGGCTCGATTCGACAGGGGAAAGCTACTGCGGTGCGATGAAGCTGTGCGAGGCGATGATGGGGCAGGACCTGTTAGGCTTTCACCCGAATTCGGTCTTCAGGGCCGACGGCAGGACCAAAGATCCATCAGATCCGACTGGCGTGAGGGAAATAAATATATATGTCACCGCAACTCTGGCGGCGAGGAAAGGTCCTTTTTTGCCGCCCGAAAGCGCCGACGCAGTTGAGATACGGGCGATATGGCCCGGCGCCACGGGTTCGTTTCTGCCGGCCAGTCGCGTCCTCTGTGACGTGTACACACGCAAGCTTGCTTCCGGGACAAAGCTTGGGATGCCCATACTCTACTATAAGGCCGATACAAGAGGCAGGCTGCACGATCCAACGCTGGCGCCCGCAATGACGCCTCGTGATGATAAGGGGAATATCTACAACTTCCTTGACAACCAGGAGCTGCTTGATCTTGGTGTGCCCGGAGCCGGTGGCGGCAGTGGCTTTGCGCTTGCTGATCCTGAGAGATTCTACAAGAACACACTGAGCGACAAGATTACGACGACGCCCAGGCCTTTCAGGGCGGATACGTACATCCTGATTTCTGCGGGATATGACGCTGAGTACGGCACGGCCGACGATATATGCAATTTTGAATGGAAGTACGTTGACTGACGGTTGCAAATGCCCAAAACCGTTGAGGCAGGCGGGGCAGAAGCCGCCGCAGCGGAGTGATTGCCTGCAATCGACGGCGCTCGGCTGAGGAAGGGTAGCCTTAAAGATGTTGACTATAGAGAACGTTTGAACGACGGAGAAAGTGATGATGAAGAGCGTAATGGCGATTGGAGTGATTATGGTTGTGCTGTCGGCCGCCAATTTGGCTCGATCCAAGGAATGCGGGATTGTGAACCCGAGCTTTGAGGTCGATCATGGGGGGATAGAGAACATCGCGATAGTGGAGCCGAACGGGTGGAGCGTTGATATGTCCGGCGGCAAGTTCTTCGGATACATTGACACATATACCAGGACGGGCTGGGCTACGGACGGTTCTTACAGCCTCGAGATGTATTCGAACAAGGCGCAGTTTCTCGCCGGAGAAATGGCAACTGTCGCGCAGGAAATTGACCTGTCGGACACCGCTGCAATTCTGTTCGATGTGAAGCTGGACACCGCGTCCGCCGTTGTACCGTGGGACCCGAATGTGTGCAGGGCTGTGATCCTGATTGACGGCGATGTGGTGTGGGAGTCCAACAGCGTCGGCAAGATAAAAGGTGAATACCTTGACCAGGTTTACGTGGTGGAGCACAAGTACAGGACAACGGAGCCGCATACGCTGGCGTTTGGTATGAGAATAAACCAGAATATCCCGTTTTATCTTGGCAAGCTGTACATCACGCAGTGGGACATGTTCGAGTGCAGTCTGTGCCCCGGTTTGGGGGTTATCGAGGGCGATATTGACGGTGACTGCTGTGTCGATGCGAACGATTTGAAGTTGCTGGCCGACCTCTGGCTGAGCGATGGTGTTGACCCGAACGATCCGGCTAATTTGTCTGGCGTCGGGGACGACCTGACCAGCTATGCGACTATCGATTTTAGGGACTTTGCGAATTACGCCGCCGCCTGGCCCGGCGATATGATCGGTATGGAGGCTATTGCCGCGTATTGGCTGGGGCCGGTTGACCCGGATTATGAATACAACTTGTTCCACGGCGACGACATAAGGCCGCGCGCCGCAATCAACTTTTTTGACCTTGCGGTCCTTGCTGAGACGTGGCTCGGCTGCAGCGGCGCCGAGGATGGCCCGTAGCTGTACCATTAACTTCAATGGGTATTGAAGGGATTGAACCGTGAAGCGCAAGCGTGAAGAATCAGGACTGACACTCGTGGAACTTCTTATAGTTCTGGCGGTGATCTCGCTGCTGGTCGGGCTGCTTATCCCGGCCGTAACCGCGGTAAAAAACAGTGCGAGGGAGGCCAAGCAGAAAGGCCAGTTTTTTGCCATCGATGTGGCTCTGACGGCCTTCAAGGACGACTACGGCGATTACCCGCCGTCATATTACGGGCACCCGAGGACCGGTGCCGGCGTTCCGCCGGGTATTTACTGCGGCAGCCAGAAGCTGGCCGAGGCCCTTTTGGGGTGGGATCTTTTGGGGTTCCATCCGCGGTCGGACTGGCGATGGGACGGTCTGGACGCAGCCGGTGGGCCAGGCAGCTATGACCCGGCAAAAGTCAGGGGTAACGCCACTTTTGACGAAAGAAAATCGCCGTATATAGAAGAGGGCACGCGATATGCCTTCACACTGGCTGATCTGTATCGGTCTCATCCTTTGGCTACGCAGCCGGGAGCAAACAGGTACCTGTTCTGCGACGTGTACGGCGCCACGAAAGTGACGCTGCCCAGCGGGAGCACGGCAAAGGCAGGGGCGCCTATTCTTTACTACAAGGCCGACCCGAGCGGCAAATTCAACGATCCTGCTTTGGTGGATCCGGCGAGACCTTGCGATAACCGAGGCAATGTCTACAATTGTCTCGACAACGTTACCATCGTTCAGATAAAAGAGGCGGTGGATGGTATCGCTGTTCCCTTTGATAAGAATGCTTTCTACGCTTACATCAGAGACCCGAAGATTACAGCCAAGCAGTGGCCTTACAGGCCCGGCTCATACATATTGATTTCAGCGGGGGCGGATGGCATTTACGGTACGCCCGACGACATCCGCAACTTTGGCGACTAAGCAATCAGACATAAGACCGCAGACAAAAGACATAAGACAGGAGAATTATGAATATCGAATGTCGAATGTCGAATATCAAAACACGAGCGACGACCGGCGAGCGACGGGCGGCGCGTTGTGGTATGACCCTTATCGAGATGCTGGTTGTCGTGGCTGTTATTATGCTTCTCGCGGGGATTGTGGTGGGCGTCGGCCTCGGCATTGAGAATCAGTCCAAGAAGAAGGCCGTCAAGGCCTCCTTCGCCCTGCTCGAGAGCGCTCTGCAGGAATATTACGACTTTACGGGCAGGTTTCCGGCTGCGAATGACGCCGATCCGAACGTCAATTGCGAAATACTCTACGCGGCGCTTGATTCTCTGCCCGGCTCGCGGAGGATACTCGAGAATATCAGTGAAAAGGTAATACATAACAAATTCAATCCGGCTGTTGTGCCGCCAATATACGAGATATATGACCCATGGGGTACGGTTTTGGATTATGGGTACAACGCCGGTGATAGTTTTCCCAAGCTGATATCCGCCGGGCCGGACAAAACTTGGAAGACGCCGGATGATATAAATAGCAGGTAGTTCGTTGTTCGTAGTTGGTTGTTCGTTGTTCATAGGTCGTAGTTCGAGGCTTCCGCCGTGGGCGGACAAATATAGGCAGCAAAAATCTCTGTAATCGGCGGTCAGGATGAACGAGAAGTCGAGACAATCCGGTTTAACCCGTGAGATAAAGCAAAATGGAATGCAATATCGCGTAATAAGGCGATATCTCACGGGTTTAACGCTGACCGAGCTGGCGGTCGTTATCGCGGTAATGGCGCTGCTGGCCGGCATCGCGCTGCCGGCCGCCCGTATGATCATCAGCTCTTTTGAGTCCGGCGACAGCGCGCGCAGCATGATTAGTGCGGCCCTGGCCTCTGCGCGTGCACTCGCCGCCGCAAAGGACAGTTACGTTGGCGTGCGCTTCCAGATGGCGTATAATCCCGATGCGCCAGACCCGTTAAACCCGCTCACCGCCCCGCAGTATATGATATTCATTGTAAAAGATGCTGACCCCGAGCCCAACGGCACGGACCTGGCAAACGGATTTCGCGCTATTGAAGGGTGTAAACCGATAAAGCTCCCCGATTCTATCGGCGTGATGGATTTGACTCTGGTCAACAGGGTTTTTACGCCTCCTTCGACAATCTCGTTTACAGAATCGCCTCTTGATACCGATGTCGAAATAGACACGCTGGAGGAGCTGAGGGATACAACCACGTTCTCGGTGATTTTCTCCCCCACAGGCAAGCTCCTTATGCACGAGGTGCGGATAAGGAATCGAAATGGCCGAAGGGATAGCTCGCCAACGGCAAGCCCGGATGACGTTTTCAATAGGAAGGCGCAGGTAGATGCCGGGGTAGGAATGTTCTACCAGGACGATTATCTGCCGATGGGTTTGGGGCCGGAATACAGCCGGAACGGATTTTTCATTTATGACCGGGCCAAATTTCGCGCTGCCTATCAGCTCGTGCCGCCCAGAGCGTGGTCTGGTTATTTGGGGGGATTAGAAGCGATTTACCTCAATCCCTATACTGGGACGATAATCTCGAAGGACTAATACTTCTATGAGCAATGAACAACGATGATCTATGAACTATGAACGAGGAACAATCCGCGGTTTTTCTCTCATCGAGGTCCTGTTAGCTATCGCGACGCTCGCCATCGGAATGATGTTCATAGGCGGCACCTTTCTCGCAGGCGTCTATTTTTCGACCGTCTCCACCGAGCGGACCATGGCGACTGTTGTTGCGAACGAGGCCTTTGCAAAAATAAAGCTCTTCGGCGTGGATATGACAGACCCGAATCTCGTCCTGAATGGACAGAAGCTCTTTGATTATCAAGTCAAACCGCTGTATGCGCCAAGGCCCATCGACCCCAACGAATTTGCATACCCTTCGACGAGGACTCTGGCCGATAAGCAGTATTTCTGGTCCGCCCTGTGCCGGCGTGACCCCAACGACCCGAATCATGCTCTGGTGGTGACCGTTTTCGTCAGCAGAAAGGTCGGGATAGCGACCAGGTATGTGGGACCGGGACCAGGGGGGTCTGTGGTGGCTTGGGCACGGCCCGTGCCGATGCCGGTTGGCGTCTCATTTGTGGCTGTTGATCCTGCCGGCCGTCCTGTGCTTGCAATTGAGGCCGGCAAGGAAAGATGGATCGGCGAGGGCTATACGATAGTTGAAGACAGTAGCGGGAAAATCTATCGAGTGGTCGAGCGGGGCGTTGACCCCGCCCAGATTATTCTTGACCCGGATGCGCCGTGGCTGGGGGGCAACCTGGTCTGGGCTGTTCCCCCAGCGCTGGTCCGATTAGCGCCATTGGCGGTCGGCGGCGGCGGCCCCTGCATAGCTGTGTATCAGACGGAAATCAGATTTTAGCAGCGTATTTGGTTTATTGTTCATGGTTCATTGTTCATTGACGGGGATTTCAGACTTATGCCGTTTAATTTTGAAAATCTGGACGTTTATAATAAGGCTATAGATTTCGTCAATTGTATCTATGTGGTGACAAGGACTTTTCCAAGAGATGCGATGTTTGGCTTGACCAGTCAGATAAGAAGAGCAGCGGTTTCTATTCCGTCGAATATTTCCGAAGGTTCCGCACGGAGCAAGAGGGAGTTTAGCCATTTTATAGACATAGCGAGAGGCTCGCTTTTTGAATGCGTTACTCTTTTAGAGGTGTCGTGCAAACAGGGCTATGTAAGCCGGGAAGAATATGACGATTTCAAGAATCAGTTGACGGATTTGTCAAAGATGCTAAGCGGTTTGAAGCGTTCAATAAATTGATGAACAATGAACAACGAACAATGAACAACCAACAATGAACAACCAACAACCAACAACGAACGACGAACAACGAACAACCAACGGTTTTACGCTCATCGAGCTTATGGTTGCGATTGGGCTTCTGGCCATTGTTCTGTCGTTTGCGGGCGTGATCTTTAACGCGAGCATCAACACCCACCGCACCGCCCTCGCAAACGCTGAGATTATGCGGAAGCTCCGCGCCATTACGGACCGGCTCGACGCCGACTTCCAGGGCCTGCGAAAAGATGGCGAGATTTTTGTCGTCTGGGTGGCCGTTGGACCCGGACGTCTCGGCGATTGTGACCTCGACGGCTTCGAGAGATTCGACCGGATAATGTTCTTTTCGCTTGGTGATTTTCAGTCCTATCGACCAGCGCTGATGGGTGACGGCGTCAGTAAGAAGATGGTTCGCGGCAACCTTGCGCGGGTTTGCTACATGCTCGCAAATGCCGACCCTCCTGTTCCAGGCGATCCGCCGGTGAAAGCTTCTTCGCTGCCGGGGCCGAAACGGATACTTGCGAGAACTCAACACATCCTCACGGCCGATCCGGACTTGCCCGTATTCTTCGACCCGACAAGCGCGGTTGACGCGCGCTGGTACACCTGGAACAACTTCTACGAGTACGACAAAATGTTGCTCGAAGAGTGGAAGAGCATGCCGTTCGTTAATAAGCAGAATGCACTTTCGGTCATCACCGATGTGAAGGTCGGCGTGCCTCCACCTACGATAAGAGATACGGTATGGGGGGCGCGTGCCAATCCCGCGGAGCCGAATTCGATACATATGCTATTGTGCGAAGGGGTGGGGGAGTTTAAGGTCCAGGGCTGGTACGATGCGCAGAAGCGGTGGGTGCCGGAGGTTGACCCAGACAGCGATGGAGTCCTGACGGATTCCGATTTCTTCCTTCCGGCTACCGGCGACAACGTGCCCGGTGTGTTGTATCCCAATCCTCCATACGGTGGAGTCGCAATAAACGGGATATCCTATCCGGCGGCACTGTTGAACGAAGCGAATTTTAACGCGATTCCGGGTCTTGGGCGGGCGCTGAAGTTCACTTTTACCCTTTTCGACTCGAAGGGCGTTATAAAGCAAGGCCGGACTTTTACCCATATTGTTTATTTGGATTAGTTCGGAGTTCATTGTTGGTAGTTCATTGTTCATTGTCTGTTGTTCGTTGCTTCGATAACAATGCAGGGGGTTAGGATGTGCAGAGAACGAAGAATTTTGGGTTCGGCCCTTATCCTGACGGTCGTCCTGACCAGTCTGCTGGCCATCGTGGGCGTGTTGTTTCTGATGATTACGCGAGTGGACAGGATGGCGGCCTCAGGCGCGTCACAAAACAAAGAGCTCGACCTGGCGGTTGATGCGATTGTCGCTAAGATATCCGAGCAGTTGATCTGGGATGTCCCGGGTACGCAGCCTCCCGGCGGCGGGAATCTGCCTGAATATCACGATTATCCCGGCCCGGAAGACACGTGGCTGGCAAGCTCCGAGCCGTACCAGGCGGGGGCGGGGGCGGCTGCAAGATACTTCTGGCGACACGCAAGCGATATCTACGAGCGCTTCGATCCAAACGCCTACGACTTGCCTGTCGCGGTTGTACCGGACTATCAGGATAGCAGCAAGATGGTTCAGGGCCTCCCGGCCGACGCCGACGGCGACGGCATCGCCGATTCCTTGTGGGTGATTGTGCCGGGTATTACCACCGCCAAGGGCAGGCCGGTCTTCGCTGCCGTCAGGGTCGTGGATAACTGCGTGATAAACGTCAACACGGCGTTCAGGTTCGATCCGTGCGACCCCGACATTTCCCGAATCGACGGCACGAACCTCTCGCAGATACACCTTATGGCATTAGCCAATGGCCCGAACACGCCTCCCACAGCCGCAGACGTAGATGCGCTCCTTTCCGCACGCGACCCCGCTGCTGCCGACCCTTACGGGGCCTATCAGGATGAAGTAATCTGGTGGTATGACGAGCTGCGGTTGCCGTACACACCGTTTGACATTTCGGACGAGCTGGAACTGAGAAACCGATTCCTGTTGAATCAAAGAGACACTGATACCCGCATTGAGCGATTCGGGTGGGGCGCCACAGACTCTCTGCTCGCCGATACCACACTCGCAGTCCCCATAGGTTCAGCCAGCTCGAGCCCGCCGCCAGGCGCTACGCGGGAGGAATGGTGGTTCTGGCACGCCAACCTCTCTAATGACGCTACTCTTTGGAAGTACTACGACTATCGCCACATCGCCACCACCCGCAGTATGGATCGCGTCATAAATCCCGTCGGACCCCCGCTCAGGAATGGCAAAATGGTAAATGTCAATACCGACAACTCTCGGTTGATCACCAGCGCGATAATGACAGGTTTTGTCAATGCCGACCCGAATCTCGGGACACCGGCTGCGCTTGTAGCTACGGAGGCGTTAGCCACTCAGATCACAGCCAACCTGATAGACTACCGGGATACTGATTCGGTTGTGACGGCCGTGTCAACCGTCATCGACCCCAACCGGACAGTTTATTACGGTTTTGAGCGACCCTGCATTTATATTTCAGAGGTTGCCGCCGCGGTCAAGAGCGTCCCGCCGGCCACCTATACCTCTTATGCGATAGAGCTCCATAAACCTTATTTTGAAGATGACTTCCCCGGTTCCGGCACGTGGCGGCTGAGGATCGGCGCGACCAGCACGGTGACCATAAACTGGACGGGAATCAGGCGCTTCCACGTAGTTCGGTTTGAAGGCGCGGGGGTCATAGCGGATCTTCACGGCACACTCTTGCCTGCGCCCTTCAACGACCCAAATGAGGCACTGTATGCGGCGGCTGTTCCAGGCTACACGCCGACGCTTCCCGCGGACCCTAACGTCCAGGTCCAGGATGTCAGCGGTGTTGCTATTGGCGCCGGCAGCACGATACTTCTGCAGCGTTCGGTTCCGGGCGGAACCTTTATCACGGTTGATTCCTACACAGTTCCTGCCGCCAATGCAGCGAGCGGATGGCTGACGGCCTCACTCACTGGGCCGGCCCTGAGCATTCAAAGGGACATTTCTCTTCATAAGTGCATTCGGCGACTGTGGGATACTGCGGCTGGGGCGGACGCTTCGACCCTCGGACAGCTCAACAGCTATGTCGATTCTTCCGCTCTCGGCAGGATACAGGTGCAGGCACATCCGTATCTCGACCCGGCGATTTATACGGATAGATTCGGGCGCGTCGGTTTCAAGAACATAGGCGAGATTGGAATGGTCTTTGCCCGCAGCGGTTACGACGTGCCTGCCGGGAGCACCGAGGCCAATTTGCGGCTTGATTTTAAGAATGTCCTCTTTGCCAGAATCCTCAACTATCTGACTGTGATTGACCCGGCGGACCACGGGGACCGCGTTTGGAATGAAACAAGGATCAAAGGGCGGATAAACGTCAACACTGCTCCGCCTTATGTCTTGGAGCAATTGCCGTGGATGGCGCCTGTGGCCGTGGGACCCGTCGTCAGCCAGGCGGTAGTGGCGTACCGTGATAAGATAGCGATACCGGGCGGGCCTGACTATCGTGCGCGGCCGGGCGAATTAGGTTTTAGGAGTATTGGGGAGCTGACGTGGGTCCCCGAGATGGGTTACTACGCCGCCGACGGCCTCGACCAGCGCGGATTCCCGGACCTGTCGCCCCTAAAATTCCTGGCGCTCTTAGACGGCGACAAGGATGATTTCGAAGAGCGGGATTTGATCTTCCATCGAATCAGTAACCTGATTACCGTCCGCAGCGACGTCTTCACCGCCTACATACTCGTTCGAATCGGCGCCGATGGTCCGCAGAGAAGGATGATAGCCATACTTGATAGAAGCGAGGTCAAGCCGGATGTCGCCCCTTATTACACGAAGGGCAAAGTCAAGACTCGTGCGCTGCACCAGGTCCCCGACCCGTGGTGATTGGGGATCATCTTATGAGTTCCACGATTTGGCCGTGCACTTTCCTATTGGCTGAGATTGCCTGGAACTCCTCGCCTTCATATCCGGCCAGATCGAGCGGGAAGATTTCCCTGCCCTGCCAATCGGTCATAACGGCCCCCGCGCACCAGCCGATTATCGCCCCCGCCGCCAAATCCCATAGCTTGGGCGTGGAGGCGATATTGGCCACAAGACTGCCCTTTGCCACGTATGCCAATTGCAGGGCCGTTGTGCCGAGATTGCGGTATCTCGTCCGCTGTATGATTTCGCACACCCAGCCCGGCAGCCCATCGTCGCCGGGGAAATGGCTGTCCAGAGCTACGCTTGAGAATTCGTCCATATCGTCGTCGCCGGCGTGGATAGGCCGTCCGTTCAGTTGCGCCTCGCCGTCTTTGACGCCCGTGAACATTAAGTCCGCCGCCGGCTCAAAAATCGCACCCGCAACCGGTCTGCCTTCGTGCATCGCCGCGATGCTGACGGTGAATATGGGCATGCCGTGCGCGAAATTGTTCGTCCCGTCTATCGGGTCGATGGCCCACCAGACAGGCTCGGAGCCTCGCGGCTGCTGCTTGAACAATTTGCCCCCTTCGCCTTCTTCGGCGATGAAGCCGTGATCGGGATAGTCTTGCCTGATTCGTTCAAGGATAATCTTCTGGCAGAGGATGTCCGCCTGGGTCACGAGCTCGCTGCCGTTCTTGACCGACACCTTGACAGAGCCAATCTCTTCCATAGCCCGCTGTCCGGCCAGGCGCGCCGCCGCGACGGCTGTCTCTAACATCCTGCTTAGATTCCTGCGATCCAATGCCATATCTGCAACCGTCTATAATGTTGACACAACCGTTGAGTTCACCTATTCTAACTCGGTTATGGAGCCGAGCCAACAGTTAAATAAATCGAAAGTCTTCTCTCGTGCATCGAGACGGCAGCGGGTCCGGGCGGGAATCGTTCTGGCGGTGCTGGCCGCGATAATCGGGCTGATTGGCCTGATGGCAACAGGCAGGATTGACGCGGACCGGTGGCTCGATCCCTGCGGCTTCAAGCAGAGGTTCGCTCTGCCCTGCCCCACCTGCGGAATGACCACCTCGGCACTTGCCTTTGCTCGAGGCAGGATTTTTGAATCGTTTTATATCCAGCCGGTCGCCGCACTGGCCTGCTGCGTGATGGTTATTGTGGCATTTTTGGCTTTGCTAACGGCTGTCTTTGGGATATACTTCCGCTTCTTGGATTCCCTCTTCTCTCAAATAGGGTTGAAACACCTGATAGTGGCCCTGATAATTTTGATCGCCGCTGCCTGGGCAGTAACACTATCGCGAGCGATAATTCACAAAAGCCTCTAATGGAGTAGAGAGTCTGTAGGGCGGGGTTCACCCCGCCAGTTAGTATCTGTTCCGGATACAGCTTATTGTCATTCCCGCGCAGAGCCTGCCCTGAGTTTGCCGAAGGGTCGGAATCGAGTTTTTGGCCCTGGATACCTGCCTTCGCAGGTATGACATTTTACGTCAACGATCATAGGTAAATTGGATGCGGCGAAGGCATCTTTTAACGTCTCGATTCTGCGCCAGTCCAATTTGCCTTTCCCTACGAGCGCAAGGTCAAGGTCGGAATATTTTTCGGCGCGGCCGTCAAGGCGGGAGCCAAACGCCCGGACTTCGCAATCAGGCGCCTGGTCATCCAGACAACGGTAATTTTAACAGATTCCCCGCCTGTACTTGTAATTGGCGACGAATCCGCTTACAATGTGCGAACGAAATTCGTAAGAATAAAAAGAGTCTTTGGAGTTTCACAATGATTAGAGTTCTGGTCACAGACAAGCTTGCAAAGGAAGGCATTGACCTGCTCAATTCGACGGACGGCGTCGAGGCCGTTGTAAAAACCGGCGTCGGCGAAGACGAGCTCGCCGCAATGATCGGCCAGTATGACGGCTTGATCGTTCGAAGCGATACAAAAGTCACCCCCAAAGTCCTCGCAAATCCGGGCAAGCTCAGGGGCGTCGCCCGCGCGGGCGTCGGGGTGGACAATATCGACGTCCGGGAGGCCACCAGAAGGGGAATCCTCGTTATGAATACGCCCGGCGGCAACACGCTCAGCGCCGCAGAGCACACGCTGGCTTTAATGCTTGCTATGAGCCGTAATGTCGTCCCCGCCTGCAGCAGCCTCAAGGCCGGCGCCTGGGACAGAAAAAAATACATGGGAAACCAGTTGAACAATAAAATCCTTGGTGTGATTGGCCTGGGCAGGATCGGCATGGCGGTTGCCCAAATGGCCAGGGGCTTCAATATGAAAATCCTCGGCTACGACCCTTTTGCCGCGCCGACGGATGCCGACAAGATTGGTATTGAAGTCACCGAGGACCTTAACAGGGTCTTCAAGGAGGCCGACTATATAACCGTGCACGTTCCAAAAAATGAGCAGACTCTCAATATGATTGGCGCCGAGCAGATCGAAATGATGAAGCCGACCGTTCGGCTGGTGAACTGTGCTCGCGGCGGCATTATCAACGAAGACGCTTTGTATGATGCCCTTGCAAAAAGGCGTATCGCCGGCGCGGCTCTGGACGTCTTCGGCAAGGAGCCGCCTGAAAACACGCGCTTCAAGGATCTTGAGAATTGCGTTGTCACTCCCCACCTTGGCGCGAGCACCGAAGAAGCCCAGATAGAAGTTGCCGTTGAGGCGGCTCAGATCCTTGTTGACGCGCTCAAAGGCGGCCCGATTAGAAACGCTGTCAATGCCCCATCGACCGCTGGCGCCGCGCCGCTGGCGGTAAGTCAGTACGCCGAGCTTTCTCGCCGAATCGGGATACTTCTTGGCACGATTGCGCCGGGCCACGTCAAGGAAATCCAGGTGCAGTACCGCGGCTCGATTGCCGAGATGGATGTTCAGTCGGTCACGCTCAACTTTGCAATCGGCCTGCTGCAGAAGCACTTCGAGATGCCTCTTAACGTTGTCAACGTTGCTGTTCTGGCGAAAGAGCGGGGCATAAGCATAGACCAGACGAAGAATGTCGAGGCAAAAGACGTCGCCGCGAGCTTTAGCGCCAGGGTCGTTACCGATAAAGTCGCACGCACTGTGACCGGCTCGGTCTTCGGCGGAACGCTGCTGCGAATAATTGAGATTGACGGCTTCAATATCGAGATGACGCCGCAGGGGGCCGTACTCGTTATATTTAACGACGACAAGCCCGGCGTAATTGGCTCCGTCGGGACCGTCTGCGGCAAGCACAATATCAATATCTGCACGATGGGCGTCGGGCAGAAGCTGAAAGAGCAGAAGGCCGCTCTTGTCGTAAGCCTCGACAAAGATCCTGATCCAAAGGCTGTCGAAGAGCTCGCTTCGCTCGACTTCGTGAACGAGATATTCGTTTGCAGGCTGGATTGATTCGCCGCATCGTAGCGCCATCAGCGGCGGCAGCCGGCGGCGCTCTCTAAAAACGTTTGCCTGGATTTTTGTATGCCGGAGCAGCTAATAATAAGTATCAGCGGGATGCGTGGCATCGTCGGCGAGAGCCTCACTGCTTCGGTCGCCGCCGACTACGGCTGTGCATTCGGCAGCTATCTAAAGAGCAGCTCCGCCGGGGGAAAGAATAAAGGGCTGTCCGTGTGCATCGGCAGAGATTCCCGCCGCAGCGGCCAGATGCTCTGTTCGGCCGTGGCAGCGGGACTGTGCGCCGTCGGAATCGACGCAATCGACCTGGGCCTTGCCGCCACGCCCAGTGTAGGCGTTATGG
>Ga0315288_10005039_pt1 | contig 16811 bp, 22 predicted proteins | sample YL17G11_20_MG_FD_203454 | JGI IMG/M metagenome (GOLD analysis project Ga0315288, IMG submission 203454) | Sediment microbial communities from Yellowstone Lake, YNP, Wyoming, USA - YL17G11_20 | ecosystem: Environmental > Aquatic > Freshwater > Lake > Sediment | place: USA: Wyoming | collected... | reverse complement strand
AGCCACATCTAGGCCGTAGTGACGAGAACCAGCCGTCTTCCCCGCATAAAGATCGGGATTGTAGTTGCCAAAGTTTTGACTTACACCATAAGCCTTCTCTAAGGGTGACACCTCTCCCTGTGGGGTAGTAGAGGCCACTGAAGGCACCGTAAGCGGGTTTTCTGTGGTTGTTTGGAGCTTGGTAGCCCTTTGGTCCAAAAGCTCCATCTCGGACGCTGCAGCGTTCCTTAGATAAGCTCTAATATCCGGTTTCTCACGCTGAGGTATTTTTACATCGACAGCCATTAGCCGTATCCTAGTTCCCTGAGCGTTTTCGCATCAGCTATGTTTGGTAATGATTGCATAGCAAAGTATTTTTCTTTTTCTAATCTAGCCTTCTCAGCAGCTAGGGCTCTCTGAGATTCTTCTGTCTGGTATTGCTGAGCCTGTTGAGCATCTAACCCTCCCCTACGGGCGGTGGTAGTTAAATCTTCTTGAGCCAGTAAAGCACTCTTGTTGACATCTTCAGTCTGTCTGCCAATAGATCGACCCAGAGCCTCAAATTGGCGTTCGTAATCTTGCTCTAGTTGACCAATGTCCCTTTGTGCAAGCCCTTGCACATTCTCTCTAGTACCAGAGTCCATCAAGCCTCGGGCATTCAGGTTTGTGTTCTGCTGCTCACGTTCTAGCATCCGTTGGGTAGTTAGGTCTCTAGTTAAAGTTTGTTCGTCCTCTTTAAGTCTGGACAAGGCTAGATTCTTGGTTTGTTCGACTCGATACGTCCCAGTCTTATAATCAAAAGCGATTCTTCCCACCTGTTTTTCAAGGTTATTAGCCACAGATTTGAAGAAGTTGGCTCTCTCGGTATCATCAGTACCTAAGGCTTCCTTATAGTTAGCTTCTATCCATTTGGCGGTAAAGTCGTAATCACCCTGAGCTATGTTTTGTAATTCGCCAATGTATTTATTAACATCTCCTTCTAAAGCTCCCAGGATTTCCTTATATTTAGAGGAATATTGTCCAGTAGAACGGGGATTAAAGACTTCGGCAACAGTAGTGGTTGTCCCGCCGCTTGTACCACTAAATGATCCACCAGAGGTTCCACTAGATGTTTTGGCTGAAGCAGCCGAATAACCAGTTCTTGGTAATGCTGGGTACTTTCCTGCCGGAGCTGAAGCAACTGGTGAGTATCCGGTAGCTGGACTACCTGAGTAAACTGTGGTTCCTTGCTGATATAAAGCCATATTTTCCTTAAATTATAACTGATTGTGACCTTTTACCTAGAACGTAACGGATAATAACTATTCCAGAACCACCAGCTCCACCAGTCGTGTAATTATATCCTCCTCCACCACCCCCACCACCAGTATTAGCCGTTCCAGCAGCCTGGCCACTACCAGGATCACCCTGGGCACCCTGACCGCCCCCACCCGCACCACCAGCACCCCTAGTTCCCGTACTCCAAGCTGAACCACCACCCCCACCAGCATAAGTTACTGGAGAACCGGAAATGCTATTTGCGGTTCCATCGCCACCTTTTCCACCATTACTTCCGCTTCTATCTGCTCCAACAGCACTTGATCCACCCCCACCAGCTCCACCTAATTGACCAACTCCGACCGCACCACCCCCACCATTATTTCCTTGAGATGGACTAGTTGAGGGAGTGTTCCCAGAACCAGGATTCTTAGCATTTTCTCCTCCCCCACGACCACCACCGCTTCCACCATTTGAACCATTATCATCAAAGATACCACCCTTACCACCCCCGGTAGCTGTTATGGTTGAAAAAACAGAATCCTGACCATTAGTCTGGGCTGGACCACCACCACCCACAGTTACAGAATATGCTTGTGCGGTAACAGCAAAACTAGCATTGTATCTGTAACCCCCAGCACCACCTCCACCACTCACATTGTTGCTTCCGCCACCCCCACCACCAATCACTAAGACTTGGACGTTACCAGATCTAGTGACGGTGAATGTACTAGAAGTAGTAAAAGTATGGATTCGATATAATCCAGATGTGGTAAGAGTTCCGCCTGTAGCGTAGGCCATTATGTCTTCCTATATTTCAAACTAACTAAACAACGAGTGATTGTTGTACAAGAATCTACATTAAACCTTAAAATGTCTCCTGCTGTAATAGTCGTTGTCCAACCAGTCAGGGTTGTATCTTGGTCTTTAGTAGTCGCACTAATCTCTGGAACTGCACTAGCCGTAATTGTATCCGCATCCGTAGGCGGGTAATTGGCATAAGTATCCTTCCAGATGTCTACCACAATTGAACCAGATTGATCTGGGAGTAAAGTGCAAGCTGTGATTGTGCAATTAAAAGGCACTTCAATATCTCCAGAAACTCCTGTTTGGATTACCCCTCCACCACCATCAATCACAAAACCAATTGTTCCTAGTTTAATATCAGCTGCAGTGGAAACATCGGCATCAAGAATAGCTCCAGATAAAGATAGTTTAGAATAAGGAATGGCTGCCCCAGCACTTAAATTGGCGTTGCTAATCGATCCATTAAACTCATTGTAAATGGTATCCATCAGCGAATTTAGGTCGGTGTAGAGTAAAACTTCGTTATCTACAAATGTTTTTGGTTTAGTAATTATCGCCATAGAAACTCCTTATCTTAGACTCCTTAGTTTATAATGTGAAGTAAAGCCAGATACTTCAGCAGCCTTACCTGCCTCCTCATGGCGAATACTGTGTAAAATAGTCTTTATTGTAGCCAAGCCACCTGTTCGGTCATAATAGAACTTCAATTCCCCGTCAGATGTGCCTCCAAGAGTGAATGTTCCAGTTGGACCCAATGTGTCTGTTCCGGTTGGTCCCAATCTTGACCCTCCAGATAATAATCTCAAATAATCAAAGAAAACGAATGGATCTCCGTTGGTGCTACCATAAATGCCGATATTAACGTCACTGGCACTTCCGGTAGCCTTGATATATCCAAACCTTAACCGTTTATACCTCTCTGGATATTTATAATCATCCCGCTTACTATCCCATCGGGCATCAATAGCCGTTCCATCGTCATCATTTCCAGTCCATTTATAGACCGTTTTATTGGTGGGATCAGCAAATAATAAATCTGGGGTTGTAGAAGTTGGGTATGACATGAAGAAACCCGGATACCAACCAGTAAAGGTGGTCCAAGACTCCATTTTCCCACCAGAGGCAGCGTTTCTTTTGGCAGCAATTATGTCAAAGACTAGAACGATTGAATTGTAGATGTCTGACCCATTAGGGATGGCAAAAAATACAAAATCGTTGTGTACCCAGGCAACCGCTTTAGCTAACTGGGTTTTGTTTATCTCTGACAAGGTTCCTTGTATATTGGTGGAAATAATGTCGGTTCTTAGGGTGTTGAAATCCGTTTGGTTGACTCTGCGGATGTTGGCTTCATCATCAATAAACCAGATCTCATTTCCAACTCCCACAACTCCTTTGGGGGCCAAACAACCAACCGATTCATCAATGTTATTTAAATTATTGGCTGAAGGTGTTATCACCCACTCAGAGTCCCCATAACCCCCAAGAAAGCGGACAGCCCTTTCTTGGAATAGAACTAGCGAGGACTCTCCCAAGGGAGCAGCCGTAATTAATCTCCCACCATTAGGAATTGGAATATAGTTTGTGGCTATTGTGTAGGTGTTTGGATCTCCCAGGGTAGACCAGTAAAGGCGTTCTGGGTAAGTAACTCCGTCTACGGTGACGTTGTTTAAGACAAACATGTGGTTCTTAAACCAGCGCATGACATTCCCGTGAGGAATGGAAGCTCCCAAATCAGTAAGACAGGAATTGGCAGTTGTAGAAGCCCGATCCCAATAATGGGTCTGGTTATCTTGATTGCCAAAGTAGACTCGGTTGGTCATATTCACATTTTGAAAGGTGTAATCATTGGTTCCCGTAAAACCGGTATCCAGGGAGGTGAAGGTTGATCCGTTAAGATATTTTAAGGTCGTACCATCCATTACTAGGATGTCTTTATCTCCATCTGCCTGTAAATAAGCGTGTAAACCATAACAAGTACCCGATAAAACATCACCAACCTGGTCAATGCCATCACGTTGTTTTAGTCGACCACGGTAACGAACGATCAAATTTCTCAAGAGAGAGGCTTGATTACGATCAATCTCTTTGGGGTCATCAGTGTCATTCAAACCCCCTGAGTAATCAGAATGTTGGTAGGTGTTTAAACGCATAATTCATTCATCCTTTTTTTAATCGATGTTCTTTGGTAAATATTTTCATGCGTACATATCCTGATTTTGAACAATAACTACTGATTTAGACTCATCTACTTGGCGCATTTCCAGTTGTTCCACCATATTGTAGATACGCTGATCGTATTGTTTCCTAACTCGTTCAGCAGCCACGTGTTCATCATCCTGATCTAAATAATTGGCATAAGCCCCATATTTGATAATATGTTGGTATTTGTTAGGGATAGCCGGTGTGTCTGCTGAGGCTAACTCCGCTGGATTATAAACATACCAGAACTTGATGTTGTTAATGGTTCCGTTTGTAGTTGGAATAGGCATAAAACCAATGTAATTTCCAGAAAGATAATAATGTGGTTCGCTTTCACTAAACCCTTCAGAATTCCCGCTGGCATGAACTGGAATAAACCCAATATTAGGCATGGGTAAACCCCGATGCCAATCGACGCTGTTATAAGAAATATTTACCATCAAGGCTTTATCAAAATCACTAGGAAGGCCATATTCTTGTTGATTGGCAACAGTTGGAGTTGTAACCACCTTGGTAAAGAAATCGGGCAGAACTTTGACAATTTCATCGCAAATATACAAATAGGACTCATTTGTCCAAGTTAATAGTCCTGAATCATCCGTTTCCACCCCTGGACCAATGATATTTTTAAGGTCTATTACGAGATCTGCTGCTGTCATATTTTTACCCTAATAAAAAGCTCCCGAAAGGGAGCCCATGTTTTGTCGAACTAAAAAGATAATATAACTAATCTGTTTAACTGTCAAATTAACTCCAAGACGTTGAGCCTCGGTTTACACCCGTCCAAGTAGTCGCGGTAATGTTCGGTTCCGACCAATTAGTAGTTGGTTTTGTTTCAGTATACCAGTCTTGAGGTGATGGACTAGGAGAGACTGAAACACTCGGGGAAGCAGAGGGAGAAATAGACGGGCTAATAGAAACAGAGGGTGAGGTAGATGGTGATATGGATGGTGATTTTGACGGAGAAGCCGAGGCTGACGGTGATATGGATGGTGATTTTGATGGCGAAGCCGAAGGTGAATGACTAGAACCAGCACTGGGTGATTGTGACGGACTAATACTTGGGGATAATGACGGTGAATTTGACGGAGATATGGAAACACTGGGGGAAGTAGACACTGATGGGGATTGTGACGGACTAATAGAAGGAGAAATGGATGGACTTTTACTAACAGAGGGTGAGGTGGATGGGCTTAATGATGGGCTTTTGCTAGGCGATATTGATGGTGATTTAGATGGTGAGATAGACACCGAAGGACTAGTAGAGGGACTTTTTGATGGACTAATACTTACGCTTGGACTAGTGCTGACACTTGGGCTCGTGCTTGGGGAAATTGAAGGACTTTCGCTAGGAGATTTGGAAGGACTAATAGAGGGGGAAATTGAGACCGATGGACTTGCAGACGGACTTGCGCTTCCAAGAAACTCTCTCACCTCAATTGAGGCCAAACACCAAAGTTCTGCCCCAGTAGGAATTGTCCATGAGGTCGTATAGGCTCCAGCAGTAGTTGTAACTTTAGTCGAAGTGGCATTGGTGAAAAGACCCGCCCCAGAACCACCCACAAAATCAGACCATTCATATTGTCCACCGCCCGCGGTATAAGTTTTTTCTGGATCTTCAACAGCTAAAATATCTACAATTAATGAGTTGTCATAAGTGGTGTTTATATTTAAAGAAGGACCGGTGGAATTTCCTGTAGTTGATGAGAAGTTAAGAACCGGACTGCTTTGTAAAACATTGTAAATAGAGATAACTGTCACACTCATGTCTGGGGTGGCACTGCCGGTAGCATCCACCACCACGTTGGCTGAGGTAGCCGTTGGATTAACCAAGTACCAGATCTCAGCAGCCTGATCTGTCAAATTATCAACTGTTCCAGCTCTAGTAAAAGATTCAGTGCTATTAAAGACAACGGAATCAATCTGGGTAGCTCCAGTTCCCTCAGAATTACCAATTCCAACCAAAGCTATTAAAAGCCTGTTTGAATTACCACCAACAGTTATTGAGGTACTGCATGTAGTCGCATCTGCCACACCAGTCGCAACATTATCATAACCAAAGGCCATTTAACCCCCTAAGTGTAAACTAAACTTGTCGCCCGGTTATCCCAAGCTCCCTCTGCCCAAGTAAACACCGATAAACTAGAATCATCTATTTTCATTACTTCCCAAGTGATCGCGTTGGTGGCTGTTCCTCTAGAAGCGGTTCCAATGTAGGTCACATTGGGGGTAGTATCCTCATCAATTATCATCTTATATTTACCACCATCCAACACCCCATCAGAATTGACTCTTAATCTTACTTTTTGGAGATTTTCAGCGTCCCAACCATAAACCAAAACCCGCTTGGTTTCCGGCATGGTGACATCTTCATGTTCTAAAGTATCTACTTCGGGAAAATATTTAACCGACTTTGGCATAAAAAAAACTCCCAATATGGGAGCCCGTAATTGTTGAACTGGATCATTTATACAACGTTTTCTTTTTTAGGTCAAACTCTATAGCTTCGACTGCCTTACCAACATCACCATACTTTTTAATATAGTCTTCCAATAATTTGATTGCTTTCTCTTTAGTGAAGGCGCAAAATACCTTGCTATTTTCATAAACTAGGGCAAAATACATCACATTTCCTCCATAGCCATAGCTTCATCAGAATATTTCTTAGCTGCTTGTTTTAAACGGATGTACTGGTAAACCTGGTCATGTCTTTTCTGACCAATCTCCGGCTCTCCTAACTTGAAACGAATATCCCTCAATACTTGCAATTTGTCCAAACGATCTTCGGTTTTGGACACCGAGTCCACATATTCAGAGATTTCTTTTAAATGGAGAGTGTCGTCTTTACTAATATCGGTTCCCCTTAGTTGGAAGAAGGCTAACATTAGTTCGTTGGGTAGTGGTTGCTGGTTTTCTATTTGACCAACTGGATCAATATCCTTTTTAACGATTACAGTCGCGTTGGAAATGGCTTCGTCTAATTTGTCCATAGGCTTTCGTAGGCTCGAGCCCACAGTTTAGTGTTTATTTTAGCATTACAGTGTTTAAAAACCCAATCGTAGGCATTTTCAGCGTATTTCTTCCTCAAGTCGGGTCTTTCCAGAGCCGTTCTTAGGCTTTTTTCAAACGAAGTGGTATCTTTGTACCCCCAAACATTAATCCCGTCAGCAATATCTGTTGAGTAAGGCTCTATGTTAGCCACAACCGATGGGATCTTTATTGAACTCATCTCGTACCACTTAATTGATGATTTGTAGCGGTTGAAAGGCAAATCGGCCAACGGAATAATTGCCAGGTCCAGGTTCATACACATCATCCGAAAACTATGGCCACTGAAATCTACCCAAGCATAATCTTCAACCAGATAACGCAAATCCTCATCAATAATTCCCTTAAAATAGGTCCCAACCATCACTAATTTGAATCGGTATTCACGAAGTAGTTTATTGAGCGGTTCTTTAATAGAGTACCAATCTTCATAATGAGAGAACCCCCCACTCCAACCAACTCTTAACTGTTTATTGGGTTTTAGGGGTAATTTCCACCATTGTTTAAAATCAACCGAGTTTGGCAAAATAACCACATTATTATTATATTGTCTAGCATATTCGGCTAATTTAAGAGTTGTTACTGTTACCATATCAGCCTCTTTTAATGAGGAGAGAGCCAATAATAATCTTCTTCGGTTATCCTTTAGATCAAAATTACCAACACCATCTTTCCAGATCCATTTTTTTAGATGACTGTCATAATATTCTTCCACCCCATTGTCTACATAATGTTCGTTGTAGGGGGAAATAAGTTCCATGTTGTCATCTATATCCATAACCCATTTACCCTTTAATTTAACCTCTTTACCAGAAAACTTAGATAATTTATTCATAACTGAACCAAGCCTCTTTTTAGTTCCCCCTATAGGAACCCCTTGCCTAACCACAAAGATATCTACGGCCGGCAAAACCTTGACAAGTTCATTGGTTATATCCTTCTCTGCATCAATGATGTGAACATCGTGTTCTGAATAAGTTTTAAGCATATAGAAAGGTTGACGTATCCGATAATGTCCGCATCCTCCTTTGTCCACAGGCATACTCAAAATCCTAAGAGATCTCATTTCGACACTTCTCCACAATCATTGTGGTACTTATTTCTGACGTATACGGCAAATAAGCCATAATCACTCCCTTTTTAGCCAACCAAGACCTAGTAACATGGATCTGGTCCAAATAACGGTCCCCCCAGTCTGAACCAATAGTCACAATGTCTGGATGGAATAACTCTATCTGGGGCACTAGACTATCCTCCCAATTAGGAGTTACTTCATCTACATACGGAAGCAGTTTTAAGATTTCCTTCCGCTCATTGTATGAGAAGATGGGTTTCTTGTGTTTAGACTGCTCTATATATTTATCAGTGCTTAAAGCAACTACTAAATAGTCTCCCAAGGCTTTGGACTGTCTCAGGAAAATGGCATGTCCCATGTGCGGGGTATCAAAAGCCCCGGCTGTTAGCACCATCATACTTTCTCCTTAACCAATAATGTCCAGTCTTGTTCTTACCATTAAACAGGGCCACAACCGCACCAGCAGCCTCATCCGGGGTTAATCTGGTGTTTCTGTCCTCATTCGGACACATATAATCACGAAACTTAGTATCCATCCGGCTAGGGCAGAAAGCGTAGAACTTCTGTTTTCCTTCTTCGTCGGCTGCCCTGGTAATATCAATTATGGCGTGTTTAGTTGAAGCATATAAACTCCATGATTTGTTGGTTGAGAAGACTGGTCGGCTACTCATATTAACAACCACATCAGAGGTATGTTGGAGAGCATATTTTGTTAAAAGAAACATAATCTCCACATTCGTCTTTAAAAAACTTTGTACCATCATTCTTGGGGTGTTAACAATTAAACCCCGCCACACCATCCCAATCGTGTTGAAAACATAATCAGTTTCTTGAAAATATTGCTCAACTTTACTTGGGTTACTAACCACATCCATTATTATCTGCTTACAGGGAAGTTGTTCGTTCTTAGTCAAACCAACTACGGTCACACTAGCCAAACCCCTGATGACTCTCCAAGCAACCGCCTCGCCAGCTCCATGAGTTCCCCCAACAATAAGAACATTTTTACCTCTAAAGTCGGGCGGTTCCGGATAACGAATTGAAGGACTACAAATCACTTCCATAAGATTAAGTTTGGAGATTCATCCTGCCATTCTGATTTATTTGTTTTAGGGACATTCCAGTCACCATATTTCCAGGTCAGAAACTCCTCCAAATGATTGGGAACGGGGTATTTAACTCCATCAAAGGTCATAAACTTTACTTCTTTTATAAATCTGATTGGCTTGAAAAGAATTCCTCTCAGATCAATAAGGGTAGCATAACCAGGTTTAATGCCGGTGTAAAAGAAGCAGATGTCAAAGATAACCTCATTAGTATTGTCCATAAAACATAACTGCATAAAGTGGTTTTTATATACAACCGTTCTAATTACTCTGAAATTGTTGGCGGTCATACCTAAAAGAACTTGTTTTGAATTAATGTTTGCCTCTAAAGTGTCCCATTTAGTAGAAACATTAACATCTATGTCGGTATCATGGTCAATTAATTTACCGTCTCGGTAAAGACCAAGTAAATTACCAGAGGAAATCCAGTAATTTATACCTGTTTTAGAAAGCACCCAACAACCCCGCCTCATGGTCTCTAAAGCATCTTTTCCTTTGATGGGATTTATAGTAAATTTCTCCCAATGTTTCAGCTCCAAGTCTAGTGGATCAACTTCCAACTTTCCGACTGTCATAAATTAAAAGCCTCAGTGAACAAACGTTTAAGTTCTGTTTCGGCCTGTTGGGGAGACATCTGACCGTCTGACCGATAATTTATCTCTAAAGCCTTATTCTGTTTCCAACCAGCCAAATAAACTGCATCAAGGATGCCTTTTATAGGAATTAGAGCCATCTCCTGTTTATGACGCTTCTCCCAGTATGTTTCCATCCTAACCTTGGCTGCTAGTTTCTGTTCCTCGGTAAAGTTTGGACCTTTACGTTTCTTTTTAGGCATATTCTCCTTAAAACTTACTCACCACCCAGAAGGGGCGGATGAGTTCGTGCCGAAGCACCTTTTTATTTTGTAACCATTTTTCTCCATACTCGGGTTCAAAGTAAGCCCTTAAAAACTCGTAAACTTGACCAGCCGGTATTCGAACGATTTCTTGCATAGTGCCCTTCAAAGTAAAGCCTCTGCCGTGTAAATCATTGAAGTTTCTCCAGCCCCGATAAGCACTAGCCAACTCCGGATCGTTATAAGTCGCTACTATCTCATTCCTGACCTGTTCATTCATTTGGTCAGCAAAAGCAATAAAATAACTCCTTAATTTATCATCTTTAATAGTGTGAAATTGGTCTGACTGGTGAAGAATGTCTTTTCGTGATTTAACGAATTTACCAGTCATATATATCATAATTACACAAAAAATCCCCTGTTGTCAATAGACTCGAGGGGATTTCTCGTTCAGGGTTTAGGAAGTAGTCAATTGTATGATTTCTCCCGATCCCTTCTCATTACCTGCTTCTAAGGTCAATTCACCAACCAATGCTCCACGTTTAGCATCAGCTACCGTAGCCACATCGACTGATTTTATACCTCTGAAAATAGCAACTCTCCAGAGTGAACTGTCGAGTACCGCCACCTTATCAGTGTCACAGAATTGATCCAGTTTAACCTCAATAACTCCAAAATCGGACATGTAAGCCGAAACGAAATTGTAGAGTTTGCCTTCCATTCCGGGTTCTTGATACCGAGTATTAGACGTAGCAAAGGAACTGATTTTCCGTTTCTGCCACGAATTACAATAAGCGGCATCAGGATATCCGCCAGCATCATAAACCGTTTGTAAAAGGTCGTTAAACAAAGCCTCAGTAAGAGCCTGTGTACCAGTCGCACTACCAGTGTTTGAGTTGGTCGCAATCCAAGAGAAAATACCCTTTAGTTGACGAGCCGTACCTGAAGCACCAGAGTTTCCAGTACCAGTAAACAACGCTTTCTCAATATCGGTTGCCATCTCTTTCATTCGTTTCTTCATCTGGTAGGAAAACTCGTTCTCCACACCAGCGATGTCTACATCTAACTGAGAACCTGACACTTCCAAAGTCTTTGTAAAGATTTGGGTGTAAGCACCAGTCCGGGTCCGGGCATCTGGAATAGTGAATGAAAAATCAGCACCTTCGATCTGATAGTTCGTTGTCGCTGCTGTCAGAGTGTCGGTTTGCCACTCATGGTAGGTGCCTTTCGCCTGGACTTTCGCCGCACCACTCCATAGAGGGGTTTTTTCAGGAGACACCATCACTACCAAGTTTGTCAAATCTTCACGATTACCAGCAGCATCGTAGGTCTTAATTGCACTTGCTTGAGCCATAAATATTTCACCTCATTCCATGTCGCTCACTAGACATGAGGCTACTTCTTGAAGAAATTGGAAAATACGTTAGTTCTTTTAATCAGGGTATTGAAGGCTTGGTCGTCACCCTTCATCGCCTCGCTCATTAGATCTGAATCTGCTGGGCCAGCCGATTGCGCACCTGAACCATCTGAACTTTCAGCTTTGACTCCCTTTGATTTGCCTGTAGCTTGTTGGATATGCCAGTTTAGACGCTCCTTGTCATACAGGGTGTTGTAAGCAACCTCTGGATCAGCCAAACGGTGATCGAGAGCAAATTCAACCACTATTTTACGGTCAAACTTGGGTAAGCCATTCTTACCGTCATACTTTTGCTCTAACCGAGCCAGTTCCTGGTTTACGTTTGCATCTTCTCGCAAGCGTTGTTCACGCTTATCCAACTCTGCTTCAAACTCCTCTCTGGATAGATAACCGTATTGGTTAAGCATGGTCTTCACCTGTTGCTCTTGCGGGTCTACCGTTGCCGGGTTTCGCTTATCCATCTCTGAAAGTCTGTTCTCTACTTCTTTAAGTTTTGCCTCATATTGTTTAGACCGTTCATTTACCTCTTTGAATCTAGAGTACGGAACAGGTCTATCTTCCTCATTTATCTCCGGCTTGGAAGCGACTGTACTTGTCGCTACCTCACCTTCTGTAGTCTGAGGTGTTTTTTCGCTACCAGGCGCAGTAGCACCAGTTTCTCCCTCTGGTGGATTTGTAACACCTGTGTTTACATCGTCTGTCATAGACGACTCCTTTCATTTGTCTACGTTTTTAACGCCTCACGAGGCGGTGAACATAGAAAGTCTGGGTAACAACTCCCAGTATCCGGCCTATGCGCGTAGACCGGAGACAGAGAGTCGTTGCCTTTTAATAATTCTTATTTTCTTATTTTCTTATTTTCTTGTTAAAGAGCTTGTTGACCAATCTGATTTCTGAAGGCTTGAACGGCTTGTTTATCTCCGTCATCTAGGTTAGCAAAACCATCAGATTGCATAAATTGGTCGATATATTGAATATATTCTGGTGTTACCTGGTCGGGCATTTCTGGTTCCTGACCCCGGATAATTGCTTGTAAGGCAGCGTTAGCTTGAGCTGCACCCACTTGTGGTTCGGGAGTTGATTGTGGCTTGTTTTGGTTCTGAGCATCAGCCAGAGCCACTTGCTGGGCAGTCTCCTGGGCCATGTTCACAGCCTTCTGTTTTCCAACTCTTTGAATGACTTGGGCCACATTACCAATAGCATAGCCTTGTAGGAGAGTCTCTAGGTCTATAGCCTGGAGTTCAAACAGTTTTATAAGAGCTTCCCTACGAGCTTCCTGAGTTTCAGCCAGCCAAGAGGTTATTTTGACATCGACCATGTTTTTAGGTTCAACTACCAAAGCCCCCTCGGGAGCGATTGATTCTCCCTCAGATCCCTTAGCTTCAGATCCGATAATCTCAATAAATTCCTTCTCACCAGACCCTGTAGTTGTAACAATACGATGGGAGAATTGGTATTTCTGAGAGACTAACTCTAGAATGTACTCATAGACAGCTTCCAAGAACTCCTCTAGGTTTTCCACCACTTCAGACAGATTGTTAGAATCACCCACTTGGAGGGCTTCCAGGGCTTTACCAGACTTGGCTCCGGTGGGGATGCGACCCATAGTGGCATCATGAGCCCCACCCATATCCTCAATATACATGGAGGCGTTCTCGATCTGTTTGAAAATAGCTGCTGACAATGGTGAGATACTGGCCTGAATCACATCAAATCCCCGCTTCTTCTCGATTATCTGACCATTATTGTTGTTTATGGTTCTTACCCCAGCTCCCCGGTCCGTCACCCATTTACCCCGGTTCATAAGATCGTTGTACTCGGCCACTTGGGATTCAAGTTGGTTTAGAAGTTTATTTGGTGAGATCAGATTCTTCACCCAACCCTGCCCATACATCTTGAGAGGATCCACATCGCTTGGTAATCTAAAGAACGGGATCTTGGTTAGATCAGTCTCCTCAGACTCACGAATAGTGGTTTCCCCAGCCTTTGCCATAATACAAATAGTTTGTTCACCAGTTTCCTCATTATATTTCTTGTACCAAAGCTCTTTTACAATAATAGTGTTGTTTTTATCTGAGGTAGACCGAACTTCGCCTGTTTTCTCAATATTTATCATCCGTTCCTTCATATCTGAAGCGGCTAGTTTACCGTCAGGCTTTAATTCGATCTTTTTCTTCTTTATATAGTCCCGGTACATGGGATCTGAAGTAATATCCTCGATATTTCTCCTCACAGCCAGAAACATGTAACGGGCTTCTTCTGGAGATCTAGCCGTAGAATCAATGTAAAGATCGTAAGGGTCAACAATGTTGACATTTACCTCTTTTTCATCCTCATTCCATAGTACCTGCCACCAACCCACAGAATACTTGAGGGCATGCCACAAAGAAGCCCTTTGTTTAGTCCTCATTTTTAATTTATCGTGTAAGAAATCCAAATAACGGTTTAATTTAACCGCATCGGTGATATTTTCCGGGTTTAAGTTCTCTGGAGTCGCCTCGGCACGGGGACGATTCCTTAAAGCAAAGTTCCTCACTGATCTTAAAGTAGAATATGTCTTATTAATTACAATCTTGGGATGACCCTTGTCTGGAACAGAGGAAGTAATCTGCTGAGAATCCCTATCCCACTTGACGTAATGATTGCCCGAAACCCATAGATCGTAGATAAACCACTTCCAGTCGTAATCTGAACGACCATCCACAGCGTTATCCCACCAACTATTGAACTGTGAATCACTAATTTTATCCTTCTTACCAGTCTTTTTGTATTCGGGCATACCTTCCTTTATTTAACTATTTCGGCTTTCGCGTCTTCCACATCAATAATGTTTTCCTGTCCATCAGCAAAATCGTTATCTTCCGGTTTCTGGTTATCCACAAATTCAGTGTAATTCTTGGCCATGATACGATCTAAGAGCTTTTCACGCTCCTTTTTACCTAGGTATACTATATATAGTAGGGCAAACAGTGTGAAGACATTTAGAATAACAAGAACTTCAAGCATAAAAAAAGACAACCCATGTGGTTGTCCCTTAATTAATTGAGACTAAGTTATTATTAGCCTAGAAATGGCTAATTGTCAAATTAACACCTTTTCACGTGACGCCTTTTCATAGTATTTTGCCTGGATAGGTGTGTACCTGCTGTTTATCGTCAGAGGTGATAATTAGGGTAGTAGCTACCCGATTTATTCTTCCAGCCTGGTAAATGATTTTAATCTCTCCATAACCTTTAGTGTTCATTATACTCATCATTTCTTCAAAGACATTCCAGATATATTTATCAAATTTACCTGCGGTGTGAATCTTGTAGATGTCGGGAAAATAAAGTTTAAGGTCTTCCTCGAACTTGGTTTCTTTAATGTCTCTATCACGGATCATACGTCAATACTCCAGTAATCTGATTTTACCTCATCTGTCCAACCACCCTCCTGTTCCTGCTCACTAGCCGGGGGAACGTAGGTCCCTTTCATCTTCCCTGCCCAAGGGGGTAATTCAATCGTCTCATACAGGTGGAGGTACATGGCATTCAGGTCTCCCAAAGCGTCACAGATATGGTCGTTTAATTTAGCCGGGGATTCATCTGGATTCTTCTGGTCCTGGGTCTTGGGCCAAGAGTAGTTCTCCAGTTCCCAGACAGTTTTCACACAAGGCCGGTAAACATAGAAAAGGCCAGCTCTGATGCGCTCAGCGAACTTATCCACCTTGTAACGGACCCAGGAGACGTTGGATTCGCCTGATTGCTTCTTAACCGGCACGAACGAAAGACCTAGATCGCTTAACTCAGCTATGTCACTCTGTTGGGCTGAGTCCATCGTTGCCAGTTCTAGTTGGTCGAAATTAAGGTTCCACTTGTCCAGAATGCGGTTGCACTCCTCCTTAAACTGGGGATTGGTAATTCCTGGCTGGTAGAGTTCATCTACGACGTACCAGGTCCCCTTCCTGTCCACCCCGATTAAGACAAAGGCTCTTGGATTGTGAAATCCGGGGTCATGCCCCGCCAACCAGAAAACGAATTGAGACGGATCGACCGCTTCTACGATGTGCTTATCCCGGTCAAAGTCCTTGTAAACCAGACCTGTGAAGCGTTTGAACATCGCCCCATATTCCTGCCAGAAAGAATCCTCAGTTAATTCCCGTTCGTTCTTTTCTTTCTCCTCTTTAGGAAAATAGGGGGATTCCCAACTCTGGAAACTCCAGCTCTTGTAATCAGGATCACTCCATTCATTCCCCTCCTGGCCCTTCATAAACCAGGAATACCAGTGGTTGTAGCCCTTAGGAGTAGAGCAGAACAGTCCTTTACCCCGAGTGTCTGAAAGCGTAGGCCTTAGAACTTCCTCCCAAATAGGCTGCCATCCTTTAATGGAAGCAATTTCATCTCCAATTAAGAAGTTAATTCCTAATCCTCTTAAAGAGTCGTAATTTTCAACGCCTCTAAGCCAAATCTCCCCTCTAGAACCGTCCTTAGCTCTCAGAGTGCATTCCAAACGGGCTTCGTTAGCCTTCTCTAGTCCACCAAAGAACTGGGCACTTCTTTTAAGCTGTCTCCAGGCAATATCTCTAGCTTGAGTGATCGTGGGAGCAACATAAACAACTAGTTGTTGGTGCCCAAAGTACGCTTGAGAGAGCATCTCATTAACCGAGAGTAAGGTCTTACCCCATCTACGTCCGCAATTTAAGACTCTGAATCTGTAATTATCGTAGGCCTCGATGACTTCTAACTGGCCAGGGTGGGGATCGAAAGGTTTATCTTCCATTATTGGTTTAGCACATTAAAGTTGGGATAATTTCTTTATCTTCTCTAAGAACTAGACGTGCTTTCTCATCTAATTCCATTATTTTGAAAGCCTCTTGATAGGCGTGTTCAATGGTGTCAGATACGACATCAATCATAAATCGCTCATTTTCTTCCATGATTGGAAATATGTATTTCATTTACAGCCTTTCTTACAAAGCCCCAACGGGGAACCGTGTGGGCATAATTTAAAAACTCTACTCTCGGTGGGTTCTACTGTAACTTTGTTCTCTTTTAACCGCTTATCATCTAATCTTACTGCAACATTGTACCGATTAACCACAGCAATAGG
>Ga0315288_10005038_pt1 | contig 16811 bp, 18 predicted proteins | sample YL17G11_20_MG_FD_203454 | JGI IMG/M metagenome (GOLD analysis project Ga0315288, IMG submission 203454) | Sediment microbial communities from Yellowstone Lake, YNP, Wyoming, USA - YL17G11_20 | ecosystem: Environmental > Aquatic > Freshwater > Lake > Sediment | place: USA: Wyoming | collected... | reverse complement strand
CCTTCCCCCTCGAACGGCTGCGGAGAGGGGGCGCTGACGAGGGACCAGGTAATATCGAGGAAGCGTGGGGTGAGGTTCCTTGGGTGGTGAGGAGCGCGGCGCGGGGTTCACGAGCCCCACCGCCAGTCCCCGCCGGGACGCTATCCCGGATTCCGTTACAGCCCCGTCTCCTGCGAACCCCACCCCCTTCCCCCCTCTCCGCGCGCGGAGAGGGGGCGCTGACGAGGAACGAGGTAGTCTCGAGGAAGCGTGGGGTGAGGTTCCGTTGCCCACCCGGGTACCGCAGGTTTACCCGCCGGCCGTGTGGAGGGCTTTAGCCTGCCCCTCTATGGCTTACTAAGCATCTGCGGCCCGCCCCCGAAAATCGCGGCCGGGCCGCACAGGACTTCGGGCCCCCATCTGGAACGCTCGCCGCGCGGGGCAGCGGGGCACGGCGCCTCAGGCGGCCGGGTCTCCTTCCCCAGACCGCAGAGAGGAGGGAGCGACGTGCAGATCACGTGTCCTAAGTGCAAGCAGGTCCAGGAAGTGGACAATCGCACTGCCACCTGCCCGAGTTGCCGAACTCTGATCCGGCGGTGCAAGGACTGTGGGAAGTACGACCTGCGAATCTCCTTCTGCCATGCCTTCAACCGGGCCATCGACACCGGTGAGGCGAACTACCCGACTTTCTCCTCCGACAGCACTTACTGCCGCGAGTTCGTCCCGGCTGTAGCGGCAGCGTAGCGACGGACGGTGGAGGACGGTCCGACGCGCTCCCCCGCCACAGGCGGCGCGGTGAGCCGCGCCGCCTGATCGCGGCCGGTCGTCCCGACCTCCCCGTGTACCCGCCGATCTCCGTCATTGGCGGCGGGCCTTCGTTCCACTGCTACTCTGCGAAGTAGCAGTGCCTCTTCACTACGACGCCTTCGTCCGCCGAAGCGGAACTATGTCGCCCGCGAAGGCGGAAGCACGAGCCGCGCTGCGTCCACGTCCTAACGCCGTTCGTGGACTTGTCCGCCGGCCGTGAGGCGGAGCGGCCGGCGACGGAGGAGGAGAGGAAGTCGGGGGGGGGTGGTCTCGCAGGAGGTGCTGGCCAGATCGCGCCGTTGTACTCAGCAGACACGGTAAGGGACTGCTCTCTCGCAAACGGCAAGGCCATCGTCTGCCTCCCTTGCGACTTCCCTGATGCCCGCTCAGTGCCCTGCGACTGGTGTGAGAAGCGCCTTCATGACAAGCGCCATACCGAGGAGCGTGATGAAGTAGGCGCTGGCGATGGAGATGCGGCGCGCCCAGTCCCCGCGCTCAAGCCACCTGCCTGCCAGGCCGGCCGCTCTCAGGGTGACAATGCCCATTCCCATCAGCACCACTGCCAAGCCCACGCTGAAACTCACCACCAGGAGCAGGCCTTTGAGGATGGCCCCCAGCCCGATCGCTGCAGGGATCAGCAGCAGTGCCGCCGGGCAGGGCACGATGCCCCCGGAAACGCCAAGAGCTATCAATGAGCCCAGGCGCACGCCATCGCGCGGCCTCGTCGGCGCGACATGTGGATGGTCGTGGTCGTGCGGGTGTTCGCCCTGCAAACCGCATGGGTGTGTATGCGAGCGGTCATCACCTTGGTGGCCGTGCGCGTGCGCCGGAACCGCTTCCGCGTGGGCGTGGCTTCCATGTGACTGGAGATGCTGTGCTGAGGCATGCGAATGGCCGCGGTGGCCAGGTAAGTGAATGGGCGCCCCATACCGTGTGCGACTGTAGATCATCCACACCCCGACCCCGACGACGAGCACGCCCGAGCCTACCGCGAACCATCGCTGCACTTGGTCTGGAACCAGATAGGCGGCGGCCACGGTGGAGGCGATGGCCAGCACGAAGACGCTGGCTGTGTGAGTGGCGGTGACGACCCCGCCGAGGATGATGGCATCGATGCTGCGCCCGCGTGAGCCGACAAGATAGGCCGCCACAACAGTCTTGCCATGGCCTGGCTCCAGCGCGTGCGCCGCTCCCAGTCCGAATGCCGATAATAGCATCAACAGGTACTCCAACGGGGGTCCTCCTCTTTCTACGAACCGCTCAGAGCAGCTGCTTCAGAGCGTCCTTGAGTTCCGCAAGTGCGCGGTCGTAGCTGCCCTTGCCGGCTGCTTCGGCGAGGCAGCTCTCCATGTGCTCCTCGACGATGATGCGACTGACCTGGCGTAGGGCGGCCTGGACCGCGCTCACCTGGAGGAGCACCTCCGGGCAGGGCTTCCCCTCCTGCCACATCCGGGACACCCCTCGCAGGTGCCCTTCCGCGCGCGAGAGTCTCTTCGCGACGTCCTCTTGGATGCGTTCATGCGCGTGCGCCGACACGATGACCTCCGTCTTGACCCATAACTTTATCCCCCCCAGGGGGAGGGGATATGATGGTAACAGAGCATAGGTGCTGGGTCAACCGAAGAGGAGGCGAATGAAGAGGGTATTGACACCTGACCCGGCTGCGATAGCACAGACCCGTAACTGCATGCCGCCTGCCGGCGTCGCGAAGATGAGGCAGGCAGCGCGAGTTCGCGCCGGGGGCCGAGAGGCCCGCCTCTCTCGTTTGCCGCGGAGACGCGCCGGGTAAAATCAACTGGGTCGATCCGGTCTGTCCTACGCAGTTCTTTGGGTGCACTGACACCCGAATAGAAGGTAGGATGGACATGGGTATCGATATCGGTCGTGCGCGCCGTGCTCTCGGGCGAGCGGGGGGCCCGAGCGCCGCGCTCCTCTGGCCCTTCGGGCGTGAAAGAAGGGCCCAGCTCCTTCTCCAGCGACGGCTCGCGGTGCTCGACGCGAAGAACGCTGTCGCCGACATCCTGTTCGGCGCCCAGAAGCCCCTCACCGAGCTTCAGCTATCGACGCTCGTCGACGTCGAGCGGGCGCTCACAGACCCCGAGAAGCGGCGGCTCGTGGTCCGGCTGGGCGTGAGCCGCGAGGTGATTGAGGATGAACTCAAACGCCGGCCAGGCTCGGAGCTCGGCCGCAGCCTCGACCAGGCCCTATCAGAGCTGATAGCGGAGGGATATCTCCTTCAGGTGCCCGGCCCGGTTGTGCTCATGCGGGATCCCATCTACATCGCGGTCCTGCACAAGAAGCAACCACACTACGAAGTTGCGGAGCTGAACCGCCTCGTGCGCGAGGGATCGACCTTCCTGAAGGACAGGGCAAGGCGGCACGATTCCACAACTGCGGGCAGGCAGTACCGGCTCTGACCGCCGCTAGCGGCGGGGTTTAGCTTCGGAGGGCTTGGGCTGATGCGGCGCGGCCGCGGATGGTCTTGCCTTCGCGCTCCCCTTGCTCTGTGGGTCTTTCGCCGGGACAAAGACGACGCGTCGCTCCCCAGGGCGAAGGTAGCCCATCCGCCGCGCCGCCGCCTCCTGCCCCGTTTCCGTCGCGAGGAACCGCTTGTACTCCTCGAGGTCGGTTTGCTGGGCGAGGAAGCCCGCCTTCGTCGCGCGAAGCTGTGCCATCCGCACCGATTGCCCTCTGATCGTGCTCAACGGTCCGTACAGCCGCACCAATCCCACCGCCAGCACCGCCCCCATCAGAAACCAGAAGATCCGGGGTCTTACCCTTGGTCGTCCTCGCCGTGATCGCGGCCGGAACGGCATGTCAACTCCTCTTCGAAGTGGCGGTGCTCGCCAACGACCTCGACCTTGATCAGGTTCGTGTGGCCTGGCACCCCTGCCGGAACGCCCGCGGTGACGATCACCACATCGCCCTGTCTCAGCAGCCCCGTTTCGCGAGTCCGGGCGATGGCGTTGACCATCATCTCGTCGGTGTTCTGCCCTCGCTCGGCCAGCACCGACCGCACGCCCCACGCGAGCGTCAACCGCCTTCGAATTGCCATATCCGGCGTGACCGCTACAATCGGCTGCTCCGGCCGGTGCTTCGCGGCCATGAATGCAGTGTGCCCGCTCGCCGTGGCAGTGATGATCGCCCGCGCCCCCAGGTCGCGCGCGATGCCGGCCGTCGCCTGGCTGATCGCATCGGTAACCGTTCTGGTCGGCCACTGCATCGACTCGGCCAGGCGCTCCGCGTAGTTGAACACCGATTCCGCTCGCGTGGCGACGCGTGCCATGACCCGCACCGCCTCGACCGGATAGCTGCCAATCGCCGTCTCCCCGGACAGCATCACCACATCGGTCCCGTCCAGCACCGCGTTCGCTACATCGCTCACCTCGGCGCGGGTCGGCCTGGGGTTGCCGACCATCGACTCCAGCATCTGCGTCGCCGTCACCACCGGCTTGCCGGCCGCGTTGCACGACTTGATGATCTCCTTCTGGAGCACCGGCACCCTATCGAGCGGAAGTTCGATCCCGAGATCGCCCCGCGCCACCATCACGCCATCGACCGCGTCGATGATCTCCCGGAGGTGCTCGATGGCCTCGTGCTGCTCGATCTTCGCCATCAGGTATGGCCGCGTCGGGGCTGCATCGATCTCCCGGCGCAAGGGCTCGACATCGCGCGCATTCCGGACGAACGACATCGCCACCCAGTCCACCCCGTGCTCCAGGCCGAACCTGAGATCGTCGAGGTCCTTCGCGGTGACGGCCTCGATCGGCAGCGCGACATCAGGAAGGTGGATGCCCTGGTGTGACCTGACGATTCCCCCGACGCGCACGCGGCATCGCACCTCAGTCCCCGCCGTCTCAGCGACGACCAGCTCGATGGCGCCATCCCCGATGAGCACTCGCTGGCCCCGCGACAGCACCTCCGGCGCCGCTGGCAGCGGCAGCCCGATGTGTGTGGGCCGAGGCGGCTCCGCCGCGCTTAGCACGATCTCTTGATGCGGCCTCAGCTCCATCTCTCCGCCCGGCACCTCGCCGATGCGCAGCTTCGGCCCAGCCAGGTCCTGGATGATGCCGATAGGGCGGCCGATCTTCGCCTCGACTGCTCGGATGGCGCTGATGATCTGACCATGGCTTTCGTGGTCTCCATGGGAGAAGTTGAGTCGGGCCGCGTCCATGCCGGCGCGGGCAAGCCGCTCCAGCATCCGGGGAGAGGCGGTCGCTGGACCGATCGTGCAGACGATCTTGGTTCGTCGGGTTGAAGCCGTGTGCTGGCGTCCTGGCATATCGGCCCCCCCTTCTATGCCCTGCGGCGGCCACTCCTGGCCGCCGCAGGTATCGCTGTTGACCGTCAGTTGCTCGCCCGAGTCAGCGTCAGTCTACCGCCCCCGCTTCGCACCACCGACCGGAGACTGCTGTCCGCTCGGCGCACCGGCCGGCGCCTTTTCAGCCTCTCCGCCCGGCTTCCCACCCGCCTTGCTCTCAGCGCCCCTGCCGCCGCGCCTCCCCCTGCGAGCAGTCCTCGTGGCTTGGCCCCGACGCTCGCCGCCGCCTTTCCCGCCCTGAGTCGCGGCCGGCTTCTTGCCCCCTCCCGGGGCTTGCCGCAGAGCTGGCTGTGGCGGCTGGGCAGAGAACTTCATCCAAGCGAACGCGATAACCGCGAGACAAACGAGGATGATGACGATGGCCAACACCGGCGAAACGTTCTTCTGCATCACATCTCCTCCGTGGGTCCTCAACGACCCCCCGATGTGCAGGCGCCACCGGTTGACGCCTTGCTGGTCTATAGTACCATATGCCGCGTGCAAGTCCTATTCGCGCGGCGCCCGGAGTGCGACTTCGAGATGTTGGTCGCTCGTCTGCTGGCGTTGTCTCGCCCTTCTCCGCGCGCGGAGAAGGGAAGGGGGTGAGGTTCACTCGCCAGCGCAGAAAAGTCATACCCCGCACCTCCAGGGCGGTACCCATGAACCTTCTGACCCGGCGCGCAGTCTAACGGTGCGCGGACGACCCCGCCCGCCCGCAGCCGCCTCCCAGGAGGAGCACGCCCGTGACCCCTGACGCCCTGGCGATCATCGAGAGGCTCTTCAAAGCGTTCATCTTCGTCCCGAGTATCGGCCTGGTGGCGTGGTGGATCTTCAGCGCCTGGCTGGACCGGAGCATCGACTCGGAGGAGGCGTGGATCGGCCTGGGCCTCCTCGCCATTGCGTTCTCCGTGGGTGTCATCTCCATCATCGCCGGCGGATGGGGATTCATCGGTATCATCGCAGTGGTGTACGTCGCGCTTCTTGCGCTGGCCGTCTACGAGTACATCTACTGGCGCCGCAGAGAGCGCGATCACTACCAGAGCGAGGTGGAGAAGTTCAAGGCCGCCATCGAGCGCGACCCGACCAATGCTGCCGCCCACTCATTCCTCGGCGACGCCTGCCTTCGGCTCGGGCGGTTCGATGAGGCCGAGGCCGCGCTCGAGATAGCACTGCAGCTCGACCCCGAATCGAAGAAAGACCGCCGCCTCCTCAAGCAAGCTCGCGAGCGGCGCAGGCAGTTCGGCTGGCGTCGGCTGGACTAGAGCACATTTCACAACCGAGGGTGGGTGGTTGCTACTCTGCGAAGTAGCGAAGCTCCTTCGCTACGAAGCACGAGCTGATCGCTCCATGCGTGGCATGAAATGCGCCTGCACAAGCCTACCGCCCTGCATCGCTGTTTCATGACCCGCCCAGGCGGGTTGTGAAACAGCTTCTACTCAGTCGGTCCTGTGACACCCTCGCCGGCCGGTGACTTCGGCGACTCCTGCAACAGGATCCCGGCGTGCACCGCGCGCCTCAGCGTCACGAAGACCTGAATCCCCGGCTGTCGTTCCTCACCCGCAAGCGGATCATCGCTCTTGGCCGGCTTCACCACCGACATCATCTGCAGATCGACCGTCCACAGGTGGTCGGGGCTGACCCAGACTGCCCCGAACAGATCCCTCGTCTCGTCCCCGTCCACTGCCCGCCCCCACTTCGGCTCGCCCGCACCCAACTGCTTCCACCCCTGCGGCTCGAGCTGCCGCTGGTAGAAGTAGTAGACGGACTTCGACGGGTACTCCTCATTGAGCTCGAACCAGTACTTGCGCAGGCCGATATTGGGGGAAGTCTGCTCCTGCACTTGCTCAGTGCCGGGGTAGTGGATGAGCTGCGGCTCCCGACCCGCGCCCGCGGGCCGGCTCTGCTGCCATCTCCAGATGCCGAGCAGGATCGCCACCCACACCACCGCGACCAGGGCGACCATCCTCAGCAACTCACGTTTGTTGAACTTCTCGCTCATATCGTTGGGCAGGAGCCTTGGTCGCCTCAGGCGACGTGCCTCCTGCCCCCTCCTATAGCCTCACCTTCAACGCTCTGACCCCTGCTCCCGCAAACACCATCCCCATCCCCATCAGGAACACTGCACACACAACATAGATCGCCCTCAATATACCCCCCGACAGCAGGCTCCGCCCCGCCCCGAGCGCGATCGACACCGCGGAGTACCACAGCACGTCCGACAGGATGTGCCCGGTGAAGTAGACCCCGCCGCCGACCCGCCCCCGCTGCACCGCCCACCCCGAGTGCGCCGTCCCGATCGTCGCCCACCACAGCCACCAGTACGGGTTGGCCGTGCTCATCAGCGCGCCCAACCACACCAGCCGCAGTATGGGCGCGCCGCTGTGCGCCCCGGTGTGAGCGCTCCGCAGCGCCGCAACACCCGTCTCTCCGCTGATCAGCAACGTCTGGTATCCCAGGTACAGCAGCACCACCCCGCCGACGATCCCGATGATCCCGCGAACCCGCGGCGAGCGCGCGAACGTGATCAGCCCGGTGACCAGTAGGATGACCGCGATCAGCTCCAGCATCCCGTGCCCGATCATCATCACCGGGCCGGCGGTCCATCCCGCCCGCACCGACTCCCGCACCACCACCGCCAGCAGCGACCCCGGCACAACCGCGCCCGAGAATCCCGTCGCCAGCGCCACCCCAAAGATCACCGGCAGCGTGGCAGATGCCGGCAGCCTCAGTTCGACAGGAGCATCGCTGCTGCCACTTCGTGTCTTTGTGTCTTCGTGGTTTCCCGTCGTCGTCTGCCTGTAGGGCAGGAGCGGTAGCTCCTGCCATCCGCGTTCATCCGCGTCCTTTGCGTCTTTTGCGCCTTCGCGGTGAGGTGCTGTTCGTTCACTCCTGCATGATCTCCAGATTCGCCCGCGGCACCCTCACCAGTCGTTCGGCAGGAGCTTGCTTGCCCTGAGCGCAGTCGAAGGGCTCCTGCCCCAGAGCGTCCAACTGCACCATCGCCACCCTCACCTTCGACTCCGTCTCGATCTCCGCCAGCTCGACCGGCATCGCAGTCACGCGGCCGAGCTTGCCGAAGTGAGGCGCGCGGATCACCCGCACCCGCGAGCCGACCTCCAGCACCTGCTCGGGCTCCTTCGGCGCCCCGCCCGCCGCCGCACCCTCGCGCGTCACAATCACCTCTGGCCGGATCACTCCAGCCCGAATCTGCGTCGCGCCGTTGATCGATGCGAGCTTTCCCTCCAGCGATGTGAGCAGCTCCCACGTCCGGTGCGCCATCGCCAGTTCGCCGAATCCCTCGGTCAGGATGAGCGCCATCGGCACCTCCTCCTGGCCGGTGATCGCGATCCCGATGTCATAGCCCAGGTAGTCGCGCAGCGCCTCATCCCGCACCGCCCCGACCACGAGGCCCGTGGCGCCTGCGCCCGCCGCGGCCGCGATCGCCTGTGCATCCGCCCCCGCCCCCGCCACCAGCACACATCCCCTGCAATCACCGAGCCTGCTTGCCTGAACCATCTGGTCGGCCCCATCGGCCACCACGCGCAGAACGCCCCGCCGCTCCCCGCCGACCCCGAAGATCCCTTGCACCAGCGCGGCCCGCGCCTCGATCACCGCGCCCTCTCCCTCGATCACCTCGGCGACGTTCCCGGCGAAGTGCGCCAGCACCTCGACGAGCCGCGGCTTCTCACGTATCCGGACGTGCCCCGATACCGCGCTGACATCCTCCAGCGTGCCGGATACGGAGGCGCGCACCTCCTGCTTGAACAGCCCAAACAAGCCCTTGGTCTCGGCGATCACATCCCCCGCCTGCACCGCCTCGCCCGGCCCCTTGAGCACCGCGGCCGTCAGCTCTTGCGGCTCGATGTGCAGCATCTGCGCCGCCCGCAGCGTCTGCAGATTGCCAGGCATCTCCGCCCGCGCGATCACCTGATCCGCCGCCACGGTCTGCTCCGCGCTCACCAGCACCTGCCCCTTCATGGGCAGTCGGCGAACCTGCCGGATGAGCGCGTCTGCGGTCACGCGGAGCCCGGGTGTGTAGGCGACTGCCATCAGGACGGTCCTCCCGGCATCGCGCCCGCGGTTCGTACCCACTCGCCCAGCTTCCGCAATCGCTCCTGCTCATCGCTGGGCAGCACGAGCGGCCGTCCCCGCCCGTCGAAGATCACGCCCGCCGCGCCGCCCTCGACCGTCCCGGTCCACCGCCGCCCTTTCCCCGCGCCCACATCGAACCCTCGGGCAGGGCTGAGTTCCGCTTCAGCGGTCCCGCCCGTCTCGAGCGCCAGCCGCTTCAGCTCTCCCGCGCGCAACTGCCCGCTCTCTGTCCCGATCCGCCATTCGAGTACCACCTCGCCCTCTCGTGCGCGACCGACCGGCGCGATCACTGTTCCGAGCGGCACGAGGCAGTCCCGCTGAAACACCTCCATCGCAATCTCAGGCAGCACCGAGGCGAGCACGCCGAGCTGTGGCATCATGAAGATCGAGTCCACCGCCAGCCGCGTCACTCCCTGTGGCTCGAAGGCGTCGATCATCATCAGCGCCGCTTGCTGCCTCCTCGGCGCGTGCGAAAGGATGCCGCCGCTTCCGATGATAAGCCCCAGCGACATCATGTTCACCAGCGTCCCCCCGGCCGACGCCTGGGTGAACAGGTCGGCCATCGTGCGCGCCTGCTGCACCCCTTTCAGCCCCGAGGCAAGCGCGCCGTGGTGCAGCAGCCCCAGCCGCAGCGCCTCCCGTGCAACCGCTTGCTCTATAAGCAAGTCATCGACCGTCTGTGGAATCGTCGTCGGCCGGATCATCTTGTTCCGCAGCCGGTTGCGCAGATCGTCCTCGTCAACCGCGACCGGAATCCACCGCCTGATGTTCGCCGTGCCCGCCTCTGCCAGCACGTTCCCGATGCTGTAGCTCAGCCCGAGGTTGGCCGACACCGTCCGGTTGAACTGCCCGCCGAAGACCGAGAACACATCCGTTGTCGCCCCGCCGATGTCCACCGCCAGCACGTCCACGCCCTGCTCTCGCGCCGCAAGCTGCACCATCTCGCCGACCGCCCGCGGCGTCGACATGATCGGCGCGCTCGTCCACGTCAGCAGCTTGTCATACCCCGGCGCCTGCGCCATCACGTGCTCGAGGAACAGCCGATGGATCGCCTCGCGCGCCGGCCCCAGGTTCTCCGCCTCGAGCTGCGGGCGCAGGTTCGGCTCGACGATGAGATCGACCCGGTCCCCCAGCACCTTCTCCACGCCCTCGCGGGCGGCGCTGTTCCCGGCGTAGATCACAGGGAGTCTGAAGCCCCGCCCAAGTCGCGGGTGAGGGTCGGCCGCCACCAGCAGCTCCGCGGTGTCGAGCAGGTGCTGGACCGTCCCCCCCTCTGTTCCACCTGACATCAAGATCATGTCCGGCCTGATCGAACGAATGCGGGCGATCCGCTCGTGATCCTGGCGGTTGTCGTCCACCGCCACGACGTCGATCACGATGGCGCCCGCCCCCAGCGCTGCCCGCTGCGCCGACTCCGCGGTCATCGTCTTGATGACCCCGGTGACCAGCATCTGCAACCCCCCGCCCGCGCTCGAGGTGGAGAGGTACAGATCGACGTTCGAGATCCGAGATCCGAGATTCGACTCTCGACTCTCGACTTTCGACTCTCGAGCTTCGATGAACCGCTCCCCTGTCAGCTCCTCCAGCTCGCCCACCGCGTTGAGCACCCCCACCGTCACGTCATCGAACGGCGCTTCGACCGTCGTCGGCGCCTCCCCGCGGCCCGCGAGATGATACTCATCATCTCGCCGCTCGATCAGGATCGCCTTCGTGGTGGTGGAACCGCAGTCAGTGGCAACGATTCGCATCACATCAGCCATCGCGGCGGCATGGTAACACGCGCCATCCCCGAAGGTCAAAGCAGATGTAGGGCAGGGTCACCGAACCCCGCCAGCCGTTGGGCAGGAGCTTGTCTTCTGCCCGTAGCCGGCCGCTCGCTCGTATTCCTCACACGCCTCGATGTGGCACAATAGATCGTCCCGCCGAAGGCTTGCCCGCCTCCGGCGGGCGGGCAAAATGCCTACTCTGCGCCTCAGCGCCTCAGCGGTCAGACAATGCCCATGCTCCAACACCTCGAATGCCGTCGTTGGGCAGGAGCCTTGGTCGCCTCAGGCGACTTGCTCTCCCATAGGATGCGATAGCAGTGGCCCCGCTCGAACACCTCGAGTGCCCGCGCTGCCACGCGCCCAACCTTTCGACTGACTATTGCTGCTTCGCCTGCGGCGAGCCGCTCAAGGCGCTGCCCAAGCGCTTCGGCGGCCCCGCACCGAAGGCTGCCCCCTGGCCCATGTGGCTCGGCGTCATCTTCATCCTCGCCCTGCTTGGCTACATCGGATACCACGCCGTCGTCTGGCTCGCAGGCTACCGCGAGCAGGCGGGTCTGCCGCTCTGGTACTTCCCCGCTGCCGGCGCCGCCATGATCGTCGGCGGGCAGATCGCCTTCTTCGAAGCGCGCCGGCGCGACGCCAACTCCTGGCGCCTCAAACGCGCTCCCGAGCTTCCTCTCGTTCAGTCACACACCGGCGACGCCGTCTGGGCGCGGGGCAAGGTCAAGTGCGATACGCCAATCGTTCCGGCCTACTTCCCACAGCAATGCTGCTACTACCACTACGTCGTTCGGGAGCGCGAGCCAGGCCAGAGCGGCTGGCACGTGCGTGAGCGCGAGACCAACGCGGTCGACTTCGAGCTCGTCGAGGATGAGCACTCGGTCTATGTCCCCTCAGGCTGCGTGCGCTTCGACGCGCCGATCTACGTTGAGCAGTACCTCGACCCCGATGCGAGCGTCCAGCTCAAGCTTTGGGCGATCCCCGTCGGTCTGCCGGTAAGCCTGTGCGCCCGTATCGCGGGGCAGACGGAACGTCCGCGCGTCGATCCACTTGAGGACGACTTGCCAGGCGTCGTCACCTGGCGCACTCCCCAGGACTACGTCGCAATGGTGGCGAAGCAAGCGCAGCTGGTCAACCTCGGCGGCTGGGCGCTGACCATCCTCGGCGCCCTCGCCCTGATCGCCGGCCTCGTCCGGGAAGTCGCTTGAGCCGCTGCCGTTTCGTGCGAAGCACGAAATCTGTGCAATCTGCGCAATCTGCGGTTACGTCGTTGCCGTTCACCGGAGGCATAGCATGCTCATCGACTACCTCGGCGGCATGAAGCTTATCACCCGTCATCAAGGCTTCGAGGTGGTGTGCGATCAGCCTGAGGACTGGGGTGGCGAGAACAGCGCCATGACCCCCACCCAGCTCTTCGTCGCCTCCTTCGCCATGTGCGTTGGCACATATGTGCTCATGTTCGCGAAGCGCCACCAGATCCCGGTCGACGGCATGAAGATCGAGTGCGACTACCAGATGGCCCAGGCCCCCTATCGCATCGGCGCCATTCAGGTGAAGGTGCTCATGCCCGCCCCCGTCAGCGACGCCCATCGCACCGCCCTCCAGCGCGCAGCCGAAGGCTGCGTCGTCCACAACACCATGCACCACGCACCGGAGACATCCATCAGCATCGCAATGCCCTGAGCAAGTAGGGGAGGAGCCTAAGCTCCTCCCCGTTGCGCCCTTCGCGCCTTCGCGGTGAAACCCCGTTCTTGTCGCTCCGCGGGGCGAGAACTCGCCCCGCATCTGTGTTCATCCGCGTTCATCGGCGGCTAAGGCCGTTCGCGCGCTCCCGCGACCTCCGGCAGATGCTCCTTCACCAGCGCGTGCATCTCATCATCCGAGATCGTCGTCGTGCGCCCGCCATCGTACTCCCGCTGCACCCACTCCATGATCTTCGCCACCGCCGGGTGCGACTTGTCGATCATGTTGCTGGCGACGAGTTTGCAGTTCGAGTTGATCCAGTGAGCGATTCCCGCGTTGCCCGCGGTGTTGCTCACCGCCACCGCGACGGGCCGGTTGAGGATCGCGTCCGTGTTGAAGATGTTGTAGATCTCCTCGTCCTTCATCAGCCCATCCGCGTGGATGCCGGCGCGGGTCACGTTGAAGTCGCGGCCCACGAATGGCTGGTTCGGCGGGATCGCATAGCCGATCTCTTTCTCGAAGTACTCGGCGATCTCTGTGATGACCTGAGGCTGCATGCCGCAGTCGGACCCGCGCAGTTGCATGATCTCGAAAACCAGCGCCTCGATCGGCGCGTTGCCCGTGCGCTCGCCGATCCCCAACAGCGTCCCGTTCGCGGCCGCGCACCCATACAGCCACGCCGTCGCCGCATTCACCACCGCCCGGTAGAAGTCATTGTGCCCGTGCCACTCCAACCAGGCGCTTGGCACTCCCGCGTGATGCACCAGCCCGTAGACGATGCCCTTCACACTCCGCGGCATCGATACCCCCGGGTAGGTCACGCCGTACCCCAGGGTGTCGCACGCCCGGATCTTGATCGGCATATTCGCCTCCCGCGCCAGCCGCATCAGCTCCTGCACGAACGGCACCACGAAACCGTAGAAGTCTGCCCGCGTGATATCCTCGAGATGGCAGCGCGGCGCCACACCCGCCTCCAGCGCCGAGCGCACGATACCCAGGTAGTCGTCCATCGCCTCCCGGCGCGACTTCTTCAGCTTCATGAAGATGTGGTAGTCCGACACCGACGTCAGGATGCCGGTCTCGCGCAGCCCCATCTGGCGGACCAGCCTGAAGTCCTCCTTGCGGGCGCGAATCCATCCCGTGATCTCGGGGTAGCGGAATCCCTGTTCCAGGCACGCCGTCACCGCTTTCTTGTGCGCCTCCGAGTAGAGGAAGAACTCGCTCGCCTGGATCATTCCATTCGGCCCGCCCAGCCGGTGCAGCATTGTATAAAGGTCGACGATCTGCTTGACCGTGAACGGTGGCCGTGACTGCTGTCCGTCGCGGAATGTCGTGTCCGTGATCCAGATCTCGTCTGGCGGATCCATGGGCACCAGCCGATGGTTGAACGACACCATCGGAGGCTGATGGTAGGGGAACGAGTCTCTGAATAGGTTCGGCTCAGGGATATCCTGGAGTTCGTAGTGATACGTCTCCTGCTCCAGCGTGTTCCGTCGTTTGTTGAACGAGATCATGTGAGCACCTCCGGTGTGGGGGTCGAGAAGACAGCCTGAAGATACCCGTCGAACCAAGGAGAGATTACCGGAAAGACTGAGGGCTTGTCCAGTAGACGCCGCTAGGGCAAGCCCGCGGCTTGCCCAGTCCCCCCGACTCCCCGATCGCTCTACTGCTCTTCCTGCACCCGCGGCAACTCGAACGTGTAGCTGCCCTCGCCCGTCCCATCGCTCACGGCCAACGTCACCGAGCTGGCGGTCGGTCCGATGGGTGGCACGCCGGGGCCGCCCACGACCGGGAAGTGCACCAGGTAGGCATAGACGCCGGCCGGCGCCGCCGTCGGGTCGAACTCGCCCGGGTTGAACTCTCGCAGCAAGAACGGCTTCTCGACCGCCATCGGCGGGTATTCAGCTCCCGTGCTGGTCCTGAGCGCGAATGTGATGGTGGTGGTCGGGTCCATCGCATTCGGAACCTGGACCTCGGCGTAACACATCAGCTCGCGGCCGATTGCCTTGATCGCCGCCGCTGTCGCCCCGCGCACCCCGCCATCGCTCGAATCGCCGGACTTGGCGATCTCGTAAGCGATCCGATCCGCGGGCAGACACAGGCCTGCCGAACGGAGGATGACCTCCGCCGACACCCGCTCGTTGATGGGGACCACCCGGCGTGCGAACGCGTCCTGCGGGTCCGCCCCCGAGACAATCAGGCTCTTGCCTCGCGCGATGGCTCGGTCGAGGTCCTGCCCCTCGGGAGCCCGGAGCCCGGGATGCACGCGGTTCGTGCTGCTGCATCCGCTGCAGACTACCGTCGCTGCCGCAAGGGCAGAAACGACCACGGCGAACCTCGCGCTTCTGAGAAGGGAAACCCCCGCATGGTCCGCACGAAGCCGCGCCAACACACGTCGGCACTGCGCATCCGTGTACATTGTGCTCAATCCCCTGCTCGGGCTCGCCACCACCGAGCACGAAGCAAGCCCACGATAGCACACGTCTGCCCAGCCGTCAACGCGTGCCCGCGCTCGGGTGTGGCCCCAGATTTCTGGTCGCGGGCGCGGGCGCGTCGTAGGGGCGAGTCGGTGACTCGCCCTGGGCGACCCACCGGGTTGCCCCTACCGTCCCGACCAGAAGAACTCAGTCACACCCCGGCGCTCGGGTGTGACCTCGGATCTCTGGTCAGGACAGTCGCGCAGGCTTGCCCGCCGCCTGTTTGCCCCCTGCACATCCTCAGCGCCTCCGCGTCTCCGCGGTGAACGCCTCAGGTCGCGTACTTCGCGCTGTACGGCCGATGCGACGTCGGCGCGATCCGCAGGAACTGCTCCCCCATGATCTCATCCGCATCGAGACCGAATGCCTGGCTGAACGCCTCGACGTGCGGCCGGATCGCCGCCAGCTGGGCGTCGTCCGCCGGCCGCACCGCGGCGGAGTGCGACGCCACTCGCCACGGCTCGATCTCCCCGCGAAGGTACAGCTCCCCGCCGTGCATGCCCGTCGCGCACCACTCCCCTACGAGCGCTTCCCCCGGCCTCCGGTCGAGGCCCAACACGATTGCCAGCCCGCCCGCCATGTACTCGCTCAGAAAGTCCCCGGCCGTCCCCCCGGCCACGATCACAGGGCGCTTATCCCGATATGCTTTCATATGAATGCCGACACGATAGCCGACCCGCCCGCGCACGAGCAGCTCGCCTCCGCGCATCCCGTACCCCAGCACATCTCCGGCATGGCCTTCCACGATGATGCGACCCGCGTTCATCGTGTTCGCCACCCCGTCCTGCGCGTTGCCGCGCACCCGTATCGTCGGCCCATCCATGAATGCACCGAGGTCATTGCCCGGCACCCCATCGATGACGATCTCCACCTCGCCCTGGAGTCCGTCACCTATGTACCGCTGCCCGTTCACGTGCACCAGCTCGAATGACTTCTCTCCGGCGGCCGCCGCCTCTCGTATCCGCTGGTTCAGCTCCCGGTAATGCATATCCCGAGCATCAATCCGCATATCGTCGCCCTTCTAGCGCGGCCGTCCGCCTGTTGTCAGGCACGAGCGCCAGCTCGTGCCATCCGCGTTCATCCGCGACTATCCGCGTCCATCGGCGTTAGGCCGTTACGCCCCAACCCCGGCGGGTTTCACCCCTAGCATTCCGGTGCGTCAGCGCCGGAATGCTTCCTCACGCGCCTACCCCTGCTGCTTTCACCCCGATGATCTCCATCGTCGTCCGGTCCAGGCCAACCGCCCTCAACCTCTCCCGGCTGCCCCGCAGGCTCTCCACCGCGTTGACCCCCATCGCCCCCAGGATCTCCTCAAGCTCGGCCGCCCACGCGTGGACGAGGTTGATCAGTCGCCGAGAACCGACGTACGGATCGAGGCGCCGCGTGAGGGCCGGGTCCTGAGAGGTGATCCCCCAGGAGCACTTCCCCGTGTAGCACCTCTGGCAGAGCGTGCACCCCAGCGCGAGCAGCGCCCCCGTGCCCAGCGCCACCGCGTCCGCGCCAAGCGCGATCGCCTTCGCCGCATCCGCACTCGATCTGATGCCTCCCGCCGCGATGAGCGAGGCCTGATTCCGGATGCCCTCCTCGCGAAGCTGCTGGTCCACCACCGCGACCGCGATCTCTATCGGGATGCCCAGGTGGTCGCGGATAATCGTCGGAGCGGCCCCCGTGCCGCCCCGGAACCCGTCGAGATAGACGATGTCCGCG
>Ga0315288_10005037_pt1 | contig 16813 bp, 12 predicted proteins | sample YL17G11_20_MG_FD_203454 | JGI IMG/M metagenome (GOLD analysis project Ga0315288, IMG submission 203454) | Sediment microbial communities from Yellowstone Lake, YNP, Wyoming, USA - YL17G11_20 | ecosystem: Environmental > Aquatic > Freshwater > Lake > Sediment | place: USA: Wyoming | collected... | reverse complement strand
GCGGACTTCTTGCAGACCTTATCGGCTTCACCGCCGCGATACTTGTTGCATACCTGTTCTTCGGGTAGATAGGGAACAAGCGACATCAAGACCGCTTGACGGAACAACCTGTTTGACCTGTACAGCTTGCACAAACTATTGAATCCCGATTTTTTCTTATTTTTGATAAGAGGTTGATCTGATTGGTTTTTCTGATATAATTCAGCTTTTCTATGCATAGGTATCACAATATAAGATCAAGACTTATTCTCCTGAATCTGTTTATTTTTATATGGAGTTGTTGTTTTTTAGCCACGTGCAGTAAAGATGAAAAAAAAGACACAAAGCCCCCAAAAGTTCAACTAACTGTCTCAATAGGGAAAGGTATTGAAGGGCATCCTCAATCTGGCAAGACACAACATGATACAGGTATGCTTATAAACTATGGTTACAGGACACTTGAAGGATACATAAACCTTTTAATAACCCTCGATGGGAAAGAAATTACTAATGATAGCTCCTTTATTATGAACAAAGATCATACTCTCATTGCAGTAGCTGAACAAAAAATGCTTTGGAAATTTACTACTAATCTTCCTCCATATTTCTCTACTCCGGTTATAGGGAATGATAAAACAGTATATTTTACTACCGGAATCTACTATACTGATAAAGGGATGCTGTATGCCTTGAGTCGTGATGGAACCTTGAAATGGTCTTTTGCACATAATACTGCACTTTTTTCACCTGTTATCGGAGAAGATGGTAATATTTATGTCCAGGATTTTTATAACCAGGTACTATCTTTTAGCCCATCCGGGAATCCGGGATGGACCTATAGCCAGTTTCTGACCCATGATTTTGAAAATGTTGGCCAACGTTGTCCAGCCATTGGATCAGACGGAACAATTTATATCGGAGGATGCGGACTTCATGCCTTGGATCCGGTGACTGGTACCAGAAAGTGGGTTTTTTCGGAAGGAGCCACAGTCAGATCTTCTCCTTCCATAGGATCTGATGGTACGATTTACATTGTACTAAGAGGCTCGGACCTGACAGCTGTTAAAGCCGATGGTACCCAAAAATGGCAAAATAAATTTACAGATCCCTCAGAAATGACATTTACTTCACCAACAATTGATCAGAATGGGACCATTTACCTGGGAGCAGAAGGGAAAAATCAGGGGATTTATTATTCAATTATCTATGCCTTTAACCCGGATGGTACGATTAAATGGAAATATCCTGTTGAAGGAGGAAGATTTGTAAGGGCATTGCCAACTATTGATTCAAATGGAAACATAATCGTGACTACAAGGGCAAATGAACTTGCAAATCCGGCCAGAATTATATCCATTTCACCCGGAGGGACCAAAGAATGGGATTACACTATTGAAAATGTCCATAGTACTCCTGATGATATTTATTCAACTCCTGCAATTGATAACAACAGGTTAGTATATTTTGGTGCTGAAACCGGATATTTATATGTGCTAAATCCCAATGGCACACTGAATTATAAGTACCAGCTTCCATGCGCCATAAACTGGTCCTCTCCTACAATTACAAGTGACGGAATACTGTACATAGGAGGAATCGCTACTTTTATAAGTAATCCAGGATTCTTTGTTGCAATTAAGGTTTCCGGTACAGATTATGCTGTTACTCCCTGGCCAAAATTTCGTCATGATAACCGTAACAGCGGCAGGTTTGGAGTAAAATAAACACAAACCTGATTCAAACGTAAATTCTAACCTCAAGGATATTTGCATTGCTTCGACTTTTATATTATTTAATGTCCAGTTTAGCGATTCAACCGCTTAATGTTGGTTTTAATCTCAATAACAGGATTAATTTTTCACTTCAAAAAACTATCTTTATAAATATTTGTATTTTTCCCGGTTATGAATATTCTCTGTATTTCCATATTGGTCATAATCAGTATTATAGCAATTGTAATCCTGACTTCTAGCCTTAAATTGCATGCTTTCATTGCTCTATTTGTTGTTTCTCTTTTGCTTGCATTCGCAACTCTTCCTGCCGATACGATAATAAAGACAATTAAAGAGGGTTTTGGCGGCACAATGGGATCGATCGGCTTCTTAATAATCCTTGGGGCAATAATTGGAATCACTCTCGATAAAACAGGGGGTACGTTAAGCATAGCGGGATTTATCCTCTCAAAGACAGGTGAAAAAAGAAGTGCAGCGGCCCTTGGCATAACTGGATTCATAACAGGACTGCCTATATTTTGCGATTCCGGATTCATAATTCTCAGCGGACTTTCAAAATCGTTCAGCCGGAAATCAGGTATAGCTATGCCTTTTATGGCAACAGTGCTGGCTACTTCTCTTTATTCGGTCCATTGCCTAATTCCTCCCCATCCTGGTGCTCTGGCGGCATCAGGTATAATTAATGCGAATATCGGGTACCTTATAATCATTGGAATCCTGTTCGCTGTTCCTGGTGCACTCTCATCATATTTCTGGAGCAGATGGATGACAAGGCGTAAAGGGATAATTCATTCAGTCGAAAATGAGCCGGTTGACAAATCGATTGGAAGGGATCTGCCACCGGTTTTTCTTTCCTTTCTTCCAATAGTTGTTCCTCTTCTGCTTATAACAATAAAATCGCTTACAAGCCTTGTTGATAAAAGCGGAGAGGGTATAATATCCAGGATATTTTATTTCCCGGGTGAACCTGTTATCGCCTTATTTATTGGAGTTATTCTTTCATTGCTTCTCCTTAAGAAAAAGACAATATCAGAAATGAATTCCCTGTTTACTGATGCAATTGTTAAAGCCGGACCAATATTGATAATCACTGCCGCAGGAGGAATGTTTGGAATGGTTATTAAATCGACCGGAATAGGAGAGATACTTGGAAAATTACTTGCCGGAACAAGCATCGGACTCGTTGTGCCGTTCCTGATAGCCGTTGTCATGAAGACGGCTCAGGGCTCATCAACTGTAGCAATCATAACCACTGCCTCATTTGTTGCCCCTATGCTTACGATGCTTGGTCTCGACTCAGAATGGGGGAAACTGCTAACAATGCTGGCAATGGGTTCAGGTTCAATGATAGCATCGCATGCCAATGATTCATACTTCTGGGTTGTTACAAATTTCGGAGAAATAAAAGTTAATGACACATTGAAGGTGTATACAACATCGACAATTGTTATGGGAATAACTGTTTTTGCATGTGTATGGGTGTTTTCGTTATTTGTTTTATAGTACCCCCAACCCCCCCAATAGGGGAATCAACCCCCCAACCCCCCAATAGGGGGGCTTAAAAGAAATTGCAGGTTTTGAAAGTCCCCCAGATGGGGGATTTAGGGGGTTGATAAAAATATGGGGATTTAGGGGTAAAAAATGAGAAGTAAAATTTGAAGACTGGATATGAATAACCGGGAAATTGCTGAAAAAATTTTTATGGCAGGAGTCAGAAGTGTTCTTCCTGAAAAGCTGATAACAGGTATAATGAACCTCGAAGGATCAATACTTACTGTCAGTGATCATAAAATTCAGCTTGACAGCACAAAAAATATTTATATCATTGGAGCCGGTAAGGCAAGTGCTGCAATGGGTCATTATGTTGAAAGTATCCTGGGAAACTGGATTACCGGCGGACATATCGTCGTTAAATACGGATATTCATGCAAGCTGAAAAGGATTAAAGTTACAGAGGCAGGTCACCCTATTCCGGATGCCAGTGGATTTAAGGCGGCTGAAGAGATAATCAGGATCTCATCTCAGGCAGCAGAAGATGACCTTGTGATCTGTCTGATATCCGGCGGTGCCTCTGCTCTGCTTTCCGACCTGCCCCAGGGTATACTGCCTGAGGAACTTTATATTGTAAACAATCTTCTTATCAGATGCGGTGCGACAATAAATGAAATAAACTGTGTAAGGAAACATCTTTCTCTTATAAAAGGAGGACAACTTGCCAGGATTATCAGGCCGGCACAACTCGTGACAGTTATCCTTTCGGATGTAACAGGCAATCCGCTTGAGGTTATCGGCTCCGGTCCTACGGTTCCCGATTCATCAACTTTCAATGATGCCCTGAAGGTTATCGAAAAACATAATCTGACCACCGATATTACATCAGGAGTGTTGAATTATCTGAAAGACGGAGCAAGTGGAATTCACGCCGAGACTCCAAAACCTGGAGATCCCTTGTTTGAAGGCACAATTAATATTATGGCCGGAACAAATCAGATAGCACTTAAAGCAGCAAAAAACGAGGCAGTCAGCCTGGGATTTAAATCTTACATTATCGACAGCGAATTGAATGGCGATGTTGAAAGTGTATGTGAATCTGTTTTAAGTACGGCATTATCCTTTAGGAAAAATAATGATATTCAGAAACCTGCCTGTCTTTTGTACGGGGGTGAGCCAACCATAAAGATTAGTGGAAACGGAAGGGGAGGCAGAAATCAGCACCTGGCGCTGTCAGCCGCAATAAGGTTGAGGAATACACCCGGGATCACTTTACTCTCAGCTGGAACAGACGGCACAGACGGACCTACAGAAGCTGCAGGGGCTGTTGCTGATTCTGAAACAGTGATGAGGGCAATATCTTTAAATGAAGATCCTGAAAATTATCTCTGTGAATTCAATTCATATAGTTTTTTTAAGCGTGTTGGCGGCCTTATCGTAACAGGTCCCACGTTTACCAACGTTATGGATCTGGTAGTTGTTCTGGTAGAATAAACTATCAGTCGTTTTTACTATATTTGTTAGGCACGCTACAGTCATTATAAGTTATAACCGACAAATCCTTCATGATGAAAGCCCTTGTACTTGAGGAATATAATAAACTTGTTTATAAAGATGTTCCGGATCCTCATATTTTGCCCGATGAGGTTCTTGTCAGGATCAAAGCCTGCGGAATATGCGGATCTGATGTCCATGGCTTTGACGGAAGCACCGGAAGAAGGATACCCCCGCTTATAATGGGACATGAGGCTTCAGGCATTATTGAAGCTACGGGTTCGGAGGTAAAAAAATGGAAACAGGGTGACAGAGTTACCTTTGACTCAACAGTTTACCCGCTCGATGACTGGTTTACGCTTGAGGGCAGATATAACCTTAGCGACAACAGGGAAGTACTCGGAGTATCGCCCGGAGATTATAAGCGCAATGGTGCCTTTGCAGAGTTGCTTGCAGTGCCGCAGCATATTCTTTACAGGATCCCCGATTCAGTCACTTTCGAACAGGCTGCAATGGTTGAGGCTGCTGCTGTTGCCCAGCATGCGGTGAATATCTCCGGAATGAAAACGGGTGATACTTGTGTTGTCACGGGAGCAGGTATGATCGGCATTTTTGTGATAAAGCTCCTCGGGATTGCCGGCGCGGGAAAAATAATTGCGATTGACAATGATCCCGCCAAACTTACCGGTGCAAATAGTAGCGGAGCTGAATATGTATTTGATCCCTCAGAAAAAAACCTCGAAGAAAAAATTAAAGCTTTAACAAATTCCCGTGGCGCTGATATTTCTTTTGAGGCGGTCGGTAAAAACGAAACCGTCAATTCAGCTGTTGATGCAGTCAGAAAAGGAGGAACAGTGGTTCTGATTGGAAATACCTCAAAAGTTATCGAGTTTCCGCTTCAGAAAGTTGTCACAAGGGAGTTAAAAATACTGGGTAGTTGCGCAATAAGAGGTGAATATGAAGTCATTCTCAAATTACTGGAAGACAAGAGATTGAGTGTTGATGACCAGATTTCAGCAATAGCTCCGCTTTCCGAAGGAGCCGACTGGTTCAGAAAACTTTATAATAAAGAGGGAAATCTTAACAAAGTGATCCTGGTTCCTTAAGCTGATTCTGATGAAACCTGAAAGGATTTATAATATTTCAATTGCAGGATGCGGCAAAGTTGCTCATCTTCATGTAAAGGCAATTCAGAATATACCAAACGCCCGCCTTGCTGGTGTATGGAGCAGAAGCCCGAAAACCGCCAGGGATTTTGCATCCCTGTACAAAACCAGGTCCTATTCTGAGATTGCCCCGATGGTCCTTGAAAATGAGACTGATCTGGTTATTGTATGCACACCGCACCCTTTTCATAAGCAACCCGCCATGGAGGCTGCTGAAGCCGGAGCTAATGTGTTGGTCGAAAAGCCATTGGCATCTGATCTTCGCGATTGCGAGGCGATTATAAATGCCTGCAAAGTAAGATATGCAAAGCTTGGAGTCATCAGCCAGCGCAGATGGTATTCACCTGTTTTGAGAGTCAGAGAGGCTATTGACAAGGAAAAGATCGGAAAACCTGTGCTTGCAACCATAAACATGCTTGGCTGGAGAGACAAGGCATATTATGATTCAGATGCATGGAGGGGAACCTGGAAAATGGAAGGGGGAGGAGTTCTGGTCAATCAGTCGCCTCATCAGCTCGATCTTATGCTCTGGTTCATGGGTGATGCTGATGAAGTTTATGGTATCTGGAAGAACCTTAACCATCCTTATATCGAGGTTGATGACACCGCTGTGGCAATAGTAAAATTCAAAAACGGTGCCATTGGTAATATCGTTGTCAGCAATTCCCAGAAACCCGGTATTTACGGGAAGGTGCATATTCATGGGGAAAATGGAGCTTCTGTTGGTGTTCAGACTGATGGTGGGGCAATGTTTATTGCAGGCATGACAGGTGTTGCGGAACCGCCGGTTAATGACCTCTGGACAGTTCCGGGAGAGGAAAAAATGCTTAAGAAATGGGTAAAAGAGGATACTGAAATATTCAATAAATATGATCCGACAGTTTATTATATGCAATGCCAGATAGAAGATTTCATTAACGCCATAAAGAATGATACAGATCCTCTTGTAACAGGTGAAGCCGGACGCAAAACCGTTGAGCTTTTCACCGCGATATACCGATCAACCCGGGATAATATTCCGGTAAAATTTCCATTAAAGCCTGAACCTGGATTTGACGGAAGAGGAGAATAATTAATTAAGTGATGATATATAAAAAATACTTCCCCCTAATCCCCTTCGAAGGGGGAATTTTTGCCTCGTGCCCAGCACCTCGCAACTCGCACCCCGTACCATAAACTCTAAACTCTAAACTTTTCATCCATGTCCGCTCCCTACATTATCCTTATAGTAATAGTCGGTGTAACACTATTGTTATTGATGGTGCTGAAATTCAAACTCAACGCGTTTATTGCTCTTCTGTTAACCTCAATTGTTGTCGGTGTCATGGCAGGAATGCCTTTGCAGAAAATCTCAGCAAGTATTCAGGAAGGAATGGGAAGCACTCTGGGATTTGTGGCGACTGTTGTCGGCCTCGGAGCAATTTTCGGACAGATGCTGGAGAGCTCGGGAGGAGCAAAGTCTCTTGCACATTACCTGCTGAAGAAATTCGGAACTGACAGAGCTTCATGGGCCCTGATGTTGACAGGCTTCATTGTCGGTATACCTATTTTTCTTGATGTGGGATTCATAATCCTGGTACCTTTAGTTTATGCTTTAACAAAAGATGCCAAACGTTCATTACTGTACTACGCAATTCCGCTTCTTGCCGGATTGGCTGTGACGCATACAATGGTTCCGCCAACACCCGGACCAATGGCCGTCGGGGAAATACTCGGCGTCGACCTCGGATGGGTTGTTATGATGGGATTGCTTGTAGGACTTCCTACTGCTGTTGTCGCTGGTCCCCTGTTTGGACGTTTTATTTCAAAGAAGATTTATGTGCCGGTTCCTGATATATTCCTGGATTCAGGAACTGAAACAAAAGATACTCATCAAAAACTTCCTTCATTTGGTGTTATTGCAGGATTGGTAATGATCCCGCTGTTGCTTATTCTGATGAGTACTTTTATTAAACTGGGTGTTGATAAAGAATGGATACAAAGTTCATTATTTACTGATATCCTGATATTTATAGGCCATCCATTTACTGCGCTTATAATTGCTACACTTCTGTCAATTCTGCTTTGCCTCAAAAGAAATATGTCACGTAAGACAATACTTGATCTTAGCACAAAAGCCCTTGGTCCCGCGGGTATAATAATACTTGTAACAGGAGCAGGGGGAGTTTTGAAGCAGATCCTTGTTGACAGCGGCATCGGCAAGATGCTTGCAGAATCACTGGCGGATTCATCCATTCCTATTCTTGTACTTGCATGGCTCCTGGCCGCCCTTGTCAGAATCACTCAGGGTTCGGCAACAGTTGCGATGATAACTGCAGCTGGAATAATAGCGCCTCTTCTTTCATCATTTAATCTTGACCAGCAAAATGTCGCACTGATCGTAATTGCAATTGCTGCCGGAGCCACAATACTGTCGCATGTAAATGACAGCGGATTCTGGATCGTCAGTAAGTATCTGGGTATGAATGAGAAACAAACCCTTCAGTCATGGACAGTAATGGAAACCATAATAGCAGTCAGCGGCCTTATTTTTACCCTTTTGCTCTCTTTGTTTTTCCGCTGATCCGAAGAATTTAACATTTATATTTGGGAACCAAAAATGTTTATATAATTCACAAAGAAATATATTATGAAGCTGAAGTTTTTAGGCGCCGCCCGGGAAGTAACAGGTAGTAAAATTCTTTTAACAGCTGACTCGGGGAAAAGAATCCTTTTTGACTGCGGAATGTTCCAGGGTAAAGGTTTGGAGACAGACGGGATGAACAGAGATCTGGGATTCGATCCTTCCCTGGTTGATCATATTCTTCTTACCCATGCTCACATTGATCATTCGGGCCTTATTCCATATGCTTACAAAATGGGATTCAGAGGTTCAATTGTATGTTCAAATGCTACCCGTGATCTTTGTTCCATAATGCTTGCCGATACTGCATATATACAGGAGCATGATACAAAGATTTTCAATAAAAGACGGGCAAAGAAAGGACTCCCGCTTGTATCACCCATTTTTAACCAGGAAGATGCAAAGGAGTGTATGTCTCTTTTTATCGGAGTTCCTAATGAAATGAAATTCAGAATCCATGACAACGTAAAGGTGAAATTTACCAACACAGGACATATGCTGGGCAGCGGCGTTGCAAATTTACTGATTACCGAAAACGGACGTACAACTCGTATAGCTTATACTGGTGACATAGGCAGACCGTCAAGCAGGATCCTGGCTCCTCCGAAACCTTTCCCTCAGGCAGATATTCTGATAACTGAATCGACGTATGGCGACAGGTTACATCAGGACCTTATATCAGCCGATGAGGAGTTGCTTAAAACAGTTGTTCATACGTGTGTTGACAAAGGCGGCAAGCTCATCATCCCTTCCTTCAGCGTTGGACGCACCCAGGAAATAGTCTATTCGCTGAATAATTTCTTTAACCAGGGGAAACTGCCACGAGTTGAAATTTTTGTTGACAGTCCGCTGGCAGTCAATGCCACAATTATCTTCCGAATGCATCCTGAATGTTTCAATAAGGAGATCCTGCGGATAATGGAAAACGATTCTGATCCTTTTGGCTTTAACAGCCTGACTTACATCACACGTCAGGAAGATTCCAAAAGACTGAATGATTACAAAAAACCGTGCATAATAATCTCCGCTTCGGGTATGATGGAAGCTGGCCGGATCAAGCACCATCTTGCAAACAATATATCCAATCCTCAGAATACAATTCTGGTGGTTGGCTATTGTTCTCCTGTCACTCTTGGTGCAAGGATAGCAAGGGGTGATAAGGAAGTTTCGATATTTGGAACGGTATATAAGGTTAATGCTGAGGTGAAAAGCATTGATTCGTTCAGCGGCCATGGCGACTATAAAGAAATGATTAGCTTCCTCGGCTGCCAGAATAAGAGTGAGGTTCAGAGGACTTTCCTGGTTCACGGGGAATATGAAACGCAAGTAAATTATTCCGCAAAACTTCAGGAAGACGGATTCAACAATATCCAGATCCCCTCAATGCGTCAGGAATACACTATTTAAGGTTATGAAGTATGAGGTTCGTGGAAGAATTATATGATTGTTTTTGATTTCCACGCACCCCGTACCCCGTATCCCGCACCATTTTTATCTTATGTAATTTTTGAGTTCTCCCCTTACTTTTTCCCAGTTGGGATATACCTCCGATAACAGTTTATAATAGTTGGCGCTGTGATTATGGTGTTTTAAGTGGCACAGTTCATGGATTATTACATATTCTGCATATATCTCATCAAGCCTTATAAGATCATAGCTGATCGATATCTTCCCTTTTGAAGAACAGCTTCCCCATCTTTTCTTCATCGTTCTTACAACAAAAGCACTGGGTAAAAATCCGTACTCTTTGTATTTCAACAGTATCTCCCGGAATTTGACAGTGAACCTCTGTTGTGCCATAAATTTAAACCAGCCTTCAAGCATGGCTTTAATTATTAATGGATTGTTATCCTTGAGGTATCCGGCCTCAATAATGTTATTGTCTCCTATCCTTACAGAATAATTATCTGACTGATATAATTTTAATTTATAATCTTTGCCGTATAGTATCAGAGAATTATCATCTGAATATCCCTTATTATTATCAATTCTTTTAAGAGAATTAAATCCGTTGAGCGTTTTAATTATCCAGCCTGATTTCTCATTCACAAATCTCCTGATTGCTCCCACAGATGTAATGTGAGGGGCTTTTACGATAACTCCGGAATCCGGACTAATAATTATGCTTATGCTCCGCCGGCGCGAAAAAATAATCCTGTATTGAAAGTCGGTGGTACTCTGCATTATGAAGAAATCGATTTTTTATTCTCCTTTGGTTTTTATATTTTGAAGAGATGAAAGGTAGTAAACCAGGCAGGCTGTACCATCCATTGTACACTCATTTGTGGAATAGTCGGCATAGTCATCATGATAAACTGCAAGGTTGGTCTGGAATTTGGCATATTCATCTTCCTGCGAGAGATAAATGTACTTAAGATTTTTGAAGATTGTTGAATACACAGGCCCGTCAACAAGTCCACCCGGCACCTGTTCCCCTTTGACAACATATGATGAGTGAGTATTTTCAGGGTAGTCGCCTTTTTCAGGTAGTTCCACAATCATGCTTGTTCCCCATGGATTGCACCCGAACAGCCAGTCGCGGTGAGCGGCCTCAACCTCTTCAAATGACTTATCTCCGCTTATTCGTCTGTACAGATCTGCCTGAGTCAAAGTCGCGGCTACCAGGTTATTTGAACACCAGATAAAAGGTACACCTGTCAGGAAAGGATTACTTTCTCCTCTGGTTTTGATACGCTGCAAGCCTTCCCTCATATTTTTAAGGAACTCTTCTTTAACGGCGGGTTGGTCAGTGCCCGAAGCTATTCCGGGATGTCCCATATTTACAAATGGATACCACTGGTAATGGCGGGCAGTGTCGGCTCCAATCCATGGTGTTACAGTCTCTTTCCGTCCGAACTCGACAGCATAATCAAGGTACTCCGGATCCTTTGTGATCTTATACACTTCAATGGCGGCAAGTTCCATATCATCGACCCAGTTATCCTCTTCATAAAAATATGGAGCTGTCCCGGGAGCAGTCTGGCAGGCTCCAGGATTTGCAAGTCCATAATTGAATGCCGGGATTGCCTTTGAAGCCAGGAGCTTTGAAAATTCAGGATCTATCGATTCATAGACTTCAGCGCCCTTTGCAAATGCTGAAGCGAATTTACCTGCCGTTGAAGCTATCCCTGTCGCACGGTTTTTATATTTGAACAGTCCCTGTTCTTTGCCGGTACAGCGATAAACAGGTCGTTCAGATCCTTTTCCGTAATCAGCTGTGTCCATATTCGGAAACCGGAAACCGATATGGTCGCGGTCATCGGCAATCTGGTTGTACATTATCCCCGGAGCAGGGTTCATCTTTAACAGCCAGTCAAGTCCCCATCTGCTTTCATTCAGAATATCCGGGATAGTGTCTTTCCCGGGTAATCCGTTAGCCTGAAAATTATCCCCGAAAGAGGACGGATTCTCAGAAAAAGCATATAGCATCTGATAGGTTGCATTTGCTGAAGTAGCAACATATTGAAGGTAATCTGCAGCATCGTGCCATCCTCCGGTTACATCAATATGCAGTGAATCATCTTTTCCCCCATAGATCACATAACCGTCATGGGTATGGCACGAATCTTTCAGCCACGGATTAAAACCGCATCTCTGTTGTCTCATATAATTCAGCAGGAAATCAGCCGTGCCGTTATAAACATCATCAGAAATCGTGAAATCAGGCGAGACAGTATTTCCTGCCTCTATCCTGTATGTTCCTTTTTCTGTCAGTTCAGAAAAACTAAGCCGATAGCAACTTTTAAAGGGCACCAACGGTTTTGATCTTACAATTTTATTTTTCTCAAGAGCAATTTTACCGGAGGCAGCATCGATCAGTCTGAATGATTTCAGGTTTTTATTTCCGAATGAAATAAATACGGCAACTTTAGTGTCATTTGTTCTGTAACCAAGCTGGTTGATCCTTATCCATTCATCGTTATTTTTCTGGCAGGACAGAAGCAATATTGCTGTTGAGTAAAGGAGAGTTATTCTCATTTGATAATGATTATTATATGATATAAATAGTCATTTGATAATTAATGTCATTTGATAAAGTAACTACCCGTCTCCTGACGCTGATTTTTTTCCGAATTTCTCTCCCAAAAATGAAAATGTTAAAAATTCATTAAATTTTTATTATTACGGAATAAACCGATTAATGTATCTGTCTAAAGGTAGAATAAATAAGAATAACAAGAAAAGCTGAATAAACGAAATTATTGATTGTACCCTGGTTGTCTTTTAGTTTTCATGGTTTAAATGATTAGTTTTCACTTCTAAGGATTTACAAGTCCAATCAGGTTAATCAGGTTAGTTAGGTTAGTAAGGTAACAGGAAAGATAAGGTAGGGTCAGTCAAAATACGGGCAGCAGGTCAAAATGCTGCCCGTTTCTTTTTTGGCCGGTCTGGCGCAATAACTTGGATCTTATTCAGAATGAAGAGTGATAACTGTTATTTCAGGAGGCATCCATATACGGAAAGGAATTCCAAGCACACCCAGACCCCGGTTGACAACCAGATATTGTTCTCCCACCTGATAAAGTCCGTTCCATCTCGGGTAAAAATATTGTGCAGGACTCCATCTGAAAGTTTTGGTGAGAATTCCGGCCTGCATGCCGTGAGTATGCCCTGATAAAGTAATATCTATATCAGTTTTACCGGTTACATCCTCATCCCACTGGTTTGGATCGTGTGCAAGCAATATCTTCAAATCAGCACCATATATGCCGCCGGCGGCTTTACTAAGATCACTGTGAATTATTTTCGGGAACGAACCCCTGGTCATTACACCGATCATTGCTATTCTCGATTCTCCGATATTGACAATTCTGAATTCATCATTCAGTACCCTGTAACCTGAAGAAGCTATGAACTTATTCATCAGCAGTACATTGTTTTCCTTATCAGCATTAGTAAAATATGGATGATAAGTACCGAAATCATGATTGCCCATTACCGCAAAATTGCCATACTTCCCTTTTACTTTGCTGAGAATCGTATCAAATCTGCTGAATTCACGCCACCCGACAGTTATGAAATCACCGGTATTGATTAAAAGATCAGGATTCAGTTGATTGATTTTTTTCATGACCTCCTCAAGTACCTGCTGATGATGGTAAAATGAAGAAAGGTGCAGATCAGAGATCTGGATTATCTTAAACCCGTCAAGTTCTGGTTTTAACCCTTTGATCTTCATTGCTATATTTTCCGTTTTAAAATTAAATCTGCCTTTCAGGGTTCCAACGGCGATAACCAGAAATATTAAAATTGAAATTATTAGTCCTGAATTGGTAAGAATCCTGATATGACCTCCTGTTTTCAGTCTGGCCAGCCAGCCTGAAAAATGAAAAATTATAAGAAGGATTCTGGGAAAGACAACAGCAGCTATCATTCCTGTCAGGTTTGAGAGTCCCCAGATATGGCCGGGTTCATCAAAGATCCCTTTATAGGATGAAGCCTTAAACCATAATATCCAAAGCCAGATACTTAATACTGTATGAAGTGTAATGAAGAAATAATAGATCATCCACGATTTTTCGTAAAAATGCTGCCTGATGACAACCAGTGTCAGTATCTCAGTTATTATCAGGATGATGAATAGCCCCATTAAAGTATCTTTAATATGTAAATGTACTTATTTAAAGTTTATCCTGATAATAGTTACATTCGTGGTGCCTATAACAAAACATAATGACAGAAGTAAAATTCTATGATCCTTCCTATACCCCCGATCTTGAACTCACATATTCGGTTGTTGCTGCAAAATATGGTGATGGCTGGCTCTATGTACGTCATCATAACCGTACAACATTGGAGATACCGGGAGGACATATTGAGAAATATGAAACTGCGGATGAAGCTGCCAGAAGAGAGCTGATGGAAGAAACAGGAGCTTTGGAATTTACGCTAGAATGTGTGGCGACTTATTCAGTTCTTAAGAACGGGGAAACGGGATATGGACGTCTTTATTTAGCCAAAGTCTCCCGATTTGGACCTGTACCTGATACTTCGGAAATTGCTGAAATTAAAATGATGGACTCATTACCAGATAATCTTACCCATCCCGATATTCAACCTCATTTATATCAAAGGATATTGGAACACCTCAAAAGCAAAAGTTAAAACACCTCGTACCTCGCACCCCGCACCCCGCACCGTTTTTAGATGTATTCAAAGCTCACTTTCTTCAGCCATTTTTCTTCCAGCAGCCGGGCAATACGTTTTACAACTGTTCTACGTATCTCAAGATCGACCGGAAGGTTAGGATCCTGGTGGGCAACGTTGATCCGGGTTCCTATTATGAAGTGGATCTCATCACTCTCCATGATAAGCTTAACTATTTTGTCGGCAGGCCCTTTCCCGAGTTTAACGCTGTTATTATATGATTTCAGGATTTCGTTTACTTTCTGAAGAGTAAGGATCCCTTCGGTGACCAGATCAATTCCATCAATAAAGCTTTCAGGAGGCAGCTCAGGATCTTCAAAGATCAGCTCATCAATGATCGCTTTATTAAGCTCCCTGGCCACTATATCGGCTGTCGTTCCGCCACACAGGATAACCTTGCCGGTATATTCTTTCACTTTTAATGCAAGATCCCTGTCTTTTTCTTTTTCGTAGGGAGGTCCTGTGCAGATAAGCAGTTTGCGGGGTTCGCGGAAATAGATGGTTGCACAGCTTATATCATCCTTTGCTTTGTAAGCATCGTTCTTATGTGCCATCGTAACAATTTTACCCGAGAGCATCACTGCTGAAATAGATGCCTCGCTGTGAACCAGCGAAGATGCATAGGAGGCAATCTCATCCCTTCCCCAGCCAAAGGGAAATGTTTCACTTCCCATCCCGCTCTGCGCCACACCGTCTGAACAAAAGATGATCCTGTCTTCTTTTGCGGGTATGAACGTACAGAATCTTAGTACTTTCCCGGCATTTTTCCCTTTGTCGAGCGTGACCTTTTTCCACGAAGAATCAAGGATCTCAGCACCTCTTAAGATAATGGTTGAGGGATTATCATACTCAAGAATATTTACGCGGCCACTGTTTTCAATATCGACAATCGTGAAAGTTGAATAACTTATTTTCCTTTCACTGCACACCGGAAGTGTATTCATGATTATCTCAGCAATCCTGTCAACCTCCTTATGCTCGCGGGTGAAATTCAGAGCCATGGTTGCAGTCAGGGTTGCGAGAATATTTGCTTTTACGCCATGTCCCATTCCATCGGACAGTACGGCAATAACCCTGTCTTCCTCCTTAATATACCTGTAAAGGAAGACGTCACCGCAAATTCTCTCACCGTCATGATTTCTCTGCTGGCTGTTCACTTCGATATAAAAATCTCTTGACACGGTAAGTTATTTGATGTTATTCTTTGAGCCCAATGACTTCTTACGGTATGATTCAATTATTGAATTAAGCATTTGTTCCGTTTCCGAAGCACCTTCGCCGAGAAGGAATCCGATCTTCTGTACCATTTCAAGGTTCTTAACAATGACTTCACTAACTCTGTTCGTCACCTCTTCTCCCTGAACCTCGGGCGAATATAGGTCGCGGATTATTGCACCGCACATCTTGTTTTTCTTAATAGGAAAGATTGAGATGTTAAGCATACTCTCTTCGTAATGGATATCCTTGCTCACAACGGGCTCATCCTCTTTCAGGACAAATGTGAACATGTTATAGACATTGAATGGCAGAAGCGTTTTCAGATCAGCCCCGACAAGTCCGGGAATAATATCTGAAATGGCTTTTGCATCCTCGCCAAGGATATTAATGAAGCTGAGATTAGAGTGAAGTATTTTCAGGTTGTTATCGACAATCACAACTCCTGTCGGCAGTTTCTCGAGCATATTGTTCATCATGTCGGAAGAACTCTGAGCCATCTCTTTTTCTCTCATGGCGATTTCTTCCGAATCTTTAAGAGCTCTTTTTGTCTCAGCCAGCTTCCTGTTTGTCTGCCTTAATGTCTCGATGTACTCCTGTTTATTACGCAGGTTGAATGTGTGACACATCTCCGGAATAGCCAGCCCTTTTGCAACAGTTGAAGCAAAATCGCGGCACGACTGGTAACCGCAGGCTCCGCAGTTCAGCTCATCACCGGGATTCTCTTTTCCTATTATTTTAAGTACCTCATTTATTGCTTCAGCAGGAGGCTCAGGAATCCGCTGATCATCGGGTGTAAAAGTCCTTTTAAAATCGAGCTTCGACCACTTGTCCATATCCTTCTGCCATTGAACCTTATCAAGCTTTCCGACTCTTTTTTCAGCATATTGCCTTACAAGTGCTCTTCTTCTAAACCTTTCATTATGATGTTCCATTCCAGGTCCGAGCAGGCACCCATGACAAAA
>Ga0315288_10005031_pt1 | contig 16819 bp, 13 predicted proteins | sample YL17G11_20_MG_FD_203454 | JGI IMG/M metagenome (GOLD analysis project Ga0315288, IMG submission 203454) | Sediment microbial communities from Yellowstone Lake, YNP, Wyoming, USA - YL17G11_20 | ecosystem: Environmental > Aquatic > Freshwater > Lake > Sediment | place: USA: Wyoming | collected... | reverse complement strand
CAACCTTATCGCACCTGTATATGATTTCAAAAAGAACTATGCCGAATTCTCGATACTCATATACGGTATCACTATCGCCCTATGGTTCTACTCCATTTACAGGCTCTACGATAATTGGAAAAACGGCAAACTACAACGGCTAGAGCATCTAGTTATGTTTTAATTTTCATACGCATACGGCGATATGATCTTATTCACACAACCCCTGCTCCGGCCCCGAACTCGTCAAATCTTTTAGCCTGCTTACCGGTATCTCAGATTCGCCGATCAGCTTCTGCACATGCGCCTCGATCTGCGCGTCCTGTATGTACGCATTTTGTTTGGTTTTTGCTACTTGATCCAAACTCGTATCCAAATGTGATGCACCACCTCTCAACATAACACCCTTCTCCGTTACACCGATACTCTCTGTCGTACTGTGTGAATTGGAATTTGAATTCGAACTGTTAGAACTGCGCGAACTGTTTGAAGTACGGGATGACGATCTAGCTGAACTAGATGTTCTAGGCATACTACCGCCCCGCATCTGCACAGGCATTTGCATTTGCATTTGCACAGGCATTTGCATAGACATCTGCGGGATCTGCATCCGAACAGGTGCGGTAGGCATGTTATGCATGTTACGCATATTTTGCATCGGCATATTTTGCATCGGCATATTTTGCATCGGCATGTTTTGCATCGGCATGTTTTGCATATTTTGCATATTATGCATCGGTGGTACAGGCATAGACACCGGAATATTATGCATAGGCATTCGCGCGTTATGTGATATTTGAGCTTTTTTATTCGAATCGTACTCTTGGATGAGTTTCTTCGTTTTGGCCCGGGTATCTGTATCTGTCTGTGACTGCGTCTGTGATGATAAGTACCGTATGCCTCGATCTGTCGATAGATCTGTCGGTAGATCTGTTGGTGTTTTGGCGCTGAAGTACGAACTCTTGTCGGGGCTAGTTATTTTGCGGTTGATGATGATCATCGTTTGTTCATCAACGGCGTTTGGTACAGGTTGTGCAGGTTGTGCAGATTGTACGGCTGATACAATCGGCTGATCAGACTTGCCGCGGATAGACTTGGATGGTGAGATGCCGATGTACTTGGGCTCTGCGTCTTTTATTTTGATCTCAACTGCCATATACAGCTCGTTATTGATCCCGATTATCCGGCACCCCATGATGGTCTTCTTTGTCTTGATGACATACAGGTCGCACATTATCGGTGAATTTTTGAGAGAGGCCGATATATCTGACAGCTGATAAAACATGTAAGAGTTCGCCCGTTCTGCGTAATACAGATACAGATTCGTGATCTGTCTCTTTTCATTCGAATTGGAATTATCGTTCTTCAATAGTGAAACCGCTTGAGCCAGTAGCTTCGCTAGCGCCTTATCGTTCGATTTTGGTATGCTAGACGGGTTCTCCAGCTCCATATTTACCATGTTCCGCGGATCTAGGTTAGACTTCTCATCGATGAACTGTTTCAAAAAGTTTTTCAATCTAATCGCGTTATTCGTATCGACGTATATCAAGAAATCGATATCGCTATCGCTATCGCTATCGCTATCTGTATCGGCTTTAGTTTGGTTATGATTCACACCAGCCTTATCCGAAAAATTAGACACGTCCGTCAGATCCGTCGACCCGTCCCGATTAGAGACCGGGGATGTGACAGAGTTAGATATGGATGACTGACCCATTGAAACAGCCGAATTTGCAGAATTTACAGAATTCGTAGATGTAGCGGATAAGATTTTTGGCTGTTCGGATGGCATGGCACCGGCTCTTAAAATATCGGAATTAGACAGATCGTATTCATGCGCATGCAAATCTGAATCTGAATCCATCGACTCTATATAAATGAAACGCAAAAATATTTTCAGACAACTAATCTCTGTATGATCAGAGGCTGTTCTATCTTCTTTTTCTTGATGACCCTCTTGCACGCCGCCTTATTGATTTTGTACTCGAACTTCGAACAGATCGGCGTAAAACTAATCATATTAGCGTCGGCCATGTAGAACGATGGGATGTTTATAATCATCGTACACTGATAAAACAGCTCCGAATCCTTATCGTTCATCTTGTATATCTTGCTGATCGAATCGTAAAAATCTCCCATCTGCATCGTCTTATTTTGATACGCGTCCTTCTTCGACCCTAGCTTTATTATCTCCGTCGTCCGGCATATCTTCGGCACCAGAAAAAACTTGTCCCGTTTGTCCAGTTTGTCCAGTTTGTCATCCGGATCATGATGCCGGGTCTGCGGCTGAAAAGACTTATCGATCTCTTCGAACGTCATCTTCTGCAGCTTTTTATGTAACGCTTTCAAAACGGATTTTTTTCTACTGCACTTCGCATGATCCGTACATCTATCGTGAGTACATACGCTAGGTCCGACGTACTTTGCGATCAGCACATTCAGATCGGTCTGACCCAGATCGTAGAGGAACTGAACCTGCGCATTAAGTACGGCGTCCAGCACGTTTTTCAACAGCATCGCATTCGTATCATCTCTATCGTAGAGGATCGGGGCTGTTAGCCTCGCATATTGTTCGTCTAACTTTCCATCACGCATCGCAAACTTCGGTACAGATGCCGAATACATCCGCGCATCCTCGTGTAGAATATTCAGCTTCGATACTAGGCCCTCAACGTACTCGTACTTTTTGACAAGGCTCAACAGATTCGAACGATGTGGCGTCTTTTCTGTTTCGGCATCCGAATCGTTGTAAAATTTTATGCCGAAGCTCAACTTCCGAACATCGAATACCGCTGATGAGACGTAGTACGTCTTGTATCCGGTTTGTTTTTGATCTGTAGCTCGCTCAGCATGCTTAACGGGTTTCGTTTGTTCTAAATGTTCAGCCTGCGCTTCCATATTTGACGTTTTAGAACTTTGTTTCTAAAACAGAAAGATTACACTTCATACGATACGATGTTCAATTTTTTAGCACGTTCTAGACATACGGCGCTTTGATCCGGCACGCTTGGATGATTTAGAGCGCTTTGAGCTAGTACGCTTGGTTCTAGACATACGGCGTTTTGGTTTGGCATGCTTGGATTTAGATCGTGTAGATTTAGAACGTTTAGATTTAGAGCGCTTGGAACCGGCACGCTTGGAACCGGCACGCTTGGAACCGGCACGCTTAGATTTCGATTTTGACTTCGACCGTTTCATAGAGCGCCCTTTCGTCTGCTTGACTTTCTTAGCGGCCGTCTTGGTACTCTTGCTCTTAGAGCTCGATTTGGATGACTTTCTTGAGCCCTTGCTCTTACTCTTGGAACTCGATTTGGATGACTTTTTAGATCCGGATTTGCTGCTCTTCTTTGACTTGGATCCGGATTTGCTGCCCTTAGCCTTGGATCCAGCTTTCGATCCGGATTTGCTGCCCTTAGTCTTGGATCCAGCTTTCGATCCGGATTTGCTGCCCTTAGTCTTGGATCCGGCTTTCGATCCAGCTTTCGATCCGGCTTTGGATCCGGCTTTTTCTTTCTTGAGTTTTGCTACTTCAGCCAGTACTTTTTTAAGTTTGGTCGTGGCTTTGAGTTTGTCCCGTTCGGCCTTCTGCCATAGTTTGTAGTACTCTGCCTTTTTCTTTTTATTTTCCGCTGTATCTTCTTTCGTCGTGTCGTACCGTCCTTTGTACAGTTTGATCGATCCGTTCAGCCCGGCCAGAGTCTTAATCAAATTATCTCTAGTTTCAGGCACTTCAGTCTTACTCTTGACAGCCGCCATAATTCGCGGATCCGCCTTCTTCTTACCGTAGTACCTGATCTGCGATAGTTCGGCGCACTCTTTCATCGTCCCTAACCTTTTACCTTTCGGTATCTTTTCGATGCCGCAATAGATGCTAGACATGTATATATCTAATTACACAAAATCTTTTATACGGCTCTTGTGATGCACGGTCAAACATCAAACACTATGGCGATATAATATTTTCCCGTATTTTGATGCATTCGTTCCGATGGTGATCCAAAAATTTAGAATTTGCGATCAGGGCCTCTTTGCTTTCGATTATTTTGCTCAACGCCTTTTCGAATTTGTTCAGATGGTACGACTCGCTCCAGCAGCTTATGAGCTCCGGCGTTGAGTAGCGCTTTTGATTCGGCTCTCGACCAAACTCGTTGTATGGCGGTATCGGGTTCAACATCGGCGTTATAATTTGATTCTCGACACCAAGCTCAAATATGTACCTCTTCAACCGCAACGATCGTAGAGATATATCTATGAGCTCCATCGTGTAGTACGGTAATGTGTCATCGATGTTATGCCTCTCTGATCTGATTTTTTGAACTATAACATCGATCTTACGATTCAACTCTACGTCTTGTATCTTATTCACATACAACGGGAACCCGATGTACTTCGATCCTACTTTCGGATTCGCAAATATCGGAAACGTCTTATAGCGGCTGTTCCTGATTACAGAATCTATCTCCGTACAGCTGATCCGTATCTTACGCCTCGCCTCGTCGTACGATGCTCTACTTGAGTTGTCAGATGGCGCTAGTATCTCCTGCAAGTTTATGAAGATGCTCTTGAATATCAAAATTATCGCGTCCAAACTACGATGACATACCAACTGATATTCCACAATGCTCTCGATTATCGTCATCAACGAATTTATCGCACTCAACCCTTCTGCATTTGTTTGTTCAGTTTGCTCAGCCTGTTCACGCTCATGCTGTTCATGCTCAGCCTGTTCATGCTGTTCAGTCTGTTTGGCCTGTACAACAAAAGACGCCGGTCTAATGCTATCCGCGTCTGACGTAGGGTCTAACGATTCTGCATCTGTTGTCTGCTCCGGTTTCGCATTCGCATTTGTACCAAACATATCGAACAACTTCGATCGGATGCTCGATATTTGGCCCATCATCGATCCGATCAGCCCGCTCGAATCATTTTGATCTGCGCCATCAGCGGATCGTACATCATCCTGCTCGTCATCTGTCTTCTCATCGTCTGACTGCTCATCATCACTCCCGTCGATGGATTCGTCGGAATCAGACAGCTCGTTCTGATCAGCATGCTCTGACTGTCCTGCTTGATCAGCATGCTCTGACTGTTCAGCCTGTTCAACATGTTCAGCCTGTTCAACATGTTCAGCCTGTTCAACATGTTCAGCCTGTTCTACTCGATCGGCATGCTCTAACTCTTTGGCTTGTTCAACATGCTCAGTATGCTCTGATTGTTTGTCTTGATCAGCATGCTCTAACTGCTCAACCTGCTCAGTCTGACCTGTCTGATCTTCTGTACGATCCAGCTCACGGCGCAGCTCATCCAGTACATCGAACTTGACCATGTCACCCTGATCATTATTCTGATCGTTCTGATCGTTCTGCTTGTTCTGACAATCTATCTCATCTATCTGCGCGGTTTTAACAGCACCAGCACAACTCGAACAGATGCATAGACTAGATTCAGAACTATTTGTATCTGCGCCCATCGAACATGTCGAACAGACCGCACTAGCCGATGATATACAATCTGTACAAACCGTAGAATTAATATCTGACCGGATGCCAGAATCACATACCGTACACGCACAATCAGATTCTGTATCGGATTCTAGCACTAGCATTTCGGATTGTGATAAAATACCGGCCCTCAGGTTTTGTATGATGTCTATACGCGGATCGATATCGGCCATCCGATTGAGCCGGTTTGAATTAGTCGGCTTGATTGACTTGACCGATTTGGTTGTTTTGACTGATCTGACAGACTTGACCAGCCTATCCGGCTTGACTGATTTGACTGTTCGAACAGATCCAGCGGGGTCGGCGATTATATTATCCGTTTTGTACTGTATGCCGATGGTTCGGGCGTTGAACCTAGCCGCCATCTGATTTTTGACGGGCTGAATGGTTTTACCTGTAAGCTGCAGAACCTGTGTTTTTGTGTCTATGTTTCGCACACGATTCGTATCTTTTTTTTGTTCAATCTTACCAGCCATACAAGCCTCACAATCGCACTCCGTCTCGGTTAATCCGAATCTGTACGGTTTGACTCGATTTTGGCCAGATAACTTGGATTGTTTGGATATTTTGGATATCTTGGATATCTTGGATATCTTGGATGGTTTAGATGATCCGGTACTTTTAGAGAATATAGTACGGGCCGTATTTTTGCTCGATCTGATCCGTTTTATACTGTCCTCGATGGATATCATGGAATCTGTATACGTTTGATCTGAATCATCATGATTGTGATGAACCGACGTCGGCCGTCCGTTTTTGCCGAAGATCTTGCACTTACACAGAGCCGGGTTATGCGACAAATCTTCTTCGCATTTATTAACAGCGTGATGTTTTACGAAGCCCGTAGCCTTCCACTGTATCAGAACATCTTTGTCCGATCCGGTTAAATTGTACCGCGCTCGATAGAATGCCGGATCGAAGTTCATCGTCTGCACGTACATCCGTTCCATCTCCCGATTCGGATGGTAGTTCCTCTTGACACCGATATCCCTATAGTGCTTCTCTAAAGCGGCGCCCCGGAAATCAATACCGTATCTCTTCCTGTAGTAGACCGGATCGAAATCATCCAAATCATTCAAATAATTAAAATCGTTCGATATGTCGGCCATATTAATAAACACGTTGTGCTTATTAATTTATCATCTTTAGGCGTACGGTTTTTATCGGGTTTATAATTATAGCATGTCGTACGTATTCGTCGATGAGAGGTACCCGGTCTCCGACCCTAATATCGATCTCAATTTTGACAACGATATTCTGTACAGTAATATAGTCGGCGATGTGTCTCTAATCGCCCCGCTGCCGTACGATAATAACAATCAGATACCGCGAAAATCTAGGCCACCCACCAGTTCGGATATAATCGAAAGAGAACCGTCGTACAACATATTCATATGCTTTGTTATGATCGTCGTACTCAGCCTGATCATTATGTACACGATACACGACCCGGAACACAGATCGCACCACTACGCTGTTGTACCGGCTACAGACATGTCGGCCATGTACGGCAGATTAGGATACAGCGGGTTCTAAGCCTACTCATCGGGTTTCGGTTTTACGGATCTGTTAGACTTCACAGACTTTACTGTTTTAGCTGTCTTCACAGCCTTAGCCTTCGCCATTTTAGCGTGTTCCATCTTTATCAGCTTCGTTTCTTTGTGCGTCTTTGTCTCGTGTGTCACAGGCACGTACGGCCCTAGTAAAACAGGATTGTACATCATTTTGTGATAGTCTCTGATCAGCTGCATCTGCATCTGATGAGTGAACCGTATCCCGTTGTAGAAGTTACACGGTGTCTCTAAGCATAGCGGGATATCGTACTTGGCGCATATATGAACCAGCTTCATCAGGCCCGTAAAGTTCATCATGCCCTTGCCGATGTCCTGATGGTTGTCCTTGTTCGATGCGTACGGATCTTTTGAATCGTTCAGATGGATAATAGAGACATTAGACCACCCTAGATGACGGCTTACTTCCATCTCAAAGTAGTCCAGATACATCTCATCGTCTATCTTGTAACCAGCCGCGTACAGATGACACGTGTCTAGACAGAACGATATGCGCGAGCGTTCGATAGGCTCTAACGATCGTCTGATCTGCCCCAGCTCCTCTAAACTCGTCGATACTTCTGTCCCACAACCGGCTCCCGTTTCCAAAATGATTTTAGCCGATGTCGTACGGTTTAGAGCTGATCTAATGCCGGTGATGTAGTTCTGCTTACACGTTTGGATATCCAGCTTGTCCGGATTCTTCCCCATGTGTATAATCACACCCAATGCATTTGAGCCCAGTTTTTCACAAGCCAGCATATCATCAACTAAAATATCGACTCCAGATGCGTGTCTATAGTCGTCGGGGTTCTGACAAAGATTGATCACATAGCTCGAATGTATCACCAGCTTTTTACCGAACTCGCGCAGCCGTTTAGCCAGATCTGCCGTATCCTCATCGGGCCGATTAAATTTGGCGTAAGACTTAGACGGCCGATAGAATATCTGATACACGTCTGCCCCCGTCTCTACAGCTCGATCGGCTGACGTGACGTATCCTCTGTCTCCGAAAGACGTACCGATATGATGGCCAAGCTTTGGCGGTTTGTACGTACTGCTGCGATCGCTCATAACGTATAGTATAGTGTATTAGTCTACTTTGTTTTTATAGCGTTTGCGGCTTTCTGTTTCGTTTTCAACTTTACCCGCCGTTGAGCGTAAGAGTACGTGATGAGGCCAATAACAGATATGCTCAGAATCATGATCTTTGTCGTCTCATCCAAAATAGCCCAGCTGAAGAACACGCTATTCAGCACCATAAAAACACCGGCCCCGTACATCGCGTACTGAATAGGTTGATTATCGAATATCCCGCCCTCGTCGAACGCCGTCATGGCTAGAGCGATGAACGCCAAACCGATAACGAAACCGATAACGAAGTTCGTTTGCACTTTTTCATTGAACTCCTTGTCCTGCACCATCGATATAATCATCTTCTCCGTCAGCATGTATATAATAATACCCATCGGGATGCTCAGAAACACGTTCAGCGCTAGACCCATGTATATGTATATGCGTATCTATATGTATGGGTCTGATAAAAAATGATGCGTCATCTGTTGCTTTTCATTTCACCTATCGTCACACGGCCGCCATCTGATGATGTATGTTTTTAGCGTAATAGGAATCGAAATAGGGCCGATACCGATACTAGACTCTGCGACCTGTTTGATCTCGTAGTCTGTACTGAGCCGCTCGTTCAGAATGTAGTCTTCCAGATCCGATTTCAGCACTAGTCTGCCGAACTCGACACCGGATACGAATTTTAGGTTCTGCTTTATGATGTCCAGCGTATAATCGTACTCATCGAACAGAGTTGTACAGATAATCATGTACCCCATATCGTTTATAAAATGCTCGCACCATCTGAGAAGGTTCGACGGGTTCGACACAATAGAGTAGTAGTCTGTAATTACAACGTAGTCATAGACATTAGTCAGCTTGCTAATTGTTGCGTAATCTTCATCGCTCATCTCGTGAGACAGTACGTTTTCGATGTTCAGGTGGTAGAACTCGAAATACTTCTCCAAACTATGATCGACCGCACCGTGCTTCGCTTTCAAAATGTACCCCTCGTCTGAGTCTACACCGACTATCTTCAAATTGCGGGCCTTTATGATATCCGAACCGTATGCGTAGTACGGATACGCTGTACCGATTCCGACATGCAAGATAGTTGAGTTGTCCGGGATCTCGCGCAAAACATACAGCTCCGTCATACGGCTCAGCTTGCTCGAAATTTTAGTTGTATGGTCGTACAGAACCGGCCGAATGCTCTTGCCGAACGTATTAGACGTTTGTGTAGCGGCGGTCTGAACCGCATTCTGCACAACCGTTTTAGCTGTATCCGCCATAGTTCGCCGTACTTCATTCATCTCGTCGATCTTCTCTTTGATGTGGGGTGGTACGCTCTGCTCGTACGATGATCCGATGCTAGATGCGGCGTCCAACGCGATGCGCGATGCATTAGATGCTAAGTGTGACGTCTGTTTGAATGCGCTACCTAAAAAACCGCTCGCCATGCCGAACAGAGTCTTCGACCCAGACACAACTTTCGATACATCTATCTCTATCTTGTACGTGTGGTCCGTAGGTCCGTTAGGTGAGACAGGTGAGACGGGCTGAGCAGGCTGAGCGGGTGTGACGGGCTGAACAGGCTGAACAGACTGAACAGGCTGAACCGGCTGAGCAGGTGTGACGGGCTGAGCAGGCTGAACAGACTGAACAGGCTGAACCGGCTGAGCAGGTGTGACGGGCTGAACAGGCTGAACCGGCTGAGCAGGTGTGACGGGCTGAGCAGGCTGAACAGATTGCAAAGTACTTCCGGGGTTTGGGGTGAATTGTGTCATGATATGCCGGTTAGATCTGTGTCGGTTGAGCTGTCCGATAATATCGTGTGAGACGTCTATATCGAAATCCGGGTAGCTCGGGTAATCGTGTATGCTCCGTTTTGGTAGCGGATCGGGGTTGTCCATACTGATACGATGGAAAAGTTTATCGATCTTATCGATAAGCTACGAAACAATGAAACAGTATATCAATTTTTATAGGTGACTCATCGACCACTCATCGACCGATCATCTAACGTATTTCGCGGATTTGACAGACCGGCTAGATATTGTAGACATGGTGGATGCGTTAGAGGCGTTAGATCTAGAGGCCATACTAATATCGTCAAACTCCGTATCTAGATCGACAGACATGTCTTGCGTAGCTTCGTTGATGAAGTCCGTTATGACTTTTATGATCTCACCGCATGTCTTAGTTTCGACGCCGACGCTGACAGACTGTTCGGCGTACTTGATGCTCGAATCATCGAACAGGATCAGAGCTTCCTTGACCCCGTGCGTCACGACAAAGTTAGAGCATACGTCGCCGTACTTCATGTCTCGCTTGTACGTTTTGAAATCATCGTGAATCTTGATAATCAGGCCGATACTGTCCGCTATGCTCTCTAGCCCGTCTATACTCTGCTCATCACCCATCCCGATTATCCATCCTAGACAGACGGCCATCCTGCATACCATACCGTACGTGTTGTGTATGTTAGTCAGCATCGTAGCTTCGTCCAGCCTCTTCATTTTTTTATAGTTGTGCACCGTATCGTCGTCGAAATCTAAACAGAACAGATCTGTCTTTTTCATCCGGGTGTAGCTGTTGTTGTTGTAGAACTTGCTCTCCGTTATCTGCGAAATCTTCTTGACTGTGTAGTTAATGGATTTCGTCACGATCGTAGAGTACTTTTTGATGTCTATATCTTCGTTGCTGAGCCTCATCGTATTTATATTCTCATTGATACAGTCGTAAAACCAGTTCGTGATGTCGATAATCATGTTTGACGTCTCTTCGGTCGTGTACTTGGAATCGTAGTACGGCCTGTTGTTCAGAACTTTGATGACCATCATCAGAGCCTCTATACCTGACGCCAAATGATAGCCGTGCATCTTGAGACCGCCCTGCTTGCATCTGTTGTTGATTATAGTCAGACAGAGTATGCCGGGGAAGTAGTCCGATTCATCAAGCATGTCTACAACAATCTTGCGCGTCGACGATCTGACGTTCTTAATGAAACTCTTGTTCTTAAGGAAATCCCGGATGTGCTCCTGGTATTTCGATATGCGGCTCATCGCTATACCTGTATCGTGTATGTTATATGGTGCGCGTTAGACACACGTTTTGATGGGCGCGGTGTGGGGGTGAGGATGGGGGTAGAGCGTACACAACTGTGAGTACGATTATACTCGGGCGTGGTGGGTTGTGCGATCTCTGATGCAAGACCGTATGGTTCTAGCCCGATTATTTGTACGGCAAGACTTCCAAGCGGTTGAACTGTTGTTTGATGTGAAGTACTATCGGATCCCGCCCACCAAAACCAGTTAAGGGTCTCGATCAGCCTGCCAAAACCAGTTAAGGGTCTCGATCAGCCTGCCAAAACCAGTTAAGGGTCTCGATCAGCCTGCCAAAACCAGTTAAGGGTCTCGATCAGCCTGCCAAAACCAGTTAAGGGTCTCGATCAACCCGCAAACCTGTAAAGGTCGCGATCTGAGCCCCAAATCCTGTTAATGGTCTCGATCTGAGGCCCAAAACAGGCTTAGCATAAATTTTATTGGCCACAAGTGCACGCCCGTTAGAGGGTTTCCCTAAACTCTCTCGCGATCAAACCACTTCCCGGGATTTTTTTAGAGCGCGCGCGGTACTCTTTACATATGTCAGGCTATGTTACATATATACACACATAGCCTGTAAAATATGTAACATAACCTGTAAAACTGTAACATAGCCTGTAAAATATATAACACTACTTGTAATTTTCTTAATTTATATGCGTTATTGTACAATAAAAAATATGCTCATCATATATTAGAAATGGACGAAATCCGCCATGCGTGTGATAATTGTAATAAAACGTTCAGTAGAAAGGGTGGACTGACGGCACATCAAAAAAATCGTATATGTTACGACAAAGCTTACAAATGTAAACACTGCTCGAACATGTTCACAACACACAACAGCATGTATCGACACATGAAACATTATTGTTCCATGAGAAACGATTCGAATGATTCAATAAAAGAGGATGAGACAAAGGCACACAATGAAAACATATTAGCATTAAATCAAACCAGCGTAATCCAAGAAGCGATGGATCTAATTAAAAAAGAGAGGGATGATAGAGATTTAATGATGAAAGAGAAAGACAATTTGCTGAACGTTATTCAATGCCTCGTAAAACAGTTGGATGATAAAACAAAACAAAATATCCCAAACAACGATGCCATAAATATCAACACAGTCAATATGGTCGGCACGGTCAATAACACAACTAACAATAACACAACTAACAATAACACAACTAACAATAACACAATCATTAACAACACAATCAACATAGTTGTTGGATACGGTAAAGAGGACCTGACACGGTTGAATCGCGCCGATATGGTACACATCGCAAGAGGAGGATATATGGCAGCCGCGTTGTTTGTTGAGAGAGTTCATTTCAACCCGGAATATCCCGAATTTAGCAACTTATATTTGCCGGATACTAAAAACAAACATGGTATAATGTTCGACGGAGAGGAATGGATTAAGATAGATCGCGATGATTTGATAGACAAACTTTACGAAGATAAGAGAGACTACATCGAAGACAATCTCGATGAACTAGTGTCACAACTACTTGATATAGAGAAAAAGCAGAAAACACAAAGATTGAAAGATTGGTTGGCGACTCCCGATACCGATAAAAAAATAAAATTTGCGAAACAGTACATCAAAGACGTTATACATAACAAAAGAAAATATGCAGCGAAATCCAAAAAACAAATGGATGTAGAAAAAAAGCGCATGGGGTCACAAAAGAAGGCCGAACAAAATTTGTAAAACGCTAAGGCGCTTCTCATTAAAAACGAACAAGATCCAGAAACAAAACCATCGCCGTAAAACAAACAAAATAACAAAATCAATGAAGTGAACTTGAGTAAATGTATTCGTTTTCAGTAATTTTCCAAGGCGTATCATTGGAAAAGTTTTGGCAAGTTTGAGATCTTCAGAGTGCGCGCGGCTGATAGCGTTATAAGGTGTGACATGATTTCCGAACGATCAGTACAATTAGACACAATTCAAGCTCTAGCTAGTCGTGTTGTGTAATAAATCAGTGTCTTGCTCATGTGAGAGTACGGTTTACGTTGGAAATAATACCTAAACATGTATCGCCATACTGATTCAGTATAATGCAGATGCAAGAGGAAATGGGAGACATTGAGATATGTGTCGCAGAGCAGCAGTTTTTCAAATGCGCAAATAAGCTGTATTCGCTATTGCCAGGCTTAGATGATTTCGATTGTCCGTTATGGCAGATTGCTGATGGGAGTAGTGGGTGTTTTAATGAAACCGGGTACGTGATCGATCACATTGAGGATTACTGTATGATGGGTGATGATATCATTAACAATCTACAGGCTCTGTGTTTAGCATGCCATACTGAGAAGACGAATCGATTTATGATGAATAGACGTTGTCGGCATATTGCAAGCATTGAGTTAATCAAGGCATGTGAATCTGACGATGTACAGAGGGTTGTAGCCCTATTAGCCGATGAAAACACAGACCCATCGTATAATAATTACACGGCTCTGCGAATAGCATGCATTAATCGATTTACAGACATTATTGATCTGTTAGTGAAACATCCGGTTGTCAGTGCGATAAATAAGCCTGTTAATTCTGTCAGAAATACGTGTTCAGTCATAGAGCCGCCAAATCACACTTTCGAAATCTTTAAGGATTTTTTTGATGAGGTCTTCTATTTGACCGATAATGAAGAAGACATCGTATCGGTCACGGGAATTTGCATTATGTTCAACAAATGGTCATATGACATTTATGATGCGATGAAATATCTTACTAGGGATCAAGTTCTAGACTACCTTGGTGTATTCCATAATAACTTCGACCGATTGCGTGTCAAGTCCATCAAAAAACGCAGGTTTGAGCCCGCGACCTAGTCATATTATCTATCCAGATGATCTATCTAGATGATCTGAAACAACATCGTAGTTAGGCCATGACTATGACCATACCATACCCAGATGCCCGTACAACTAAATTCCGCCCATCCTAATATACCCATCCTAGTATACCATGACCACAGTCATCGACACCGGCATCACACCAGACACCCGCATCGTATCGAACGTACTAGACTACAACGACGTACGGGTGAATAACTTGGATATACTGAACCAGAACAGCGTAAAGTCTATAAAAAAGCATTTCGATGAGCTAGAGCATCCGCCGGTAATAATAACAGAGCTAGATTTCATCAGATCCAAGGGCGCCGCTCTAAAGCTTGACGCATCATCCGTATCGATCAACAGTATCGGGTTCTTCGTCAAGCTGTTCATCCTAATCGTACTACTCATCGTCGCGTACGATTTTATAAAATTAAAATAGAGGGTTTTGCCAAATGGATGACAAATCGGAAAAGTCATCCAGATCAGTCAAGTCAGCTAAGTCTGCCAGATCCACAAAGTCTGCTAAGTCTGCCGAATCATCTAACACGACAACTATATTAGATCACGCACAAGACAAGCCAGACGGTACATGTGTTGTGTATAAATTCAGATCTAGACCGCCGTACGAAGGATTCATATTGATCCTGATCATCGTACTCATCACGGCTCTATTCATATGGTGGTTGAACAGCAAAGTTTCATAAATTAAATCAGAATATGCAGCTCGTTCGACGTCCTAGTGACAGCTGTATACGCGCATTTGTACGCTTCATTCGACTTCGAATTCAGAAGTATATCATTCAGATCTACGTATGCGTTATAAAAGCCAGAGCCCTGCGCCTTGTGTGTAGTGATCGAATACCCGTAATTCACATTTGCGAACGGCTCATCGAATATCTTGCGCCATTGAACCCAGAGCGGCACAATGACAGTTCGTGTTATTTGAGGTTGTGTAGTCTTGTACCTGTTCAGAAGCTTGGTCGAAAAGTTTCTGATCATATCGTTCGACGTAGACTTCGATTTGGAAAAAGCCGTCCTATCCTTATCGCTAATCACGACGATCGACATGCTTTTATCGACGCCGTCCTTCTTGTAATCATGGTCTTCTAGCTTAATAACTCTCAAAACCCAGCACTCGACCTTCTTGTTTGAACAGAACTCATCGTTCAGGTAGGTTATTAGCATCTCCATATCGGGGTTTATCTTGTGATACGCCTTCATATTCGTGTACGCTTTTGTATTTATCTTATCGAATTTGCGCAAACAGACCTCCTTCATGTCTGTCTGTATAACCTTGATCTGTTCCGACGTGAACAGCTTTTGCGCCGTAAAGTCTGATGCCGGATCCGACGCGTAGAACTCGCTCAGCATCAGAATATCACCGACCTCGTACTTTTTGATTAATTCTGATTTAGATCCGAATATCATCTTCCGTATAGCATCGTTGTACGTGTCTGTCTGCCGATTCGTCCAGGTCAGGATGATAGACGCTTCTCCAGCTTTGATGCTAGACATAAAGTGGCGAAACCACTCCGTCGATAAGCGGTCATATCTAGCGTCGTAGTTGTACAGAGATACACCGGGCACTACTATCTTGGAATCCGATACTATGGCATCTGTACTATTCTCAGCTGCCAGAACGACCAGCTCGTCCGCCAACTTATCCATGCTGTACAACGGATCGACGACTAGATACCTGAACTCTGTGCACACTTTTTTCACGTTATCCAGCCTCGACCGTACGACATTCTTGAGCAAAAAGTTCTGCATCTTCGACAGATCCTGTACTAGCTTACGATAGTTGTATAACATCATGGATTCTGCGTCAGACATTACGGCGTCTACTATCTTGAATTTCATTGTAGATGCGTAATTTTCGAACGTAAAATCGGCCGTCTTAATAAAGATAGATGACCGGTCCTCATTAACCGGCGGCAGCTGAGCCGGATCGCCGCTGAATATAATTTTGGCGTACCGTTTGAATCCTTTGCTCCGCGTATTTTGAACAGATCTGATTTCGCTGAATATGTTGTCTATCATATCCATGCTGATCATCGAACACTCGTCTATCAACACTAGCTCGAAGTTTGGTATCATGCTTGGCGTTGAGTCTCGTACGAATATCATCTCACCAGACACAGAGTAGTCCGTCTTGAACGACATGAGTTTGTGTATCGTGATGAACTGTATATTCAGCCCGTTGTACGTCAGATAGTCCAATTCGTCATCAAAGCAAAAACACCCGTCTTCTATTTTACGCCCGAACATATCGCCGACGATGGATTTCAAATGGGGCCGGAACTTGTTCTTCATGACGCTGACGGCCTTGTTAGTCGGCGCCGTAAAAGCTACGCTCTTGATGTAAGAGTTCTTGATCAGATAAGACACAAGCTCTACGATCGTTGTCGTCTTACCTGTTCCGGCGTACCCTTGAAAACAAAACACATGGGCGGCCGGATCAATCAAAAACTCGTACAGTGTCCACAGACTCTTCTTCTGCTCTGCCGTAAAGTCTATGCTCTGCACGTGTGTCAGACCGTACTTGATGTTTTTGTTTATCCGGAACCCATCATCATCGTCGTACTTGAAATAGGAACCGAACATAGCTATGCATATAATTTTGAAACGCTCTAACAGCTGCAACTTTTTGATCCGGCGCTCTAATAGAGTATCGATGCTCTTTGTCTCCCGGTCCGTCAAGACGTCCTGAACTCTTTTGCCGTCATGACCCATCATACGCATAGCTATCTCGTGTGTAGCCGCTCTGTCC
>Ga0315288_10005029_pt1 | contig 16825 bp, 13 predicted proteins | sample YL17G11_20_MG_FD_203454 | JGI IMG/M metagenome (GOLD analysis project Ga0315288, IMG submission 203454) | Sediment microbial communities from Yellowstone Lake, YNP, Wyoming, USA - YL17G11_20 | ecosystem: Environmental > Aquatic > Freshwater > Lake > Sediment | place: USA: Wyoming | collected... | reverse complement strand
TGCTGTTCTGCTCATGCCAATAAACATAGCATAATCTTGAATTATTTGTCTATCTATTTAAGGGACACCACACTAGAATCATAATGATTTACCTCAATCCGCCGCCCTCGGTGACCATACGCCTCTACCCCTAACCGCACATTCGTCGGCAAAAGAATCAAATCAACAGAATGGGGTTTTCCAGCCCGTTTTTAAGATCTTGCAAGAATTTCGCTCCCACCGCCCCGTCCACAATCCGGTGATCCACCGCCAGGCTCAATTCCACAATCGGCCGGATGACCACCGCTCCGTTCCGGACAACCGGCCTGTCCATGGTCTGGCCGATCGACAGAATCCCGCTCTGAGGAGGGTTGAGAATCGAGGTAAAAAAAACAATGTCATACATCCCCAGATTTGAAACCGTAAAGGTTCCCCGTTCGATCTCTGCAAGCGAAAGACGGCCCTGGCGGGCTCGCTCCACCAGGTCTTTCCGATCCCGGGCAATTTGCCAGAGTCTCTTCTGGTCGGCTTTTTCCACAGCTGGCACAATCAACCCATCGTCCAGAGCCACAGCCAGGCCGATGTTAATGTCTCTCAGGATTTCGATCTGGTCACCATTGAGCCTGGAGTTGAGTCGCGGATGGGCGTGGAGAAGGATGGCGACAGCTTTGATGAAAATGTCATTGACTGAAAGTTTGACTTCGGCCTGGGAATCCGCCTTCTGAGCGTTCAGATCAAGGAACCTTTTCACCTCGGTCATGTCCACTTCGGTGCACAGGTTAAAATGGGGGGCGTCATGGAAACTTTGTGACAGTCGCCGCGCGATGGCCCGGCGCATGGTCGTCATGGGGATGATCTCGGCCACTTCGAGCGGTCCGCTAGGAGGACCCGCTTCCATCTTTGCTGTTTTGGCTGCGTTGAGATATTTTTCCACGTCGGCCATGCGAATCCGTCCCGAATGCCCCGAACCGGTTACGAACGTGAGGTTAATCCCTTTTTCTTGAGCCATCTTTCTGGCCACGGGAGAAACCAGCACCCGCCCTCCCTTCGGCCGAGACACGGTTTGAATCACCTCCCTGGGCCCTTGCGCCTGAACTGCTTTTGAAACCGGCGTTTTCTCCTCTCGTTTCTCGTAAAGACGGAGGTCGATTTCCTCGTCCGCTCTTCCAATAATGGCCACCAATCCCCCTACCGGAATTTCTTCACCCACTTTCGCCAGGATGGCTTTTACCACGCCGCTGGCGGGGGACTCGATTCCATAGTTCACCTTGTCGGTCTCAATCTCCAACAAGATCTCCCCCGCTTCTACTGGATCTCCCACCGACTTCAGCCACTTCAAAATCTTGGCTACGGTCATCGTGTAACCCAGGTTGGGTATCGCTACTTCAGTTGCCAAGGCCTATCTCCTTTTTGGAATCGCCACGTCGAAGAGTGATCACGCCCCTATCTGGCTTAAATGGACATCAAATCCCTGACGGCCTCGACGATCTTCCGGTCGTTTGGAAGGACATAATTTTCCAGGACTGGGCTAAAGGGAATGGGCGTATCCAACGCGGCAATTCTTCGGATCGGCGCATCCAATTCGTCCACCACCTCTTCAGCGATCAGGGCCGCAATCTCTCCGCCGACCCCTGCTCTCTTTGGCCCCTCTTCTACTATGGCCACCCGATGGGTTTGCCTCACCGAATCCAGGATGGCCTTGGTGTCCAGGGGCACCAGAGTTCTCGGGTCCAAAACAGTGGCCTGGACCCCCTCTTTTTCCAACTGCTCGGCGGCCTTCAACGCCTCAGAGACCATGCGCCCAACAGCCACAATCGTCAGGTCTTTGCCCTCCCGATGAATCCTCGCTTCTCCGAAGGGGACCAGGTATTCCTCCTCCGGAACCGGGCCGGGGATTTGATAGAGCAGCTTTCTCTCTATGAATAACACCGGGCTGTCGTCCCGAATGGCTGTCTTCAGGAGGCCTTTGGCATCGTAAGGTGTCGCCGGGACAGCGACCTTCAAGCCCGGAACATGCGTAAACCAGGCATCCAATGTCTGGGAGTGCTGGGCCCCAAAGCTCCCCCACTTTCCCGCGGGACTGCGTACGACCAAGGGTAAACTGACCTGTCCCCCGGACATATAACGGAGCTTGGCGGCTGAATTGCAGATCTGGTCCATACACATGGGGAGCAGGTCACAAAATTGAATCTCCGGAACCGGCCGCATGCCCATCATGGAAGCGCCCACGGCGATTCCCACGATCGTCTGCTCACAAATCGGGGTATCAAAAACCCTCTCCCGTCCGAATTCATCGATCAATCCCTTGCATACAGTAAAGGCATAACCCAGTTCCACATCCTCTCCATACACAAATACCCTTTGATCCCGGCGCATTTCCTCTGCTAAAGCCTCCCGCAGGGCCTCGGCATATTTGATCTCACGCATGCTCGTTTTCACCTCCCTTTCTCAAGCGTAGACATGCTCTAACGCAGTACGGACGTCGGGCAGAGGGCTTTCTTCGGCATACCGGACCGCTTCCTCCATGGCCTCGGAAACCTCCTGGTCGATCTGCTCTACCTCTTCCGGGGTCAACCCCCCTTGCTTGATCAAGAGCAACCGGGGGTCCCTTTTTTTCCACGAGTCCAGCTCCTCTTTCGTCCGGTAGGGCCCATAGGGCGGGTCTCCCCGCGAATGACCCAAGAAGCGATAGGTTTTGCACTCCAGAAGGGAAGGCCCTTTCCCGCTCCGGGCCCTCTTTACCGCTTCCCGGGCTGCTTCATATACGGCCACAACATCCATCCCGTCCACCACAACCCCTGGAATATCGTAGCCCTTTCCCCGGACGGCGATGTCCTGGACGGACGTGCTCTTTTTCGCCGAAACACTAATTCCGTAGAGGTTGTTTTCGCAGACAAAGACAACGGGCAGCTTCCATAAAGAGGATACGTTGAGGGACTCATGGAACGGCCCCCCGTTAGAAGAATTATCCCCAAAAAAACAGGCACAGACTTGCCCGGTTTTCTGCATCTTGATGGCCAAACCCACTCCGGCAGCGATGGGCATTCCCGCTCCGACGATACCCATGGCCCCCAGCATCCCCTTTTTCACATCTACGATGTGCATGGATCCGCCCTTGCCTTTGCATAACCCCGTGGCTTTTCCAAAAAGCTCGGCCATCATCGGCTTTAACTCTGCTCCGCGCATCAAACAATGCCCATGCCCCCGATGGGTCGCGATCACCAGGTCATTCTCATTCAATGCTTCCGCGACCCCTACGGCGACCGCTTCCTGCCCCACCGACGTGTGCACCGCTCCGATGACCTTGCCCTGGCGGAAAAATTCATCCACCTTTTCCTCGAACCGCCGAATGGTCATCAATTTCCTGTACAACACGCGAAACCTATCCCCGGAGATTTCTGCCGCTTTACCCATCTCTCGCCTCGCAATCCTAAGATTCAGTTTGAAATACCTTTGCTTCGACGATTCCTTCTTGGAATACCTTAGGGAACGGAAAGCTCCTTTTTACGAAATCGGTTACCGCCCAACCCCCATAACCAGGTTTGGTAACCAGACGCTCAAAGCAGGGAACAGCACCACAAGCACCAGCACAATCAACATTAAGAAAAAGAAAGGGATAAACGATTTGACGCAATCGGCAAAGGGAATCTTGAACATCGCCGAAACCGCAAAAATATTGATGCCCACAGGAGGGGTCAGGTACCCGATATACATGTTTAACAAAAATACGCCCGCGAAATAAATTTCGTCGATTTTAAATTTGGCGTAAAGAGGCTTAAATATGGGCACCAGAACCACCGTTGCCGAAAGGATATCCACCAGGCACCCGGTTATTAAAAGGAAGATGTTAATGATCAGCATAAAAATCCATTTATCCTTCACCAGGCTGAAAGCCTGGTCGGCCCATAATTGGGGGATCTGCTGCAGGGTTAAATAGCGCGCTAGAACCATAGCCCCGGAAACGAGGAAAAGAACAACAGCGGTAGTGGTCGCAGATTCAATCGCCACCGATTTCATATCTTTAAAACCTAAAGCTCGGTGGATAAAACACTCCACAACCCCAGCATAGACTGCGGCCACGGCAGCGGCTTCCGTAACCGTAAAGATTCCTCCATAAATCCCCCCGAAGATAATGACCGGCATTCCCAGGGCTGTTGCTCCATTTTTCAGAGCCTTGAGCATTTTTATAATACTTGGCTTTTGAAATTTTTGGTCGGGGAAGAATTTCCGACCCATGAAATAAATATAAGTACAGAAAAAGATGACAATGATAATTCCGGGTAAAACGCCGGAAAGGAAAACGCGCATTACAGAAATTTCAGCAGTCAGGGCATAGATGAGACCTGGTATGGTAGGCGGGATCAGCATTCCCAGCAGGGCGCTGGGGCCCATGATAGCCCCGATAAAACTTTTGGGCCATCCCCGGGCGAGAAGGGCGGGGTAAATGATCCCCCCGATGGCCGCCAGGGTAGCCAGATCCGAGCCCGTGATAGAGCCGAAGAGGGCGCAGCCAATGACCGCAGCCATCGCCACACCGGAAGGCATGAAGCCGACAAAGGCATCCGCAAGATCCAGCAATTTTTTCGCAGATGCCCCCCGGGCCATGATGTTTCCGGCCACGATGAAATAGGGGACTGCCGAGTAGGCATAGGATTGGATGTTAAAAAACATATTTTGGGCGACGACACCGAGGGGAATATTCGCAAAGACCAGGTAAACCACAATGGAAGCCCCGATCATGCAAAAAGCGACGGGGATGGATAGAAAAATCATGATTATCATTAGGCCTAAGGCAATAACCCCTTCCATCGATACCGTGATCATCTTATGAATCCTTCCTTTTCAATTAGAGGGGACAAATTAAGATTGGGTATTTGAATCAGTCTTCGCCCTAATTTCACCCCTTCTTAGCAATTTGAAAAATTCCTCGATAAGTCTGAAGGTTGTCGCCAGATATCCCACAGGCATGATGATGAGAGGTATTCCAAGCGGCAACCAGTAAAGAGATGTAGCCCGCTGGTTCTCCTCAATTAGACCCCTGACAAATTGATATGAGAGGACAAGGAGAAAAACCATCATAACAAGAGCGAATACATTGGCCAGGAAATTTAAGGGCCTTTTGGTCTTGGGAAAAAATTGGGGCACAATGTCTACCCGAAGATGGCTCCCATTTCTAACTGCGGTTGCGATGCCAACAGTTACAATGTATAAAAGTAGGTAGCCAGCCATTTCCTCCATCCAACTTAAAGAGTCACCCAGGACATACCGGAAAAAAACACCAATGCAAGAAATGGTAATACTAACCCAGGTAGCCAGAGCCAAGACAAAATGTTCCGATGCTGCCAACCATCGACTGCCGGTCCTCATATTTGCCTCCACGGTCTGTCCCCTTCTGCAGGGTTCAACCTAACAGAAGGGGACAACTCACTACTTATTTTCCATAAATTTCTTTGTCATAATCCCGACCCAGAGATTTGTAAACTGCCTGCATGAATGCCCGGCCGTCATGACTCTTTTCATCGATGTGTTTCTCGTGTTCAACAACTACTTTTCTGGTTGCCATAATCCACCTAGCTCTTTCTTGCGGGCTGAGCGTCCAAATCTTCACACCTTTATTCTTCAATTCTTCAACTGCTTTTTCATCATAATCTTTCATCTCTTTTTGTTGCTGATTGCAGGCTTCGTGAACTGCGTCAACAACAATTTTCTGCAGATCAGGAGGCATCTTTTTCAGGGTATTTTCCCGGAACCAGAAAACGTGAGTCCCGAAAAGATGATCAGATAAGGTGATATTGTTAATGACCTCGTTAAAACGCCCGGCAGCTAAAATACCGGCAGGTGTGGAGCAACCTTCCACAACGCGCGTTTGAATAGCCTGGAAGACTTCTGGCCAGGGAATCGGAGGAGCATTCATGCCTAAAGCCTCCAAAGTCCCTTTGATGGTGTAGGATTGGGCGGCTCGTATCTTTCTCCCCTTGCATTCCTCCAAAGTCCGAATGGGTGGGTCTTTATAGGCAAAAACATTGAATCCATAGGGAACCCAGCCTAATCCGATGAGTCCCTGGCTTTTCAAACTTTCTAGGATTAATTTGGCTCCCTCACTCCCAACCCACTTGTTGAATAAGGTGTCCCAATCCGTTATTAGATAGGGGGTATACATGGTCATCGGCTTCGGGTCAAGGGTTCCCGCCAGAGCGTTGCTTACAGTCGCAAACTGGAGGGTGTCATTTTTTAGCTGGCTCACAATATCCTGCTCGCCCCCAACCTGGCCGCTATGAAACCATTTTGCTTTGATCTTCCCGCCTGATTTGGCCTCTACGATCTTGCCGAAGTTTTCCCCGGCCTTTGCGTAGGGGTGGCCCACGACTCCTGCTGTGGCACCTCTAAGTTCAAAGGTTTCCGCAGCCCAAACAGCCGAACCGATGTATAGAACCAGGGTGACGATACTGAACCAGAACAATATGGCTTTTTTTGTTTGCATTTGCTAACCTCCTTAGCGTAAGAAATTCTATTTCGTGAAACTGCCTAACCACCTGTCTATTCAAGCCCTGTTTTATGTGCCCTCACCTCCTTTCCTCCATTTCGACTCCTCAAGGATGTCAGCTCATATCCGTGAACCCTATGGCTCGCGATCAATGTTTCTGGACCAGCTCGATGTAAACGCCGTTGAACTCTTCGGACTTGAAGAATGCGACTTTCGACCCCCGGGAGCCGGTGATGATCTTATCCCAGACAAACTTGACCCCCCGCGAGCGAAGATCCTGGAACGTTTTCCCGAGATCTTCCACCTCAAAAGCAATGTGGTGAATTCCTTCTCCGTGCTCCTTCAGGAATTCGGCCGCCAGTCCCGTCTGGGCTGTTGTGTACACCAATTCCACGTTTACTTCCCCAATGGGGAAAAAAGCTACCCGAGTCAAGGCTCCTTGTACATCCAGCTGCTCCGTTTCCTTTAACTTCAGCCCCAGCAATTGCTGGTAAGGTCTCATGCTCTTTTCCAGGTCCTTAACGACAATGCCGATATGCTCAATTTTCTCAACCATCACCACGCCCCCCCTTTCTTACGGCCTTTTCAGTTTGTACCCGGCCTTTTCCCGATCCCACGCACTTCTGGTTCCTCTTTTGCGGAGTTCAAATTTCTGAATCTTTTCGGTGGGAGTTTTGGGAAGTTCTTTGACAAACTCCACGTACCGAGGAACCATGAAATAAGCCATCCGCTCCTCGCAGTAAGCGATTAATTCTTCGGGGGAAAGCTCCTTATGGGGCCGAAGGATTAAATAAAGCATCACTTCGTCTTCGCCCAGCTCGGAAGGGACCGGTACGGCCGCTGACTCTAAGACCCTGGGATGAGAATTCGCCACCTTTTCAATCTCAAAGGCCGAGATATTCTCTCCGCGACGCCGGATACATTCTTTGATCCGATCGATAAAGTAAAAGTATCCATTTTCATCTTGATAACCGCGATCCCCGGTGTGAAACCATCCCCCTTCCCAGGCTTCCTTGGTCTTATCGGGTTGTTTGTAATAACCCAGGAACATGGAAAAGGGAACTTTCTCCTGGACTACAATTTCCCCATTCTGTCCTATGGGAACTTCCATGTTGTGCTCATCCCATATGGTCACTTCGCAAAAGGAAAGGGGTTTGCCGATCGAACCTACCTTGATCTTATCCGGTGGATTACAGAGGCAGACGCCTCCACTTTCCGTAAGCCCGAAGCCCTCAATAATCGTAACCTTAAATCTCCGCTCAAAATCCCGCCAGATCTCCCGGGGGGCGGCACCTCCGAAGGTGGCCCGGGCGGGGGTATCGGCGTCATCGGGCCGCTCCGGCTGTTTCATGAGCATCGTCAGCATTCCCCCGATGTAATTGAAGATGGTAGCTCCGTACTGGCGAATCTCATCAAAAAACTGCGAGGCTGAAAACCGCTCCCTCAAGACAAAAGGACGGCCCGAAAGCAAGGAGCCCATGGTGGTAAACATCTGAGCATTCGCATGGAACAGGGGCAGGGTAGTGAAAAAAATATCATCCTCGCGATAATCGATGATATCCTTCACCCAAACCTGACCTGAATTCAGGTAGTTGAAATGACTGATCATCGCCCCTTTGGGCGGGCCAGTCGTTCCAGATGTATAAATAAGGCCCAGGGGGTCTTCATCCTTGATTTTGACGCCCGGAGGCGCTTTATCTTCGGCCGCTTCCATCAGTTGACGCAAGGAGTGGAAGTTCTTCGCTGGCGGATCGATTTCCCCCTTCCAGATTTTCTGCTTAATTTCCGGCAGATCCTTTTCCACGAAAGCGTAGGCATCATAGAGACGTTCATCCACGACGATCCATCTGGCATCGCAGTGATGGATGATATAACGCAGTCCGTCTCCCCGAAGGTTGACATTCAGGGGCACCATCACGCCGCCAATCTTGGCTAGCCCAAACCACAGGTAGAGAAATTCCGGGCAATTGGGAAGAAACAGGCAGACATGATCTCCTTTTTTTACCCCGCATTCCCGCAGAAGATGGGCAGCCTTATTGGCATTTTTATCCAGTGCCCCAAAATCTACGACTTGGTCCTGAAAGTATAAAAAGGGCTTCTTTCCTTCCCGTTCTGCCCGCATTTCCAGAATCTTCCTAAAAGTCATTTTAATCATCCTTTGTGGAGTTATTGATAAATAAGATTATATTCTGCTTGAATCCCCTACATTAAGCTCCATAACTTTGCTAGGCCTTGCCGAGGCGAACCTCCTGGATAAAATCCTTGACAGCTGCATTCAAATTATAAAGGGGTTTGTAGCCAGTTTCTTTCCGCAGCCGAGAGTCATCGATATTTACGGGAATCGTCTTGACGATTTCAACCTTGGCGGGATCGGGAGCGAAGGTGATCTGGGCATTCGGGACGACAGTCCGGATCGAACGAACCAACTCTATGGCCGAAGTCTTGATTCCCGCCAAATTATAATTGACCGTTAAGATGTTTTCTTTCGGAGCATGGGTCAGGCAACTCAGAGCTTCTACCCCATCCTTGTAATAGAGCAAAGGCATAACGGATTCTTCTTCAATCCACATTTCGAAAGGCTCGCCCTTAGCGGATGCCTCAATGACCATGGGCATACACTGCGCGACCCCGGGGGTCTTCACCCCGGGGCCGATGATTTGGGCAAAACGTATGGAGCGAAAATCAACGCCGAAACGCCGGCGGTAGAAAGTCCCCAATTGCTCACCAAAAACCTTCGTCACACCGTACATGCCGATGGGTCTTTGGATGGTCACGTCGTCAACGACGGGAGGAAGATGAAGCCCATAACTGGCCAGGGAGGAAGCGAAAACGAATCTTTCCACTTCGCAGATTCTGGCCGCTTCCAATGCGTGATAGGTCCCGCGAACATTCACTTCAAAGGTTGACCAGGGGTCTTCTTCTGAAGGGGCGGAAAGCCGAGCGGCCAGATGTATGAGCCATTGGATTTTATACTTCTTTAAGGCATTAATCAGGTGCGCTTCGCAGGTTACCGTCCCTGGGATAAAGGTTACCCGGTCTAATTCCGGATGATTCTTCAATGGTTCTGAATTTACATCCATCAAATAGACTGAATAGGTTTTTTCCAGAAGCCTTCCGGCAAATTTCAAACCGATAAAACCACAACCCCCAGTTACAAGGACATTCATCACTGGCCTCCTTTTTATCGAGGAATCCCCCTGAATTTTGATAACTGAATCCGGATCACGGATCCCTTTGGGCGAGCCATGGATCGATTCGGCCCTTTATTCTGAACCCATCCAGGTCAAAGTCTTTGAGAGCTAAATTCTCCATTCATCCCCATGGCCGCTTTTTAAATTGCACGATTCCATAAAACCTGTATACTAAGAAGGGAATCTGAGTCAATCCCCTTAAATAGGGTTTTTCTGATCCCTAATTCTGGCTACCCATCATGCACTTCTCATCCCTCGCGGACCTCATCCGTCACCATAAGGACCACATCATCCAGGAACTGAACCGCCGTTTGAGTCAGGTCCCCTGGACTCCTTATCAAGAATTCATCCTGAGCACAAAGGAGGGGCAGCGGCGTTTGAAAACCTGGGTAGGCTTGCTGGTTAGATCCCTGGAAGGGGAAAGTGAAACTTATTTCAAGGATCAAGAAAGGACCGGCTATTCGCGGGCGAGAAAGGGCTTCCAATTGGACTTCAACTTTAAGATGTTCCAATGTTTTTTAAAAATAATGGGTGAAATTTTGCTTGAATCAGCACATAAAAAAAAGATAAGGTTGGTTGATCTGTGGGGGGAGATTCAGGAACTCAACGAAATATTATTGAAAGGTCACAGCGTCACCGCTACTTCATTTTTGAAAACTCGTGAGGAAATCATTACCGAAAAGATTACCTATCTTCAGGAAATCTATGATTTTACCCGCAAAACTATTAGCATCTTTGACCTGGCAGAAATAATAAACCTTATCTTGAGAGAAATGACGGCATTTTTCAAGGTGGAAGAGAGCCTGATCCTTCTTTACCGGAATAATCGAATTCAAGGAATCTATACCGATCCTCCTGGGCAGGAAACACCGGAAATCAGCGAGATCATGGAAAGGGTATTAAAGGAAGGGACTCCTCTTTTTATGGATGAGGCAAAAGATATTTTTCAAGAAATCGACCGTGCTAAATTAAAACGCGTTGTTTCCGTGCCTATCCAGGCGCATAACCGCTGTTATGGGGTCTTGGCCCTGTATAACAAAAGGAGAGGCTTTAAATTTACTGATAAAGAACTCGGACTCCTCGATCAATTGCTTTATATCATGGCTGTGGCCCTGGAAAATGCCTTTATGCTGGAAGAGATTGAACAGGGACACCAGGAATTGCGTTTACTGACGGGGAAAATGATAACAATTCAGGAAGAAGAGCGAAAACGCCTGGCCGCGGACATTCACGACACCCTGGCCCAAGCCTTAACAGGTATCAGTTATAAGATTCAATTCTGTAGGGAACTGGTAAAAAAGAATCCTCAAGTATTGATCGATCAGCTGGATGGTTTGATTAAAACCGTCCACCAGGCCGTCGATCAATCTAAAGAGCTTATCTCCAGCTTACGTCCAGACCTGATCGACACAATGGGACTGGTACCGGCCCTAAAGCGCCATATTGAAAATTTTGTGAAGGAGACGGGCATCCGGGTAAGGACTCAGCTGCCCAAACGGGTCCAAACCCCTTCGGAAGTAAACATTTGTCTTTTCCGGGTGGCCCAAGAAGCCCTGACCAACATCTATAAGCATGCGGAAGCGAAGACTGCTGAATTCCAACTCCAAAAAAAGGATGATGACCTCATTTTGGTCGTGACCGATGCTGGGAAGGGATTCGACGGAGCCCGAGGGATCCCCTGGATGAAAGATACGAGCCGACTGGGGCTTCTCTCCATGAAAGAACGGCTGGAGGCTTTGGGAGGCACCCTGAAGATTCATGCCGGGATGAATCGAGGTTGTCGGGTTGAGGCAAAAATCCCCCTCCGCCCAGGTAAAGCCCATGGAGAAAATTAAGGTGATGATCGTGGACGACCACCCGGTCGTCCGTGAAGGACTCCGGCAATTACTGGAAGTAGGAGACAGCATTCAAGTTATCGCCGAAGCCAGCAGCGGTCTGGAATGCTTGCAGCTTCTTGAAAAATCCTCACCCAACCTCATCTTCATGGATATTCGCATGCCGGGAATCAGCGGAATCGAAACCACCCGAATCGCCTGCCAGAAATATCCTCATGTAAAAGTCATCATGCTCACGATTTACGAGGATGATCAATATGTCACCGGGGCCATTCAGGCAGGGGCGAAAGGCTATGTTCTCAAAAATGTAAGCCGGGATGAATTAATCAAGATTATCGGTCACGTGATGGAAGACCAGGCCTTCCTGGATCCCTCGGTTACGGCCCCCATTTTTAGCCGCTTGCAGCGAGGCACCCGTACCCCGGCCCAAGCCAAAAACATTCTTCTCACCCGGAGGGAGCTCGAGGTATTGAAAGGGATCGTAGCAGGCCATACCGACCGGACGATCGCCAAATCATTGCATATCTCCGCACACACCGTGCGTTCCCACATCAAAAGTCTTTACAAAAAACTAAGGGTTTCATCAAGGGCCAAAGCAGTCGCCAAAGCGCTGCAGGATAAGATCATCCAAGGGGCTGAATGAAAGGAAGCCTTCAGGCCCTCAGCGCTGGCCGATCGAGGTCACTCCCAGGAGGTTAATCAGGAACATGATTTTTCTCTCCGCTGGTTGCCCGGCAACGGCCGGCCTCTCGCTGTAAGTCAAATCAACCCCCCAGCATTGATGGCGGTAATTTAAACCGTAAGCGGTTTCCAGCATCTGCCTGTCAAAAAGAGAATAGCGGGTTCCGTAGGAGGCATACAGGGAGGATAGAATTTTAACCCTGAGGCTGCCATTGATCTGCTCCTGGATTCCGTTTTGCCAGAGGTGTTCCAGGCTTAGTCCATCGCCGCGGGGATCAGCGATTCCTACCGAAGTATAGGTGGTCTGAAATCGGCTTTGGTTGGGGTCATAGGTAGTAATATTCTCCAGGCTTACATATTTCAGCGATTTGACCCTGAGCTCTCCCGTGATCAAGCCGAAGGGCCTCCTCACGTCGCTGGGAGAAATCATCTGGCGGTTGGCTTCGTAAAGATCGTAGGGCTGGCTCAATTTCAGGTAGACATATTCGTGATACCGAATTTTTTCCGGTCCCTCAGAAACTTTAGCGATCAGGCGCTGGGTAACTCCGTAGGTGATGGCATTTGACTTGGGCGCCGGGGTATCGAAATTGGGAACCTGCCGCTGGTCAAGGTCGGGAACATACGTGTAGGTGATCTCCGGTCGGATTAGGTGCTTCAGCCTGGGAACGCCTTCCGATCCAGTCTCAAAAATGCGGTAAAAATTCGTGGCCAACGTGGTCGTGAAATCCCACAGTTCACGGCTATGGGTTTCTTCGCCCCCGTTCCGGCTCCGGTATAATGTCTCCCGGACCCCGAAGTCGGAAGTGATCTCCAAATAATTGCCCCACTTTAGGGGCATGGATAGTCGAGGGTACATGTCGAGGAGCTGTCCCGTCACCCCCTCCTCGCGCCAGAAGTTTCCAAAGGAGGAAGTAAAACTGTAATAAAAAGGAGATTCAAACATCCTCTGTCTAACGCCTACGAAGTTTACCACGGGGAGATACTGTAAAGTAGTTTTGTCCTCCCGCGTTAGATCAACGGTGTGTCGTCCCTCGCCGTACAGGCTAAAGCTATCCCAGCTCTTGGTCAGGGAAATGATCGAGTAAGCCTGCTCACTGGCCTGGTCCGAGTAGGTAACTCCATAATCTGTGAAATACTGGCGGTCGCTGAACCGGAGCAACCGCATTTTTCCGAAGAACGTACTGCTGAAATATTCTTCATGCTGCAGCTGCACCAGCCAACGGTCGGGGCCTCGGTCCAACTGGTCGGTGCGCTGTTGGCGGTAATGATCGCTCTCCTGGACATGATACCCGTAAAAGGTGCCCGCGCTTCCTTTCTCGCGCACATACCGATACTCCAGCCCCTCCCCAATCCCTTTCTCCGTCGCCAAGTCGAGATAAAAGGTGGCATCCATATTCTTGGAGATGGCCCAGAAGTAGGCGTTATTGAACTCAACGCCGGCCGTGTTAGAATAACTTACCCGGGGCATTAAGAAACCGGACTGGCGCTGGGTTTTCACCGGAAAGAACAGATAGGGGGAATACAGCAAGGGAACATTTTTCACTTGAAAGGTGGCCCCCCGCACCGAAGCGTATTCTTCCAGGGTCACCAGGGCTTCTCTTCCCGTGAAGCGCCAGGCCGGCCAATCCCCATCGCAAGTCGTGAAGCTTCCTCCGCGGATCCGATAGGTATCCTCCCCCACTCGCTCGATTTCTTCTCCCCGTATGTAAAAGTTCTGCTTCTTCAGGAAAAGGGTCCCTTGTAATATTATCCCCAGACTTGTATCCAGGTCGATTTGCATCCTTTCACTGCGCAGGACATCCTCCCCCTGCACCAGAACCACATTCCCCGTAGCCTCAGCCTCGTTGGTCCTGGCGTTCACAAACACCCGGTTGGCGGTGAGCTTCCGATCACCCTGCCAGATTTCCACATTCCCTTCCGCTACGTAAGAGTCTTCGGCCTTGTCATAAGAGATGTGTTCTGCCTGCAAACGAACCGGTTCCCTGGAGGCTTCGATTTTGATGGGCAGGCCGACTTGAGGGATGGCCCTTGGAGAAAAGACGAGCAAAAACGAGAAGAAAATAAAAGAGGCCAGAAAAAATCTTCGCCCACCGATCATCACTCTTTCCCATATTCTTAGAAATAAAACCCCCAGGTCCTTGTGGAGGTCCCATTCGCTTCTTTGCTGCCCAACCCTTCAGCAGAAGGGGAAAATCAAGAAGGAATCATCCCTCTGCTCATCAAATAGGCCCGGGCCTCGCCCACGGTGTAGAGAGACCCGGAGACGAGAATCAAGTCCTCATCTTTGGCTTCATTTAAGGCACGGCCAAGGGCCTGGCCTACCTCGGGAACCTCTATGGTGGGCTTTCGAAAAGAGGAAGCCTGAGCATGCAAGAGTTCCAAGGAGGCAGCCCGGTCCATGCGCGGTCGGGTAAGGATTAAGAAGTCGGCCAGAGGGACCAGGTCGGCCATCATCTTTGGAATTGCTTTATCGGACATGACCCCCATGACCAAAAGCAACTGACGGCGCGGGAAGCTCTTCTGCAAAGCTTTCTTTAAGACATGAGTTGCCGCCGGGTTGTGAGCCCCATCCAAGAGAATTCGCGGGTGCCCTTCGATAAGCTCTAACCGGCCTGGCCACTTAACTTCCTCCAGGCCTCGCCTAAGATGGTCTTCTTGGACGGCAAACCCATACTCCATCAAAACTTCCACCGCTCCTAACGCCAGGGAAGCATTGATCACTTGATGGCTCCCGACCAAACCCAGCCGAAGGTCAGACCACCGGTGGGATCGCCCTTGAAAATGGATAACCTGAGGACCCACTTCCTGAGCCGAAAAGTCCTTCCCCCAGGCGTAGAAAGGAGAGTGCAGCTCCCGGCACCTCTTCCGGAAAAGGGAGAGAACCTGAAGCTGGCGGGCCGAAGTAAGGAGAGGTCGCTGCGCTTTAATGATCCCTGCCTTCTCCTCGGCGATCTGGATTAGAGTTTTACCCAAATATTGCTGATGTTCCATGGAAATGGGTGTGATCAAGCTAAGGAGGGGATCGATCACATTGGTGGCATCCAGCCTTCCCCCCATCCCTGTCTCCAGGACAGCCACGTCTACCCTCTCCTCCCGGAAGTGGAGGAAAGCCATGGCCGTGGTGAATTCGAAGAAAGTGATCGTGGCTTTCTGCGGGTCAAAACGCTCGGGAAAAAACTCCGGGTCTGAAGTTGGCCAGAGTTCTCCATCTTTGGCCGTCCTGGCGACCGCCCTCCGGATTTGTTCCGTTAAGTGGACTACCTTTCCCGTGGGAATGGGCACCCCATTTACCTGGATCCTTTCGTTGAAATCTACCAGGTGGGGAGAAGTATAGAGACCAACCCGGTAAGCGGCCTGGCGCAGCATAGAGGTCAAAAAAGCCGCAGTCGAACCTTTCCCGTTGGATCCGGCGATGTGCACGGCCGGCAAACCAGCATGGGGATCGCCAAAATTCTTAAGCAGGGCGGAGATATTGGTCAGGCCCAGTTTGATTCCGAACCGTTGCAGCCCGAAAAGGTAGGCCAGAGTCTCCTGGTAATCTCCTTTTCTTGCCCCTTCATTTTTCACGTTCTTTGTTTCTTTTACCCTTCCCCGAAACTGAAGACTCCCTAGCAGTTTAGCCCTTTGAAAAATTGGCTAAACTTAATTGCCAAAGGCAAAATTTAGATTGCAAATTTCAAAAGGACTGGAATTCTCCCTTGAAATTTAGTAGTTCTTTTCAAAGCACTAAACTCAGTCGTTGTATAAAGATTCTCCGAAATTTAGTTTTTGCCCCTGCATGTAAAGGGCAATAACGGTTTTTTCGATGGTTACAGGACTTCACCCCTGGTGTCCTTTGCCCCCCCACCCTAACCCTCCCCCTCGGAGGGGGGAGGGGTGGGTGGGGGTGAGGTTTTTAAGTTCTTCTTTGCAGTGTTTAGGTAAATTGATCCAAGACTCCATCGATGCGCTAAAAATGATAACGCCTTCCTTGCTGTAAAAAAGAGACTTGGGGATGGCCGATACGGCGGACCTCTCTCTTCAGTAAACCCAAATACTGCGGCTTCATATGCCCAAGCAGAATGGGAATATCTTTCCGGCGCAGTTTCTTTAACTCTCGTTTCAGCATTATTGGGGTCATGTGGCCGCTACTCTCGGCAACGGCCCTCAGGCGATTCGGAAAGGAACTCTCCACCAATATTGCTTTTAAATCCAGAAGTTCGTTGGCCTCTTCCCAAATGCGCTCCGTGGGTCCCGTGTCCCCCGTATAAAGGATGGAGCTGCGTCCTTTGCGCAAGATGTAGCCCACCCCCTGGACCGCATGATTAACGGGAATGGCCCGGATGGTGAAATCCTGAACCCGGACGTCGACTCCCGGTTCAACGGAAATGAACTTAAGAACCGGAGACTCCACGGTAGGCAGGACCGTGAAATCCGGCCACAATGCGTCATTGAAAAGATGAAACTTGATTCCTTCGATGATCCGGCTGGTACTGATGATGTTGACCGGCTGACGGAAGCGCTCCCCCACCAAATTTGCGGCTAAAAGAGGGATGTCTTTGATATGGTCAAGATGGGTGTGGGTAATCAGGATGTTGGAAATCCGGCGTTGTTCGGAAAGGCGGAGCACCGAGGTCACCGCCCCTGCATCCAATAACAATTTTCCGTCAATCACG
>Ga0315288_10005028_pt1 | contig 16832 bp, 12 predicted proteins | sample YL17G11_20_MG_FD_203454 | JGI IMG/M metagenome (GOLD analysis project Ga0315288, IMG submission 203454) | Sediment microbial communities from Yellowstone Lake, YNP, Wyoming, USA - YL17G11_20 | ecosystem: Environmental > Aquatic > Freshwater > Lake > Sediment | place: USA: Wyoming | collected... | reverse complement strand
GATGCAGAATTTTTCCGTAGTACCAGACCTTCTTATCCAGGGCGTCATCCTTCCAGCCCCAGGTGACATGGAAGGGGTCATCATGGTCGCTGGATACGGGATAACTGCCACCCACTGCTTCCCATAGTGAAGGCAGGTCCATGCCCTTGACCGGCCAAAAGAAAGTGAAGCCGCGTGCGTTGATGAAGTCCAGCGCCCCGGCAGGGTTGGAAACCCGGTTTGACGGAAGCAGGCAAAAGGTCCGGGCACGATGCGCTTTGAGAGTTTCCAGATTGATGCCTGGCATAAGACGATTGTACCAAAACTCTTCCGGGGGTTCCTGTGTTAAACTACTATAAAGGAGTCAGCTTGGACGCCGTAATCCAATCCCTGAGCGACACGCTCATCAACGAAATCATCAATGCCGTCGGCCTTCCCAAAACAGCGAGTACGCGGCGGGTCTTTGACCTGCTCTTCCACAAAGCCGCCGGGCGGCTGGCCGAGATCGGTGTGACCTTCGACCGGCTCATCGGCCGCGACGGATTCCCGTCGGCCTGCGGCTGGGTACTGGCCAACTGGTGCCGCGACATCACCACCCGCGGGTCTGAAAGCGTTCCGCAGAGCGGACCGCTGCTGGTGATCTCCAACCATGCCGGGGCATACGACTCGGTGGTCATCGCCTCGCGGCTGGGCCGCAATGATCTGAAGTTCATTGCCAGCGACGTGGCTTTCCTGAAAAACCTGCCCAGCACCAGTGAACATTTTTTATTTGTCTCGGCGGATGACGCCTTCAACCGCATGGCCGGCGCCCGCTCCGGGATACGCCACCTGCAAGACGGCGGGGCGCTCATCCTCTTCGGCACCGGCCTGATCGACCCCGACCCGGCGGTCTACCCGGGCGCTGAAAAGGAAATCGAGAACTGGTCGCCGTCCATTGACCTGTTTCTGCGGCAGGTGCCGGATGCGAACGTGGTGGTTACCATCGTCAGCGGCATCGTCTCTCCCAGGTGGGCGCGCCATCCGGTCACCTGGTTGAAAAGAATTGCCTGGCAGAAACGCCGCCTGGCTGAATTTGGGCAGGTGCTCCAGCAATTATTTTTCCCCGGCAGTTTATATGTTTCACCACGGGTCAGTTTCGCCCCGCCCGTACCTGTTACCCAACTAATCCGGGAAAGCGGCACAAAGCGCGTCCTGCCGGCGGTCATCAGGCGCGGCAAAGCTCTACTGGCAGAGCACATCGCCTGGACGAAATCCTTCCAAAAGGAGTGAAGCATGGATGCTGAGATGACCACCCTGAGCCGGTCCCTGGTTGTGGAACTCGCAGGGTCAATCGGTTTGCGAAATTCCCTACTGGCGAACCGCATCATCTGGCCGCTTTTTCGACCGGTCACCGACCGGCTGGCACGCCTCGGCCTGACCTTCGACCGCAATGTCCTCCAGTTTGGCATTTCAAAGGCGATGAAATTGACGCTGGAGGATTTTGCGAGCACTGTGACAGCCCGCGGGACACAGGAATTCCCGTTCGAAGGTCCGCTGCTGGTGGTCTCGAACCACCCGGGAACATACGACAGCCTGATCGTCTCATCCCAACTACAGCGTGACGACCTGCGGATCATCAGCGGCGACATCCCGTTCCTGAAAAACCTGCCGCATGCCCACAAACATTTCTTTTGCATTTCAGATGATCAGAACGTCCGCATGGTGGCAACCCGCAAGGCCATAAGGCATCTGAAAGACAGTGGGGCTGTTCTGATCTACGGTTTTGGTTCCATTGATCCCGACCCGGCGGTCTATGACGACGCTCCCGCCTGCATAGACCAATGGAGTCCCAGCATCGACCTGTTCCTGAAGATAGTTCCGGAGGCGCGTCTCCTGCTTTCGATCGTCAGCCATGTCGTTTCCCCAAAGTGGCGGAACAGCCTGCTCTACCGGCTGAGGCCAGACCCGCTGGACCGGCGCCGTCTGGTCGAGTTCGGGCAGGTGATGTCGCAACTGCTCATCCCGCACAGGCTGATGCTTGCTCCATTCATCTCTTTCGCCCGGCCTGTGGGGGTGGACGAACTGCGAGGCGAAAGCGGTTCCGAGCGGGTCCTGCCCGTCATCATCCAGAGGGCCAAAGCCCTGCTGGCAGAACACATGAACTGGGTGAACACCCCTACGAACTTGTGACCTTTTCCAACAACTGGCGGTAGTAAATGTAATTTTCGAGAGGAATATCTGCGCGCACCCGCCCATCCGCCAGCGGGACATAGCCCCCCTGTGCCAGCAGCGGCGGGACCTTCTCCTCGACTTCGCGCCGGATGGCCTCTTTTCCTTCCCTCAGAACATCCAGGTCAATCCCCCCGATCAAGCGCAGGTTGCGGCCAAATTCTTTTCGCAATGAACGATAATCCATCGAGGCCGTGTTGACCTCGCAGGCCCACAGGCAATCGAAGCCGTTCTCCATCAGCACCGGCACCAGCAGGCGGGCGTTGGCAAAGGTGCGCAGGATGATAATCTCAACATGATGGCGATGCAGGACGTCCAGTACCGGGCAATAACTCGACAGCACAAAATCCACGAACATTCCAGGGCTGATCAATGGTCCGTGGTTGGCTCCGATCGGTTCGCTGAAAACTGCCGCGTCAATTTCCACATCCTGCAGGAGGCGTTCAGTCAGAGCAGCCACAAATTCACCCTGGATGCGCATCATGGCGCGCACAAAGCCCGGGTCTTTGTGGATCAACACCATCAACTCATGGAAGCGGCTCCACCCCTCCACACCCATCGTCAGGAAGAAGCCGTGATGGACTCGCATCATCAGGACATACTCGCGCTGCTTCCAGCCGGGGAGGCGCTCCTTCCAGTTTTCCGGCAAACGTGAGCGGTCGTCCGGGTTGAGCCGCCGGGCGAAAGCCTTGAGGTCCGCTTCTGTGGTCGGCCAGCGCTTCGGCCAGGGATGCGGGTCCACATCCAGGTCTATTTCTTCGCGCTGGTCGGTGGCGAACATCCTTGCCAGGTCAGCATCCGCTGCCAGCCCCTGCTTCCGCCAGGCTTTCAGTACTTCCTGGCGAATGCCTTCCTCGAAATACGGCACATGGTCGGGCAACCCGAAATGCATCGTTTCAAGGAATCGCTCACGGCTGTTCATCAGATGAATATCCTTTCTTGACGACGAAACCCTTGCTTCAACGTATATTGATTGTATCCCAAGGAACAGAATTTGCCATCGTTCCGGATTAAGCGAAATGATATCAGGGATTTCACAAAGTCTGAACACTTGGTAATCCCCACCCCCTCCCGGAAGGACACTGGGACGGTGTGACCCCCGGCACCTCCTTCGACGCCTTATGGCGTCGAAACAACCGATGGAGGCTGGACACCGCCTCTGTCAGGGGCGAGGATTTCGGCGCCTCGCGGCGCCGAAACTGCCGATGGCGGCTGGACGCTGCCTCGTCTAGAAGAAGATCTTGGGGTGTTGGCGGACGGCTGTGCCGCCTGCCAACACCCCAAACCCCGAGACTGTGAAATCCGTGATCCTAAATGACATCAGGCAGGATGGCAGTTCTGGCTAAACATTGTATACTTGCTCTATTAATTTTCTTTGGAGGAGATATGACCACGAAAGCCATTGAAGTCCAAAACCTGCACAAAGCCTTCGGTGAGATCAAGGCCGTGGACGGCGTTTCATTCGAAGTCGAAAGTGGCGAGATCTTCAGCCTGCTCGGCCCAAACGGGGCCGGGAAAACGACCGCCATCTCCATGCTTTCCTGCCTGCTGCGCCCGGACGAAGGCGACGCCCGGGTGATGGGCCATTCCATCCGCACTGACCAGATGGGTGTGAAATCCGTCCTGGGGGTCGTCCCACAGGAAATCGCCCTGTACGAAGACCTGTCGGCGCGTGAGAACCTGACCTTCTGGGGCAAGATGTACGGCCTGCGAGGACCAGCGCTCAAATCCCGTGCGGATGAGGTGCTGGAAGTCATCGGCCTGACCGACCGGGCCAAGGAACAGGTGAAGAAATACTCCGGTGGTATGAAGCGGCGTGTCAACATTGGCATCGCCCTGCTGCACAAACCCCAGATCATCTACATGGATGAACCCACCGTGGGGATCGACCCTCAATCCCGCCGCAGCATCCTGGATGCGGTACTGAAGTTGAAAACCGAGGGCACAACCGTGCTATACACCACCCATTACATGGAAGAAGCCCAAGAGCTCTCCAATCACATCGCCATCATGGATCAGGGCAAAATGATCGCCATCGGCACGCACGAGGAACTGGTAAAGATCGTCGGCGCCACGGACCGCATCACGGTGACCATCAACGCCGAATCCGCAAAGGTGATGGATGCCTGGAAAGCCGTCAAGGGTGTGAAACAGGTCAGTGCCAATGATGGAACTTTGACCATCCTGGCCGATGACAGCAACCGGGTCCTGCCGCGCCTGTTCGAGACGGCTGCCACCAACGGGGTGCGCATCACATCCGTCGCCATCCAGGAACCCAACCTGGAGACCGTCTTCCTGCACCTGACGGGAAAGGCGCTCAGAGACTAGGGGGTTGTTTCTCTCTATTCTCTTCAGGAGATAACCATGAAGATTTTCGACGTTGCACTCAAAGATGTGAGCCATTCCTTCCGCAGTTTGTTCGCCCTGATGTTCATGTTTGGCGTGCCACTGCTGATGGCCGGCATGTTCTATTTCATGTTCGGAAATCAGGCGGATGACAAGACAACCTTTGCACTTCCGGTTACCAAAGTAGTGGTCGCCAACCTCGACGCCGGAGGCCCCGGTTTTGAAGCCGCCAAAGCGCAGTTCCCTGCTGGATCGCAGGCCAATTCGATGGGCGAAATGATCGTGTCCACTTTACAGGATGAAAGTTTTGCCAACTTAATGGATGTCACCATTGTGGAAAGCGCCGAGGCCGCCCGCTCTGCTGTGGATAAGCAGGAAGCCGGCGCGGCAATCATCATCCCGGCCGATTTCTCGCAGCAATTCTCAGACCTCTCCGGGCAGGCCACCATCGAACTATACAAAGACCCCACCCTGACCCTGGGGCCGGGCATCGTTGAATCCGTCCTGGCGCAATTCATGGACAGCATGTCGGGGGCCAAGATCGCTGTAGATGTGGCTGTGAAACAGACCGGCAGCCGCGACCCGCAATTGATCGGCCGGACCATCCAGGAATACATGGCTGCTTCACCCAGCGGCGACCAGACGTCGGCGCTGCTCGCTGTGCGTTCCCCCTCCACGGCCAAGACGCCAGTTAATCCCATGACCGCCATGATCAGCATGATCCTGGGCGGAATGACCGTTTTCTACGGTTTCTTTACCGGAGCTTCTGCGGCGCAATCCATCCTGAGAGAGGATGAGGAAGGCACCCTGCAACGGCTTTTCACCACGCCCACCACACAATCCACCATCCTGGGTGGCAAGTTCCTGGCCGTCGGACTGACAGTGGTGGTGCAGATGACCGTCCTGTTCATCCTGGGCCACCTGATCTTCGGGATCGAATGGGGGCCGTTCCTGCCGTTGTCCATCGTGACCCTTGGCTCGGTGCTGGCCGCATCTTCCTTTGGCATCTTCCTGATGTCCCTGCTCAAGAATGTCAAGCAAAGCGCGGCCATCTTTGGAGGTGTCATCACCACCACCGGGATGCTGGGTATGATCAAGGTTTTCACAATGGGAGCTGCGAATGCCACCTGGGCCGATACGGTCTCCCTGTTCGTACCGCAGGGCTGGGCGGCACGCGGCCTGCTCCAACTCATGGACGGCGCCTCCCTGACCCAGATCCTGCCGACCTGTGGAGCGCTGGCAGCCATGAGCATCGTTTTCTTCGCCATCGGCATCCTGCGCTTCCAGAAAAGGTATGCGTAGCCCTCACCCCCTGCCCCTCTCCTCGCGAAGCATATCATACCCGCAAGGGTACCCCCGAAGGGGGCTCAGGGAGAGGGAGGAGACAAGAAATATGAACCGAATTTTCGATATAGCCGCCAAAGACCTGACTCAAATCCTGCGAGACCGCAAGACATTCATGTTCCTGTTGCTCATGCCAATCCTATTCACCATCTTCTTCGCGCTGGCCTTCAGTGGTCCCGCCAAAGGCCCGGGGGATAGCCGCCTGCCAGTCGGTTACCTGGATCTGGATCATGGAACATACAGCCAGAATCTCAAGGAACTGTTGACCGGTTCCACCGTCATCCGCCTGGATGAAGATCCCACCCGCAGCGAAACGGACCTCAACCAGCTGGTGGCGGACGATAAACTGGCTGCCGCCCTCATCGTCCCAGCCGGGTACAGCCAATCGGTCCAGGATGTAACGCCGCTCAAGTTGATCTTCATTGCTGACCCTTCCAATACTTCGACCTCCACCATCGAGGGCGAGGTAATGGCTGCCACCAGCCGGTTGATGAGTGCCATCCGCACTGCACAGATCATCGGGCAGACCACTTCAGCCTTCACGCCAGCTTTCGAGCAGGCGCTGGCTGCCTGGCAGAATCCACCCGTGCAGGTGGCAAGCACCTCCAGTGCAGCCATTGAAGTGAAGGATGCGCAAGTAATTTCTGCCACCCATACTTCTCCTGGCATGATGCTGCAATTCGCCATTGCCGGATTGATCACCGCTGCCACAGTCATCGTGAACGAGCGCAAGACACGCTCCCTGCAGCGCCTGCTTACCACGGCCACTTCGCGAGTCCACATTTTGCTCGGGCACTACCTGGCAATCTTTACACTGATCTTCGGACAGTTTGTCCTGTTGATCACCTTCGGCCAGTTATTCCTCCACGTGAACTACCTGCGCATCCCTCTGGCGACTTTGCTGGTGGCAGTGGCGGCCGCGGCCTGCATTTCTGCCATGGGACTGCTGATCGGGGTGTTCGCAAAAAGCGAAGAACAGACCATCATTTTCGTGATGATCCCGATGTTCGTATTATCTGGTCTGGGCGGGGCCTGGATGCCACTCGAATTTACGGGCGCGGCCTTCCAGTCCATCGGTCACGTCTCGCCGGTCGCCTGGGCCATGGATGGCTTCAAGAACATCGTGGCGCGCGGGCTGGACTTCAACTCAGTCCTGCTGCCGGTGGCTGCGCTGGGCGGGTATGCACTGTTCTTCTTCATCCTGGCTGCCTGGCGCTTCCAAAGGGTGAGCGAGTAACAGCAAAAAATGGATAGGGCGAAGATTGCTACCAGGAGCAAGGACAAGCATAGGGGTTAACTCGATATAGTCTTGGGGTTGTAGAACAGCACAGCTCTTGTTTTGAATTCACACCCCGGAACAGAATCGACATCCGCCAGCTGTCAGGCTGGCGGATGCATTTTTTACGGGAGACAGTTATCAGGTCCGATACTACGTCTTGATAAAATATGATATCAACGTAAAAGCCGAGGCAATCACGATAACCACCGTGCACACAATTGCGAAGTATTTTTGGAATCGATTGTTCCCGAATTTTCCCATGATTTGCCGGTCATTTGTCAACCTGATCAGGTAATAAAAGACTAATGGAAGTGCGATGGCATTGATTGTCTGCGTAACGATCGCCACTTTGAACAAAGACAGCTTCGTGAACACTACAACGACACCCACAACAAAGAGTTGCAGGGCAAAAAGGATATAGAATGTCTTGCTTTTCTTGTAGCTGTCATCGAGGCTTCCCGAAAGACCGAAGAACTCAGCAAAAGCATAAGCGGTGGAGAGTGAGACGACGATTACGCCCATGAACCCGGCATTAAGAATGCCAATCGCGAACAATGTGCCAGCCAGGTCGCCAGCAAAGGGTTTGATCGCCAGTGCAGCCTGTTCACCTGCTACCAGCGGGATATGGTTTACGAACAGCGTTGCAGCAGTCGCTACAATCATAAAGAAAGAAAAGAAGTCGGTCAGGAACGCACCCCAATAAGTTTCGAGTTGGGAATAGTTGATTTTCCCCTTCTCGATTTTCTTGTCATAAGCAAAACTGCTGATAAAGAACTGTCCCCAGGGAGTAATTGTCGTCCCCAATACGCCCATGCCAATTAAAAGGTAATCGCGCATATAGGTTGGTGTGACTTCAACGCCGTGAGGGTAAAACAAGTTGCTGACCGCCAAGCCCCAATCCGGTTGCGCCTTGATCGCCGAGATAATATAAGCGATATAGAACAGACTGGCGAGCAGCATAATGGATTGGGTCAGCTTGTAGTTCCCTTTCACAATAAAAAGGAAAGAAATAACCAGGACGATCAACACCGATGGAATAGCCGGCAGATTTAGCATCCCGCTGGTTGTCTTGACCGCAGACAGGTCTGTGATCAGGGTACCAAGATTGGCGATCAGCAAGGCACCGAACATGAACATCGCCGTCCGAACACCGAACTTCTCCCGAATTAAATCTGCCAATCCCTTGCGGCTGATGATTGCCAGTCGCATGCCCATCTCCTGGGTCACTCCGAGCAAGACAGTGATGATGACAAGCAGGAAAAGGATTGGATAACCGAGTCTTGCGCCTGCAATCGAATAGGTGGCGACACCACCGGCGTCATTATCTGACATGGCCGTAATGGTTGCAGGGCCAAAGACGGAGAGAAAGATGAGTATTTTCTTCCAGTAGCGAGGTAAAAAGCCGTGTTTAATGATGGTATTGGTCATGGAACCCCACCTTGTTATCAGCGGTAGAAGCGCGGCAAGCGTTTCTTCCAGGCAGTCGGGATGACCTTGTCCAGCGCATCGTCAGCAGTGACGATGCCGTGCAGGCAGTTTTGATCGTCCACGACCGGGACAGCCAGCAGGTCGTATTTCGCCACCGTCTGCGCGACGGTCTCCTGGTCATCGGTCAGGTTGACGGTGATAACACGCTTCGCCATGAAATCTTTCACCATCGCACCGGGGCTGGCAAAGATAAGATTATTCAACGAAAAAGCGCCCAGGAGGTGATTCTCCGCATCGGTCACATAGACATAGAACATCGTCTCCACCTCGTCCGACATGGCACGCAAAACCTCAATGGCCTGCGCTGCTGCAAGCTCCGGACGGATGGCGGCATATTCAGTGGTCATGATACCCCCCGCTGATTCCTCAGGATAGGTCAGCAGTTTACGAACATCATCGGCATCGTCCTTTTCCATCAACGCCAGCAAGCCTTCCTTGCGCTCCCTGGGCATGTCGCCGAGCAGGTCAGCCGCCTCATCCGGTTCCATCTCTTCGAGCAGGTCCGCAACTTTCTCATCCGTCATGTGCTCGATCAGTTCGGCCTGGAACTCCGGTTCCACCTCTTCCAGGGTATCCGCCAGGTGTTGGACATCCAGCGTATCCAACAGTTGACCGCTCTCCAGTTTATTCAGATCTCTGACAATTTCTGCCAGGTCGGCTGGGTGCAGTTCATGGAGTTTCTCCGCCGGGACGCGCAAATGCATTTCCTGGTCGCGTCGCATCAGTTCCACATCGTCCCAGGCAATTCCTTTCCTCTTGAGATGACCGCTCAGAAAATGCGCCAACCCCACCAGTCCCAACCGGCGCATAATCCCCACCCACGAAACGTCCACGTTGCTGACATAGATCGTCCCGTTGACGCGCACCAGCTCCACGTCATTGACGCGCACCACGCGCGCCCCTTCCGTATCAATAATCTGCTTATCCAGCACATCGCGGGAAAGCAAGACGTCATCCTCTTTCAATTCGAATAACGGGGCATCGATTAACCGGTATTTCAACGGAATGACCGGTGAGAGCAGGGCCGCTACGGCTGAGAAAGGCAGGATGTGCGTCCCACCCTTACCTTCAATTGCCACAGCCTCAATCAACGGGTGCGGAAAATCTGCCCATGGTCGCACAATCACATCGGTTAATTTGCCAACTGCAATCCCGTCCAGATCAGTGACGGGGCGCCCAATAATTTCGCTCAAATAAGCCATAATCCACCTCCAAAAAGAACTGTGTAAGTAGTAGAATTTTACGGAATTACGAAATGCATCATGATAGCGAAACGCCGCCTGATTCATCTTCAGAAGGCGGCGTTTTGTGGACCTGCTTCAGGAAACCATCCATTTGGCTGGTACTCCCCGAAAAGAAATCCAATCCGGGGTAAGGTGATGCGCGGACGTGCACTGCACACCTGGTCCAAAAAATGCGCTTTCTGCCAGTGCGTTATTGTATATAGCGGAATACCATCGGCGTCCACGCGATCACCTCCTTTCATTGTGCACTGCGATTTGGCAAGGCCATGCCCGTCCCGCAAGAGATTCGGGATGATATGCTGGAACCGGGACTACTGTGAAAAAAACAAAAAACCTCCAGCAAACCAGGAGGTTCTGAAACACGAATACAACCCACGGGTGACCCGTGGGCACCTCCTGGTTGAGCTTTGGCACTGCGTATCGTAGGGGACTTGCTCCCAGCCACTTTGAGCGGGGCCTTAATCCGACCCGGCCTGGTCTATCCCTTGGCGTCTTTCGACGTTTCGGGACAATGGCCTGTTTATCACGCAGACGCCTCGCCTAACGAGGTATTTAGTTAGTGGGAAAGGATACACCCGCCCCCCGCAATCCGTCAAGGAGGAAAATATTTCCTTTTCTTATTAATACAAAAGACTCCTAAAATGGAAGCCTCTCTGTCGGGGCGGGCGGAGTTGTGAAATCCCCTGGAGGGGGGAACTGCCGCCTGAAACGCAAGACTCCCACACCTGGGAGTCTAATCCAGTCGGGGCGGGCGGAGTTGAACCGCCGACCTCTGCGTCCCGAACGCAGCGCTCTAACCGGACTGAGCCACGCCCCGAATAAGCAAGGGCGGATTATAACCGCCCGCCACCGATTTGACAAGCTGATTGCGGTATAATTCCTTCGCTAATTCGAATACCCCGTAGGGGCACAGCTGCGCTGTGCCCCTACCGCGTGAGGACAAATATGGTAGAACCCGAATCCACCGGCCAGAACCCGGAATCTGTCAAACAAGTTATCGGCACCGTCCAGACGGCGGATATTGACGAGACCATGCGCTCGGCATATCTCGATTACGCCATGTCCGTTATCGTTGCGCGCGCCCTGCCGGATGCCCGCGATGGATTGAAACCTGTCCACCGTCGCATCCTGTATGCCATGCAGGACATGGGCATTCGTGCCAACTCGGCTTTCAAGAAATCAGCCCGTATCGTCGGCGAAGTCCTCGGCAAATACCACCCGCACGGCGACTCAGCGGTCTATGAGTCAATGGCACGCATGGCCCAGGATTTCTCCATGCGCTACCTGCTAGTGGATGGTCAGGGCAACTTTGGCTCGGTGGACGGCGACGCCCCGGCTGCCATGCGTTACACCGAAGCCCGCCTGCACAAGATGGCCGAAGAACTGCTGACCGACCTTGATAAAAACACGGTGGATTTTACCGACAACTTCGACGGTTCCCTCCAGGAGCCAACGGTGCTCCCCTCACGTATCCCCAACCTGCTGCTCAATGGCTCGTCAGGTATTGCCGTCGGCATGGCGACCAACATTCCCCCACACAACTTGAAAGAATTGGCCGCAGCCCTGATCTATCTCATCAACAATTACGACACGATGGATGATGTACCCATCGAGTTCCTGATGAAATTCATCCCGGGACCCGACTTCCCCACCGGTGGAATCATCGTCGGGACGGAAGGCATCGAAGCCGCTTATGGATCCGGGAAGGGCCGCATCGTTCTGCGCGGTAAAGCCCACATCGAAGAGATGGCCGGCAACCGGCATCGCATCGTTATCACCGAAATTCCCTACCAGGTAAACAAATCCACGCTGATCGAACGCATCGCCGACCTGGTGCGCGATGAAAAAGTGGACACCATCTCCGACCTGCGGGATGAGTCTGACCGGCGCGGCATGAGCATCGTCATTGAACTGAAACGCAGTGCTCAACCAAAGAAAGTGCTCAACCAGCTTTACAAATACACTTCGCTCCAGACCACCTTCGGTGTCCAGATGCTGGCGCTGGTGAACGGCGAGCCGCGTCTTCTTCCGCTCAAGAAAGCCCTGCAAATTTTCCTCGAGCACCGGCAGGTGGTCATCACCCGCCGCACGCAGTTCGAGTTGGAAAAAGCGCGTGCCCGGGCCCATATCCTCGAGGGACTGACGATTGCACTCAACAACCTGGACGCTGTCATCCAGACCATCAAAGAGTCGCCGGATGCTGATACAGCCAAGGAGCGCCTGATGAAGCGCTTCAAACTATCCGAACTCCAGGCCCAGGCCATCCTCGACATGCAGTTGCGGCGCCTGGCTGCCCTTGAACGCCAGAAAATCGAAGATGAGTACAAGCAGGTCAAAGCACAGATTGCCCACTTCGAAGACCTGCTTGCCCATCCCAAGATGATCCTGACCCTTATCCAGGATGACCTGCGCGAACTCTCGGATAAGTATGGCGACGAGCGCCGTACACACATCGCCGCAGAAGCCGTGGAGAACCTGAGCGAGTCGGACCTTGTACCTGATGAGGCCGTCCTGATCTCACTCACCGCCCGCGGCTATGTCAAGCGCGTCGCCGCGACTGCCTACCGTTCTCAAGGCACTGGTGGTAAGGGCGTCACTGGTCACGTCACGAAAGAAGAAGACGAAATCTTAACTCTGATACCAGCCCGTTCGTTGGACACAATGCTGTTCTTCTCGGACCACGGCAAGGTCTATTCCGAGAAGGTTTATCAGATCCCGGATGCCGACCGGACCACCAAAGGCATCCCGCTGGTCAATGTCCTATCGCTGGATTCGGGTGAAGTCATCACAGCCGCCCTCTCTGTTCCAAATTTCGAGGCCGCAGGATATATTACCCTGGCCACCCGTAATGGAAAAATCAAACGCATGGCTCTCTCCGAGCTTGCCTCCGTCCGACCCTCTGGCATCATTGCCATCGGTCTGGAAGACGGCGACGAACTTGGCTGGGCGCGCCTGACACGCGGCGACAACGAAATCATCCTGGTCACCGAACAGGGCAAGGCCCTGCGCTTTGCCGAGGACAAGGTGCGCACCATGGGCCGCAGCGCAAGCGGCGTGACCGGTATCAAACTATCCAGCAAAGATAAAGTCACCAGCATGGATGTAATTGAAGAAGGCGGTGACCTGGTGCTGGTTACCACGCAGGGATACGGTAAGCGCACTTCTCTAACAGAATACCCGGCCAAAGGCCGCGCCACCGGCGGCGTGCAGACCATCGCCAAAGACGCAGCAGATAAGATTGGCATCATCACCTCCGCGCGTGTCGTCCAGGAAGTGGATGATCTGACCATCATTTCCGCCAACGGCATGGTTCTGCGTATCAAGGTCAAGGATGTAAAGCACGCCGGGCGCGCCACCCGCGGTAATCACATGATGGATGTCAAGGAAGGTGACCGGGTGGCATCCATCGCCCGCATTGCCACCGCTGAACTTAAACGTGCCGGTGTGAAAACCAATGGCGAACCGGTCCCAGACGCAGGAACGCAGTATGAAATGCCGTTGAGCTGATTGAGAATCCGTCGGCAAGCTGATGGGCTATTCCCAAACAAAATGCGGTGCTCATCAGAGCACCGCATCCATTTTTCCCTGCTGTAAGGTCAATTGCTTTCCGAAGTCTAAAACATAAACACTGGGACCACCTTCCCGGAAATCAACAAGAACATCGTCCCCAGCAAGCAAACCATAACAGAAAGCATCACTGCCAAGGCAAAGCGCTGCTGGGCAGTCATGCCAGTAACCTGGTCAAAACTGCGGCGCGGTTTACGCGGCTTGGGCGTTTTGTGCTGTTTGTGCTGTTTGTGCTGTTTGGACGCGTTGGGATCCAGCGGTTCTTCCACTTTTTCTTCCTGAAATGAAGCCTGGTCACGTAAACTATCAAGCATAGGTCACCTCATCAGCAAGGTTGCCGGCACCAGCAAGGCAAATTGCATGCTTATCCAATAAAAGTATATCACAAGACCGGACGCAATTGCACTTCCCCAAAATGGACCATGAAGACCTGCCCGGCATGGGAACGCAGACGCAGACTCCCATCCCGCTCCAGCCCTTCAACCTGTCCCGTTCTCGCGGGGACTCCCTCCACCCAGATTTCCACTTGCTCACCACGGAAAGCCAGGTGGTTTTCCCAGGCATTATGAAAACTATCTTTCGTCAGCAGACCGCGCCAAGTGAGCAAGGCCTGGAGACTGTCCCTGAGCAAAGCCAGCCGATCCACACTCTTTTCCATTTCAGCTTCAATACTGGTCGCGGGAAAATTGAGCTGGTCAGATGGCGGGATCGCTTCAGGCTTAACATTCACCCCAATCCCCAGTACAATGCAATCCACCTTATCCCCCATCCAGACAGCCTCAACCAGTACGCCACATACTTTGCGGCGGTTGAGCAAAACATCATTAGGCCACTTGATTTCCGGATGCAGTCCGCGCAACTCCAGTGCCTCGCAGACCGCCACCGCCCCCAACCCGGAGAATAATGGCACGGATTGTTCTTCGCACGTTAAAGGTCGCAGCACCAGACTGAATGCCAGCGCAGTCCCCGGCGAAGTGAACCAGCGGCGGTCGCCCCTTCCGCGGCCGGAGGTCTGCTCCTCGGCGCAAACCAGTGCCAGGTCCGGTGCGCCATCCGCGGCCCAGGCCAAGGCTACGTCGTTCGTTGAACCAATTTGTTCAAAGGTTCGCAAACCGCCCAGCAGAATATCTGAAAGTGTCTTGCGGAGGGTGCGTTCATCCATAGGAAATTAAACACTAGGCGTTCAGAAGCGCCAGGTATTCATTTGTTTGTTAAGGTAGAACACTCCAGGGGTTTACGTAACCCCCGTTTAGACGGATTTCAAAGTGCAGATGCGGACCGGTCGAATTTCCCGTGCTGCCCGCAAGACCGATTACCTGACCTTGTGTCACGCCCGCGCACAATGAAACATTGATTTGGCTTAAGTGACCATAGACGGTGGAATAGCCATTCCCATGGTCAATCATGATGACGTTGCCATAACCGGACGAATTCCAGCCAGCCGTAACAACGACTCCGCTATCGGAAGCATACACGGGAGCTCCGAGGCCAGCGGCAATATCAATGGCCAAGTGTGAAGACGAAAAGTCATTACCGGAAAGAAAGTGATTCCCTGTCGGCCAAATGAAACCTCCGGTGCCCACAGGTCCATCGCAGGTTGAACCGGCCATGCTCGACGTACCCGAACGGCCGCGTGCCACTTGTGGTCTAATCCAATCGACAGGCTTGTCCTTTCCTCCCGGTACCATGACAAATGTACCAGGAGAAATAATAGGGTTGGTCAGGTCCATATTATTTCCCGGCCAGTTCAGGATATCCTCTGCATTGGCTTTAAATTTACTGGCTACCGAATCCAACGTATCCCCCTGCTGCCACTGGTAATACACGCCATCTGTCGGCGGTACTTCCAAAGCCTGGCCGCTGCGGATGTTTTCGGGGTTATCTTGCAAGGTTCTGGAATTTGCCCAGAACAGTGTTTCCGGCTTAATATTATATTCTTTGGCAATGCTGAATATGGCATCCCCGGGTGCGACAGTATATTCGACGACATTATAAGTGGTGCTCGAGGATATTTCTGTCTTAAGCACGATATGCCGAACGATGGCCTGCGAACCGGTATCCAAACCTGTCGCAGGGGGTAGAGAAGCGGGCGTTCCTTCATCAATTGGAGTGGGTTCAGGCGCGGCAGAGACCTGCTGAGGAGCAATCTTCCAGAACGTGAAACCCAACAGCACGGCAACCACAAGTGCCGTCGCTCCCCAGGAAATACCATTAAAAAGCCGGTGAGACCGGGCTAATCTACCAAATAAGTTCATAGACCTTCCGTCAGAGTTTCCAGGAATTCCTGGTTATTCTTGGTTTTGGAGATGCGCTGCAAAAGCGCCTCGGTTGCGACCGCCGAATCCATGCCTGCCCCCTGAGGCGGCGGGGATACCATCTGGATATACATGCGACGCATGGTCCAAACACGCTGAAGAATATCCGGGCCCAGCAACAAATCCTCGCGGCGGGTGGACGAACGCTCGATATCCATAGCCGGGAAAATGCGTCGTTCCTGAAGTTTGCGCGTCAGGATCAATTCCATGTTGCCGGTGCCCTTGAACTCTTCGTAGACCACATCGTCCAGGCGGGAACCGGTTTCCACCAGGCACGTGGCAATGATGGTCAGCGAGCCGCCTTCTTCGATGTTACGCGCCGCCCCGAAGAAATGCTTGGGCGGATACAAAGCCGAGGGGTCCATACCGCCTGAAAGCGTGCGCCCGGATGGGTTGACAACCAGGTTATATGCACGCGCCAGGCGTGTTATGGAGTCCACCAATATAACCACATGGCGGCCAATCTCGGTCAGGCGCTTGGCCCGGTCTAGGACGATTTCGGCTGTGCGGACATGCGAGGTAACCGGCTCGTCGAAGGTCGAGGCAACCACTTCTGCATCTACAGAGCGGTCCATATCGGTAACTTCCTCCGGACGTTCCCCGATCAAGGCAACCATCAGAGTCACATCCGGGTATTGCGTAGAAATCGCATTGGCGATCTGTTTCAGGATGGTGGTCTTACCGGCTTTGGGCGGTGAGACGATCAATCCGCGCTGGCCGCGCCCAATGGGAACGACCAGGTTGATCAGACGGGTGGCGAGGATATCACCCCTGGTTTCCAGGTCAAAGCGTCGGTCGGGAAAGATCGGGGTAAGGTCCTCAAAGCGCGGCCTTCTGCGGGCCTCTTCAGGATCAATCCCGTTGACAGACTCAACTTTGATCAGTCCATAGTGCCGCTCTGATTCGCGCGGCGGGCGAACATGGCCGACCACCAGGTCGCCGGAGCGCATTTCATAGCGCCTGAGCTGTGCCTGCGAGACATAAACATCGTCTTCGCTTATGTTGTAGCGCGCTGAACGCAGGAAACCGATACCTTCGCTCATGATCTCAAGGATACCGCCG
>Ga0315288_10005027_pt1 | contig 16833 bp, 13 predicted proteins | sample YL17G11_20_MG_FD_203454 | JGI IMG/M metagenome (GOLD analysis project Ga0315288, IMG submission 203454) | Sediment microbial communities from Yellowstone Lake, YNP, Wyoming, USA - YL17G11_20 | ecosystem: Environmental > Aquatic > Freshwater > Lake > Sediment | place: USA: Wyoming | collected... | reverse complement strand
GTGTACTGTCCCCACTGTCAGAAAATGGTTAGGCCCCAAGGTCCAGGCCCTGGGGAAATACTGCTTGAGCAGAAGCAGGTATGCTCAGAATGCAACAAGCGAATACCAAGGTATGGAGGCGGCGCCTTTAGTCCTGAAGATATCTTAGGAGAAGAAGAAGATGCCGATGCCTGATCTTACGATTCTGACAAGATGCTCCTTGAAGCTCTGATCCTCATTGAACAGGATACTCAGCACCCCATCTAGGAAGAGCCAGGAGCCGAGGATCTTAAAGATCATTTACACTTCTCCATCGGTGCTATGATCTTGTGCAGCTCGGTTCCTACCTGGCACTAGCGCGCGCTCAGCGATGCACTATACAGAACCTTCGATCGAAATTCATATGTACATGTACAAAAACAAACAATAATGGATTTGAATCATAGCGAATGGGAGACATGTTGATGAGTATGTATCGGTTTCTACTTCCAGCCCTGCTGGTAACGCTATGCATTCTTGGTTTGACCCTTCCAGTTTCTGCTAATGGCGGAGGAAGGCTTGCTTTGGAGCCTGAAGGTACTAGTATAACAGTATCTAACACCTTTGACGTGAAGGTCTGGATACGCGATATCACGGGACCTATGGTGCGCTTTACCTTTGCCATCGGCTGGGACCCGACATTGATTGAGTATGTTGAACATGAGAACTTCGTTGAAGCACTTGGATGGACCGTTGACACCGAACAGATTTCTCCTTCGGGCAGTCTTATGTACTATAACCTTGTAGCGTATGGCGATCCCTACAGCGAGGACGCTATATGGGCAGTCATTACTTTCCATTGCTTGGGCGAAGGAAGCACTACAATACAAGCTTCAGGCTTCATATGGGATCCGCCTGGCACAAAGATTCCCTTGGATCCGGCTGCAAGCACTATCAATCAACTGCCAAACCCTGTCGGTGGAGTCGTAATGTCAACTAACAAGCTTGAGATCCTAACGCCGTACATCGCATTAGCAGGACTGGTCATAGCAGTATCAGCAGTCGTAGTGGTTAAGAGAAGAAGAGACTAACCAAAACGTCCCTTTCCTCTTTTTTCGTAACTTCCTAGGATACTTTCTTTTTAACGCGCGCGAAAAGTTATGAGGGGTATACTTGGAATTCTATTTATGAAACAAAGAGCATATGTGGTCTTTGATACCCGATACGGTAACACAGAAAAGGTTGCAAAATCGTTTGAAACGGGACTCAAGGAAGCTGGCATTCAGACCTTCTGCGCCAATGCAAAAGACGTAACGGTCGACTCGTTGAAGCAATACGATCTAATTTGTGTTGGAGCCCCAACCGAAAGTTTCACTGCGTCCAAGCCGATGAAAGAGTTACTTGGAAAGCTCAAGGGCATTGATCTGTCTGGAAAGTATGGTTTCGCATTCGACACAAAGCTAGGCATCTTTGGCAGCGCAGCGAAGTTCATCGAGAAGGAATTGAAGAATCTGGGTCTTCAGATCATCGCGCCGCGTGAGTCGGCAACAGTCCTCACCTTGAAAGAGAGAGGTGCGATCACTGGTGCGAGGCTCAAAGAAGGAGAAGAGATTCGAGCATATTGGTCTTCAAGTTGGAGCCACTCTTGCAACTAAAGGGAAGGTAATTCCAGTATGATTTCGCTTTCCTCCGCAAAGAGGGCTGTGCTTGGAGCCATCATTGTGATTCTGGTTTTCACGGCATTAGAATTTCCTCCCCCGCTAGGCTTTGAGACCCGGCCCCAATCTAACGTAGCCGTCTTCTAGCGCGCGCTGGCAACGAGTTAGGATAGAGTTTGAGTATCTTAGCAGCGAATTCAGGAGACATGGACACAAGATAGAGGGTTGTGATGTGATAGTGTGCTGGAAGAATGACTGGAAGGAATGCCCTCTGGAGGTTCTTGAGCTTTCAACCATAATAAAAGAGCTAGGAGCAAGATTTGAAGGCTAGTTAGCACATATGCCAAGGGTTGTTTTATGCTAGTCTTTCTTGGCGCAGGAGCCTCAAAGAGTTTCGGTATTCCTACTTTACAGGAAATGACCGATGAGGTCAAGCAGATACCCTCAATCAGCAAATACGATATCGAGTCAATTCAAAAGAAAATTGGAGAATTCGGTTTCACGCCCGATCTGGAATCGGTCTTGACCGTACTAACTAGCTATATCGGCCCTAGAGAGGCCGTTCGAGATTCTGGACCATTTCCGTGGTACCTATCCCAATATAGTCGCATTGATGATCTGCCTAAACGGCCAGATCTTGAGAATGCGATTCAAGCCATCAAGAACTACATCTACGAGACTTGTCGAGTGAAGGAGGAACAAATTGACAAGATAATTAGAACCTACGATTTGCTTTTTGATACGCTGAAAATTGACAGGGTGAAGACTTCAAGTTCCCCTGAACGGACTATTAATATCAAGAGAGCCCAACTTTCGGGCGCAGGAACGTCCTACCTGCCAGTAGACATAATCACTACTAACTATGACCTCTGCGTCGAACAATATTGCAACAGGAGAAAAATACCGATGACAAACGGATTTGACGCGGATCCAACCAAGACTAAAATGATTTTCAATATCAACAATCTCAGTTATCGCGAATATCCTACCGACGATCGAATTCGCCTTCACAAGCTTCACGGTTCAATAGACCAGTGGATAACAGACAAAGGCGATATTATTCTGCTACAAGCTAAGCAAGACACAACACTCTACGGTGACAGAATTCGCGCAGAATTGCTAATCTATCCAATTCAAACTAAATATATCTATCAAGATCCTTTCTTTGAGCTATTTCATTTGTTTCAAGAAAAATTGAAGAGAACCCCGGTGTGCATCGTCATTGGTTATTCTTTCAGAGACGAAGCGGTAAACAACGTGTTTCATAATGCGGTCAAGAAAAACCCCGAGCTGAAGATATTTCTGATTGATCCGGTTGCGACTGCGATCAAGACGAAACTGGGGGGTGACCTGCAAAGGAACATCTACCAGATAGACAGATGTTTCGATGATCCTCAATTGCCAACTATTCTGAAGCAACCTCTTGAAAACTGGATCCAGGGAGACCCAACGGACTACCATTAGGAAAGAGCTGTTGGCTGCCTACTCGTCCGCGTGTTCGGATAAGACAACCTCCAAGTGTTACAGATGTGGAGACTTCAACTTGATCAGCGAGAGTATATGATTAGATCAACCGTGTGATTAGCATAAGTTTGAGGAAGAATAACTTTGACCAATCAAGGCACACCACCTTCAAAGAATGATCACTCAACAATTGATCAGCACAAGCTAAGCAAGGGTACTCTAATTCCCCCGCTTGCAACTATTCCGAATTTGCAGCCGACATCATGGATCGATGACTTTCTACCTGAATTCATTTGGACGTCACTTTTGCTCTCACATCTCCGTCGCCCAGACGCTTTGGCAGTATTGCGAAAAATAGTGAAATATGTAGCTGAGTTTCAGGGTGATGATCGTCCTTACGACATAACGCACACTGGTCTTTCGAATTTAAGATCACCTGTTCTCGATGAAATTCTAGATATTCTTGTCGAAGTCGACGAACATAGACGCGTACTCAGGCCTCTTCTTCTGTTGGACATTCCCTCTCGAAGAGAATGGGCAGGTAAGATCAAGGATTCTCCTTCGAGCGCAGATTGGGAGGCGCTGATGCTTGCTGTGGCAAGTACACTCAATCATCAGTCACAAGAATCGACGGACTGTCGATGGGTTAGAGTGCTGTGCATGATGGTCGCCGGAAAGATAATACTTCCTTCTAAACATAGAGAGATGGCAGAAGAAATCCTGTTTTATCCTGACCGTGGAGATCAGCGAAGAGTCAGACCGACGATTCGCTCAACGGAATTAGTCGTCAGACAAGCCGATGAAACGATCAGAAGATGGCCTGCCACGTACTGGCAGCAATGTCTGCGCGAGACTCCTTGCTATGCTATCCCAGAATCCCGAGCGAGTGAACACTCCCTTGAGGGTACCGATAGTCGTGTAAAACAACTTTACAATCTCCTTTTGGAACACTGCAACAAATCTAGAACGACAACGGCGTTGGATCCGCGCCATGACACCACTTTCGGTCTCGCGCTTTATTGTCTCAGCTTAGTCGTGGAAATGTGCAGAAACCGCCTGAGCCAGTCCATTTCTGGGCGCATTATTCTTAGAACTATTGTGGAGTGTTACATCACTTTGAAGTATCTAGCAGTGAAAGACACGTATGACCTCTGGAAATCATATAGGATCTTTGGCGCTGGCCAAGTGAAGTTATCCTACCTAAAACTGAACCTCCAGAACGAGAAACCAAGCTATGTAAATACGGATACTCTTCGAGAACTCGCGAATGAAGACATCTGGCAAGAATTCTTGCCCATTGAACTGGGTCACTGGGCAAACGCAGACCTCAGAAAGATCAGTATAGAGGCCGGTGCCAAAGATGTGTATGACTGTTTCTATTCTTGGACGTCAACTTTTTCTCATGGCCATTGGGGCGGACTACGTGATGCAGAATTTACGCTCTGCGGTAATCCACTTCATAGACTTCACAGGATTCCGAGAGGCTCTCCACGCAGCCTGCCTGATGTTGTTCCGGATGTTTGTCGCATAGTCGACAGAATACTCGAAATCGTTTCACAGTGCTACCCGGCATTCCATCACAGAATTAACGTTTCATGAACGCGTCGTCGTCGCTCACCAGCTATGACGCACACACTGATACGACTCGCTACCCGAACGTGAAGTTATATATCTTCCAAGGAGCTAACCCTTATGAAAGGGATGAATTATGATACGCATTAGAAGAGTTATTCAAATTCTTGTGTTAGTGGCCTCTGGTTGGTTTGGAGAGTGGGCCTATCTTGTTTCATGTGGTCGGGTTCTGGAAGATACATTACGCGCAGGATATTTGAGGTCATACCCAAGAATAGCCAGCTTCGATTGGTGGTACGGCATCAATTGGAGGGTCGCTTTCGAGATTGGAGCCCCCGTACAATTCCATATTGTCGCCGGCGTTCTCCTCGTTGCTCTGATTTGGTTCCTTGTTGAGTTTTTGAAGGGGAGCCGGAAAGTCAAGTCGTCGAGATAGATAATCCGTCGTCGTCGAGTCCCTTGGTGAGACCATCCAAATTTGAACCGTTAGATTCTATTTTGGTGGTGGTGCTCACCAGATAAGGCCGACGACAACGAACCGAGAACTGGAAAGTAAAGAAGGGGGTTCAGGGGATTCTCCCCCTGACGTGAACAAGAGGGATACATGAACAGGATAGGAGACAGATATTCTGGTGTGTGCTCACCAGCTAGAGGGGATATAGATGGCTGTTAGGTGTTCTCACGTGATACTGGTTTTTTGACGTGGACATCCAGGCGGACTGATGACGAAAGTATCTTTTGCTAGTTGCACTCAGTACATTTCATGCCGGTCTTTCAGGGAGAGTTGGTAGTCAAGGGTGAACTACGTCTCTCCCAAGAGTTCGAATGTGAGGGTTACCGTTTCTCACCAGCGTCTGAAGGATTCAATTTAGTCTTTGAGGTAGAAGCCACGTCACCGGAGGATGCGCGGTCAAGGCTAACTGCAAGGGCAGAACTGCTACTTGATAGTTTGACTTTTGTCAAGGGTCCAAGCCTCAGATACAGTTTGGTGCGAATGACGCAAAAACCCACTGCGGACGGTGGAGCGCTGGGGGGTCAATTACTCACACACGAGGCTTTTATGGGGTTAAGCATGATATTGGTGGCCACCACTAATCAAGATGGTATTAACCCCGCACTGGAAATGGCTAGACAGGTATCAAACCATCCCAAGTCTGAGCTCCTAACTAGAGTACTCCGTTGGTACAGTCGAGGAGTAAGTGATTCCGATAACGTAGACAGATTTGTTGATTTTTGGGTGGCATTAGAAGCGCTTGCAGATTCATACGAGGGAGAAGACATACAGCCTCACATCTGTCAATGCGGACGCCTCATCAATTTGCGCCCAATTAATGGTGTGATGCGAGCTTATCTCAAATCCCTGGGAATGAAAGAGGATGCTGAGTTAGTATCAACTATATCATCCGCTAGAGGGGATTTATTTCACCGAGCTCTTACACCAGACGCGTTAAAGCATATACCAGATGTACAAAGGATTCTCAAGATATGCATTCAGAAAGAGATCGATGCCACGTAATTGATTGACACAAACTACTGCGATTTCAAAGACCTCTATGCCCTACAATATTTCTGAATGATTATGGTCGATTTCTTACGCGGACGCACGAATACCAGATTGTTGCAGCAGATAAGAGTTCTAGAATACAACAGCGCACACATAAGCAGCTATTGACATAACTCACTACGCCTCGCGAATTATGCGAGCGTAGCGAGCCATCCGTAAAATAAAGAGAGGGTTTGGGAGATTCTTCTCCCAACATGAGGAGGAGGAATAGATTGTGTGTGTGTGCTCACCAGCTATGGGCACACACACTTTGTGTCTCTCTTTGCTCGTAGTCACTTCCTGAACCTACCTTATGTCATTTGCACGTGCTACTGGCAATCAATAGAGCTTCGCTATCTGATCTTGGAGTGTAGAGTAGAGCTGTCTTAGAAACAAATCAGCATCAGGGATTTCTAGTGCTTCTATTATGCTCTGGTCGAGTTCTCGGCGAGGGGATTTGTCCAATTGATCGGGTATTGGAGGAAGCTGAACTTCTCTGATGCTGTCAACGACTTGGCAGATCTTTTCTATGTATTGCGAACTGATGGACTTCGGGTTGATGCAAAACATGTCTCCCAAATCGTGAATCTTGATTCTCCCCCAGTCGCCCGCTATTTCTCTCCGTGAATGCAAGAACAAGGCAAGGAACAGACTACTGTTGAACCAACCGACCAAGACTTTGTCATGTAATGGATCTTCAGTCGATCCTAAGAAATAAGAATTCGTACCGAGCACGTTGAAGTCGAAGTAATGGGCAATGCAGCTTCTTTTCCTGAGTCTGAATTTTTCGATAAATGCGATTCTTCCAGTTGCTTTGGTTCTTGCGTAGTGAACCTGATCATACATATAGGTATACCAAGGAATTCCTTTTCGAGTAGAGTAGTCTGCTATTGTCGATTTCTTGCTAGCTCCTTTCATCTCTGCCCATTCTACGTATTGTCGGAGTCCAGATGGTAGTTCGTTCTTCTTCATTGGTGGGATCAAAAGCATGTAATGCTCCAGTTTGGGAGTGATCACTGTGTGAAACTCGGGTTTGCGCAGAGATAACCGAAGATATTTCTTTTCTATCTCAACGCCTTGACTGCTTATCCTGTTCTTGAGAGCAATAGATCTAGCCTTCACCTTGTCGACTTCCCAATCGTCATTTGGAACGAAGAAGTATTCTGAGTCGAGGTGCATGCCTTCGCTTGGAACCAGTACCTGCCTCCCTTTTGCGACGTGCTTGCTGCGACCTATGCTGTCGGCCACGAGGCGTAAGGCTCGAGGCTTCGCAAACGTCATCCAATTTCGTTCCGTGATCAATTGGGATTTCGTAACTAACGACATGTCGAAGGATTCATTTTGGCAAGGTCTGTCCTCTCGAATGATCCTATCCGCAATACCTTCAGTATTAGCAAGGGACAGATCCTCCTTCAATGCAATGAATTTGGTTGTCCAATCGTTTGCGTTCGAGGGGCTTATCTTTCGGGCGACGAAGAGGACTTCCTTAAAGTCGCAACCTTCCGAGAAGGTTGTCTTCGCTTCCGATATTATGAAGAATTCAATTGCAAAGTTATGGAGTATGAAATTGCGGATTCCCTTTGCGTAGTCTGCTACGAAGACTGATTCAGGAAGCACAGCAGCGTAGATCCCATTTGGTTTGAGAAAGTCTACAGCATGAAGGATAAAATAGCAGTGGAGACCAACTCTAGACTTTCCAATATATTTCGGCGCGATGTGTGCCATTGATTTCTCCAAGAAGGTCTTGTAGGTCTCCTCCAGTCCCTCTCCTCTGGTGAACGGGGGATTTTGGATCACTAGTTCGACTTGTGGTATTTCAAATGCAGCCGGCCTAAGCCCATCCCCTGTCATTTTTGTCTTCAAAACATTACCCCCCAGGAATTCAACGCTTCCGTAGGGTTTCACCGCGAATGCGTCTTCAACCGTGATCTTCACATCTTCAGTCTCGGCCAGTAGTTCTTGCAGTGAAAGATGAACGACTGCCAGGTGAGAGGCGAACGGTGTTATGTCAATCCCATAGATGTCGCCGAGAAGCTTCTTGTGGATTGCAGCAGCCGATCCGGCGTCGAGTGGTGCCAGCTCCCTCTTTCTTCTGTAAGCCGAAACTAGAAGTGTACCTGACCCGCATGAAGGGTCGAGAACAGTTGTCCTCCAATGTTTGACTGAGAGACGCGACAGCAGGTCTGCTGCCGAATTAGAGGTGTAGTAAGCTGCAATTCTTTTCCTGATCTCAAACGGGATCAATTCGTGGAAGATCTTACCAAGAATATCATACTTGATTCGTTCTAACTTCAAGTGAGTAATCGCTTCGATTATCTTGTTGAGAGAATCAATAGAGTCATTGCCAAGAAGTGGAGCAACTCTAGATTGAAACACTGCTTTCCAATCCTTCTGACATATCTGGTCGAAGTACGTTTGAAGCTCCTTGGTGGTTTTGACAGGCCTCAATCTCTCGAACGAAGAAGTCTCTGCGGAAAGCAAGTTGTAGAATACTATCTGATTTAGGACTAGATACGCTGCCGCCTCTTTCACGGCTTTGTTTCTTTTGCTGACCGTCAGTTCTCTATCAAACGATTTGGCCAAAAAGAAGCCGAGTGGTTGTTCCAGTAGGGTAGGGTTGATCTTTTCCGCATAATCCAATATCTCAGAGACCGCACCAAGCAGAACGTCCACGATCACTCGGTCGTTTTGCTCAACTGCTGTTAAGCTCCTTTGGCCGGTTATGATTTCAGCAATTGTTCTTGCAAGGGTCTCGATTGTGTCTCGGTTGCTTTCTTCCCCACACTTCTCTTTATCGATAGTTGGAGCATCTCCTAACGTCACTGCTATTAGTTCTTTGAAGTTTGTGGCAAAGCCGAACCTGCATTGTATTTGATTCATGTACTGAATCGTTTGGAACAGCCCCGCGTCAACATTCCTTTTCGGGTGTTTCGTCTCAACTACGGCTTTTATGCCACCTTTATTGGCGAGAATCAATCCATGTGATTCTGTTACTTCCTTTGGGTCAACTACCACTATATCGGGAAATCTGCTATGAATCCCACGCTCAGTGGGGGTTGATATCGCTATCTCATCGTAAGCTGTCAGACCGTGAGGCTTCAACTGCTTGTCGAGAGACTCGACGAAGAACTTACGATACCATTTCTCAGTCGCCATGAGTGTTTGAGGTGAAGGAGCCAACCGTGTTACCCTTGGCTATTGATGTCAATGTCTCATCTATTTCAGTGTTTGAGACATAGTGTGGTGAGCGCGCGCCCTTGGCTTCAGTTTGCTGGGCAGCATATCTACGCCTGTTTGGAGCTTGAAAGATATTCACTCAAGATCATCCGTATTGTTTCAGGTATTGAATCCAAGAAGCGACGTTTTCGCTCCTCTTCCAGCCTCTTGTGCATGTCATCCGTCACCGTCAAGGTGTATCTATGTGGAAACCTTAGCTGGTGAGAGCATCGTAATTTGAACCGTTAGGTTCTGATTTTGTGTGTGTGTGCTCACCACCTGTAGTTTATACAATGCCCATGAGCTCAAATGCTCATACGGTTCCTCCTAGTCTACTGTATACGTTTACAGTAGACGAATCCGTATAGGATACGTATTCGAATACAGCCTCCAGCCAATACAGTATACGTTTACGGTAGGCTAATATGGCAAGCATACGTATTCGAATACGAATACGCATGGTCAGAGCTTAGTATACTATGAGTAAACACGCCTCTGCTCACCACCTGTAGACACACACAAAATACATGACCTAATGGTTACTTATCCGTTGTTTAGATTGTCGAAGTCTTTCGAGTCTATAATCAAGCCTTACAAGTTCTGGAGTCGTTATCCCTTTAGTCATTAATTGTCCTGAAGAGAACCTGATAGAGTCTAACTCTTCATCAGTCAAGACCAGTTTGTGCTTCAATAGTTCTCACAGAGTATTCGTTAATACATCAAAATAAACTTACTATTAACATAGATAAGGTAGACGAGATTTGATGCTGCACTATTCTCTCCCGTATATTTTGGAACTCCATATGATATCTAATATTAACACTGTTAATTGTTAACACAGGAAAAGAGCCTGTAATTATTCCTTGTTAATATTAACAATCAATGTTGACAATTGACATTGTTGACAGTGTTGACAATTCATATTGTTGACACACTTGGTATATTGAGATTCTTGTCAATATTGATAGTCAACATTAATTGACAGTATTGTTGACATGTCGATATTAACCCCAAATTATAGACAATGAGTTTATTAGAAGTTCAATCCATTCCTGCCTGAAGTGTTCTTCTCGGGCGCGAGCGTTAGTATACTATTTGTGAGCCTTGAGCATACCATAGTATACTTTTGGGCCCTTAATAGTCGCAGTGAGATTCTAGTGTTTCTGCCAGGGCCTTGTAACATAATAGTAATGGCAGTTATTCCCAACAGGATCGCAGCCTACAAGATCATAAGATCAATGTCTGAGGGAATCGGCATATCACATAAAGTCTTTCCACATGCCCTCAGAGGCACATTCGCAACAATCCTGGCAGCCAAGAACTTCAACGTCTGGGAGATCATGGATGCCCTAGGCTGGACCTCAGCAAAGACCGCAGAGCTCTACATCAGACTCTCAGCAGCCAGAGTCTCAAAAGCCTTCAAAGAAAAGTGGTGAGAGCTGCCGGCCTACATAGTCTGCTCACTCTGCGGAAGAAACAGAGTCGTTGAATCCAAGAAGGGGCCTATCAGATGGGACTATGTAGACCTACATAATGCCCCGATCCTACAGATCCGTGAGGGTGGAGGCAAGAAGGCTGGACCACCAGTCAAGGGCAAGGGCAAAGCACCAGGCTCAGGCTTCCCGCTTGTAGAATCCAAGACGCTGCCAGAGATCCTTGAGGATCCAGAATACAGAGACCTCCTCGAAGGCCTCAAGATTCAGCTGCTCAGGCTCCTCAGAGATGGTGTCGAGCTTGGACTGTTGGAGAAAGAAGAGATCTCTTACTAATCTCCGCCAAATGAATTAGACCTGATAAAGACACGTTACACATTCGACTTAATGCACGAGTTAAGAATGCCTTGTAGCTTCTGCACTTTCTCAATAAGATCAGAAGTCTTCTTTTTCAAAGGATCTCCAATTTTTTTAATGTCAGCACTTACCTCAGGTGAAAGAAATTCACGGTTGACCTCGATCATTCTATTGACTTTGGAAACGTCAGGCTCGTACTTCGAGAAATCGACGTCAAGTTTTGTTCTTCGTATTAGGAAATCCGCTATAGCTCTCTTAGTCTCGTATCCCTCATATTTTCCTTTCCAGCTCCTCAAGAGGTCGTAGTTCAAAGAAGTCAGCTCTTCCGCACCCATCAACCTCCTAAAATTAGAATATAGAGGCGCATGCAGGTTATCGAGATCCTTTGCGATCTCTCGTACTTCATCTAAGATATAGCTGGGTTCAATATCATCCCATCTTTTCAAACAAGATTGAAAATTACCTATCAATTCTTCGTTTATCAATCCTCTATCTAAACCTACAAAGTGATCCCTCTCTCTCATCTCTGTCCCAAATATCTTGTTTCGTGTCGTCTGGCGTGCCCGAATATCAATTCTACCAATGTACATTCCAGGTTTTAATATAGAACAGAATTTGGAAAATCGCTGCTTATTTTCCTGATCTGCTTGACATAAAACGTCTTTTATGCCATCTTGTTCCACGAGTTTGGAATCAAAGCTTTTCTTCCAGTCGCAAAAGTCTACATACAAGTCTACTTTAACTATCAAACACTCTTTATCTCTAATCGGAGCGTACATCGTTTTTTCTAATTGTGCATCACCAATCTTGAAATGACAAGTGTACATTTTGAAAAAGGGCTCAAGCTCCTTTGAGCAACTAAACTTTATTTCAGGCCTGAAAGCGCCAGCACGAGGGCCATAATTGGCGAATACGAGTCCAGTTGGATTAAACCAGAATCTATCCAGAATATGGTGGTCGAAAGTATCCTTGGAAATTTCTTTCAGTAAAAATTCTGGTTCTTCACAGATCCTTATGTCAGGACTTTTCAAAGTGCTGTACCATAAGGTGAGGGTTGCCACTATGAATGCTAATGATCCAGCAACTGCTGCGATCATCTCTGCATTTAATGTGCTAATGAAATTAATTATATAAGATATGACAGATATACGCAGGACGTCATTAACTACAAATCCCGAAAGAAAGCCAATCACAAGACATGCTATACCTGTTGCAATGGTTCTCAGTCTATGCATGGATGAACCCAATTCTTATTCACTTCTAGTGGATTTATCTCGATCTACTTATTTTGATGTGCTTATTCTGACTTCTTTATCGGTGTAAGTTTGGCTCCTAGATGAATCTTCATGGCCTCAGCCAGTTTCTCGCATGCAGCCGGATTAAGGATGATCTTCTCGACAGGCTCATCAAGGATGGACTTGAGCTTGGACTACTCGAGAAGGAAGATCTCCCTTAGCAGTCAGCCGAGCCACAACCTGCTCAAGATTCTTAATCCTCTCAACAGCCTCCTTGATAGTTGCATCAGCATGCGCAGCTTGAAGGCCTGAGAGTACCAATCCGCACTTGACACAGTAAACAGCTATCGGAGCATTCTCCTGCTTGCACTTGGGACATCTCTGAATCTGCGTCAGAGGCCCAAGTATTTCCTCCTTAGGTTTAAGCCCATGCAGTACGAGATCCTTATCCTCAACATCCCTCATCGAGAGATGACTGTAAACAGTAACCATGTCAGCTCTCTTCCAACCGAAAAGCTCCATCATCTCCCTATCAGTAAAGTACCTGCTATCCTCAGTAGCCCTGGTATGCCGGAAGACATGCGGATGCAAACGCTTATTCAGGATCTCCTTGCCAAGATTTCTAACCCTCAAGTAGAGTGTGAACGGATGAAAATCAGATGATCCTCTCCTGCCATAATGAAAGAGCCTAGCCTCAGGATCCCTCAGACGAGGATGATCATTCACCTGTCGTCTGAGATCCGGCACACAACTGTAAACCCTACGTCTGCGAGCTCCACTCTTACCATTCAACCACAGAATAGCTCCATGCTCATCAAACTGAACATCCTTAACCCTGAGATTATAGATCTCACCAATCCTGGCTCCAGTCTCATAGAGCAGATGAATCAATAATCGATCCTGAACGTCAGCTGCTCCAGCAATAAGTCTCTCAACTTCCTCCCTGGAAAGGACCTTACCCTGAACCTTGCTAGCCCGATCCTCAAGCCTGGGCAAAGGCACACACTTGAGCAGCTCAGTCCTGCCAAGCCACTTCAAAGCCATCCTAACAATAACAGTCCTCAGCCTGAGAGTGCTCCGTTCAAGATCTCCAAGCGACCTAAAACTGGCAACCAACTCATCAGCAGAACAAGAAGAAAGATCAAGCCCACAATAATTCAAATTAGCCTCATAATTACGCAGAGTCTTACCGGACAAACCCTTCTGCCGACAAAAAGCTAGAAAATCATCCATCCACAAGGCAGACCAGCAGACAGTCAGCCTCCCAGATATATATATCCATTCTAAATAATACTCTAGATAGGTCTTATTGGCGATTTCGCGCCGCATGCTTCACATGTCAGAGTGATGACGCGGCAAGACTTATCTATCTTGGTGTCTGGTCGATTGCAGATAGGACATACGACGAACTTTGTGATGTAGATGTGCAAGAGCTGAGCTATTGAGTCTTGGTAGAACTTTCCTTGGAAGTATACTCTTTGACCGTCGAAAGTGCCTGCTGTAGCCATTTCCTTTGACAGGAACTTCAGGACGTGATTAGGATCTCTGTTCAGTCTCCTTGACAAGTCAGCGAAGTTGGAGATCATAGTCTTTGATCTTCCGAAAACCAGTATCTGAGGTTTCGGCTCCTCGAACCGCTCTCCGCTGACAACCTTCTTCGGGATTTTCTCAAGAGCTCTCTCAAGAGCTTTCTCATATTTCTCTGACATTTTCGAACCTACGCTGAAAGCTACATCAAATGATTGGACCGGCCTATTTAAGTTGAAATCCTGGAAAAGTTCCAGTAAATCATTAGTTGAATTACCTCAGGGAATCTTTTAATCAGCATATACGCCCCTCTAAGTGGTTAAAGTCTGCCGCGAAAAGATTCGTGGTATCAATATGGGAAGATGGATTGTAAACGCTGCATGGCCGTATGTCAATTCCGTTCCTCATTTGGGAACGTTCATACATCTGCTCTCGGCAGACGTTTTCACCAGGTATTTGCGCCTCAAAGGTGAAGAGGTCATTGCAGTCACAGGATCGGACGAACATGGAACACCAATAGAGGTCGCTGCGCTCAAGCAAGGAATAGAGCCAAAACAACTCACCAATCGATATCATAGCCAAATTCTAGACTTGCTTGAGAAGTACTCCATCCAATTCGACAACTACACTAGAACAGAGTCACCGACCCACATAGAATTCACGCAGTCATTCTATCTACGACTCTACGAGAAAGGCCACGTTTTCAAACAAGAGGTCGAGCTTCCCCACTGCGAGAAATGCAACAGGTTTCTGCCAGATCGTTTTGTTGAAGGCACGTGCCCCTACTGCTTATCCGAGGGCGCTCGAGGAGACCAATGTGAGAACTGTGGGAGGGTATTGGATCCTGCTGAACTCATGAATCCTCGATGCGCGTTCTGCAACTCAACATCGACAATTAAATCCTCCACACATTGGTTTTTCGACCTTCCCAAATTTGAAAAAGAGATCACTGAATATCTGAACCTAAACAGGCAGTTCCCTGACAACGCAAGAAACTTCTCGCTGAGATGGCTGAAGGAAGGCCTGAAACCTAGAGCACTTACACGCGACAACAAGTGGGGGGTCCCATCACCCTTCCCAGGGTCTGAGGGAAAGACCATCTATGTTTGGATGGAGGCGGTCCTCGGATACGTCTCAGCCTCTATAGAGCTTGGCGAGAGAAGAAACGAACCCGACTTATGGAAGAAATACTGGCTGAATAAAGACACCAAGAACGTCCACTTCATTGGCAAAGACAACATTCCTTTCCACACAATCATACTCCCAGCTCTTCTAATCGGATCTGGAGAAGGTTACGTTCTGCCTTGGCAGGTATCCTCAACAGAATTCATTCTGTACGAAGGACAGGGAAAATTCTCGAAAAGCCGTAAGGTAGGTGTCTGGATGGATGAGGCCCTTAGAATTGCTGAGCCCGAGTATTGGAGGTACGTACTGATATCCATTAGGCCGGAGGCAAAAGATGCGAACTTCACATGGCGGGAGTTCGAGAGGCACATCAACTCGGAACTGAATGACATTCTGGGGAACTTCATACACCGAACCTTGACATTCGTCAAGTCTAGCTTCAGCAGCTGCATCCCACCTGTGAGCGACCTATCCTCGGCAGATCAGGAACTCATTGAGAAGATCAAGAAAGCTCCCTCAAACGTCGGCAGATTGATGGAGGAATTCAAGCTAAGGGATGCACTTGCCGCCGTTGTGGAACTGGCCAGGTCAGGAAACGAGTATCTCAGTGAGAAGGAACCTTGGCACCTGATCAGGGAGAACAAGCAAGAAGCTGCAACTGTAATCAACCTTTGCAGTCAATTGGTTCGCTCGCTCGCAATTCTTCTATATCCGTTCATGCCCCAGACTGCAGCCGCGATATGGAGAGAACTGGCTATTAAGGGTCACGTCGAAGAGCAGAGATGGGACGACGCCGGAAGAATCCTTTTGGAAACAGAACATCAAATAGGCCAGCCTCGACCGCTCTTCCACAAAGTTGATGGCAAGCAGATAGAAGAGGAATGGAAAAGCAACACCACCTAGTTGAGAAAGATGTTACTTAAGATAGACATACACATTCACACAACAAATTCTCCAGACGGGTCAGTCGAGATTGAACAAATACCCACAATTATTAAGATGAAAGGCCTCGACGGCATCGCAATAACGGACCACGACAGATTCTTTAATGAAGAGATCAATGGAGTCATAACTATTCCAGGAATTGAAGTGAGCACGAAGGAAGGACATCTTCTAGGTCTCGGTGATGTTGGTTGCATCAGCCCTGGCTTGTCTGTTGATGAGACCGTTAGAACCATCCACAGCAGAGGGGGGGTAGCGATACTGGCTCATCCATACGATGTGGTTCGAGGCGGCATAAGGCCAAGTCAGGTTACTGAGAGACTAGATGGAATAGAGACCATAAACTCCAAGGCGCACCCCTATAGCCTCACAAAATATCTTGCAGAGAAAGCTTCCAAGAGACTGGGCATACCGACATTCGGTGGCAGCGACTCCCACATACCTGAGACAATTGGTGACGCATATACTTGCATCGAGTCTAGATCAGGTTCAACTGATGATATTGTTCATGCTATAAGAAGAGGCAACGCCTACGCGCGAGGAGGCCCATCCGGCAGTATTAGCCAGCTGAAAAGAGTTGGAGCGAACATCGGCCGCAGACTCTAACTGGACTAGCACGGCTGATCCGGATTAAGCCAACAGAGCAATGATGGTCTAGGCACGCTCCAGCGCACGGTAGTTAGAAACTCATCTTGACCTTTTGCAGTGAATTCTTCTGCGCGCTAAACGGTGCCTCCGCCGACTGGCGGGATTATGGCAAAGGCACATCCTTCATGCAAAGGCGTCTGCAACCCGTCCATCAG
>Ga0315288_10005026_pt1 | contig 16834 bp, 9 predicted proteins | sample YL17G11_20_MG_FD_203454 | JGI IMG/M metagenome (GOLD analysis project Ga0315288, IMG submission 203454) | Sediment microbial communities from Yellowstone Lake, YNP, Wyoming, USA - YL17G11_20 | ecosystem: Environmental > Aquatic > Freshwater > Lake > Sediment | place: USA: Wyoming | collected... | reverse complement strand
GAGCTCGATGTCATCAGGCATTTCACGGAGCTGTCCCGCAGGAATTTCGGCGTTGACACCAACTTCTACCCGCTTGGCTCCTGCACAATGAAGTACAATCCCAAAGTGACCGAGCGAATCGCCGCTTACCCAGGCTTTGCACACCTGCACCCGCTGCTGCCTCAGTTGAGAATGGGCGGCATGCTCACCCAGGGAGCGCTGCGCGTGCTCTACGAGACCGACTTGTTCCTCCGCGAAATCATGGGGATGGCGGGATTCACGATGCAGCCGCTGGCAGGCGCTCATGGCGAGCTGACCGGCATGATGATAATGGCCGCTTATCACCGCGATAAAGGCAACAGGAAAACCACAGTTCTTATCCCGGACAGTGCTCACGGCACCAATCCCGCCAGCGCCGCGATCGCCGGTTATAAGGTTCGGACCATAGCGACAACCGAGAGCGGCTACATGGAATTGAAAGACGTCGAGAAGGTATTAGACGATGACGTCGCGGGAGTAATGCTGACATGCCCCAACACGCTCGGTTTGTTCAATCCTCACATCAGAGATATTTGCGATCTAATTCACAGCGTTGACGGACTCGCATACTACGATGGAGCCAATCTCAATGCCATAGTCGGCAAGGCGCGTCCCGGCGACTTCGGATTCGACATCATGCACGTCAACCTGCACAAGACTTTTGCCACGCCTCACGGCGGCGGCGGTCCCGGAGCCGGGCCGGTCGGCGTCAAAGAAAAGCTGCTCGACTTCCTGCCGGTCTCTATCGTTGTCAAAAGGGACGATGGAACCTACGCACTGGAATATGACCGGCCGAAATCCATCGGCTACGTAGCACCTTTCTACGGCAACTTTGGTATTATTCTGCGCGCGTATGTCTACATGCTGATGCTCGGTAAAAATGGCCTCAAGAGGGTAGCCGAGAATGCAGTGCTAAATGCAAACTACGTCAAGGAAAAGCTTAAAAAGCACTTCGAACTTCCGTTTGACAGGATTTGCAAGCATGAATGTGTTTTCAGCGTCCCGGAAAGCATGCTTAGCAACGGCGTCCACGCTATCGATATAGCAAAAGCCCTCATAGACAGAGGATTCCACCCCCCTACTGTTTATTTCCCGACGAATGTAAAAGAGGCGATGATGATCGAGCCGACCGAGACCGAGAGCAGGGAAACACTGGATGCTTTCATAGAGGCAATGATCGAGATCGCCGAGCAGGCCCAGGCCGAACCGGACACGCTCAAGAATGCGCCGATTACGACGCCCGTCTCAAGACCGAACGAAACCGCCGCGGCAAAATATCCGAACATCGCCAGCCTGTAAAAAGGATACTGAAAAACTCTCACGTACGAACCGATTCAAATTACTCGGCGAAGTGAACAATCTTTTATTAGTCAACTTGACTGACTTTTACGTAAGTGTTGTTTTGATAAGAATATATGAAACTTGTCATTCTGAGCGCAGCGAAGAATATCTAATGGCAACCTGGTGTAAATCCCGTTCAAATCCCAGATGCTTCACATAGCATGTCCCTTCGACAGGCTCAGGGCGGGTTCTGAGCGGAGTCGAAGGATTCAGCATGACAATTCATAATCCAATCAAGTTGAATTATCACGTGTTCTTTTAGCTATAGTCATGTCACCCGCTCTCCTGAAATTTTAATCACCGGGCCATTTCGAGCGCCCGGGTCGTAATATAATATTTCGCAAGCATATTGGGAACCTCCCAATCGGGCAATCGGCCGTCAGCCAGGTACTGCAGATAAGCTTCCATCACCTTTCGAAAGTGAGCTTCGTGCCCGATGTGAAATTCATCGGGAATCAGGATGTGCCACGAATTGCCCCGCTGCTTTTCGGCCTGCAGGCCCGGGAATTTGCCTTGCAGACCGGCGACGGCTTTTTTCAAAGAAGTGGCCACAGCCTCGGCATTTGCGCCGGGGGCCGGCTCAACGTACACTTCCGGCCGATAGCCCTGCTCTTTGCCCTGGCGAATGACCATGTTCGCCTTGCTGCCTCTAAACAGCGAATGATGCGTATCACCCCCGCCCTCCGGCGTCTCGAACTCCCAGCTCACCGACAGTTTCACGCAGACGCCTTTCAATGTGTAAACCATCTCACCGTTGGAATAGCAGGGCAAAACTCCCTCATCGTTCAACCTCTCAGCGAGGAAATCAGGAAAGTCGGGCAGCCCCGTCACTTTCTCATACTGCCCGCGGGCGATCGTTGTCGGCCAGCGGCGGGCCTTTTGCATAACTATGTCTTTTCGATAATCGATTGCCTTCTCCGGAAAGCACGTCCACGTCACCAGGTCGATCAGGTGGGTGGTCACGTCCACAAGTCCCTCGCCCTGCTGGGCGGTGTCGAAGTACCATCCGGGCCGCCTGATTGGAGCGCCGGCGACGTATTTGAAGAAATGGTGGACGCTTTCTTTTACTACTCCAGGCTCCTCGGCCGACCCGGCCTGAAGTTCGCCGAAAAGGTCTTTGTTCAGGACCAGGAGCTTTTGCAGGATGCAGGTGACGTTGTAGCGTTCGGTCATAATGTCGTAAAGCAGCACGCCTTTCCTTTCGGCCGAGGCAAAAGCCTGCTCCAGCAGGGCGAAGCCCTTCGCGTCGATGCACATCGGCTTGTCGCAGAAGACGTTGAAGCCGGCGTCGATGGAGGCCTTGATGTATTCGGCTTTTCTGCGGTTGTTGCCGGAAAGAACGACAATGTCACCGCTTTTTTCGGCGAGCATTTTTTCAAGGAAATCATCGCCTTTATAGACTTCCTGCCGCCAGTCTGTAAGATCGTCGGCACGCTCGTTGAAACTTTGAATCTGTGCCAGGTGGTTCTGCACATCGGGCCCATCCGGAGCATAGACTTTAACGACGGGATCCACCTGCTCGTACATGCTCTTCTGGACCAGGGCGGCGTGATAGTGTCCCGGGTCCAGGGTCACGAGCTTGACTGTGCGCTTGCCCGGGCCGCTCTTTGTTTTGGCCTGCTCCATGTCCCGACATGAAGCGGCAGTTATCAGGCACACACTTAACAATAATAAGACAAACGCTCTCATCATGGCCCAGGTTCCTATGAATCTACCCACGTGGCGAGGGCATCTTGCCCTTGTTCCCTGCCGCCGGCAGGATGCCAGCGGCACGCAAGGCCGGGACGGCCTCGCCACAAACGGCAGTATTATAGTCATCAGGCTTGATTCTTCAAGAAACACTTGATATTGTACTTAAAATGAAGCTCAGCGGCGTAGCCGGGCACATATAAATTAAATATGGGAGGTTAAAAAATGAGGGACACAATGACCAGAAACAAATTATTTGCGTGTTTTCTTTCAACAAGCTTTCTGCTGTCGAGCTGCGATGCCGGGAGTAACGAGGCCATCAAGAAATTGGAGAATCTTCGCCCCCCAGCCCAACTGGTTGCCCGCACGTACAATTCCGGCTTCGAGCTGGCGCATGATACCTATAACGGGATGGGCGTGGGCAGCGATGGCAGGATTTATTACGTGCTTTCGTCGGAATCGTATGAAACCGGCGCGCAGATGTACTGTTATGATCCGGCCACCGGTAAAATCAAGCATCTGGGCGACCTGACGGAAGCGTGCGGCGAAAAGGACGCCAAGACGATTGCCCAAGGCAAGTCTCACGTGACTTTCGTCGAATGTAAAGGCAAGCTTTATTTTGCAACGCACATCGGCTACTACAGCCTCATCGATGGCATGGAGAAGATCGGCATACCGCCGGCCGGCTACAAGCCCTATCCCGGCGGCCACTTCCTGGCCTATGATATGGCGATGGGGAAATTCCAGGAGCTGGCCAAAGCGCCCCGCGGCGAAGGCATTCTGACCATGAACATGGACGTTCAGCGAGGCCGGCTCTACGGCATCACGTGGCCGAGCGGCTGCTTCATCCGCTATGACCTGGCCGGAAAAAACCTCAAAGACCTGGGACCGATGTCCAGGCAGGGTGAAAACGGCAAAGGCGAAGACTACCGAACGCTCTGCCGCTCCCTCGTCGTCGATCCGCGAGACGGCTCGGCCTATTTCACGACCGGCGACGGCGAAATCCTTCGCTACAGATATGACTCGGACTCCATCGAAGCCGTCAAGGACGAGGACATGAGGAAGGATTATTTCGGACTCTATGACCCAACCTCGCCCGGACACATGGGATATAACTGGAGGCAGGTAGTCTGGTACAAGCCCGAAAGCGCCGTTTATGGCGTGCATGGCAACTCCGGCTATCTGTTCCGTTTCGATCCCGGTATTCCGCAGGTATCCGTCGTGGAACGCATCACCTCCGCACCCTCCAGGCAAAGCGGGATGTTCGATCAGTTCAGCTACGGGTACTTGGGTTTCGCGCTGGGTCCTGACGGCAGCACCCTTCACTACCTGACGGGCGGACCGGTGTACATAGACGGCAAGAGAGTTCGCGGCAAGAGCAAAACGGCCATGGGCGAATCGAAGGGTATTGAGAATCTTCACTTGATTACCTACGACATCCCGGCAGGAAAGTACACCGACCACGGCCCCATCTTCTATGCCGACGGCCAAAGACCGGCCTACGTCAATTCAATCACTGTAGGCAAAGATGGGACGGTTTACACGCTGGCGAGAATTACAGAGAACGGCCGTACGCGAACCGACCTGATCAGTATTCCGGGACCGCTTAAAAGCAGGTAATGCCAAACACAACAGGAAAAGGCTCTGGCGCTAACAGTCCAACCTAAGGAGAAGTGAAATGAATCGACACACCCTCGACGTGCGGCGGAGAAAACCGCGGCGGTTCCATTTGATACTGGCTTTGTGCCTCGCAGCCGTAGCCGGCTTGATATGTCAAGAGATAGTTAGGCCGCCTTATGCTATGGCAAACCTGCAGCCGGCAGGCTGGAAAGCCAGCGTGGCCTCAATTGTCATTACGCCGGATGAGTCGATGTGGATGGCCGGGTACGCGGCGAGGAACAAACCTTCGGAGGGAAAGGTCCACGATTTGCACGCCAAAGCTCTGGCACTGGAAGATGAGCATGGCACGCGGCTGGTAATCGTCACGGTCGATCTGATCGGCATTCCGCGCCCGACGCGCGACTGGCTGGTCGAGCACGCAAAAGCGTCCTACAAGCTCGAACCGGAGGCTTTGTTGCTGAATGCAGCACACACGCATTCCGGCCCGGTGGTGCGCGAAACGAGGTATTCCATCTACGGCAATACCCTGTACGGCCTGTCGCCGGAACAGATTCAGCAAAGCAATAAGTATGTGGACGATCTTCAGGATAAACTGCTGGAACTGATCGGCCGGGCGATAGAGAACCTTGCCCCGGCAAAACTAAGCTACACGCACGCTCGCGCGGGCTTTGCCATGAACCGGCGCCTGAAGACCGAGACGGGTGTTCAGAACAGTCCGAATCCGGACGGCCCGGTCGACCATGATGTCCCTGTCCTGCGAATCGATAGCCCCGACGATAAACTGCGAGCCGTGCTGTTCGGATACGCCTGCCACTGTACAACTCTCAGCTTCTATCAGTACTGCGGCGATTACGCCGGCTTCGCCCAGGAGTATATAGAGCAGGCCCATCCCGGGACGACCGCCCTGTTCGTGGCCGGCTGCGGCGGAGACCAGAATCCGTACCCTCGCGGCGGGCCTAATACCCTCGATTACTGTATGCAGCACGGCCGGGCTCTGGCCAACGGCGTCGAAGCGGCACTGGCCCCGCAGGCACGTCCCGTCGCCGGACCGATTCGAGCCGCACTGGACACGGTGATACTGGAGTTTGCCGAGGTGCCCACAAAAGAGAAGCTTCAGGAGCAGGCCAGGTCGACCGACAAGTATGTCCGCCGGCATGCGGAAGTGCTGCTGGAGGAAATCGAGCAAAATGGGGCCATTCGGACTACCTATTCGTATTTGGTACAGGTCGTCCGGTTCGGCAACGATCTGACGATGGTCGCACTGGCCGGGGAGGTGGTAGTGGACTACTCGCTGCGTTTGAAGTCGGAGCTGCCCGGCCAGGCGGTTTGGGTGGCCGGCTACTCGAATGACGTCTTCGGGTATGTCCCTTCGGCCCGCGTACTGCGGGAAGGCGGCTACGAGGCAGGCGACGCCATGCGGTACACGGACCTGCCCGGCCCGTTTGCCCCGTCGGTCGAGGAGCTAATTGTCGCCAAGGTTCACGAGCTGGTTAATAATGCACAGACTTCCCAACCTGAACGCGATTTGGATCTGATTCGCCCCAGCGAGGATGGAAGCGGCTTCGTCCGTACCGGATCAGGCGCAAAGTTTCTGGCCTGGGGCGTCAACTATGACCACGATACGCCCGGCCGATTGATAGAGGACTACTGGCACCACGAGTGGCCGACTGTTGTGGAAGATTTCAGGGAGATCAAGGCCCTCGGCGCCAACACGGTTCGGATTCACCTGCAGACTGTAAAGTTCATGCAGACACCTACCGAGCCAAACAAAGCATCCCTCGACCAGCTTGCCCGCCTCGTAGAGCTGGCCGAGCAAACCGGTCTCTATCTCGATATCACCGGCCTGGGCTGCTACCACAAGAAGGATGTGCCGGAATGGTACGACACGATGGATGAAGCCGCACGCTGGGACGTTCAGGCACGATTCTGGGAGGCGGTCGCGAAAACCTGTGCCGGGAGCCCGGCAATTTTCTGCTACGACCTGATGAACGAGCCCATTCTTCCCGGTGCCGACAAGGCCGAGACCGAGTGGCTGGCCGGCGAGTTCGGGGGCAAACACTTTGTGCAGCGAATCACACTCGACCTTGCAGGGCGTACGAGAGAGAAGGTCGCAAAGGCCTGGGTGGACAAGCTCATCGCAGCTATCCGAAAGCACGACGATAAGCACATGATAACGGTCGGCGTGATTCCATGGGCACTCGTCTGGCCGAACGCCAAGCCGTTCTTTTACTCGAAGCAGGTCGGCGAGAATCTGGATTTCGCGAGCGTTCATTTCTACCCGAAGAAAGGCGAAGTCGAAAAGGCGCTGAAGGCGCTCGCGGTTTACGACGTCGGCAAGCCCCTCGTCGTGGAGGAGATGTTCCCGTTAAGCTGCGGCGCCGATGAGCTGGATGCTTTTATCGACGGCTCGCGAAATATCGCCGACGGCTGGATCGGTTTCTACTGGGGCAAGAGCATCGAAGATTACGCCCGGGGCGACCTCGACCTGGCCGGGGCGATCACAAAAAGCTGGCTGGAACATTTCCGCGCCAAAACCCCTGAGATTCTTGGCCGGAAGTAATCGGTGCGATTCATCGCACCCTACATGCTACAAGCTGCCCATTCTACACCTATCGCTCCTGTCTGATCTGGTCGATCAGCTCCAGTGACTTCTCTATCATTATTTCGCCAGCCCCTTTGGCGAGGTTTGTCGCATCGGCCGGCTCATATCCTCCTTCGTCGTAAGCGTCGCTGTGGCAGACATATCCTATGGCGTCATTGCTGAGCGTCACAATAAAAAGATTCTCCAGTCCCGCCCGTTTCTTTATCGCAAGCCCCACTTCCACGAGCACCTCGCCGGGCAGCCCCAGGATATAAATGTCACCAATACGCAGAACCTGAATCTCGCTGGTCACCGGGTCGGGCATTTTATCATCCCCGGCGGCCTTTCCCGCCGCCGGTTTTTTTATTGGAAACGCAACCTCTTTTTTAAGGCCGCTCAGAGTGATATCGCCGGTGGTCGTGACGAACTGTAACCTCCTGACGGCCTCGCCACCGACCGCCCTGCCGATCTGCCGGCGGGGCAGAACTCCCCTGTCGAACGGCACGGCGTCGCCCGCCAGCCCGAGTGTAAACAAACACAGCCCCCCTTCCGCCTGCTCGACAACGCTTGTAACAAACGCGGGGTAATCGGCCGATACCGCGGTACTCAGAAATGGATATATGGAAACCGGGTGGCAGCCGAAATTGACCAGCGAGGCCATAATTTCGCCAGCCGTATTTTCGACCCTCAGCACGCAAACCTCCGGATCGATGGGCCCGAATTTCCATTCGGTCTTATCATCCGGCAGAACAAACGTCGTCCTAACATCACCGCCGGGATCGACTACAACTTTTCTTGTCGCCCTCACCTCCGGTGGCACTGTAAAAGCCATCTTCACAAGGCCGTCATTATTTCTCGGCCTTCGGTTATAAACGATTTCGGGAGCCTGGCCTTTTGCCGCTCCGATCTTTACCTCCCGCATTTCTTTGTGTGCAATCAGCGCCGAGCCGGCGATTTTTTTTACGAGCGTATCGAGGTAGTACCGGTCGATAGCCGGAGGAGGAGCTTCTCCTGCGGTCATGAACTTGGATTTGGTAAAAACCTCCGGCCCGGAATGCGTATGCGTGGCGCAGACAAGGATATTCCGTTCCGGGATACCTGTCTTCTCGGTGATAATATTCCGCACCGGCCCGGCAATCTCTTCCAAAGGTGTATAAAGCAAATCGCACGAAACGATAACCAAGGTATTATTCCCGTCGTTAAACACCATCGCTTTTGCATAAAGCTCATCGAGAATATCGTCGCTCGGCTTGCCGTAAGAACCGATCAGCGGTATCCCCAGCGGCGGAGTGATATTTACCTTCGCACAGCCTCCCTTTAGCTTCGCCTCAGCAGCAGGGCAGAACAGGACGTTCGCCAATAAGATAACCAGAACCAACACCCTCTGTAGAAAAGCGCTGCGAAACGTTATTGGGAGACTCGAAGGGCCGTGACAATCTTTCTCGCTGTGCAAAAAAACGTACATTCGCATAGCCATGCATCCTTATCTAATTTCATCAATTATTTTCAACTATTTTAACTCAGCTTCAGCCCCGATACCAGCCCAATTACCTGTCCAAAATTACTCAAGAAAATACTCGGTCCAACGCTAAAGAACAACCAGCAATAAATAAGATGTCTCCGGTTTTTCCCGGTATTACAATTTACTTTGAGGGATCTGCTTTCCATTCTGATTCACAACGAGTTTTGTAACTTAGTATAGAACAGTGGATTAGATGATCAGTGAATTAGAGAGTACATGATGAAATCACAGGCGAGGTACTTCTCTCCCTCTTTTTATTCTACGCCAACAACATCAGCAACAGTTTAAGAGGAAATACCAAACAATTAGTCAATGTCCCGAATACAATTCCGGCAATCACACTTATAACGTTCGACGTCTGCGCAGCCAGGAGATTATGCCTATGCCCAAGCTGCCTAATACAAGAGCGCCGGGAGCGGGGATTACCGATATATCTCCAATCTCGCCAGGTGAAAGGGCTCTATTGTATATCATGACATCATCGATAGCGCCGGTAAAAAAGTTCGTTATAACAGCCGTTGCCGGTGTAGGAACATACCAGTAGGCACCAATGAGGAGGTCTTGAAAACAATTCGCTGCAGGTTGATCCGTCGAAAACCACTGGCCAATTAAAGAACCGTCGCTATAAATGCTCAACAGTCCGTCTGTGTCTCTTGAAGCGACAATATGCGTCCACTTGCCCATCTCGGGATAAACGTTCGTGTCGAAAGCTTGATCGCCGCCACCGCTACTTTCATAAAGCACCGCCACGCCGTTGCCCCAGGACGCGGCAGGATGAGCCACCATAAGACTAAATGCGGCCCGATCCGTACCAAAATCCTCTCCACGTGTAACGATTGATGCTACGGTTGTCGCAGCCGATAAGTCAATGGTCGGGCAAATCCATGCGGATATAGTAATTACAGGTAGTTGGAAAGCGTCAGCGTAATCCATAGAAATGTAATCATCTATGCCGTCGAAAGAATAAGCGCTGTCGGAAGCACCAAAACGGTCGCTTGTCAGAGTCGCACCATAAACCGTACCATCGTGCCCGTTGCCGCTTTGATCATCGGCATTGCCGTTGAATGGATAGTACGCCACTAATCCCTCAGTAGTAATGGCGGCAAATAAATTTGTAGTAATTGTAAGGAACGCTAATACAATGAATGCAAAAATAAGGCGTCTTTTCATATTACTCCTCCTAAATTAAAGTTTTCAAAACTCGCGGAACCGTAAGTGATTATAAGTCATGTGAGATTCCAATGCAAGAAAAAAATAGATTTTTAGGATTTTTTTAATCCTTTTTACACAAGCATTTATAATAAACTGGACAGTCTCTCAAAACCATCTCACATCACTGAAAATTCCGATTTTCAACAAAACATCTAAGATATTACGTTAGTTTTCTATAAAAAAAGAATAACACTCTATACCCAAAGGGGTAGATTTAAGCACAATTACAAATCCTATAGGCTTTTTCCGCTAACATCCAGCTCAACATAGGATTATAATGAAATCTTAGGCTAAATGTCATTTTTGGAGAGAACGCCAAATGAAAGGGTTTGGAAAATGGCTAAGAATCATATAACAAGACGGCAATTTATCGCTGCGGCGTCGGCGGGGTCGCTTATTGGAGTGGCCTCAAGGACTATTCCGAGCTACGCAAACATCACGAACAAAGCGGGCAAGCTGGCAATCCTCGGCGGTGAGCCGGTCAGGAAGAACAAAAGCTGGCCCGACTGGCCGTACTGGGACGACAGCGTCGTGGACTCGATCGTAAAGACCACCAAGAGCAGGGTATGGTGCAGGATCCAGTCGGCCACGGGAACGGTTCCCACTCTTGAGAAGAAATTCGCTGACCTGATAGGGGCGAAGTTCTGCGTGGCGACCGGCTCCGGAACCCAGGCGCTGCACACCTGCGTCGAAGCGCTCGGCATCGGGCCTGGCGACGAGGTCATCACATCGCCCTATACCGACCCGGGGACAATTGCCTCAATTCTGTCGGCGCGGGCGCTGCCGGTCATGGCCGACCTTGACCGCGACTCCTTCCAGCTCGATCCCGCCGACGTCGAGCAGCGAATCACTGAAAATACCAAAGCGATTATGCCGGTTCACATGATGGGCCAGCCGTGCGACATTGACAGCATTATGGCCATTGCTAAGAAGCACAATCTTAAAGTCATCGAAGACGCCGCCCAGGCGCATCTTGCCGAGCACCGGGGCAGAAAGCTCGGCACGATCGGCGACGTTGGGTGTTTCAGCTTTCAGTCGAGCAAGACCATCGCCTGCGGTGAAGGCGGCGCCGTGGTCGGAAACAACGAAGAGCTTATGGACAAATGCTATACCGTCCACAATCACGGCACATCCCGCCGGGGCGACACCGAGGTGGCCGGTCCGAAATACCGCATGAACGAATTCGAAGCGGCCGCCCTGCTTGGGCAATGGCCCGGCATTATGGAGCGATTCAAACGCCGCAACGAAAACGCCGCCCATCTGACCGCCAGGCTCAAAGATGTGCCGGGCATCCTTCCGCAGAAGCTGTACGACGGTACAAACAGCGGCTCGTTCTACCTCTACGCCATGAGCTATCGAAAGGAGCATTTCAACAACGCCGACCGAAGCAAGTTTCTCAAGGCCGTCGCCGCCGAGGGAGTCAGTCTCAGCTCGTATATCGCGATGGGACTGCACCGCGAACCGTGGATAGAGCACATTCTGGACCAGCCGGTCTATAAGAAAATGTTCTCCCCGAAGAGACTCGAAGAATATCGCCGGGGAGTTCCGTGCCCGGTCTGCGACCAGGTCTGTCAGGAGATGGCGATGATTTGGGCGTCGGGCCCGCTGCTCGCCGGCAAAGAGGACATGGACAATATTGCCGACGCAATTATCAAGGTTTACGAGAACCGCGATAAACTGAATTCAATATAATTACAGTTTTGAAGAAAGGAACGCAAGTAATGAAGTCTGATCGAGTCACAGGCAACTATGGATTGTCTTTATGGAAGACAGTGTTGATTGTTCTGCTGGTAACGTGCACGGGCATTTTAGCAGCCGGCGGTGATGGAAAGACGGCGAACACACTGATATGGGATACAATGTCGCCTTTGGGCGATACGGTCCCCTTCGACTCCGCTCAGGGTGAAGAGCAGAACAGGACGAGCTGGAAGCTTGTCCCGACCGACCTTCTGATGCTCGAACGTGACCCGGTGGCGGCGTCTTCGGATCCGGGTTATTACGGCCGGGAATACGCTTTCAACGGGGATTCGGTGGTGGAAAACGAGCGATTAACCGCGGTGTTTTACTCGAAAAAAGGCAGCGTCATTATCTACTCGAAAGCAGATTCAAAAAGCAAAAAGCTGGAGTTCGTACCTCTTGAACTTAAAGGCCGGCCGGCAAGAATTACACACTGCTCGATTTTGCAGAATACCGGCCAGGACGCAGCTCTGGAAGTAACTTTCTCCGGCGAAGGGAAAAATCTGCCGGTCGTCATAGCATTCGACAGGACCGGGATTGTCGATATCAAGCCGGGCGAGAACATGAAGGGGATAAGCCTTATCAGCCCTATCGAGCACGGGATCGTGCCGAGCTTCATCGGCGACGATTTAATATTCAGTCCCGGCGATTATTCTTCGACTAACGAGCTTTGCATTCCTTCGGAAAATCTTTTCGTGGGATTGCTCGCGGGCCAAAACGACATGCTGGTTGTCACCTGGCCGGAGGGCAACCAGCAAATGAAACTTGTGCCGGGCGATAATCAACAGGAGCCGCGCCTCGTCGAATCCATAGACTTTGAAAACGACGGCAGTAGTCTGTATCTGGCCGTGCTAAGCGCGCCGGGTATCTGGCATAAAGAAGAGTTAAAGCCCACTTACCTGGAAAAGGATGTCATAATCGAATGGAAAAGGCCCTTTCGGGCAAAATGGATCACACAGCTATCCGAAGGCCGGGTGCAGACTACTTATACGTTCAGGGAATCCAAAGGCAATATCTGGCGGGGCGTAATAGGTCAATATACCTATCCCGTCTGGTTCAGCGACGATAACGCATCATATCGTCTCAGCAAGAAAATACCTCCTAAAGGGCAATCGATCATCTACTTTTTAGAGAGGAAAGATACTCCCGCGTCCGTTATGGCTCCCGTCGATATCATGAAGGCAACGCTGGGCAGGCAGACATGCGATGCGATACTTGACCTGCCGGGCCGCAAGCTGAGAACGCACCACAGAAGAGGCGGCGAAGGCGTTCGCCGAGCCTGTACGTGCGGATGCACCGAAGCGATGCAGGCCGTCTTCGACGCCGGGCAGGAAGTGCAGAAGAAAGAATACATCGAGGGGGCGGTCGGTGACATGGTCTATTTCGTCACGCAGCACATGAACAGGATCGACGAATATCGGGACTTAGCCCGTGAGATGACGGAGTTTTTGAATCAGACGCGAAAATCCGCAGCCGAATTGAAACCATACCTCGACCGGATGGAAGCAATTGTGCAGGAAATACCACAGGAATATAGCCGGCAGCAGGAGCTTATTATGAACCTGAAATACGCCGATGAATTGGCCCAACAGACCAAAGCCCTGACCCAAAAGAAGGGGCCGGGAAATCTGCCGGCCTACGAGGATCTCAGCATGAAATGGAGACGGATGGGCGGAGCCCAGGATGATCTTGTCGCCCAGTGTCACAGGATAACCAGGAATCTGTTCCAGGAAGCCGGCTACGGCGGCACAAGTTCACCGAAGGCCGTTGCGATAGCCCGGCAGATAAGAGCACGCTGCACGAAATGCCTTCGAAACGCCGACGGCTATGAAATATGGGCGGACTATTGAAAAACGCTTTAAGAACAACAGCGGAATTTAGGAAATCGAACATCATGAGACGTTATATCTTAGCCATAATTCTATTACCCGTAATCATCGTTCTGCTTCAGGGTTGCAAACAGAAGACCCCGGCGAATGCATCGAGTGAAACCAAAAGTCAGACGAAAACAACGACCGAATCCGAAACCGGGATGGTCCTGCTTCCGGGTGGGACATTTACGATGGGGGATAAGGATGAGATAGACTCTCCGCCCCACGAAGTTACCGTCGGCGCGTTCTATATCGACACGCACCTTGTGACACAGGAGCAATACGAAAAACTGATTGGCGACAATCCATCACGCTGGAAGGGAAAGACGAATCCCGTAGAGCAGATGCGCTGGTCAGATGCGGTAAGATACAGCAATGCCCGCTCCAAGTCTGAGAGACTTGAGCCCTGCTACGATCTGAATACATGGAAATGTAATTTCGCCGCAAACGGCTACAGGCTTCCGACGGAAGCCGAATGGGAATATGCCTGCCGGGCTGGAACAACGACAGCATATTCCTTCGGGGACGATGTATCGAAGCTTAAGGCTTATGCCTGGTTCGAGGACAACTCCGGCGGTAGGCCCCGGCCGGTTGGTCAAAAGCCAGCGAATCCGTGGGGATTGTATGACATGCACGGCAACCTCTGGGAATGGTGCAACGATTTTTATAAGGTGGACTACTTCCAGGAGAGTCCCAAAGAAAATCCGAGAGGTCCCGAAACAGGCGAGACCAAGGTGTTGCGAGGCGGGGCATGGAAATTCAGCGCCGAGAACTGCCGCTGCGGTTATCGCTACAATGAAAATCCCGGCTACGCGGACGTCTGTTTCGGATACGATATCTACGGATTCCGCTGCGTCCGAAACGCGCCGGCCGCCACCTCGTCCGAATAATAGGCGACGGCTGTCAGAGCACTTTAGTTATTCCGGGCATCGCAACAGGATAGCCGCCCTGAACGTCGGGCTTGACCGGCGGCTCGGAGTCCATAGTGTAACGATCCAGGCCAGGCGCCAGCTCTATATTCGAAGCTAATGCCTGTTCCCACGTAATCATATTGCCGGACTCGGCGGCCATCCGCCCGAGGATACCCGTCATGGCGCCGTAAGCGCTGCGCTCGGCCTCGTTGCAGGGCTTGTCGTTGCGAATCGCATCGAAGAGCAAATCGTGCTCGTGCTGATAGGCATCGCAGCGAGGGCCTTCGTACTGCCAGATTACATTTGCAGAGGTCTGCTGGTGGCCTTTGAAAATACGGGGATCGGGAATCCCCTCACCGAGAACTGCCGAGCCTTTCGCGCCGTGGATGACGTCGCCGAAGAAACCCCAGCAGTTGTCCATGTGCCGGCCCTGTGCCAGCAACCGGGTACCGTCGCCGAACGTATATTCCACCGAGTAGTGGTCGAACAACTGGTCGGGCTCGGTGCGGACCTGACGTCCACCCTGGCCCTGGGCCGATACCGGCCATGCGTCCTTGCACCAGCAGCAGACGTCGAGGTTGTGAATGAGCCAGTCGAGGAGAAAGCTGCCGTTAAGCCATGTGAAGGAGGAATAGTTGCGGATCTGGTGGGCCAGCTCGTTCATCCCGGCGGCCTTCGGAGTGAATCCGACACGGGCGTGCTCGCGGTAGGCCCAGCAGGTAATGACTTCGCCGATAAGGCCATTATGCAGTTTATCGACAGCCTGTTCGAGCGGTATGTAATGGCGGCTCATCAGGCCGCCGGCGATCTTGAGGTTCTTTGCCTGGGCAGCTTTGCCGGCCTTGAGTATGCGGCGAATACCCGGCGCATCTACGGCGAACGATTTCTCCATGAACACGTTGCAGCCTTTTTCCACGGCGTATTCGACGTGGATCGGGCGGAATGCCGGAGGCGTCGCCAGTATGACGAGCCCTCCCGGAGAGATAGCATCGATGGCCTTTTTATAGCCATCCATTCCGAGAAACTTCCGGCCGGCGGGAACATCGATTTGCTTAGCGAACGATTTATCCAGATTGTCGAGACTGCTGGCAAGCCGCTGCTCAAAGACATCGGCCATAGCGACAAGTTTCGTCGGCCCCTTTGTAGAGAGGGCATTGGCCGCAGCACCCGTTCCGCGTCCGCCGCAGCCGACAAGTGCGATTTTAATCGTGTTGCTTTCGCCTGCATAGGCCCGTGTGCCAATAGCGCCGGCCAGCGCCGTACCGGCTATTACGCCTGAGGTTGCTTTTAGAAAATCCCTGCGGGAGGTGATTGGTTTTGGAGTATTGTTCTGTGCGTTCATTGAAAAATCCTTTCTCTAAGTTATAAGCTTTAAGATTTCCAGTGCCTGATAAGACAATTGTATTGCGACGGGCCCGGAGCTTCAATATATTTCACGAGACATTTTCCATGTAGAACAATATAATCCAAAAACCCTTCGACTCCGCTCAGGGTGAAGAATGAAACGTGTACCTTCATACCGAGCCGAGACGAGGCATTGTTACTATTCGTTATATGAACTTTGCCGGTCCGACATGGAACCTGCGGTCATATTAAGGAGAATAATATATGCATCTTTCAAAACCGCTTAAAACATATCTCAGTTCAATTCTCGCCGGCCTTGCGTTAGCAGCTTTCGCACACGGTCAGCCCGAAGCCGAGCACGGTTTGCATTACAAAACGCCCGCCATGGTCTGGGACGAAGCAATGCCCTTAGGCAATGGTTTGCTCGGGGCATTGGTTTGGGGAGACGGCAGGCCTTTGCGAATATCGCTCGACCGAACCGACCTTTGGGACCTTCGACCAGTTCCGGAATTTCAGGGCAAAGATTATTCATACCTAACCATGCGGCAGTGGGTAAAAGAAGGCCGATTGGCGGACCTTCATCGTCTTTATGACGACCCGTACGGCAATCCCGGCCCGACAAAAATACCGGCAGGACGTATCGAGCTGACACTCGGCGAGGATACTGTTTTCGAGAATGCCTCGCTGGATCTTGCCGGTGCCGCGGCAACGGTCGAATTCGGAAACAATAGCAAAGCAGAGGTTTTTGTCCATGCTGCCCAGCCGTTCGGAATGATTCGTATAAGCACAGCCCGTGCCATTAATATCAAGTTGCTGGCGCCGCCTTTCGCAGGTAAGATTACCGACGAAGCCGGACCCGGCAAAATCAGCGCCGGCGACCTTGCGAGCCTTAGATACGAAGCGCCCGTCGAATCAGGCGGCGATAACTGGACCGGCTATTTACAGCAAGGCTGGGGCGGGTTCAAGTTCGCTGTAGTAGTGTGCTGGC
>Ga0315288_10005025_pt1 | contig 16834 bp, 14 predicted proteins | sample YL17G11_20_MG_FD_203454 | JGI IMG/M metagenome (GOLD analysis project Ga0315288, IMG submission 203454) | Sediment microbial communities from Yellowstone Lake, YNP, Wyoming, USA - YL17G11_20 | ecosystem: Environmental > Aquatic > Freshwater > Lake > Sediment | place: USA: Wyoming | collected... | reverse complement strand
CTTTTATGCCGCGAAAATCGGGACGTCCGGGGTCGCGCGGAAGCTGGAAGAGCCGAAGAAATTCGCTTTCCTGGCCAAGGCGAAAAAAGCCGATGTCCTGCTTTATACCCGCGAGGCCTACACCGAGTTCCCCGACCTCTGGGTGTCGGACCTCGATCTCGCTTCGCCGCGGAAGCTGACCGACGTCAATCCCCAGGCGGTGGAATTCGCCTGGGGGACCGCCGAGCTGGTCGAATGGGCAAGCGCCGACGGCGTTCCGCTCCAGGGGGTCCTCATCAAGCCCGGGGCCTCCGAGGCGGGGAAGCGTTATCCGGTTCTGGTGTATTACTACGAGCTCTCGGCCCAGCGGCTCCATGAGTGGAACCAGATCGTCGTCAACCATCGGCCTTGTTTCCCGGTCTGGGCGAGTCACGGCTACGCAATTTTCCTCCCCGACGTCCGCTTCGAGGTCGGGCGGCCCGGCCTCTCGGCGGTGAAGTGCCTTGTTCCCGGAGTCCAGAAGCTCGTCGACATGGGCGTGGCCGATCCCAAGGCCATCGGCCTCCATGGCCATTCCTGGAGCGGCTACGAGACGGCCTTCGTCGTCACCCAAACCGATATTTTCGCCGCGGCCATCGCCGGCGCGCCGGTGGGCAACATGACAAGCGCCTACAGCGGCATCCGCTGGGAGTCGGGTATGGCCCGCCAATTCCAATATGAGCAAGACCAGAGCCGGATCGGCGGGACCCTTTGGAACGCCCGCGACCGGTACATCGAAAACTCGCCCGTCTTCTACGCCGACCGGGTGAAGACCCCGCTCCTTCTCATGCATGGCGATGAAGACGGGGCCGTCCCCTGGTACCAATCCATCGAGATCTACCTCGCCTTGCGGAGGTTCGGAAAGGACTGCATTTTCCTCCAGTATCGGGGCGAACCCCACCATCCCCAAAAGTATCCGAATAAGCTCGACTATTCCATCCGGATGCTGGAGTATTTCGACCATTATTTAAAGGGCGCGCCCGCGGCCGATTGGATCGTTCGCGGCGTCCCGTATACGGGCAAATAATGGACAAGGCTTTGATCCGCTCGATCGTTTCCGCCGTTCTCATCGCCCTGCTCGCCGGCCCCGGAGCGGCCGAGGACAAGGACAAGCAGACCGCGCTCGCGGAGAGAATGGCCAAAGCGCCCCGCGTCTTTCTCGACGGCCGGGACCTTCAGCGGGATTATTTCCGCCAGGAGGTCGCCTTCGTCAACTACGTCCGCGACCGTAAGGACGCCGACGTCCATGTCCTGATCACGATCCAGGGGACGGGCAGCGGCGGGCGGGAGTACAATTTCTCCTTCATGGGCCAGGGCGAATTCAAGGACCTGAACTACACCCTGAAGTATTTTTCGAACCGCACGGATGTGTCCGACGAAGTCCGGCAGGGGATGGTCCGGACGTTTAAAAAAGGCCTCGTCCCGTTCGTCGCCCGCACGCCCCTGGCCGACTTCGTCAACGTCGTTTATGATGGAACGTCGGCCGCGCCGGCGGCGGCGGTCAAGGACCGCTGGAATTATTGGATCTTCAGCCTCAATGCCGGCGGCGACGCGAGCGGAGTCACGACCCGCAAAGCGGGGAAGTTCGAGGGAAACGTCTCGGCCAACCGGGTGACCGAAGCCTGGAAGATCCGCCTGGGGTTCAACGCCCAGTTCGACGGAAGCCGTTACGACATCGAGGGGACGACCTACAAAAGCTCAACCGAGCGCGAAAGCTTTAACGGCCAGGCCATCAAGAGCCTGAGTCCCCATTGGTCGGCGGGGGTGTGGCTGAGCTTGAATTCGGCCTCCTTCAACAACATCAAATTTTCGGTTTCGCCGGCGGTGGCGGTCGAGTACAGCTTTTTCTCCTACGCCGAGGCGACGCGGCGCCAGCTTTATGTCCAATATCGGCTCAGCTATACGTCGCTTCAATACCGGGAGCAGACGATCTACGATAAAATGAGAGAGCGGCTTTTCCGTCAGACGCTCTCCTTGAATTTGGAGCTGATGCAGCCCTGGGGGAACGCCGCGGCCTCGATCCGGGGATCCCACTACCTCCACGACCTCAAGCTCAACCGGCTGGAGCTCAACGGCTCGGTTTCGTTCCGGATCTTCAAGGGATTTTCGTTCTGGGCCGGCGGGGGATATTCGGCGATCCATGACCAGATCTCTCTCCCGGCGGCGGGAGCGACGCTGGATCAGATCCTTCTCATGCGCAAGGACCAGGCGACGACCTATTCTTTCCGATTCAACTTGGGGCTGAGTTTTTCCTTCGGCTCGATGTACTCGAACGTCGTGAATCCCCGCTTCGAATGATCAGACGGCCGGGACGGCGGCCGCGTCGATGATCTTCTCGTACAGAAATCCCGCCCGCAGGAACGCGCCGCCGGCGTTGTCCAGCTCTTTCCGGGTGAGGTACCCTTGAGCCTGGACCTCGATCTCCCGGGCGTATTGGAGCAGCCACTCGTCGACCCGGCCGGAGGGCAGGCGCTCGACCTCTTTTTTGAGGTCGGCGATGAAGCCGCGAAGGGCCGTGAGACAGCCTTGATCGTCGCGGCATTGGGGGCACAGTCCATAGATCCGTTCCAGGATCCGGTAGAGGGCTTTCGCCCCCGAGTAGTCGTTTTTGGAAAAAGCGTCGTTGGCGTTCCCTTCCTCGTAGCGGGCCAGGCGGAAGAGGAAATGGGCCGCGGGGTCGATGCCCGCCTGGGCTTTGGCCTTCGCCGTGCTCATGGCGTCTTTCGCTTTTTGCGCCGCCTCACGTTCGGAGACTAAGGCCAGGAGCGTCTGCATATCGCTCTGAATTTCGGCTCCGCTCCGCGGGACGGCCCGCCGAGCGCTTTTATCCTGCGGTTCGTGATACCTCTTGACGGTTTCCGAAGCCTTGTTCCAGGCTTCGACGTAAGGTCCCTTTTCCGGAAGGAAGACCTTAATGGACTTCAGGATGCCCTCCATCTCCTTGGCGGCCTCCGGGTCTTTGGAGGAAATGATCCCGGCCAGCCGCTCGCCGACGCGGCGGACTTCGTCGTACGACGAAGGTTTGGAAGGTGCCGGCGGCATCGGGAAGCTCCCGCGCGACGGGGCCGTTTTTTCGCCGGCTTGGCTTCGGGTCGCGCTTCGCCCCCCCGGCGAGGGGGCCTCTTTCCGGGCCAAATAAACGACGAGCAGGGCGGCCGCCGCGAGAACGCCGATCGCCGGAAGGACGAGATTCCTCGGCCGGAACTTGACCGTGACCTCCCGGGATCCGATCTTTTCGGTCCTCGACATCTCCCGGACGACGGTTGGGAGGTCCCGGCCCATCCGGTCGAGGTCGTTCATGACTTCTTCGGCCGTCTGGCAGCGTTTCGCCGGGTCTTTCTCGAGGAGTTTGGCGATGAGCCGGGCCATCGGCTCGGGAACGAGGGGATTGATCTCCCGGGAATCCCTGGGCCTCTCGTTTTTATGCTTGATCGCCAGGCTCAGCGGCGTCTCCCCGCTGAAAGGCGTCCGGCCGGTCACCATTTCGTAGAGAATGACGCCCAGCGAGTACAGATCGGACCGGGCGTCCACATCCTTGCGGTCGACCTGTTCGGGCGACATGTAGTCCGGAGTTCCCAGCATCACGCCCGGGCCCGTCACCCCTTCGGCTTCAACGAACCGGGCCAGCCCGAAATCCATGATTTTGCTGTTGCCTTCCCGGTCGATCATCACGTTTTGGGGCTTGAGGTCCCGGTGAACGACACCCAGCCGGTGCGCCTCGGAAAGGCCTTCGGCGACCTGGCGGGCTATGCTTATGGCCTTGGCCGGGGTGAGGTGGCCCGAGCGGCGGATAAAGGCCTTGAGATCCTCGCCCTCGACGTATTCCATGGTGATGTAGTGGACCACCGCGGCTTCGCCGAGGTCGAAGAGACGGCAGACGTGGCGGTGGCTGATCTTCCGGGCGACCTTGAGCTCGTTGCGGAATCGCGCGACGGCCTTTTCGTTGAAGCTGATTTCGGGCTTGAGGAGCTTGAGGGCCACGACCTCGCGGATCGTCCGATCGAAGGCCTTGTAGACTTTTCCCATGCCGCCTTTGCCGATCTCCTCGATGATCTCGTACCGGCCGGCGAAGATGGAGCCGCGGGGGAGGTCTTCGAACGAGGCCAGAAGAGTCTTGCTGGAGGTTGCGTCCGTGACCCCCTCGGCCGGCAGCGGCGTCGCGCAAAGGCGGCAAAACCGGCTGTCCGGGTTGTTATCCGTCTGGCAGGAGGGGCACTTCATCCGTTTTCCTATGAATTATCACGCTTGTCGGGGGAAGTCAACGTTCCCACCTTATTATACGCAAGAAAGGGTCGATTTGTTGCCTCCTTCATTCTTTAGACATCCGTCCGGCCGCGTTCTTCCCGGATATCGTCTTTCCGGCAAAGAAATCCTTTCTCGCTCCAGTTTGGCAGGACGGAGGCTTTATGGTAGTTTAAGGCTTTCCGAAGGAGAAGCCCGATGAAACCGACCCTCGTCATTCTGGCCGCCGGCATCGGCAGCCGCTATGGCAGCCTGAAACAGATGGATCGGGTCGGCCCGTCCGGCGAGACGATCATGGATTACTCCCTGTTCGACGCCCAACGGGCCGGCTTCGGAAAGGCGGTCTTCGTCATCCGCAGGTCGATCGAAAAGGATTTCCGGGAGACGATCCTCGCCCGACTCGCCGGCCGGGTGGAGATCGACTATGTCTTTCAGGAGATCGAGGACCTGCCGCCGGGATTCGTCGTTCCAGACGGCCGGGTCAAGCCGTGGGGAACGTCCCACGCGGTCCTTCGGGCCGAATCTAAAGTCCAAACCCCCTTCGCTGTGATCAACGCCGATGATTTCTACGGCGCCGAGCCTTTCGCCCTCATGGCCGATTACCTTTCGTCTCTCCGGGTCGATGAGCCGCGCTATGCCGTCGTCGGATATCTCATCGAAAGCACCCTGTCCGAGCACGGATCGGTCGCCCGCGGCGTCTGCGAGGTGGACCGGGACGGCCGGCTTGTCGGGATCGTCGAGCGAACCCATATCGAAAAGACGCCCGAGGGTATCGTTTACAAGGACGAGAAAGGTCATTTCACGCCTCTGCCCCCGGAGAAGACCGTCTCGATGAATTTTTGGGGATTCACCCCGACCTATTTCCGATTCGGCAATGCTTTTTTCGAGAAATTCCTCCGTGAAAAGGCCGGGAATCCCAGGGCCGAGCTCTTTATCCCCCTCGTGGTCAATCACTTGATTCAAACCGGCGAGGCGCGGGTCCGGGTCCTGCCGACTGCGGCGAAATGGTTCGGGGTGACCTATCGCGAGGATAAGCCCCGGGTCGTCGAAGCCCTGAGGCGTCTCGTCGACGCCGGCGCTTATCCCGAAAACCTATGGAAATAATGTGCGGATTTTAATATTCCGGAACCAGACCGCATCGGTATGATCTTGGAGGACGAGGCGGCCTTTCCGCCGGTCGGCGAAACCCGGGATATTCTTGTACTTGCTCTTGGCCAGGAAATCGGCCAGGCGGGGCGTCTCGAGGTCGTATTCGAGGACTTTGACGCCGTTCAGCCAATGCTCGCCGTGGCGGCCCCGAAAGACGATTCTGGCCTCATTGAATTCGCCGATCGGATTGAGCTTTTTTCCGAGGGGGGCGATGAGGTCGTAAAGCGCGGCGGCGGTTCGGTTGGCCCCGTTGCGGGCGTCGGGATGGAGGTCGTCGTCGAGGATCTGGTACTCGAATCCAAGGGCCGCCCGGTTGGGTGCTTGAGCGAGCGATAACTCCTCCGAGACGTTGTATTTAATCCCGCTGTTTCCTCCGAGGCTGATTTTCCACTCGAAGGCCAATTCGAAATCTTGAAACGTTTCGACCGTCGTCAGGTCGCCGCCGGCGAGCGGCTGTCCGTCCGCTTGAAGGGCGACATCTTTGGACGGGACCTTTTTGATGGCCCCGTCTTCGATTATCCAATGCTTTTCCGGAACGCGGTCCGATCCCAATCCCCGCCATCCATCGAAAGTCCGGCCGTCGAACAGGAGCCGCCAACCCTGGGCTTTTTCCTCGGCCGATAACGCATTAGGGGGGAGGACGCGGTTTTCCTGCCCGACCTTTTCTGAACCGGAAGCCGCAAGGCCGAGGCTGAACAGAATCGCCGCCGTGACCAAGAGCCGATGTGATTTTTTCATCGCCGTTCCTTCGTCATTTCTCCGAACGGGGTGGATTTTCGAAGACCGAGTAACGGCCTCGCTTCCCGGTCCGGTTCTTCACGCCCTCACTCCGCCGTCCGGGTCGTGAGGGCTAAACCGGACAGGTCCGCTCGATCCGTCACTCCGTCTTCGGTATCCTCAACCGTACGAAGCGAATAATACCGCAAGCCAATATAGCAAAATCGGATCGTTTTAGGTATATGTATAGATGGAGGAGCGCCATGACGAACATTTCACGCCGGAAGTTTCTCGGAAATTCGACGAAAGCCTCGGCAGGTGCGGCCGTGCTCGCCGGGATGGGAGCCGCAGCGAAGGCGCTGGCCGGGTCCCGCTCCCAAACGCCACCCAGCGATAAAGTGAGGGTCGCGTTGATCGGCAGCGGCGGCCAAGGGAAGAGCAATTTAGGCGCGTTCCTCCGTCTTCCCGAGGTCGATTGCCCGGCCGTCGCCGACGTGGACGAAAAGCACCTGGCCGACGGCCTCAAGCTTGCCGCCGCCGCTCGCGGCCGTACCCCCGAAGGTTTCAAGGATTTCCGGACGATCCTTGATCGGAAAGACATCGACGCGGTGATCGTGGCCGCGCCCGACCACTGGCACCCTCTGGCGGCGATCATGGCCTGCCAGGCGGGCAAGGATGTCTATGTCGAAAAACCGCTGGCCCGCTCGATCGAAGAGGGCCGGGCCATGATCACGGCGGCGCGGAAGTATAACCGGGTCGTCCAGGTCGGCCAGCAGCAACGCAGTTCGGGCCACTATCAAGACGCCGTGGCGTTCGTCAAATCGGGCAAGCTCGGCCGGATCCGGATGGTCCGCGCCTGGGCCTACCTAGACTGGAAGGGCGATATCGGCAACCCGCCCGATACGACTCCGCCGCCCGAGCTCGACTACGACTTGTGGCTCGGTCCGGCTCCCCAGCGCCCCTACAATCCCATGCGCGTCCATCATAATTTCCGCTGGTGTTGGGACTATTCGGGCGGCCTGCAAACGGACTGGGGCGCCCATATGATCGATGTCGTCCTCTGGGCGATGGGGGAGGAGCCCATCCGGGCCGCCGCCGTGGGGGGGAAGTTCGGCTTCCCCAAAGACATTCGGGAAACGCCCGACACCCAGCAGTCGCTCATCGAGTTTCCGAGTTTCTCGCTCGTCTGGGAGCACATGATCGGCTGCGGCGTGGGCCCGTGGCAGCGCGAGCATGGTTGCGAGTTCCACGGCGAAAACGGACTCCTCGTCGTCGACCGCGGCGGCTGGGAGGTCCATCCCGAAACGGACCAGTTCAAACAGCGCGACCGGGTCTACCGGATGGGTCCCGTCCTGCGCCAGGGAGGCGGCCAGGACTTCCACTTCGAGCACGTCCGAAATTTCGTCGCCTGCATTAAATCCCGCCAAACGCCCCTCGGCGATGTCGAGATCGGCCATCGGGCGATTCTGCCCGCCCATCTCGCCAACATCGCTTATCGCCTCCGCCGCGCCGTCCGCTGGGAGGCGAAGACGGAGCGGTTTATCGACGACCCGGAAGCCCAAGCCCTCCTCGGAAGGGAATATCGCCCGCCCTGGATTCTGCCGAAGGACTGAAGAGGGGGCGCCGTCCATGAGAAAGATCAGTCGCCGGGGATTTCTGAGGTCCGCCGGATGCGGTTTGGCCCTCCCCCTCCTTCCGGGCACGGGGCCTGACGCGAACGCTCTCACCCGAGGCCGCGGCCAAGTTGACGGCTTGGCCCCCCAGTTCGAGCTCGGGATGGCCTCCTATACGTTCCGAGCTTTCGGACTCGAAGAGACCTTGGCCATGACGAAACGGCTCGGCCTGTGCCGGATCGCCTTTAAAAGCTTTCACCTTCCCTTGGAGAGCCCGCCGGACCGGATCCGGGCCGTTGCCGCCATGACGAGGGAGGCCGGCCTAGATCTCTATGGAGGCGGGGTCATCTATATGACGACCGAAGCCGAAGTCAAGCAGGCCTTCGCCTATGCCGAATCAGCCGGGATGTCGGTCATCATCGGGGTCCCCAACCACGAGCTGCTCCCGCTCGTCAACCGGTTCGTCAAGGATTCCGACATCCGAGTGGCCATCCATAACCACGGTCCCGGCGATAAGCTCTTTCCCACTCCCGAAAGCGTTTTCGACAAGGTCCGGGACCTCGACCGCCGGATCGGACTCTGCCTCGACGTCGGACATACCGAAAGGGCCGGCGCCGATCCGGCCGCCGACGCGGAGCGGTTTGCGAGCCGCCTCCTCGACGTCCATATCAAGGACGTGAGCGCTTCGACGGCGGCCGGGGGAACGGTTGAAATCGGCCGCGGCGTCGTGAACATCCCGAAGTTTATCAGGGCGCTCGTCCGGGTGGGATATGCCGGAACAGTGAGCCTGGAATATGAAAAGGACGAGAAGGACCCCTATCCCGGATCGGCCGAGTCGGTCGGCTACCTGAGAGGAGTCCTGGCGGCGTTATGACCGCTGAAGGATACGCGTTCGCCCGCGCGGGTTTGCTGGGCAATCCTTCGGATAATTATTTCGGTAAGATCCTGGCAGTCACAGTCCGCAACTTCCGGGCCCGGGTGACGGTCGAGGAAAGCGAGCGGATCGTCTTCCCCCCTTCGGCCCGAGAGCGAGAAGGCTATGGAAGCCTGGACGAATTCGCCGCCCGGACGGGGTTGTACGGGTATTATGAGGGGGACCGGCTGGTCAAGGCCGCGGTCAAGAAATTCCAGGAATGGTGCCGCGAGGGTGGAGTGAGGCTCGCGCCCCGGAATTTTACCTTGATCTACGAAACGGACATCCCGCGCCAAATCGGCCTGGGCGGTTCCAGCGCCTTGGTCACGGCGGCGGTCAAAGCGCTCATGGCTTTCTACGAGGTCGCGATCCCCCTCGAGATCCTGCCGACGCTCGTCCTGAGAGCGGAACGCGAGGAGCTCGATATCAATGCGGGCTACATGGACCGCGTCGCCCAAGTGTATGAAGGGCTCGTTTACATGGACCTGGACGAAGACCTGATTCGGGAGCGGAGCTATGGCCGCTACGAGCGGATGGATCCGGCCCTGTTGCCCGACCTCTATCTTGCCTACAATCTTTCACTGGGGAAAGTTTCGGGGCGCGTTCTCGGCGAAATGTACGTCCGTTACAACCAGGGCGATCCCGTCGTCCGGGATACCTTGGAGCGGATCGCCGCCCTGGCGGAGGAGGGGCGGACGGCGCTTCTGTCCGGGGACCGCAAAGCTTTCGCGACCCTGATGAACCTTAACTTCGACCTTCGCCGGTCGATCATGACGATCAGCCCGCGGAACATCGAGATGATCGAGGCGGCCCGCGCCTGCGGAGCATCGGCGAAATTCGCCGGTTCGGGCGGATCGATCGTCGGCGTCTATGAGGGCGAGGATATGTACCAGCGTCTATCGGATGCGCTGAGGGACTTGGGCGCCGTCGTCCTCAAGCCCGCGATTTTCTAGAAACTCGGGCTCCCTTTGCTTTCCTTACGGGCCGACGATATAATCACGTCCTTTGTAATCATTCCAATCAGGAGGGTGTCTCATGCGTCTAGGCAATATGTCCAAGGCTTGTTTATGCGCCGTGGCCGTCCTGACCGTTTTATCCTCGGCGTATCCCCAACAATTCCGTGCCGACGGCAACAAGGCCAAGAGTTACATCGAATACTTGGCCGCGGACCAGTTCCAAGGGCGGATGACCCTGACGCCCGAGTATCGGAAGGCGGCCGAATGGGTCGCCGCCCGGTTTAAAGAATGGGGGCTCAAACCCTGCGGCGACGGCGGGACGTCGTATTTTCAGAAGGTTCCCATCGGCCGGCCCGTGACCGTGAACGTCGGAATACCCGCCCTCGGCGTCGACTCCCGCCCGTTCTATCTTGACGATTCCGATTTCACCGTGAATTCCCTGTCCACGGCCAAGACGGCGGTGAAAGCCGAAGTGGTGTTCGTGGGATACGGACTCTCTCTGCCGGCCAAAGGGCTGGACGAGTACGCCGGCTTCGACGTGAAGGGGAAAGTCGTCCTGGCCTATAAGGGCTCTCCCGAGAATTTTTCCCAGCCGAGAGGATTTTTTTCGGAAACGGCAGTCAAACCTCCGGCGCCCCTCGGCCTGACCCGCGAGGAAACCGCCGACGCGGCCAAGATCAAGGCGGCGTATGAGAAGGGTGCCGCGGCCATCCTCCTTTATAATCCCGATCCATCTCCGGTCATGGCAGTTATGATGATGATGGGTCCCGGCGGACAATCTCAAGCCCCTTCGTTCGAGATCAAGCGAAATTTTCTTGTTTTCGACATCACCGAACGGGTGTTCCGGAGCATCGTCAAGAAGGCGGCCGTGGAATCGACGAGCGAATACACGAAGAAGCTGAACGCTTTGCGATGGGACGTCCGCAACAAGAAATCCCGGTCTAAGGCGACGGGCGTCGTCGCCTCGCTCAAAGGCTATGAAGACATCAAGAAATTCACCGGCGACGGCCTGAACGTCATCGGGAAAATCGAAGGGACCGACCCGGCCTTAAAAGACCAGGCGATCGTCCTCGGCGGCCACCTGGACCATGTCGGCGCCCGGGGCACGGTCGTCATGAACGGCGCGGACGACGACGCTTCCGGCGTCGCCGTCGCGATGGAGGCGGCCCGGGTCCTTAGTCAGGGCGGGTTCAAGCCGAAGCGGACGATCGTTTTCGCCGGCTGGTGCGGCGAGGAAATGGGGCTCCTGGGCTCGAACCATTTCGGCTCCAAGCCTCCGGCCGGGGTCACGATGGACAAGGTTGTAGCCAACTTCAACCTGGATATGGTCGGTCTGGGCGACAACCTCGACGCCCCCGGCGCCCTGAACTTCCCGGAAATCTGGGAAAAAGTGATCAAGCGGAACCAGGATCCCGACGTGATCGCCGTCGTCAAGCCGAGAACCGGCGGACCGGGCGGCAGCGATCACTCGACCTTCATCACCAAGGGGATCGTTTCCATGGCCCTCATGACCGGCGGCGGGGGAGGGCATCCCGACTACCACGACAGCGGCGACGACGCGGCCAAGATCGACCCCGAAATTATGCGCAAGACCGCCCAATTCGTCGTCCAGGGAACGATGAACCTCGCCGACGAAACGGCCGTCAATCTGATCGTCCCCGACCGGCTCTATCTCTACAATTCGTTGATGATGCGGGTCACCAATATCAACAGCGCGCTTCCGGGGAGCGCCTGGCGGAATTCCGATATCCCGAGCAAGGCGATCCTGCTGGCGAAGATGTACGAAGCCGAGGTCGCTCGGAACGCCCAGGCTCAGGCCCAGGCGATGGCGGCCGCCCGGGCCGCGGGGCCGATGATGATGATGGCCGGGCCCGCTCCCGCGGCGCCCGCGCCGGCCCAGCCGGTTCGGAAGGACACGGCCCAGGGAGTCCGCGGCGCCGTCTTCGGAGGGGACGTCAAGCTCCTGGAGCTGGGGGCGAACGCGATCGGATTCGGACGGGTGGAACTCTCGGCGGATGATGGGGCTTGGATCATCGACGGCCGTTTAGCCGACGCCGGAAAGGCCGCCGTCAAAACGATGGAAGCCAACGGTGTCGTCGTGCATTTGGTCAATCCCGGCGACGCTCTCTTGAACGACGTCCTCGCGGCCGCGGAAAAACCGCTTGTCGTGACCGGGACTTATAACCTGTCGGCTGAGGCCAAGTCTCTGGTCGTCTCTAAAAAGGCGGTCGTCAGCGTCGACCTCGATCCGGAGGACGTCGACGGGAGCGTCGAAAGAGCCGATCAAGCCAAGAAGAACGTCGGGGCCGCGGCCAACCTCGTCGCCTTCGTCAAATCGATCGACCGGGTCAATGATTTGGGCTTCAAACGCGCCTTTTATTTCGGCCTCATCAAAAAAGGATGGACGCCCGAGGATATCGCCGCCTTCATCGGAGGCAATCTCCGAAGATTAGGCGGCGCAGCTTCGGGCGTCGTTATGGGAGGGATCGTCGGCGGGGATTGAAGACGAAGAAAAGAAGGACCTCTCTCTCCCGCAGAAGAGAGAGGTCCCGTCGATGTCCGATCAATCGGAAATCCGGTGTCTCAATAATTTTCGGCTTTGACCTCGAAGTACGCCTGGGGGTGCCGGCAGGCCGGGCACATATTCGGCGCGGTCGTCCCTTCGTGGACATAACCGCAGTTCCGGCAGTTCCAACGCTGGGCGGTCTTCTTCTTGAAGACACGGCCGGACTCGACGTTCTCCAAGAGCGCCCGGTAGCGCTTCTCGTGCTCCAATTCGACCTTGGCGATCGACCGGAACGCCGCGGCGACCTCGGGAAAGCCCTCTTTTTCGGCGATCGCGCCGAAGTCCTTGTAGATCGTCGTCCATTCCATCTTCTCGCCGTCGGCGGCGGCTTTGAGGTTCTGGGCCGTGTCACCGATCACGCCGGCGGGGTAGGCCGCGACGATCTCGACGTCGCCGCCCTCGAGGAATTTGAAAAAGCGCTTGGCGTGCTCCTTCTCCTGCTCCGCGGTCTCGATGAAGAGGGCCGCGATCTGCTCGAAGCCGGCTTTTTTCGCCGCTCCGGCGAAGTAGGTGTAGCGATTGCGGGCCTGGGACTCGCCGGCGAAGGCGGCAAGCAGGTTTTTCTCGGTCTGGGTGCCTTTCAGGGATTTTGACATTCGAATCTACTCCTTTTTTCACGCTTTCCAGAGTCCGTGCAGGTTGCAGTATTCCCGCGCGGTCACGTGCTCGGCCTTGAGGCAGAAGGTCGCCTCGGGGGCCTGGCCGGGTTTCAAAAACTGGCGATAGGCCTGGCCGTCGGCGATGAGCTCGATCCATTCGATAAAGTGCTTTTCCTCCATCGGGTGGGGAACCGCGCCGACCGTGACCTTGAAGCCGTCGGCGGTCTTTTCGATGACCGGGACGTGCTTTTCCTTGGACGCGTCGACGGTGTTTTCGGCGAGAAGCTGCATCGGCTCGCCGCAACAGACGAGCTCGCCGCCGCCGGCGTGGAGAACTTCGACGATGTTGCCGCAGAGGGCGCACTTGTAGACTTGCAGCCTCCGGCTGACGTTAGACATGGGATGACCTCCTTGGGATTTTATGATGGTCGCGGCTCAGGCAGTCCTTGCAGATGCCTTTGAAATAGCCGTGGACTTCCTTGATCGCGTGGCCCTGGACCTCGCCCCGGCGCCCGGTGGCGCAGGCGATATCCAGGTCGAGGATGGCGCCGCAGCGCTCGCAGTGGAAATGGTGGTGCGGGGCGGGGAAGCCGTCGTAGCGGGCCTCGCCCGCGTCGATCGAGAGGCGGGTGACGAGGCCTTTGGCGGCGAAGAGCTCCAGGGTGGAATAGAGGGTCGTTTTCGAAAGAGTGGGCACGGTCCGAATCAGCTTATCATACAGCGCCTTGATGGTCGGGTGGTCGCGGGTGTCGGACACGGCCTCGAGGATTCGAAGGCGCTGATACGTCGGCTTAATGCTTCGGGTGGCCAGGATCGCCTTCGCTTCGCTAAAATTTGTAATCATTACAAATTGAATTCTATCCAAATTGCAAACGCCTGTCAAGATTCTTGTCATTGGCCTTATTCTTGCAATTCCTCCCACGATGAGCGATGTTAGGAAGGGTCTGTCATCATGAAACGCTGCCGCCGCCGGGTCGTCCTCATCTTCGGAGGCTTAATGCTTGCCGCCGCGCTGGTGCCGCCGACGCGGTCCTCGACGATCGTCCTCAGGCGCGATCCCCTGACCAACGCGGTTTGGCGGAAGACGTCCCAGGACGGAAGCTATATGTTCCTCTGGTCATTTCTGGGGGTCCGGAATGATCCCCTCCCCGTGGAAGACTCGTACCCTGTCCGGTATGCCCTTCAGAGGAACATGGAAGTCCGCTCGACCCGGGTCCGACCGAACGCGATACTCTGGGCCTTGGAATTCTTCGTGATCGCCCTTTTGGGCGCCTATGACTATCTCTTTCTTTGTCGAAGACGGAGGAAGGTGCCGGATTTCCCTCCGGCTAGGGAGTGAAGGCCGGCCGCGTTCCGTACCGGCGGAACGCCTCGTACATCGCCCGGACGTTTTCGAGGGGGACGTCGGGACCGACCTCGCCGCAGGCGATGAGCCCGCCGTCCGGCGTGCCGCAGGATTCGAAGGTCCGCCCGACTTCCTCGGCGACGGCGGCGGGCGTCCCGAAAGGGAGGACGGATTGCCGGTCGAGATCGGTCCGGACGGCGAGGCGGCCGCGGATATGGCGCGCCGCCCAATCGTGGCCGACGACGGCGACCTGAAAATTCAGGACGTCGACGCCGAGCTCGACGAGGTCGCCGATGATATCGTTGATGAAGCCGTCGCTATGGAACCAGACGTCCTTCCCCGCGGCTTTCGCCCGCCGGAACATCTCAGCGTAGCGGGGCTTGAACATCCTCCGCCAGGTCGCCGGCCGGATGAGGAGGCTTCCCTGCCCGCCCCAGTCGTCGCCGAAGTGCAGGCCGTCGTAGGGGAGGGCGGCCCAGCGGTCGATCCAACGGAGGTTGAACTCGAGGAGGTCGTCGAGCAGCCGGCCGAAATTCGGCGGCTCGAAGACGATGTCGGCCAGCAGATTTTCCATGCCCCGGAGCTGCTGAAGCCGTTCGAAATAAGTGAACCAGCCCCCCCTGGAGTACCAGCGTTCGTCCGGCCCGAGCATATGGCCTCCGTACTCCCGGCCTTTCGGCGGGCCGGCCGCGAAATCGACGGGCCAGCGATAATCGTCGTATCGGCCCAGGTCGGAAATCGGCCATTCGACCGGGATGCCGCAGACGCCCGCCCATTCGACCTGCCAGACAGTCCCGAAGTCGTCCCGGTTGCGGCCGGGCTTGTATTGGGGCGGGAAATCCCGGAGCGGCAAGTCTTCGGCGTAATCCCAGCCGAAGTCGTCCCGATATTCGACGAGAATCTCGTCCAGGGCGGGTCCGTATTTGAGTTGGGCGGCGGGGAGGACGGCGTGTGAGACAGGGACGTGGTCCGGCTTTTGGAACCGGATGGCCCGACGAACCCGCTCCCGCGAAGATAAATGCGGGGACACAACACTCATTTCCGGATTATCTCGTCGTCGACCGATAAAGTCGGAAATAAGTGTTGTGTCCCCGATTTATACGTTCGCGGCGCAAAACCCCGATTTTTAAATCGGGGTAAAAAGCGCCGCTCAGTATTAACCCTGAAAATACCCCGGGCTTCAGCCCGGGGTATCGAATGGGTTTATTGGCATGCGGGTATTTCGTCCTCGGCAGCGGCGGCGAGGAGCTCCGCGACGGTCGCCATGGCCAATCCGACGACGGTATCGGCGGCGCCGTAATAGACTTTGACTTGGCTCGAAGGTTTCGCGAATCCCTCCGCGTCGACGTCTTCGACGATCATCCCGCTCGGGAAGACGACGTTGGGAACTTGGCCGGTGAGCTCGTAGATTTCTCGCGGCTCGAGGATATTGCGGCGGCAGCGGCCGAGGACCTTGGAAGGATCATGGAGGTCGAGAAGGAGGACTCCGGCCTGGTAGATATTGGCGCTCCCGAAGTGGCCGGCGACGCCATGATAGAGATGAAGCCAGCCTTCGCGCGTCTTCACGGGCGGCGGGCCCGAGCCGATGAACTCGTCCCAAAAGTGAAAGCGGCCGTGGATGAGCGGAGCGACCGGCCGCCAGGATATCAAGTCGTCCGACTCGGACAGCCAAATCGTGCTTCCCGAGGTCGGTCCGCCTTGGTGACGGGATTTATTCGGCCGGTCCATGCGCAAATAGCGGCCGCCGACTTTTTCAGGAAAGAGGACGCCGTTGCGGATGTCCTCGTCCGAGACTAGGCCAAGAAATTCGAACTCCTCGAAATCCTCCGTCCGGCCCAGTCCGAGGCCGCAACCGTCGTCCAGATCGAGGGCGAACATGACGAAATAGGCGCCGTCGAGGCGGGAGATCCGCGGATCATAGACGTGATAGACCGTCCGGCCGATCTTTTCCAAGCCGCGGAACCGGACGATCCGCGGCTCGACCCGGAAACGGATGCCGTCCGGGCTATGGGCCGGAACGATATAGGTTTCCCGGGAACGGTCCTGGACGCGGAGAAGGAGGGTCACGGTTCGATCGATCGTTTCGACCCGATCGACGGCTCCGGGATTAAAAACCGACGTCACGTCCCGGAGCCAGGGGGAGATCTCGGGAATATCAGCCCGGGTCAGGATCGGGTTTTGGGGATATCGTCTCATGAGCGGCGTCCTTTGGGTACGTTCGACGGCGCCAAACCCCGATTTTAAAATCGAGGTAAAAGCGCCGCTCAGTATTAACCCTGAGCCATACCCCGGGCTTCAGCCCGGGGAGTCGAATGGGTTGATCTTTCGACGGGGCTCATTATCCGTCATCGCCTCCGGTTTGTGAATCCCTCCGGTTATTGACTTTTCGCCCGGCTGAAAATATAACTCCATTCATCCTAATCCATTCCGGGAGGCATGCGTGAAACAATCCCTCGTCAAAACCGCCTTGGTCCTGTTCCCGGCCACCCTCTTCCTGGCCGCCGCCCAGGACAAGCCGTTCAACGGGCTCGGCTTGAACATGGGCAATCTGAGCCGGTTGTCCAAGGCCGTGACTCGCTCGATCAGCCCCGAGAATTTCACCGGCGAAAAAGGCAAGGCCGGCATGTCGGTCGACGGTCCGGCCCTCAACGCCGCCCGCGAACTCGGGCAGGGCTGGAAGGTATCGCCCTATGTCCGGATCAAGCCCAAGGAGACC
>Ga0315288_10005022_pt1 | contig 16838 bp, 17 predicted proteins | sample YL17G11_20_MG_FD_203454 | JGI IMG/M metagenome (GOLD analysis project Ga0315288, IMG submission 203454) | Sediment microbial communities from Yellowstone Lake, YNP, Wyoming, USA - YL17G11_20 | ecosystem: Environmental > Aquatic > Freshwater > Lake > Sediment | place: USA: Wyoming | collected... | reverse complement strand
GCGTCGACCGGCACGTTGCAGAAAAGGGCGATCTTGGCGCACTCGTCGCGGCCCATCGACCGCTCCGTGCGGCAGATGAGGATGTCGGGCTGGATGCCGATCTGGCGGAGCTGGCCCACCGAGTGCTGGGTCGGCTTGGTCTTCAGCTCGGCGGCGGCCTTGAGGTAAGGCACGAGCGTCAGGTGGATGTAGAGGCAGTTTTCCTTGCCGCAGTCGAGGGCGAACTGGCGGATCGCCTCCAAAAACGGCAGGCTCTCGATGTCGCCCACGGTGCCGCCGATCTCCGTGATGACCACGTCCACGTCGTCGCCGTCGAGCTTCGAGATCGCGGCCTTGATCTCGTTGGTCACGTGGGGGATGACCTGGACGGTCTGGCCCAGGAACTCGCCCCGCCGCTCCTTCTGGATCACCGACTGGTAGATTCGGCCGGTGGTGTAGTTGCTGTCGCGCGTGAGCGGGCTGTTGGTGAACCGCTCGTAGTGGCCCAGATCCAGGTCGGTCTCGCTGCCGTCGTCCAGCACGTAGACCTCGCCGTGCTGGTAAGGGCTCATCGTGCCCGGATCGACGTTCAGGTACGGGTCGATCTTCTGCATGCGGACCCGCAGTCCGCGATTCTCCAGGAGCATTCCGATGGATGCGGCGGTCAGCCCTTTTCCCAGCGAGCTGACCACGCCGCCCGTGACGAAGATGTGTTTCGACATGGGGGCTCCACCCTGATGTGGGGGACCCGCGTCGTGCCGGTCCCAATCAGGACATTCTAGGGCGGGCCGGCCTGGGACTCAACGACCGGGCCGGATTATTCGTAGCCGTGTGTCACTGCTTGCCGGAAGGCAAGCAGTGCCTTCGGGTTACGGCCAGCACTGCTTCTGCGAAGCAGTGGCACACTGCACCCCCGGGATGCCCCCCGCCGGCCCCCGTCGCGTGCTAAGCTAGCTTGGGGGGAGGAAGACTGCCATTCCATCAGTCTTGGGTTGGGGAGAGCGCGCAATGCCAGGCGAACAAGCCACCGTGCGGGAGATCATGGTTACGGAAGTCCGCACCGTCTTTCCGGAAACGCCCGTAGTCTGGGCTGCGCAACTCATGACCAAGCACCACATCAGGCATTTGGTCGTGATCGACAATCTCGGCGGGATTCGGGGCGTGATCACGGAGCGCCACATCCTCAAGCACTTCTCGCCTTGGTTGACCAAAGGGAACTCCACCACGGAACCTGCGGCACCGCCGCCGGCCATCCAGGTTGCCGACATCATGACCGAATCGCCCAGCACCGTCACGCCCGACACCCCGATCCCCAAGGCAGCGGAGATCCTGGCAACGAAGAAGATCGGCTGCCTCCCCGTGGAAAACTCCGGACAGGTGGTCGGCATCGTAACCGCCGTAGACGTGCTGCGCTATATCGCGGGCGACGGTGTAGCGGGGCACGAAGAGGAATTCGAGACCTATATGCCGCCCGCGTTCCTCAACAAGGACCGCGAACTCACGCTGCCGGGGGCATATTTCCCGGACACCAAGCTGCAGGACGGCCTGCAGGCCGTTCTTTCCTATGCCCGGAAGACCAAACGCATTGGCGTGAAGCTCTTCTCAATCGCGGAGCAAAGGGAAGAAGTGCTCGGGTGCCGCCCGGTCAAGGCCACGGAGAAATATGTGACCATTCCGGCGGGGGACTTCCTGGATTACCACAACCTCAACGTCCGGGGCCCCCTTGAGGTTGAGAAAACCGAAGAGCCGGGGTACGTGATTCTCTCACCGGTGCTGTCGCCTACGTTCCATAATCCCGAATAGCTCCAATCCTCGCGGGCAATCCGGGCGCGGCGGCCCTATGCCGGCGGCACGAGGATTGGGCCCGGCTTCGGTTTAGGCGTCTCGCTTTCCTTCGGCTTTTCAAGCGGCGCCGGCTTCGGCTTTTCGGGCGGGGCCGGCTTTTGCTCCGGCTGCTCCTCGTCTTTCAGCTCGCGGAACGGCTTTTGGGCCTTGTAGGTCTCCATCTCCTTGGCCAGATCGGCCTTCTGCTCCGGCTTGCCCAACTCGACGGCCTTCTGCGACCACTTCACGGCCGACTCGAAATCGCCGCTCTCGGCATAGGCGGCGGCCAGCGTGCTGAGGACGTGGGCCTGCGTGTAGTCGGTCAACTTGCACGCCTCAAGGGCCATTTCCACGGCCCGCTTGCCGTTGCGGACCTTGTCCACCGGCGAGGTGGCCAGGACCCAGGCGAAGTTGTTCAGGATTCCCGAGTCGTTGGGCCGGAGCGTGATCGCCTTCTCGTAGTCGGCGACGGCCTCTGCGTGCTGTCCGATCCCCAGCCGCGCATCGGCCCGGCCCCGCAACGCGATCCAGTTGTCCGGGTCCTTCGCCAGGATTTCCGAGAAAAGGGCGATGGCCTTGCGGTAGTGCTTGGCGGCGCTGTGGAGGGCGGCCAGTTGCAGGCGGAGTTCCCAATCGTCGGGCTGGGCCTTCAGAAGTTGTTCCACCGCCGCGATCGCCTCGTCGAACCGCTCGGCGGCGGCCAGCAGCCCGGCGCGGACCCGCACGGCCGGCGCGTAGCCGGGCTTGTTCTCCAGGAGCCGATCGACTTCGGCCAGGGCCTTGGCGTCGTCCTTCATCTCTTGATAGACATTGGCCCGCAGCAGCATGACCGACGGGTTGTTCGGAGAGATGCCTTCGGCTTCGTCGCAATCGGCCAGGGCGGCTTGATAATCGCCCTTCATCGCGTGGATGGCCGCGCGTTGTGCCAGCGGGGCCGGGGAATTGGGCAAGAGCTTGCGGACCTCGTCGATCGCGGCGGTCGCCTCGTCGTATTTCTTCATCTTGGCCAGCACCCCGGCCTTGGCCTCCAACGTCGGAACGTCGTCGGGATCCAGGTGCAACGCGGCATTGAGATCGGCCAGGGCCCGGTCGGTCTTGCCCTGGTCGGCCAGCAGTTCCCCCCGCGTCCGAAGGGCCATGGCACTGCCCGGGGCAAGCTCGACGGCCGCGTCGAGGTCGGCCAGCTTCTTGGCGGGGTCCTTCTGCACCACGGAGCGAAGGATCAGGGCCTCGACTTCCAGCGTCACCTGTCCCTTGGCCCGCGCCACCGCGTCGTCCAAGGCCGCCACGGCCCGTTGCCGATCCCCGTCCGGCAGGAGGTTCATCTGGGCGATGCGGAGCGGGGCCTCGGGCCGGTCCGGATCGAGCCGGGCCGCGCGCTCGAGGTCTGCAAGCGCCAACCGGCGATAGTCTCGCCACTTGGGATCGACCGGCACGCTCCCGAATGCCGTCTTGCTGTAGATCGCCGCGCGGGCGATAAGCGTGGCGGCCAGTAGCTTGTTGGCCAGAACGGTGTTGTCTTCGTCCAGCCCTTTGGCCAAGGCGCTCTCGCCCAGCCGGATCACCTCGTCCAGATCGCTGAGCATCCGGACGTTCAGCTTCGCCCGGACGGCATCGAGGAAATCCTGCTGTCCCTCGTTAGCAGCCCACGCCGGCCTGCCGAGCAAGGTCGCAAGAAAGAACAAGGCCACCGCCCCGCACCGAAACGCTAGCGACATATAATTCACTCCGTTGGCAGCGGCCGGCGTCGTCCCTCGGAACCGGCCCGCAGAAACCGTAGGGTGGGACTGCGCTGCGCTTGTCCCACCCTACCGCCTTCCACCTTCTGCAACAGGAGTTCATTAGAACGCGAGGGCGAGATAGTGGCTAGCCAACCACCTCAATGGGGAGGACCCCCCCATTCTGTCCGGGAAGAGGGACGCCGCCTTCCCTTCCCGGAAGCTGACGCAAACAATAGTCTATGGACTTGGATACCATCATCCCGCGTCCAAGCACATCCAAAGCCCACGGGTTGCAACCCGTGGGCTTCGATGGGTCAAAGAAGTATACGAACGGCGCAGTGATCGGGGAGGACAACCGCCATGACAAGAGGATTCTACTTTCTCGCCGGATCGGCGGCACTGGTGCTGGTGCTCGGGTGCTTTGGCGATTATCCCAGCGGCGGCGTCAGCGGGAAGCAGGCCTCCGGCACCGCTGCCGCTCCTTCGCCCGGGCCAAAGGCGGCCCAACCGGCGACCACACCCGTCCCAACCCCGCAACCGCCGGTCGCAGGGTATCCTCCTTCTCAGCCGTCCCCACCGCAGCCCTATCCACCGACGCCCGCAAGACCTCCGGCCATCGCCCCCGGGCAATCGCCCGCGAGGATGCCGGCCGGATACCCTTCGTCGCCAACGGGTCCAGCCAGCACCGCCGGCCGGGAAGCCGTGGCGATCGACCTTTCGGCCGCGTTGTCCCTGCCGCAAACCGGGCCCGAGGGGACCATGATGGGCTTCAGCGTCGATTACCAGTTCTCCCAAGGCCAGCCGCAGCCCTCGGAGACGTTCTTCTGGGTGATCGAGCGTGCCAAGGGCCCGCCGGTAAAGATCGCGGTCAAACTGAAGCTCAAGGACAACTTGTCGATCATGGTTGTCCGCGGCTGGCGCCCGGAGCAAGGGCCGTTTCAGACCCACATCGAGGACTCCAGCGGCAGACCGGTCTCTGAGACTGCGCTCTTGCCCCCGATGGGCGGCTTCTGAGAAACGGCCAATTCCCAAGGAACAATGACCAAGGAACAATGACCAAGGAACAAAGTGTGCTCCGGGCATCGCTCACCAAGATCGTGGCCACGGTAGGGCCGGCCTGCGACGGCCAGGAGAAGCTCGCCGCACTGATCGACGCCGGCGTGGACGTCTTCCGCCTGAACACGGCCCACGGCGACGTGAAGGAGCACGAGGCGCGCCTGGAGGCCATCCGCAGCGCAAGCCGCCGGCTCGGCCAGCCGGTCGCGATCTTGGTGGACCTGGCCGGTCCGAAGATTCGCCTGGGCGAGTTGCCCGGAGGGCAGCTTCAGTGCCACGCCGGCCAGAAGCTCCGCTTCTTGCGCAGCGGCCCGCCCCAGTCGCCCGGCGACCTGCTGACGACTTACGAGCCGCTGGTCGAGGAACTCTCGGTGGGCGACCGCGTGATGCTGGCCGACGGCACCGTGAGCCTCGTGGTGCAACAGACCGGGCCGGGCTATGCGGAGTGTGCGGTGGTCCAGCCGGGCGTGATCCGCAGCCGGCAAGGAGTGAACCTGCCCGGCGCCAAGCTCAGTGCCCCGGCCCTGGGTGAGCGAGACCGGGAGTATGCCGCCTGGGCGGCGAAGCACGATGCCGATTTCGTGGGCCTGAGCTTCGTGCGCTCGCCGGAAGAGGTCCGGCAACTGAAATCGCTCCTCCAGTCGCACGGCTCCGCCGCCCACGTGATCGCCAAGATCGAAAAGCCCGAGGCCCTCCAGCGCCTCGCGGAGATCGTCCAAGCGGCCGACGGCGTGATGGTCGCGCGCGGCGACCTGGGCGTCGAGATCGACATTGCCCAGACGCCCGTGGTGCAGAAGGAGATCATCGCCGCCTGTGCCCGGTTTCACAAGCCGGCGATCGTTGCCACGCAGATGCTCGACAGCATGCAGCACTCGCGGCTTCCCACGCGGGCCGAAGCCACCGACGTGGCCAACGCGATCCTCGACGGGGCCGACGCCTGCATGCTCTCCGGCGAGACGGCCATCGGCGAGTATCCGGTCGAGGCGGTCCAGATGATGCACCGCATCGCCCTGGCGACCGAGCCCGTCTACCGGCGCGAGCCGCGGCTCAGCGGGCCAGATTTTGCCACCTCGGGCGTCAATCCGATCACCGAGGCCGCGGCCCATGCGGCCGGGCGCCTGGCGGGCGAGCTGGACGCCAGGCTGGTGATCGTGGCCAGCCGCTCCGGGGCGACGGCCCTAAGCCTCTCGAAGAACCGCGTTGCCGTGCCGACGCTCGGAGTGAGCGACTCGGAGGCCACGCTGCGGCGGATGTGTCTCTACTGGGGCGTGATCCCGCTGGCCGGCGCCCCGGCCGGCGACAGCGCCGCGCTGCTGCGCTACGTCAGCGATTGGGGCCGCGCCCGCGGCTACCTGCAATCCGGCGACCGCGTGGTCTTGATCGCCGGCACGGGCCTGTCGGTCTCGGCCCACAACATGATCGTGGTACACCAACTGGACTGAGCTGTTCGCTGCGCCCCTCGGTTCCGCAATCACGATGGGAGCGGCGCAACCCGAATTCGCCCGGCCTCCGCGACAGAGAAGTTGCCTTCCCACTCAATGGGCCGCGTCAGGGCGTTCAGGGCGAACTGCGAGAGGAACTCCGGAGAGCTCAACCGAGACCGGAACAAGACGACACCGCGGCCCGGATGTCTTCCGCGTTCAGTTGCGGGTAGCTGGTCAGGATTTGTTCGCGAGTCCAACCTTCTGCCAGCAATTCCAACAGGAACTCGACGGCGATGCGGGTACCCTTAATCACCGGCTTCCCCACCAGGATTTTCGGATCCGCATGGATACGGTCTTGCCAGTCCACGACAGCCCTCCCATCTTGCCGGCGCTAAGCACGCTCAGGCTTCTTTCAGCATTCGCTTTCGGTTGCAGGCGACAACGCGGCCGCGTCGCTCAGTATAGCTCATAGATGTGTTCCCCGCCGTGGGCCGGATTGCCGATCAGTGTGCGGCTGCGGGTGTCGATCACCAGGTCGAGGTGCAAGAGCGGGATATGCCCGATGACCACGGACATGTCGTCGGGTAACTCCATCACGTCCATCGTGCAGGAGCGCCCGTGAATCGTCAGCCGGACGGGATCGCAGAGCGCCGCGTCCGTCAAGCCCGGGATGCCGCTCACCCGTTTGGCCCCAGTCTGGTTCAGCCCGAGTTGGCGGATGAGCCGGATCGGAAGCGACAAGAATGCAGCGTGCGGATCGGCGACTGCATCCTGGACGGTGACCCGGCGCGCGGCGTCCGGGCACCGCAGCCCCTGTTCGACCTCCCAAAGGTCCGCCAGGTTCTCGATCGTCGCCTCGGTGAGGACTCGGCGCATCGTGGATGTCTCCATGGCGAAGCCCCCTGCTTCAAAAGGTCTGAGGGACGGCAACCACTTCATTATACGCCTTGTGGAAACGGCGCGTAGCCGGAAAGCGCGATGCGAACCTTGCCCCCAAGGCTCCTGTCTGTCAGAATGTTCGTTCTGATCGTGGGACCTTTTTCGGAGGAAGGCTATTATGCCAAGCTGCGTTCTGGCGTATTCGGGCGGGTTGGATACTTCGGTGCTCTTGGGATGGCTCATGGAGGAGGGCCACGACGTCCACGCCGTGTACGTGGACCTCGGCCAGCCGTGCGAGGACCGGCAAGCGATCCTCGACAAGGCCCGGCGCATCGGAGCACGCTCCGCCAGGATCGTCGATGCCAAAGAAGAACTCTGCCGCGATTTCGCATTCCCCGTGCTCCAGTGGCAGGCCAAATACGAGGCCGTCTACCTGCTGGGCACGTCGATCGCCCGGCCGCTGATCGCCAAGAAGTGCCTCCAAGTGGCGCGCGAGGTCGGGGCCGACGCCTTCGCCCACGGGGCCACCGGCAAGGGGAACGACCAGTGCCGGTTCCAATTGGCGGCCGAGGCATTGCAGGCGGACATTCGCGTGATCGCCCCCTGGCGCATCGAGCGGTTCCGCGAGAAGTTCCCCGGGCGCAGCGAGATGATCGCCTACTGCGCCGAGAAGAAGATCCCGGTCAAGGCATCGGTCCAAAAGCCCTATAGCTCCGACGAGAATTGCCTGCACATCAGCTACGAGGCCGGCAAGCTGGAGGACTTGGCCACTAGCGGCGTCGAGCTGGTCGAGTTCGGCATGACCGTCTCCCCGCAGCAAGCCCCCGACAAGGTCGAGCAGGTGACGATCGCCTTCGAGTCCGGCGTGCCCGTAAGCGTCAATGGCCGGGCGCTCGGGGCCTACGACCTGGTGGCCGAGCTGAACGGGATCGGCGGGCGCAACGGCATCGGCCGGGTCGATATGGTCGAGAACCGCTTCGTGGGCATGAAGAGCCGCGGCGTCTACGAGGCCCCGGGCATGACCATCCTCTACGAAGCCCATCGGCTGCTGGAGCAATTGACCCTGGACCGCGACCTGATGCACCTCCGCGACCGGCTGGCCCCGGAAGTGGCCGAGATGGTCTACTACGGCTTCTGGTACCACGCCAAGATGGACGCCTTCATGGCCTTCATGCGTCAGGCCCAATCGCCGGTCACCGGCGAAGTGGCCCTGAACCTCTATAAGGGCAATATGATGGTCGCCAGCCGCTCAAGCCCCAACAGCCTGTACGACGAAGGGATCGCCACCATGGAAGGCGGCGGGCAGTACAACCAGACCGACGCCGAAGGCTTCCTGCGTATCCAAGGGCTGCCGGTCCGGGTGCAGGCGCGGTTGAGGAAGACTGCCCATTGACGGAGGTGTCTGCAGCCGCTTCGGGCGTGGAGGAACGGCCGCGCCCGATCGCGACTGAATCGAAGGGCGCACCCGTGCGTCTCGACGAGTTTGGGCGAGTCTGCTATAATGAGGGCGTCGCGCGGTTTTCCGCGCGTGCTTTGAGAGAAATTGGAACTCGCGAGGTGCTGCCATGAATGCGGTGCGGATCAGCGGCCATGTGGACGTTCAGCACCGGCTCTCCGCTGTCGTGCCGGACTCGATCGCCCCGGGGCCGGTCACGGTCTTGATTGTAGGCCACTGCGGCGAGGATGATGCGGGAGAGGCATGGATGTCGGGCGTTGCGCGGGAGTGGGCGGACGAGTTGAGCGACGCTCGGCAGGACATCTACACGCTGTCCGACGGAGCGCCGCAGAATGAACCGTGACGAAATCCACTTGGCGAGCTTTCCGTTCGGCGGAAGTGCGGGAATGAAGCTGCGCCCGGTCCTACTTCTGACCGGTCCCATCGGAAGCGTGCCCGAAGTCCTGGTGGCCTATATTTCATCGGTAGTGCCCTCCGCGCTCTTGCCCACCGATATGGTTCTCGATCCGGTGACGGCCCAACACGCCTCGACGATGCTCAAGACGAGATCGGTGCTCCGGCTCCACAAACTGGCGACGCTGCACGCACGCAGCGTGGTCCGCCGCCTCGGCACACTTTCCCACGCCACCTCATTCGAGGTCAAGGAAAGGCTCCGCTCGCTCCTTGAGCTGTAAAGTTTCGCGTCGCCGGGCGGACGCGCAGAATGCCAACCGCCCACCTGGCGTCCGATGTCGATGATCTGCTGCGCGGCCTGCCCCAGGCTCTTCAGCGGAAGACAGCGCAGGTCCTTCGCCAGCCGCAGTTGAAACCGCAGGATCTCCAGGTCCAGGTTCACCTGCTCCAAAATCGCCTTGCGCAGGCGAGTGTACTTGGCGCGGATGAGGTTTTCCAGAATCGTGTAGAGCTGACGCTCGATGCGCTCGCCGAGGACAAAGCGATGATCCCGGGGAAACTTGGCAATCTTGGGGATCAGCCACACCGCGAAATCGTAAAAGGCCCGAAGAATGGGAAGCTCTTCCTCACGAGGCATCAGTCCACCTAATAGAGGGGGCAAGTTCCCGAAAATTGAATCGCGCGCCGCCTTCGGCGGCGGGTAAAAGGGAAAACGGTCAAACCGCAAACCGTAACACGGCCAAACACCATACCGCTACGGAGTCCTGGCCAGCCGAAAACCGAAGCTGAAGTTGCGGTCGGCCGGAACGCTCCCGCCGCGGAAGGCAGACCGGGTGAGGTCCGGCCTGCCGTCCCAGGAGCCGCCCCGAAGAACGCGATCCGTCCCGGAATCTGGGCCCTTTGGGTCCTCTAAGGGAGATGCCTTGTAGTAGTCCGCCGCGTACCAATCGGCACACCATTCAAACACATTTCCGTGCATATCGTAGAGCCCAAAGGCGTTCGGCTTGAACTTTCCCACCGGGGCCGTGAACGCATAGCCGTCCCGGGCCGCGATCGTGAATTTCCAGTCAGGGAACGTCTCTTTGGCCGTTGCATCGTCCACGTTGCCGACCTGGGCCAACCCCTCGGGATCGTCCCCGTGGTGGTATCGCGTGGCCGTGCCCGCCCGGCACGCATACTCCCACTCGGCCTCGGTCGGCAACCTATAGGTCTTGCCCTCCTTGCCGCTGAGCCACTTGCCGAACTCCACCGCGTCGTTCCAACTGACGTTGACCACCGGGTGGTCGTCGGTCTGCTCGAAGCCGGCCTTCCGCCAGGAGTACGTTTCGTTAACCTCGAACTTCTTCGTTTCGGGATTCCAGCCGAAGGCCCCTTTGAAGGTAGTCCCCTTCTCGGCGTCGGTCTTGTAGCCGGTGGCTGCGACGAACTGCCGGAACTGCCCTACCGTCACCTCGTGGACCCCAAGGTAAAACGGCTTGGTGATCCGCACGCGGTGCAGCGGGTATTCGTCTTGGATTGCCGCGGCCGGCGGGGCGCCGTAGCCCTTGTACGCCTTGGCCAGCTCTTCGGCCGACTCCCGGCTCCCCATCTGGAACTCCCCCGCCGGCACCAGCACCAGCTTCATGCCGATCGAGTTGGTTGTCTCGACCGGCAGTCCCGACGCCTTGGCGGCCGCCTGTTGCTCTTGGCTCGGGCGAGCCGGATCAGCCGCCGGACCGGCGGTCCCTTCACGCGACCAGCCGCAACTGGCAGCCAACGCAGCGATTGCCGCCACGACGCACCAAATCGCGCGCTTGTTCATAACAGGTCCCCTTTTCCGCAAACAGGTCCTCGCGAGACACCTGCCGACCAACCGCGGCCGGGAGCCGCTCTCGCACCTGAGAATACCCCGGCGGGCCGCGCCCAGCAAGGAGATGGAATCCAAGGTCCGCGAGCTGATGCCGCATACCACGTCTGGAAACAGCCGCCATGCAATCGGGCGACTGAGCCTGAAAGGCTCGAGTGCGAAAGCCCAGGGCGACGCCCTGGGGAGCGGGGAGGCGAACCGTCAGGTCAAGCCCCGAAAGGGCGTGATAACCTCCGGCGCGTCAATGCGCGATCTCGCCCTTTCAGGGCTCGCGGTGCTGCCGATGCCTCATTCGGCTGGGGCCGCCTCGAAATCCGCACCGGATTCGGGTATCTTTGCCCCTATGACCGCGAGCCGCAGCCGCACCAAGCCGTCCGAGCGCTTTCTGAGGGCCCTGGCCCCGTACGACCAGGTGTTCGTGGTCACTCACGACAATCCGGACCCCGACGCCGTGGCCACCGGCTGGGCGCTGGTTCTGCTCGTCCAGCAGAAACTCCAGAAGAAAGCACACCTGGTGGGCAGCGGCGACATTACCCGCGCCGAGAACCGCCACATGGCCAAGCTTCTGGAGCCGCCGCTGGAGCTGGTCCGCGGGCTGGAGCTTCCGGCCAACGCGGCCGTCGTTCTGGTGGACTGCCAATCGCGCAGCCAGCAGCACGTCTTCCCGCGCGACGACGTGCCGCTGGCGGCCGTGATCGATCACCACGAGCCGCACGGGCGCCGGCCGCGCCTGCCGTATCGCGACATCCGGCCCAAGGTGGCCGCCTCGGCAACCATCGCCGCGTCGTATCTTCGGGACGAGAAGCTGGAGCCGGGCACGCGCCTGGCCACCGCCCTCTTGTTTGCCATCCGCACCGAGACCCGCGGCAGCGAAACCCACTATTCGCGCCTGGACCGCAGCGTGCTCACGTGGCTGACCGAGCGGGCCAACCCCAGCCAATTGGCCGAGATCGAGAGCGCGCCCTTGGCGCGGGAGTATTACGGCGACCTGATCCTGGCCCTGCAAAGCACGTTCACTTACGACGACGTGGCCTTCTGCCTGCTCCCGCGGGCCAGCGGACCGGAGATTGTCGGCGAAGTGGCCGACTTGCTGATCCGCAGCGAGGACTTATGGCGGGTGTTCTGCGGGGCCGTGGTGCGGGAGGATCTGCTGGTCTCGGTCCGCACGGAGCGCAAGGAGGACGATGCCGCGGAGCTGGTGCGGCGGACCTTGGCCGGCTTGGGAGAGGCGGGCGGACATCGCCGCCGGGCCGGCGGCCGAGTCCCCGGCGTCGGGCCGAAGATCGGCGAGGACCTGGAAAACGAGCTGCGCAACCGCTGGCTGGACGCCTGCGGGTTGGATCGGCAGCGCGGCACGCGCCTGGTTCCCCGGCGGGAGATTGTCGAGAACCTTTGAAGCGGAACAGGGTTCAGGGTTCAGAATAGGTTCAAGACTCTTCATTTCCTGAACCCCGAGCCCTGAACCCTTCACGAGGGCTCTCGGGTGCGGGCGATGCCGGTCAACATACGGAGGTTGCGCTCGTCGTTTTGCCGCCGCAACAGCTCGAAGCGGCGGTCTACCTGCTCGGGCGTGCCGCGCAGGAGATACGGCGTTTCCTCACGGATCATTTGGAGCGTCAAGCGGAGCTTGGGCACTAGGGAACAGGAAATACTCCCACCGGTTAGATATAACCCACCCGGATGACTGGCATCCTGGAAGCAGTTCCGGCCCGCTCTGCTCCGGCGGCCCGCTCCAGGACTAAAATGGGGGGCCAGACAGGCTCCTGCAGGGGAAAACGCCGCACCGATACCCCTCCAGTGATGGTACATCAGTGCCCCCTCGGCCAAGTCTTCTCGGCCGCGGAAGCCGACGTTTTGGAAAATCGTCTCCGGGAGTGTATCTTATTGAAACCAGCGGCTTGCGGCCCCGGATATTCGGAATATAATAGGCAGCGAACGGTGGTCTCTGGGCGCGGCACGCCGCCCGGAAGCCCCGCTTTGGAAAAAGGGATGCGGGGCCGGTTGTAGACCGAATTTTGTCCTCGTTTTTTAGTGTTCTTACTTGGGGGTTGTGTCTATGGTGCGACGCAGTTCCAGAGGCTTCACGTTGGTGGAATTGTTGGTGGTCATCGCCATCATTGGTATTTTGATTGCCTTGTTGCTGCCCGCCATTCAGGCGGCGCGCGAGGCGGCCCGCCGGACCCAGTGCTCCAACCATCTGAAGCAGTTGGCCATCGCGGTGCAAAATCATCACGACACTATGAAGTCCTTGCCCGGCGGCGGCATCAGCCCATTCAGCCATGCGACTTACGGCCCGTATTCCGCTAACAACCCGAACTGGGACCAAGGCTCTCCCAGCATTTTGCAGTACCAGCGCGCGGGTTGGGGCTTCCAGATCCTAGCGTATATGGAACAGCAAGGCGCTTGGCAGGGAACCGGGGCCGCGACGACCAGTCGGTCCGACCGCTCCATCATTGCCCAAAGCACCATTATTGAGGCCATGTTCTGTCCGACCCGCGGCGCTCCCCGGGCCTGGACTTATCGCTCCGACTACAACGATCCTGCCGACGGCTTGACGTGGCAGCATGCCCAGACCGACTATGCGGCCCCGCAAATCGCGCAGAGCGGGTGGGGAGGCGAAGCCGCAGTCTGGGATAAGTGGTGGGACCGCTACGGTCTGGAAACGTGGTGCGAGCGCGGGTGCGGCTGGGTCAAGGTAATGGACCCCTATGTTCCGGACATGTACAAGCCGTGTTCATTCTCCGACATCAAGGACGGCCAGTCGTATACCATGGCCTTCAGCGAGAAGATGCTGAATCCCGCCGAGTTGGGCAACTTTCAGGATCACGACCAGCAGGGCTATGCCAGCGGCTGGGGTTACGACACACTCCGCGCCACGACACTCGATCCCCGTCCCGACACGAGTTTTCGAGGCGACGTCGACCGCGAGCGGTTCGGCTCGGCGCACGTCAGCGGTCTGAACGTGGCGTACCTGGATGCCCAAGTCCGGCACGTTCCGTACACTGTGGATGCCTACGTGTGGATGTTCATGGGGGTCCGCAACGATGGGCAGCCCGACCAGCCGCCGTGATCCCGTCCCGGTGCGCCTAGGAAGCTAACCAAGCAGACTTCCGAAGTCTTCGAGGACTTCGGAAGTCTTTGTTGATTCAGCCCAGGAAAGGACTCTGCGATGAAGTGCCGCGTGTTGTTCGTGTGTGCGTTGCTTGGAATGGTCGTCTGCGCGACGATCGCGGGCTGCAGCTCGGGTCCCAAGGAGGGCCCGGTCGTCTTGGTGACGGGCAAGCTGACCAAGGACGGCGTGCCGCTTGAAGTGAAGAAGGGCTCCGGCCCGGGCGGCGGCGTCGAGGTGGTGTTCGGCGACTACATGGACGCGGGGAAGAGGCCCAGCCCCAGTAAGACCTTCAGCGCCTCCGTGGATGCCGACGGCAGCTTCAAGCTTCCGGGGCGCTTCGGCCGGGGGATTCCGCTGGGGAAGTACCGCATCGGCGTCCACCAGTGGGAGCCGTTCCAACAGAAGCCGGGCATGAAGATGCCCAAGGGCATGTCTGCCAAGGGCGTGGACCTGCTCCAGGGGAAGTTCGACGACTTGACGTCGCCGATCGTCCGCGAAATCACCGAAAAGGACAAGACGATCGAGATCGATCTCGCCAAACCCTGAGGGTAGGAACGCGACAACCGAGCCCCGGCTCGGCCGCCCAACTGACGCGGCCGCGCCGGGTCTTTAAGTGCGCTGGCGCGGCGTGTAGCGGGTGTGCAGGAGGCGGTGCGGCTTCTCTCCCAGCGGCCGCCCCAGGAACTCCCGGTAGAGTTCCTGGATCTCCGGATTCTCGTGCGACTTGCGCAGCCGCTTCCCCTCGTCCTCCTTGTAGATCGCCGCGATGCGGGCCTCGCGGACCCGATTGTCGGTGAAGCGGGGCTGGCCGCCGCCGATGCACCCGCCCGGGCAAGTCATCACCTCGATGAAGTGATACGCCTTTCGGCCGGACTGGACCGCCGCGATCAGCCGCCGGGCATTGCCCAGGCCGTGGGCCACGGCCCCGAACATCTGCTGCGGCGACTTGCAGGTGGAGAGATTCGGCAGCAACTCGGGGTGGAAGTGCTCCACGAACTGGACCACGACGTGGCGATCGGGCTTGTCGAGGGCCTTCCAGACCTCCTCGATCTGCTCGCGCTCGGTGATGGCCCCGACCGGGCAGATCGCCGCGCACTGGCCGCACTGAGCAACAGCTCGACCACGGTCCGCCGCGCCTCGCGGACCCGCCGGGTGTTGGTGCGGACCTGCATCCCCTTGGCCACGGGCATGGAGCACGAGGCCGCCGCCGCTGGACCGGGATCATGCGCAGGCGCTCGCGGGGCGTGTCGGCCGGGTCGGCGTCGCCCCCGGCAAAGATCCATTTCTCCGAGGTCTGTCCCGTCACGGGGTTGACGTGGATGAACTCCTTGCCGTGGGCCTGGATCGCGACGTCGTTGCAGATGCGCTTCAGATCGAGCGTCTGCCCGATCGCCACGAGCACGTGGTCGGCCGGGATGACGAAGGCGTCGCCCGCCTCCTCGGGCCGGCGGCGCCCGGAGCGGTCGAACTCGCCCAGTCGCATGGGCAGGCACTTGACCCCGGCGACGCGTTTGCCCTCGACCACCACCTCGATCGGGGCCGTCAGGAGCTTCAGGACCACGCCTTCGTGCTCGGCTTCTTCGATCTCCTCCTCGTAGGCGGGCATGGCCTCGCGCGCGCGGCGGTAGGCCACGGTGACTTTCTCGGCACCCAGGCGGAGGGCCGTGCGCGCGGCGTCGATCGCGGAATTGCCGCCGCCGCCGACCGCCACGTTCTTGCCCACCGGCACGGATCCGCGGAGATTGCAGGTCCGCAGGAAGCTCAGGGCGTCGGTAATCCCTTCCGCGTCCTCGCAGGTGTGGAAGCAGACCCGCGAGCAAACGGCGGCAAACGGGTTCCGCTCGCGGTGCAGGCGCAGCGCTTCCGCATAGCGATTCTCCGCCACCAGCGAGACGTAGCCGGGGATGTCCACGTTGGCCGGGCAAGCGCTCTCGCACGGGGCATGGACCAGCGCCGGGCAAACGCCGGAGCGGCACCGCTTGTCGCGGATGTGCTCCACGTATTCGTAGCCGAAGTGGCGGATCGTCGAGAGCACGGGGTTGGGGGCCGTCTGCCCCCCAGCCCGCACAGCGAGGTCTCCTTGATCGTCTCGCCCAGCTCCACGAGCCGGTCCACGTCGGCCTCGGAGCCCCGGCCTTCGCAGATGCGGTTGACGATCTCCAGCATCCGCTTGGTGCCGACGCGGCAGGGAACGGAAGTCGCGTCGGTTGACATGGTGGTGTGGCTCTCTAATCTCGGCTGTTCTATCCGGGGTACGGGACGTGCGAGCCGGTTGAGCCTCCCGCGGTTGGGAAGCGGCCGCATGGCACGCCAGTTGCGCCGGTCGCTACGGTCCTCTTCAGGTCTCGCGGACCGCAGGGGGCAAACGACGAGGCGGGGTCCCGCAGGCGATTATCCCTCCATGGCGGCCATCCAACTGCGGGACCGCAAGGGCAGGGTTTGAGTGCGGCGGCGTCCTTCGCAGGGGTGCTCCGGGCCCCCATAATGAACGGCCAACACCGGCGTAAACCGCAGACCGACACCAGAATCCATGCTTCAAGTTTACGCCATGCCGACTGCCCCGTCTACGCTCCTGCACGGGGATCTGGTAGGCTCTGTGGGAGAGGCTATCCTTTGCTTGGGGGGATCACGAGGGCGCGAGTCCATGACAGCCAAAGAGCTCATCGATCTCTTGAAACGGTTTGACCCCCAGTCGGTCGTTCGACTGTGCATCAACCTTCCCGGCAGGGTCATCCAGACCCACGAGACCGTCTGGGTGGCCGATTACGGGGCCGGACCCCAGATCAACGCCGCCTTGGATTTCCGCGGCTTCTCGGTCTACGTGGGCTGCGGGCTGGAGCAGTTCGTGCGACCGATCCCCGAGCGGATCATCGACCTCGGCGAGTACGACCACCCGGAGGAGGCCGCGCGGGTCCACGATTTCTACGCGATCAACGCGGGCCTGGACGAGCCGCTGAACTACCCGGACTTCGACTACGAGCATTGGATCCCGCCGCGGACCAAGTCGGGTCAATACAACCCGATCATCGCCAGGATCCTCCGCGAGAAGCTGATGCGGGAGTGAAACGGACCACAAAGGCTCGAAGAACACAAAGGTCTCTTCGTGCCTTTGTGCCTTCGTGGTTCAATTCTACTGCGTCTGGCTGAG
>Ga0315288_10005021_pt1 | contig 16842 bp, 14 predicted proteins | sample YL17G11_20_MG_FD_203454 | JGI IMG/M metagenome (GOLD analysis project Ga0315288, IMG submission 203454) | Sediment microbial communities from Yellowstone Lake, YNP, Wyoming, USA - YL17G11_20 | ecosystem: Environmental > Aquatic > Freshwater > Lake > Sediment | place: USA: Wyoming | collected... | reverse complement strand
TCATGGCACAGAGACAACCATACACACCTTTAACCCACCCACTGGGCACTACGTAGTGATTAACCCCTCGGACTTAACTCAGGAAGTTCTGCTTGAGACGTATGACTCAAGCTCTGGGTACATAAAGGGTTTAATCAACATCTACACCAGAACTGGACTTCAGGGCTTCCAGCAGAGATTATACTCTGGCGGCTCAGAGTTCCACAACCCCGCCCAGCAGATGGCAAGCATGGGTAACAGACGCAGATGGCAGTTTGGTGCAATCGTTTCCCCCGGCGACGACATTGAGACGAGATTCCTACACGCAGTGTCGGACATGGGAACCACATACAGCCATTTAGACCATCGCGTTTCCGTCAAGAAAATCACACCCTGATTCGAGCGAAATAAAATTGTGTGAGACTGAAACAAAATGGCTGAGAAAAGCCCCCCAAAGTCGAGAGAAGGATAAAATTCCTTCTCTCTTTTAATTTTTTCCCCCAAAACCAAGTTTAAAATACTGGGAAAGCCATATCCCTGACGGGGTTGTCATGTCAGAATTACTCTCAGTAAGGGAAGAATCTGCTATCGAAGAGGACTTAGACATTTATGTTTCTGAAACCGTAGATTGTCTTATTTGCGGTGCTAAATTTTCGCAACTTAACACTCATCTACAACGAACTCACGACGTCACAGTTCAAGAGTATAGAGCTAAATATAATAACGCTTCAATTATATCAGAAGCAGTAGCAAATAAACGTAAAGCATCAGTAACTAAATCGTGGACTAACGCTGATGAAAGAAGAGAAAAATTTTCTAATACATTCAAAGAAAATAATCCATCATCTAATCAAACAGTCAGAGAAAAAATTTGCAAAACTAGAAAAGCACAAGGAAATCCGTGGAAAGGAAATTGTAACCGTGATGGCAACCCATGTCAAAATCCATTATGTTTAGGAACGATTCACACAAAAACGACTGGACTGGATAATCCGATAATGAAAAATTTAAATGAAGTTGTAGAAAAACGACTTGCAACAATGAAAAGACTTGGAATACATTCAGGTTTCAAAGACGGTTGTATTCGCGATGGTAAGACAATTTGTCCGAATTGTAATTCAATTCACAAAGACTTTACTGGCGAAAATAGTCCATTCGGTTGGCCTGAAATAGCTAAAAAGAATGCTGAAGAACGGATGGGTCATACATTCACCGGAATACCTTGTCCGAAATGTGGTGTAGTTCACAAAGATATGTCAGATACTATGAGCAAGATTCGATTAGCACAAGACGAAAAATTTATTAGTAGTTATGAGAGAAAAGCTTGGAAAATTTTAGATGATAATGGAGTAAAATATAAACATAGTGTTGACGTACCGGGCTTACTTAAACCTACTAATAAGTTTAAATATTTACAAAGACACCAATTCGATATAGTTATTGATGATATTAAAACTGTAGTAGAAGTATATGGATGTTATCATCATGGGCACACTTCATGTGATAAAGCAAAGAAATTAGAAAATTATTACTTAAGACATCCAGAAAAGAAAAAGAGAAGTAATATAGATGAAACGGTAGAAAGAAATAAAGAAATTCAAAGACAAGTTGAAGCAGCAGGCTGGACTTACGAAATAATTTGGGAATGTGAATTTATAAAAGAAGCTAAAAGAAGGCCAAACATAGAAATTATAAATTCTCCTGAAGATTTATTTAGGTGACATCACGATGATTTACCCCACAATAGAGAACTCAAAAACGTGGCGCTCCTCCTTGCGCCGGGTTGGGAGCTGGGCAATTCCCTCCCTCCACTCCCAACCTTCAAAACGGAGAGTTGGAGTTGATTAAATGAGACGAAGAGTAGGAATCCAGATGGGCAATCGAATAGTATGGGGCAACGAAACTGGAATGTCTCTCTTACCAACAACGACAACACCAGCAACAGCGTCGGATACAACATCTCCACTAAAACCATTAGGGCCGGGACCGGGTTTATTTAGACAGCAAAGTAGCAGACCTAGCACCACTACTGTTCTACCAGATTTAAAACTCTCAACAACACCTAATACTGGAATGAAACCATTCCAGCCCGGAACTGGAATGGGTCCGGGTATAGCAAGACCGGGAGCATCAATACGAACAGAGTTACCGGGATTTCAGCAACCTATGATTAGACAACCAGCCGTAATGAATATTATCCCAACAGCACCTGCGACAACTACACAACCGTATTATGATGGTGGAGGCGGTGGAGGTGGAGGCAGCTCACCATCATTACCACCAGACCAACCTACTCCAACACCCACACCAGAACCTACACCAGAATATTATCCAGTTGAAACTATACCAGCAGAAATTCAAGTTCCACAAAAGACAAAGAAAGATAATACTTGGATGTACGTAGCAGGCGGAATTGCAGTCGCAGTTGGCATTGGTGGAATTATAGCTGCGGTTTATCTGAGTAAAAAGAGGAAGTAACATGTCAAGACGGCGACATTATCGTGGAAACACAGAAAAAGGAATCGTTCCTGCAACAGCTCCAGCACAAAAGAAAGATTATGGGTGGGTACTTCCAGTTGCCGGAGCTGCAATCGGAATTACAGCGGCTGTTGGAATAGGATATATGCTTTACAAATTTGCAACTGGATTTAAAATGCCAGATTTAAACCCACTTCCGGGCGGCGGTAAATCAGCACAAGAACAATTCAAAGAATCAATGCCATATGCTGATACATGGACTAAAAATCAAAATGGAATCGAGGTCGATATCCATAAGTATTCAAAGACTGGAAATTGGGAAGTTAGAGCAAAAGCACCAACTTATCCTGTCGAGTACCCGTTAACTGGATTAAATTACATTGTAGTTTACGCATTTTCAGGATTGCCTTCATCACCGTTAGATTCTAAAATGCCAATTTGGAATCCAGCAGCTTCTTGGGCACTTGAACAAGACAAATTAAATTACATGAAAAACGACCCGGGATATCAAGACGCAAAAAATACAGCCGACGGATTAACTCAAGCTAATATTAACGAAGCTCTAAAAGAAATAGTTCCCGGCGAGGTTCCACAATTAATTCATCCTCATCAGGCCAAAGTTCATGCTGACCAATGGATAAAAAATAAATACGGAATCGAAGTTGATTTCCACAAGTATTCACAAACACAACAATGGGAAGTTAGAATCAAAGCACCTACATATCCGAGCAAGTGGTCGCAGAATAATATGAATTATATCGTAGTGTACGCGTTTCCAACAATAGAACAGGCTGCAATAGCAGCATCTCATTTGAGTCCAGATAAAGTTAGGCAAGCAACATCACAAGCAACAGAAACAGAAAACCCAGTATTAGTTGCAAGCGGAGTTGGTAATATGTTCCCCGAAGGTTATCAAGTCGGAAATCGTATTGTGTTTCAGAACGGAATCATAGGCCATCACCACGGAGGCGGCGGGCGAGGCACTCCAAGTCAGCCTTTGACTTCAAACTATCCAGCGTCTTACTATCCACCCGATATTGTTTACGTAAAGCAGAAAGAAGAGGAATCGGTTATTCAAGGACATCATCACGGTGGCGGAGGTTATTATCGTCCTCCTAGATACCAAGCTAAATTAGACGAGATGTATCAGGAAGCATTACTAACTCAAGGCAAGGGTCATCATGGTCGCAGCAACATAGATAGATTTGCACCACAAGAGATGATGTATAATAGACCTATCTATAAGAGCTATGACGACGAACCATATCAGTCTACTATACAAGGTCATGGACATCACGGAGGCGGTGGCTGGAGGAATTATGCAATGTATCCATTTCCATATCCAGCCGATTATCCACGAGTTGCACTTGAAGGTGGCAGCGACGTAAATATCGGCAAACATAAACACCATCACGGTGGCGGAGGCGGTGGCTGGTATTACCCATACTACCCCTACTATCCATACTACGATTATCCACAGACAACCACAGTCGTAGTAACTGAGACTGAAGAAGAGCGCAAGAAGCGGCTTGGATTAAAAGGCAGTGATGGAGAATTAATTTGGGAGTGATGAAATGTCAAACAATAATTTATTATATTTGCTTGGTGGCGCTTTGTTAGGTGGAGGTATAGTTTACTTACTAAAGCGCAGAGCTGATAAGAAAGAGGAGAAGCAGATTACAACAGGTCGCCACGGACACGGACATCACGGTGGCGGAGGTTGGTATTATCCATACTTCCCTTCTTATCCATACTACTACAATTATCCACAAACAATTGTATTGGATGAAACTGAAGCAGAGAGGAAAAAGAGATTAGGCTTACTTGGTTTAGTTAAGAAGAAAGACGATACTTGGGTATTCATGGGTGATTAATTTACAATACGGTAACAGAATATAGGGTGATGTAAAATGGCCGAAGAAAAGAAAGAATTGCCAAAATGGGTTGTACCAGCCGCAGTTGGAGGCGTTGCAATAGCCGCAGTTATTGGCGTTGGCGCTTACTTAGCGACTAGAAAAACTGAGACTATAACTGAACCTACTCAGGACGAAGAAGCAGATGAATGGGAATGGAGCGATTCCGATTCACCAAATAAAAAACCGAGTGGAGGTGGCGGTGGTGTAGTTGTACCAGTTGTACCAGTTATACCACCAAATTCAACAACAACACAAGCAACACAGCAACAAACACAACAAAATGCTGCCGCGGCTGCTAGTGTCATTTCCGCACTTAATTCAGGTGTATCACAAAATGCAATTATAGATGCTTTAGAAAAGAAAGGTATGACTTATGAGGCTGCAACAAATTATGTTATTGCAATTGATGCACTTAAGACTGGAGAATTGTCCCCAACTGCCCTTGCAGAAATGAAGGAGAGAGAGGGTTGGAGTAGAATGGATTCTCAAGATTATGTAGGAAAGTTAGGTTTAAGCTTAACTGATAAGCCAACTAAAGATTGGCCTGAAATACAAAAATATATTGCTGCAAGCGATGGTGTTCTCCGAATCGATGATAGAACTATAGTGTTAAGTCATAAAGATGATACTGTAACTCTAAGTGCAGTAGGATTACCTCAAGTTTATCTTAGAGTAATTACTAGACAAGATGAGAAAGGTACTGGGTATTTAGACCAAGTTAAACCAAATATATATTATAAACAGATAGTACCTTTAAAAGATATAATAAAATTTGTGTGTAAAGAAGGTACACAACAACTGCGTAGTGATAATAAGACTAAATACAATATTGTAAACCAAGACATATTCATAACAATTGCTGATACTGCAGAAAACGCAGAGAAGATAGGCAGAGATGACTTAATTAAATGGAGACTATATGATATAAATATGTTTGGTGGACGAGGAGTCGAAAGAGCGTCCGGTTCGCCTAGAACTAATGCAAATAAATGGGGTTTGGTAAATGAAGCAAAAACAGTTTATGCCACAGATGATAAACTTTATAGTAACTATCCAGAAATGATACTTACAATTACAGATGAAACTGCAAGTCTACTTCTATTTGAAGACAAGATAAAACCAACCACGTCACTTAACTTTATAGAGGACTACATTATAATCGAAGCTAAGTCTCCTACTTATCCGGGCATAACTCTTAGGCATAAATACAAATTAAGCTTGACTGAAGATGGAAAAGTTACTACTACAATATCTAAATTAGATGACCCGACTCAACCTGAGTCACCATCAAACCCAGTTCGCATCTACTCCCAGTCGTTTATAACCAAGTTTAAACAGCCTAAGTATCTACCTAAAGACCCCAAAGACCAAACGGTAGGTGACCCATCTGTAGCTGCTTGTATACACGCAAATCAAGAAGCAGTTAATACATGGCTTGCATCACAAAGTATTGATACTGGAACACAAAATATAAGCACTTTAGAGTATCGAAAATATACTTATAAGATAAGATATATTCCGGGTGTAGTAGATAAATACACTTATAAAATTTGGAGACCAGATGGAACTGTATTGGTGGATGAAACTTTATTCTCTGCCGATTGGCCTGTGAACCAACAGACGCAGTTAGTTAAAGCTAAAATAGATGAAGACGTAGGAGCAGAAAAGAAAGGATATGAGTATAATGGATATAAGTTTAGTATTACATATGACCCTAGACAAGAGTATAATTCAAGATATCGTATCTTACCAGCAGATATGTTGTGCTCTAGGGAAGAACCAGCAGAAGAACTTGGCCTCGGCTCTAATTATTGGACAATCGACGTGACTAATTTCAAGTCGTATGACGAAGACCATCTAATGAATATAGTAAAAACGGCAATGGATGCTAAATTAAACAAATACAATCAGGCAGCAGCATTAAAGCAAGCGCGTATATCTACTGCGGTCGATGACTTTAATAGGTTTGTAACAAATAATCCAGACGGAATGTTTTTGAATATAGCAGCCTATAAGCCACAAGGCGCATCCACTCCATATAAGACAAGAACCATTGCAAAGAAAACAGATGCAGGCCCACAGTGGACTGTAGAAATATACGCACCCACTGCTACATTTGCATCCAGAACTGCTAATGCATCTGAGCCAAAATTAGGAGTCGTAGAATGGGTAGGTATGCAGGCTGATGGTAGTGCTAAAGTCGTGGAGTTTATAAATAACCACTGGGCATCTCTATCAGTAGCACAACGAGCACTATATAACGCCAGCGAAATAGAAGCAGCGTATGTAGAAACGGCCCAGTATTTATCAGACCAAATTAAACAGACTGGTAAAGCCAAATGGACTCCAAACGGTCAAAGAAGCACATCCTACTATATCATGGCATTACAGTTTAGCACAACTGCGAAACGTTTGATGCTTGGAATTTGGAAGTCTACTAAGACACCACAGGAAGCTACAATAGGAACAAAAGACGTTCTCGTCAAGGAAGTACCATCATCCAATCCACCAACTCCCAAAGAAATGGTAGTTGCAATGAAATGGATAAATAGCCAGACTCTTAACGGCACCGTTGGCAACATCGGCTACCAGCAAGGCAATAGGATTGTATTCCAAAACGGTATTAAGAAAACCAAATCGCCACCGCCAGAGAACTACTATATGGATACAGGCGCAGCAAAAGAAACGCAGCCAACGTCTACAATGTCCGAGGAAGAAGCAGAGCGATACTTTGGTACAGGCGCTTATAGAACTAGCGGCCCTCAACACGCTGGATTTATAGTAGACCCATATTCCACATCTTTTTTAACCGATGATGAGAAGAGACGGTTCTTTGGAATTGGTGCTTCAGTAGAACCATATCCAACATCTGTAGTATCAAGAGATGAAGCACAAAGGATGGGAGTATTCGGTGTACGCAAGCCAATGAAAGTAGGCGCTGTAATATCGCCGTACCCTTACGCAAACCCATTCTGGTTTGGGCCGAGAACTGTACAATATGTAACTGGCAACGCACTTATAGGCAATGTTGGTGGTTTATCACCTCAGAAGGTAGAGCAGATAAGCAACATTGCTTCAACACAGTTCGGTGGTTCGCAGAAAGCATATATCATAATGTCTGAAATAGCAAATCTAAATACTTATGTAAAGCAGAACAAGAAGAGATTAGCAAAATCGGCTGATGGAAGAGCTGAATTAAACGAAATATATAATAGACTAAGACAATTACAAAGTGAATTGAATACAATGAGGTGATGGAGATGTCGAGACGGAGAAGGTCTAGAAGGAACCCGGAAGAAATAGAGGATTGGAGTATGTATGGGGCTCTGCCATCGGGCGGATTAACCGAGACTGAAGAAAAGATGCTGTCTATTTCAAAGAAAAGACGGAAAGGCAGAAAGGCCAAGAAAGTAGCTCCAAAAAAACACAGAGCGCGCAAGGCGGATAAAAGGAAGTGGAGCATGAAAGTTTGGAAATCCAATCCAAGTGCACACGACAAGGCGCACTTCGGTATTCTATCTGACATCAAGGGCGTAATGATGCCTCCAAAACTCACTGGCTATACACAGGAACCAATGTACGCATTTGGTGTTGGTCTACTTGGTATCGTAGATACTGGCTTAATCGGTATGGCCTTAGACGCAGGCTGCTCTAAGTTCGCGTGCCAGTGGAAGAAAGATGCTTGCAGAATAGTAGGCAAGATTGGCTTTGGTACACTTGTATCTTACGCAGTATCAAAAGGCACACACAAACCATACCTCGGTCAGTACCACCAGATGGGTGTGTACTTTAATACCATACTTGATGTAGTTGGAACCATAGCGAAACACTATCTTGCATCAAAGCAGCCAAAATCGACACCTGAAGTAACTCAAACTGGTTACTACAACTCGCCAATGACTGCTGGAACCGCAGCTATGAATATACTTGGCTTCGGTCAGATAAACAACGCACTCGGTCAGAGCAAGATAAACAAGGCATTAGCAACTGGCGGAATCGTAGTTGCAAAGGGCGATAACGGTCAGGTCGCATTAGCAAATACAAAAGGAGAAATCCTCGTAAGCGGCCCAGCCGATGCAATGCAGCCAGTAATTCAGGGCGTAGTTGGCAAGACTAACGTAAATCCATACGTGAATAAAAACTACTACGACAACCCAGAATCGTTTGTAGACGACCCAATCTATTACAGCGGAACTAAAGGAACTCATAAACAGACCGTTGGTGCTTGGCCGTTCTCGAAGACTCGCTATACGTGGAGGCTACGCGACCCAAACAACAATGATATAGTCAAATACACTGATAATTATTGGTCTAAACAAGACGCCGTAAATGATATGGGTATTCAATTTAAAAGAAACAAAGCAACATACAGAACACAGTACGGTAATAAGATAACAGCACAGGTTCTGCAAAATAACAACGTAGTTTATGCAGAAAAATGGAGCACCGGAAGTGGGTTTAACGGTTTCCAGCCATCTTCGTGGAGTGCAAAGCAGGAAAAGGGCAACTACGGAAAGACAAACGTAAACCCGGACCTGAACGCAAACTACTTTAACAACCCGCAGTCGTTTACAGACGACCCAATCTACTACAGCGGCGTTGGGAAAACGAATGTGAACTTCGACGTAAATAAAGACTACTATGACAACCCAAGAAACCATATCTGGTATTTTAGTGGTCAAAGAAAAAGATAAGCAGAGGTGAGTAATAGTGAGCGTAGACCCCTCCGTCTATAACCATCCCCCCAAACCTACCAGTTGGCAGGTAGTTGCCAATTGGTGGGACAATATGGGACCGGATAATAGAAGTGAAGTAGCAGATATTATGGTTGGACATCACGGTGATGATAGGCTATGGGCTGAACTTAATAAAGCAATTAAACAAAGAATTATGAAATTTTGTATGAGAAAGCACGAGCCACGAGCAGGGGTTGGACACGTGGCTGAACCTATTAGGTACGAAGTCATTGTTAGTAACGTAGGATGCGTGTATAAAGGATATAGTATGCCAGATGCAGATAGAGTTTATGCAGATTACGTAAATCTAAGCAAAAATAATATAGGCAGAGCCGCAGGCGAAAGTGTAACTCTTACAGAACAAGGAGAAATAACAAAAGATTTTACAGGATTACTTGAAAACATAGAAGCAAATCCAAGATTACAATCTCGGATAGAACAGTATTCTACTCCATACAAATGCCCAACATGCGGTACGCATAATCTTGAACAAGTCGATGATGCATACTTATACGAAGACGATGATGATGATGTATATTGCAGAACTTGTAGAGTATTTATGCCCTCTGATAGTTTGCTATTAGATGTTAAATCACCACTTCTTAAAGGACATGAAAAAATAGATGGTGCAAGGGCAGTATGGATTCCAAGAGAATATAATCCACTCAACGTTAGGGAACAAAGGAATTTAAGTCAAGAGATGTTTTCAACAAGAGCACAGCAATTAATGGCACAACAGGAATTTAGACCTGATGAAGCAAAGTATTGGGAAGGCTATACTAACGCACTCGGTTACGTTCGGAAATCGTATAGTCAACCAGTTCGCAGACCTAGCACATATCAGGGCGATGATAGCCGTATTCCGTTGGACGTCTACGAGCAGAATACTAGCGAGGACGCCCTTGAGTATTGGTGGGAAAATCTTTCGGTAATGCAACGTATGTGGTCTCTTCCAGACCAACTTTCACATGAAGCCCATAAAACGTGGGCTCAACTCAGTTCAACTGGTCGTGCATTAGCTCGTAAATATTTCGCGGGACTTAAGAATCCAATCTACGAGCAAAATCGTATGGTTGACGAAAGCTTAACCGCTGCACAAATAGATACGAGAGCTAGTATAGCAAGTCGATATGGTCGAGAACCAGATAAAGAATGGCACGACTTCATAGATGATGTTTACTTCGTTCAGTATGATAACTTGGTAATAGGAATAGAACAAGATGGACAGTCACATACTTAAGATAAATATAGGATTGATAAAATAAGAAGGTGAAGAAAAATGTCGAAGAGACGAAGAGCGCACGGACGAAAATATAGGGCGAATCCCGGTATGCTTGGTGGCATGAAAGAATGCTGCAAGTTACCGAGCTGGGGAACTTTGAAAGCAGAAGTAAAAGCACATCCAGTTAAGACAATTGGCATTGCCGTATTAGGTCTTGCCGATACTGGCTTAATTGGAATGGTGACCAACTATGCTTGCGGACAGATGAAGTGTGGAGAACCAGTTAGAGATACCGTTAGAATAGTAGCTAAACTCGGTGTCGGCACTTTAATGTCCTACGGTGTAAACAAAATGGTCAAGAACGGTTACGGCAAAATACACCAGATTGGAGTATATGCCAATACGATTCTTGACGTAGTGGGCACTGTTCTAAAGTACAGCCAGCGTGATTGGAAAGTATCTAATGGCGGTTATCAGATGCCATTAACTCCAATGAATGTTGCCGCTGAAATCTTTGGTATCGCTCCAATACTAAATGCAATGAGCGAGAAAAAGATGGCAAAGGCACTAGACGATGGCGGCGTTGTAGTTGCAAAAGGCGATAACGGCCACGTTGCACTTGCAAATGCAAATACCGGAGAGATACTTGTATCTGGTCCAGAAGCAGCTATGAAGCCAGTAATTCAGTCCTTGAAGGGCTTCCAGCCATCTTCGTGGAGTGCAAAGCAGGAGAAGGGTGGATTCCAGCCTTCGTCTTGGAGTGCTAAACAGGAGAAGGGAGGCGCAGGCGCACCTTACTTCGATAGTGATGTAGGCGTCGGTAAATCCTACTACGACAGCGATATGCCATTTGGTAAGTCCTACTACGATAGCGATATGCCATATGGCGCATTTAGACCGCAGTTCCAATCGGATACTCGCGGGCTTAGACCACAGTTCCAGTACAAGGGACTTAGGCCGCAGTTCCAAGACGCAAGCAACCTCCTATACGCGTAGATAATCGGAAGCAAATCAATTAGGCGCTCTTCGATGCGTACGTGCGGTGGACAGCACCGTACGTACGGTAAATAGCTGGTGAAGTCATGAAATCATACGATTACGAAGCCGTTGCATATGACGGAGATGTTTATTGTTTAGGTTGTTTGCCGAAAGGCGTTGACGAAAAAGACGCCGACCCAATATTCGCAGATTCCGAATGGGATTATTATCCAGTTTGTTGTGTATGCAGAGGCGTACACGATTACGTTAATCTTACTTCGTATGGAAGAAAAGAATTACAGAGACAACGAGAACGACAAACATATGGTATGGGTGATATCTCACCAAGATTTGGTGAGTTTCTTACCAATCCGGGCGAAAATAAAGCAGCCACTGAAGCTACAAATCTTCTTTTTAAAGCTAAAGAACTTCTTTTAGAAATGTTTGATATCAAGGACTATCAAAGTTTAAGAAATAAGAGAAGAGAAGTAGATTCTTTAATATTACAAGTCAATAGATTAATGCCATTCTTCAATCCTCAACAATATAATATATTACAGAAATTATATAGTTGGGTAACAACTCATCCTTTTCTTAACGCGTTTACTGAATCTAATCCAAGAAGACCAGCTCCGCGTGAATCTGAACTTCAAGGACAATCAATAATGGGACCAGAACCGGATGATTATGTTAAACAACCATCTGGGCGGTTAGGGTCTAGAACAAGCGTAGGTCAACCAGAAGGCCGATTTGTAGGCGAGTTCGATGACGATGATGCTGCTGATAGAGCAATACGGGACGATATGGAACGATACCAATTCTTCCCAACAGTCTGGATAATGTCAGACCACGGTAATTTATGTATTGATACTGATTTTTACGTTCGTACCAAACCTAAGATGAGAGCAGAGTATAATCGTCATCCGCGAGGAAGTCACCAAATTCTATCATGCCCAAAATGTGGGAGGGGAATAAGTTTGAGCGGAGGTATGCGCGGTTTACGTAATATTTACTGTTCCACATGCAATGAATGGTGGCCTATTAATGTTCTCTATACTAATGAGGATAATCCTTATTACGAGGATAATGCATCTAAGCAATTAGCGATAATGCCATCGATGTCGGACCCAAATAAAAAATATGCAGTTATGCAAGACGATTATGGGCATTATTGGTGTACATGTCCGGCTTGGAAATATCAGCGACTTCCGCCTGCCCAACGCACTTGCAAACATATCAACTCATACTTACAGAAACAGCAATTCTTAATGGAACAGAAGAGGCGGACTGCACCCACACATACATATACTTATGTTCAGGAAGCAGAAGAAGAGGTACAGCCAGTAGTAACAACAAGGTGGCAACGACTGCATATTGATAATCCCGGCTATCCACTTGAAGGCTATGCTACAAGTGCACTAAATAGCAGCTACTTTAGTATTGGTAACGTACCAGCATATGCGGCAGAAAGATATATAGGTACTAAGCTGTTGCATTCTAATGATAGACAAAATGAATCGCCAACAGTAAGAAGAATGCTTGATATGGTCAAGAGATATGATGGAAATTTATTTGGTTACGTAATACCAGTCGAATCTGGTAGACCTGATGCCAGAATTTCGTTTGATGGTTTTATAATAAATGTAGATGAACAAACTGCTAATAGATTAAAAAATACTCTTCATCCTGACGAATTTAGTAGAGAACCATCAGGTTGGAGATTTTGGTGGGATTGATGCCCAAAGAATCTTGCGCTCGTTACCAAAATTTATTGCGTAACTTGAGAGGCCAAGAAGTTTTAGATGTTAGTAAATGCTTGAAATCTCATAAGCGTAAAAGTTGCATCGAATGTCCCGATTATCCACCCGAATGGGATACCGAAGCTATCTGTTGGTGGATAGATAATAATAGTTCGTTGGAGTAGTATGGCCGATATTAATCTCGATACACAAGATGTATTCTTTGAGTCATCAGCACTGCCTAAAATGGCTGAACATTTCTTCTTCTTGTTCTTCAATAAAGATGCAACCGCCAATTGCATAACAGTACATCGTTACGCTCGACCCGGCTTGGCTTTGCAAGGAAAATCAGAAGTATTTACTTGGGCTCATCCAGCTCCATATGTGTTCAAGGGCGTAGTCCTAACCAGATATCTTAAGAATTGTTTTGAAGCCGTCGGAGATGTGAGTATTAAGTTTTGTAAAATCGGAAATTGGTATCAAGCAAAAGGCGATAAAGCAACAGTCGATGCCGGATATAAACGAGAAGGACAATTCGATTATATTATAAATCCGGGTAATGAACAGAAATCATTTAAAATTAACGGTCCCAATTTAGTTAAGATTTACGATAATGGTATTAAAATACTTAATCGGATAGGGTTTGGTAATTTATATGATATGTCCGGCACTTACAAAAATTCAGATAATGGCGAAGAAGGTAAGTTCTATATAAGTAAGTTAGGAATGAACACCTTAAAATTAGAATCAATGTTTCTAAATGCCTATCATATTTATTTCGATGATGGCTCTATGTTTCGGTTCTTGGATTCGCCTGCCTTCCAAAATCTAAAAGGAATTTATATAAATCGCAAGAACAATACATATTTAATGTTTCCAAACGCAAGCTTCTCTAAATCAGAAAGCGTTAGGTCTATAAAGTGCTGGGACGACAAAGGTAATACAATAGAAGCAACTGGAGAAATGGGACCATCGTATTTGACTGATTTCAAGCGTGGTCCATTTGAATTAGGATATAATCAGGTCGTCGGTAAGCTCAAACAATTCTCGGTTAATAACGAAGTTGTGGACAAGCCCGGTATCGTGTACTGCGAGGAAACGAGATTATGATTTTGCGGGGACGAAAATGCGAGGAAAACAACTCAGAGAAACTTGGGTCAAAGCAGTTCCCGATGAATATTATTGGGACTTGTGGTGGTGTAGGTGGGGCTCTCTGATTACTTTCGCAATGGGTACTATTTTTGGGATTTATATGGGCGGTTTAATCTTCGGGTAATTCGTCTACTTCATTTTTAATTAAACATACATAACTTTGTATTTCTACCGCGTAGTCTTTGCAATCACGCTTTTCTGCGGAACGGTTACAATTAAAACATACATAACTTTGTATTTCTACAAGATTGCCAGCTCCATTGAGAATGGATTGCAGCTTGTGACAATTAAAACATACATAACTTTGTATTTCTACGCTACGCGGCTTACAGTTCGATACACCGGCTATTGTGACAATTAAAACATACATAACTTTGTATTTCTACGGGGTTTGTCTCCGGGTTTGGTGGGCTCGACTCTTGGACCGTGACAATTAAAACATACATAACTTTGTATTTCTACAATTAGGGAATTTAAACTCTCGGTTCTGGTCGGATTTGTGACAATTAAAACATACATAACTTTGTATTTCTACACAGGCGGTTCTGCCGCTACCTATGCCCTATCGGACATGTGACAATTAAAACATACATAACTTTGTATTTCTACGGGGGTGTAAAGTTGGTTATACCTAACTTTAAAGGCCTGTGACAATTAAAACATACATAACTTTGTATTTCTACATATATCCCTGTACTGTATTATGGTGTTTGGTGACTGACAATTAAAACATACATAACTTTGTATTTATTTACCAACAAGTTTTCTGGCCACTGTTACAATTAAAACATACATAACTTTGTATTTCTACCGGTTGTGAAGGCTTCGTCCCGGCTAACGGATTTCCTGTGACAATTAAAACATACATAACTTTGTATTTCTACGGCACTTATATACTCTTCCCTCTACGGATTCGAGTACCTCCAAAAACGAGAGCCATTTTAAGAAGAAACAGCATTCTTTTTACCTCACCCACTATCGGTTTCGAGAGGGTCTGGGCGACCGAGTCGTCACATAGCCTCTCGAATTTAATAGTTTATAAACTTTTCTCTTTTTCCTTACCTCTCTTAAACTCAAATACTTTATATTCACCATACCCGTACTTATTATGATTTCCAATTCGTTCTATCCCATTCATAATTATTTTTTCTATATTATTTGCAGTTAATCCACTTTTCAATTTAAATGCTTGTCCATGGTCTATCAACTGCATCTGGAACGACTTTCCATGAATGTTAAGTCGTTCTTCTCTCGTTCTAAAATTATGTGTCTCCAAAAACTCAGGTAGTTCTACGCTATTACACCCGGGAAATGTGCTTTCTGTACACAATGGAGTTATAAGTTCAATACCAAGTTCTCCAATCGTGTCCAGCTTCCAAGTTGACGTATCGACTTGGATATGACGATGTAGTTTAGTTAATCCCATTCCATTATTTCGTTTCCCTCCAACTTGTATTCCATCAAATATATTAGGGTCAAGTCCATTTAATCCGGTTGCGTAGAAAGATAGATAGGTCGGCACTTCGCCTTGGTCTCTATCTACTTTTTTCTTTCCTAATACTCGTGTTGGAGCCATCAGTACAAATGCGTTTCCTTCTTGACTTGGAGCACAGTATCTTAGTTCTGGTACTACTAATTCTACTAATGTATTTTGCACAGTTCTCCACGCATCAAAAAAGTCTTTATACGTAGCAGGTGCAGTTCCGTAATTAGCCATACCTGATGTAATTACAGTCCTGAATATACCATGCGATACAGATAAGGTCTTTTTCTGCTCGTCAGTCATAGTCTTACCCAATCTGGCCGCATGTGCTAATGCATTTCCGGTAACATAGTAGGGATTGCCACTATAGTATCCTGTTAGTTCTAATAGAAATAAATCTAAAAGCAATTCATCACCTTCCAGTCTTCCATTAATTGCAATGCTGTACTCCAACTTCCAATTCTTCTGATGTACGCATCTAGATGTTTAGATATTTTAGGGTGTTTGTCTAGATGTACCCAAGCTATATTGAAGTTAGGCCAACAACCTTTAGGGTATGTTTTGTGCTTCTTACCATCTTCTTTGGGTGGTTTTTCGCCAACTTTAGGAAGTTGATATCCACACGTAAACTCAGATAGTCTCGATACTGGTACTAGGTGCAACGATGCATCGTCTAGCTGTATTAAAGTAGTGAGTTCTACCTTTGCTGGCATTGCTACAGCTAAACAAAATGTATCGAAGTGGTAGTCATTTGCTGAATTATATAGAATAGCTTCTGCTATTAAAGTGTGGTATTTGTGGCTAGTGTATGGATAGCCCGGGTCTTCATTGTATTTAGATGGTAAATCAGACTCTAACCACTTTTTATGCACTTCGATTAACGGCGCGTTTTTACTTAATTCTTTTAGTTCATTAATTTGTTTTATGTTTTCTGCTTTATTAAAACGAGTAGCATCGTAAAAACACTGCCTTCTAATCAAATCTATTCTATACCTACTACTTATTTCGCCTTCTGGGTCATCGATACGAAGACCAGCACGAGACATATGAGCCGAATAGTCGTCTGCACTATACGGAAGAGGCCCATCTTTGGTCTCTTCCGCATTTTTATGTGAGCCTATCTCCATTTTATGAAAATCATGGAGATAGGCCCGTCTTA
>Ga0315288_10005020_pt1 | contig 16847 bp, 15 predicted proteins | sample YL17G11_20_MG_FD_203454 | JGI IMG/M metagenome (GOLD analysis project Ga0315288, IMG submission 203454) | Sediment microbial communities from Yellowstone Lake, YNP, Wyoming, USA - YL17G11_20 | ecosystem: Environmental > Aquatic > Freshwater > Lake > Sediment | place: USA: Wyoming | collected... | reverse complement strand
CGGATGAGGATGAGCTGATGATGACCGTATTGGATGCGGGGGCTTCGGATATGAGCTCGGATGTAGAGTATTTCGAGATCACCACTCCATACAATAAATTTGATGCGGTCAAACAAGCGCTGGATGAAAAAAAAATCCCATACAGTCAAGCGGAATTGACCATGGTTCCTCAAACCACCGTCAAACTGGAAGGCAAACAAGCGGAGCAGATGCTTAAATTGATGGAGTCTTTAGAAGATCACGACGACGTGCAGAAAGCATTTGCCAACTTCGACATTGCGACAGAGATAATGGAGAAGATGAGCGCGTGAGAATAGGCTCAAGGGTCATGGAGCAAGGGTCAAGAAATCAGGGTTCAGGGTCCGGATTTCAGTGTCCAGAGGAAAAGATCAAAGGTAAACGGCGGACGGCGGACGGCGGACGGCGGACGGAGAATTTAGTGATTCTGGGTGTCGATCCGGGGAGCATGGTGACAGGTTATGGTTTAATCAAATCTGATGGACAACAAAATGTCTTAATAGAGTGTGGAGTCATTAAAACAGATTCTAAAGAAGCTCTTCCCGAAAAACTAAAAGAAATCTTTGAAGGATTATCCCGGATCATAGCCCAAAAGCATCCGGACGAATTCGCCATAGAGGAGACCTTCTACAGTAAAAATGCTAAGTCCGCTCTGGTGATGGGACAAGCCCGAGGAGTAGCAATTTTGGCAGCTGCTTGTGCGAAAATCCCGGTGTGGGAATATTCTCCCAAAGAGGTGAAATGCTCTATCGTGGGACAGGGGAATGCGTCCAAACAGCAGGTGCAATACATGGTAAAAAATCTTTTAGGATTGAAAGATTTGCCCCAGTCACAGGATGCTTCGGATGCGCTGGCTGTTGCTTTGTGCCATGCCCAGAAACTCAGGTGGAAGGAGAAAAGTTTAAGGATTAAGGTATAAGGTGTAAGGTGTAAGCTTAAAGGCGTTAGGTCAAACCTTTAAGTTTCAATCTTCTACCTTCAACCTTCAACCTTTCACCTTTGACATTTCACCTTTGACCTTTAACCTACACGAGCTGAGATAGAGAGGAGAAGTTGATAGCTTATTTAGAAGGAAAATTAATAGAGAAAAGCCCCACCCATTTGGTCTTAGAAGTTAACGGGGTGGGGTATTCCATAAATATACCGGTCTCAACTTATGGCAATCTGGGGGAGACGGGGAATATCGTCAAGGTTTTAACCTACCAGCATGTGCGGGAGGACGAGCTTAAGCTTTTTGGATTTGCCACCAAGCCGGAAAGAGAGCTTTTCGAGATGCTGATCTCGGTGAATGGAGTGGGTCCAAAGGTGGCATTAAGCATCCTCTCTTTCCTTTCAGTGCAAGAGTTCCAGAGGTCGGTGCTTAAGGAGGATTTGGACGTTTTGACGTCTATCGCCGGCATTGGCAAGAAAACCGCTCAACGATTGATCGTGGAATTAAAGGAGAAGCTAAGCAAGGTGGACTTAGGTGTAGAAAGAGAAGTGGATACGAAAAAAGTAGCGTCTATCCCTGCTTTTGATGAAGCAGTCTTGGCTTTGGTGTCTTTAGGATATACTAAATTCGATGCTAAAAGAGCGATGGAAAGGGTGGCTGAAGAGGTGAAGGATGTTTTGCCTCTGGAGGAGTTGATTAAAAGAGCGTTGAAGTATGCCAGATGATAGTTTTAAAGTTAAAAGTTAAATTCCTGATAGGTTTCGTTGAAAAAGGTTTCGGTGTCGGTTACGTATCGTTTATCGTTAGTCGTAAACAAAAGGTTACGTTTAGACAATAAAGAAAGTCCAACAGAAAGCTTCTATGGGTTATACGACAAACGAAACCGCAATACGAAACCGATACATGGCCGACTTGTAGTGAGCTTGCGGTTCGACTTCGCTCACCGCCCTGAGCTTGTCGAAGGGTCGAACTAAACCTAAACCGATAAACGCAAACGAGCTTATAATGAGGTAAATCTTGCCCCAGAGAATCACCGTTCCCAATAGATTAGATGATGAATTAGAATATGATGTTACCTTGCGACCTATCAAGTTTGATGAATTCGTAGGTCAAAATAAGATCAAGGAGAACCTAAGCATCTTCATCCAAGCGGCTAAGAAAAGGGGTGAGCCTTTAGATCATGTTTTATTCTACGGACCTCCCGGATTGGGTAAAACCACTTTAGCGCATATAATTGCCAAAGAGATGGAGACAAATATTAAATCCACCTCCGGTCCAGTGATGGAGCGACCGGCAGACTTAGCTGGGCTTTTAACCAACTTAGGTGAAAGGGAAATTCTCTTCATTGACGAGATACATAGACTAAATCATGTGGTGGAGGAATATCTGTATCCGGCTATGGAGGATTTCAAGATCGACATAATGATCGAAAAGGGACCATCCGCCCGATCAGTTAAACTTTCTCTGCATCCTTTCACCTTAGTAGGAGCCACCACCAGAGCAGGTCTTCTCACCTCACCTTTGAGGGCAAGATTCGGAGTAGTAGGGAGGCTCGATTTTTATCAGCCAGAGGATTTATATAAGATCGTCTTGAGATCTGCTAAAATATTGAATATAAGCATAACCGAAGAGGGAGCTTTTGAGATTTCCAGAAGATCAAGGGGGACCCCAAGAGTGGCAAATCGCATCCTTCGTCGGGTAAGAGATTTTGCTGAGGTTAAGGCAAAAGGGAAGATCGATCTCCAGGTTGCCCATGATGCTTTGTTGATGTTGGATGTGGACGAGCTGGGTTTGGATGATATGGACAAGAAGATAATGGAGGTGGTGATTTTAAAATTCAAAGGTGGTCCTGTGGGAATTAATACTCTGGCGGTTGCAGTAGGAGAAGAAGGTGAAACCATCGAAGAGATATATGAGCCATTTTTGATTCAAGAAGGGCTTTTGAATCGTACCCCAAGAGGCAGAACCGCTACTGATTTAGCGTATAAACATTTGGGAATAAGCAGAGAAAAAGGGGCGCAGGAGAAATTATTGTAACCCAAATGTTGGGGCGAACGCATGGTCGCCCGTAGGCTTGTAGAGTGTAGCGTCCGAGCTTGTCTCGGACGAAAAGGATTTTAGTCAGGTTTTGTTGCTTACGCCACTAAAGTGGCTAAGAACTATTGCCACGCAGAAGAGAGGATAAATGAAACTCCTGTTACATGTTTGCTGTGCTTACTGCGCCATTCATCCGCTTCAAGCACTTTTGGACGAAAGGCATGAAGTGTTCGGATACTGGTATAATCCTAACATTCATCCTTTCACGGAATATCAAAAGAGATTGGATGCAGTTAAATCGCTGGAGGAGAAAAAAGCTTTCCCGGTATTTTATCACGATTCGTATGATCTGGAAAAATTCTTGAAAGCGGCGATACAGGACGTGGAGAATCGTTGCAGTTTCTGTTATAAGATAAGATTGATAAAGACCGCTAATTTTGCCCAAAATCAACATTTCGATGGGTTCACCACCACACTTTTGGCAAGCCCTTATCAAAAGCACGAATTAATAAAAGAAATCGGTGAAAAGATCGGAGGAGATTTGGGAATAAGATTTTTTTACAAAGATTTTCGTCCCGGTTTCTATGAAGGAAAAGATGAAGGCAAAAAGCTGGAGTTTTATAGCCAGAAATACTGTGGCTGCATTTTCAGCGAAAAAGAACGGTATCTGAAAAAAGCGAAAGCGGAAAACGTTAAAAGAGTATGAAATTTGAATGAATAGTAAGTGCATGAGTATTTACTAATGCTCACGCATATGATTTGAAAAGTACTTATGCATAACTCCGTTGCGAAGACACTGATCCTCTTTGGCGTTGTGCTTATCTTAGTTGGTGCAGGCTTGCTTATATGTGGCGATATTCCGTTTCTGGGAAAACTTCCCGGAGATATTCATATCCAGAAGAATAATTTTGAATTCCATTTTCCTTTAGCCACTTGTCTGCTTATCAGCATTTTACTCTCAGTTTTGCTCTCAGTCTTTTTCTTGTGGTCCAAGAAATGATTATTTTCTCAAGAACTATTTAAACCTCTCGCCCTTGTTCCCCTTCAGGGTGAATCCCTTCAGGGTGAACCCCTCTCCATTTTATGTTGAAAACCCCGCCTAAGGCGGGGGAGAGGGGGATAGGGGGTGAGGTCTTCAATAAAATGAGCCTCTCCCTAAAAGATTTCGACTATCCACTTCCCAAAAAGCTGATCGCCTATTATCCTTCCGAAAAAAGAGACCACTGTCGGCTTTTAGTGCTGGATAGAAAAAGTGGAAGGATTGAACACAAACTTTTTTATCAGGTGATTGATTATTTAGAAGAGGGCGACGGTCTGGTCATCAATCAGACCAAGGTTTTCCCCGCTCGGGTCTTTGGGATTAATCAGCAAAATCGAAAAAAAGTTGAGCTTCTCTTTCTGAAGAGATTAGAAGATAAGCTGTGGGAGGTTCTAATCAAACCATCCAGAAAGGTCCAAAAAAACTCTCAGGTCTCCTTTGAACCAGATAGCTTTGATTGTAAAATTATGGAGCGAACTGAATCCGGAAGCTGGCTGGTCCATATTAACTGTAATGGCGATTTCTTTGAGATTTTGGAAAAGATCGGAAAGGTGCCGCTTCCTCCGTATATAAAAAGAGAGCCGGTGCCAGATGATAAGAACACATATCAAACCATTTATGCTAAAGAAACCGGTGCAGTGGCAGCTCCGACCGCCGGTCTCCATTTTACTAAGGAGTTGATAACAAGAATCGAGGAGAAAGGAGTGCGTAAAATTCCCATTACTTTGCACGTGGGATGGGATAGTTTCCGACCGGTTCGGGTGGATGATCCGAAAGACCATTCTCTTGAATCTGAATATTATAAGATCGAGCTATCCTCCGCTGAGAAAATAAATCAGATAAAGAAGAGCGGAAAAAAGATCGTGGCAGTAGGAACCACTACCGTGAGAGCTTTAGAGACCGCAGTAGATGAAAAAAACCGGATTAAATCTGAATCAAGCTGGACCAAGAAGTTTATTTATCCTCCTTATGAATTCAAAATAGTCGATGCTCTAATCACCAATTTTCATCTTCCGCACTCCACTCTTCTCCTTTTGGTTTCTGCCTTTGCGTCAAAAGAGTTGATTCTGGAAGCGTATCAGGAGGCAATCCAAAAGAAGTATCGGTTTTACAGCTATGGAGATGCGATGATGATAATTTAGTCAACGGATGGAACGGACTTGTAGTGAGCTAAGCGAATCTATTAAACGGATGATTGGGAATTTGTAGGGGTCGGATTTATCCGACCCGAAGAAAGGCGGATTTGAAAACGGTCGCCATCATAGTTGCAGGTGGGATAGGAAAAAGAATTCGGGAAGGTAATTTGCCCAAGCAATTCCTGACTCTGGGGGATAAACCCATCCTGGCGTATACCATAGATAAATTTGAAAGATGTGAGTTGATCGATGAGATCATCTTAGTTGTGCCGGAAGATTATCTGGGCTATTGTTCGCAGGCGATAGTGGATAAGTATTCTTTCAACAAGATAAAAAGAATTGTGGGCGGAGGAAAAGAAAGACAGGATTCAGTTTACCAAGGACTCAAGGCATGTGCGGATAGTACCTCCATCGTTGCCATCCATGACGGAGTCAGACCATTGATTTCAACCGAAAAGATCTCCGAGTCGATCCAATTGTGCCAACAGAAGAAAGCCGTAATCTTAGCCATCCCCGCCAAAGATACCATAAAAAGAGTGGAGGATGGATCGGTCATAACTACGCTTGACAGAAATAAATTGTGGCTGATACAGACACCTCAAGTATTCGAATACCATCTGATACTTAATGCTTATGAAAAAGCCAAAGAGGATGATTTTGAAGGAACGGATGATTCAGCATTGGTCGAAAGATTAGGGCACCAAGTTACGGTTCTGGAAGGGGAATATCAGAATGTAAAGATAACCACAGCGGAAGATTTGATCATAGCTGAAAAGTTTTTGGAGACGAAACAAAAAAGAACATAGGTTTTTGAAATCCCCCTCACCCTACCCTCTCCCCAAAGGGGAGAGGAATTTGAGGAAAGAAATGTTCAGAATCGGTTTTGCTTACGATGCACATAGATTGACGAAGGATCGGGATTTGATATTAGGGGGCGCAAAAATCCCTTACTCCAAGGGGCTTTTGGGATACTCGGATGCAGACGTTCTGTCTCATGCCATCGGAGAAGCGATCTTAGGTGCATTATCCTTGGGTGATCTGGGTAAACATTTTCAAGATACCGATTCGAAATACAAAGACATTTCAAGTTTGAAAATTTTGGCTATGATAAACAAGATGGCAGAGAAAGAAAATGCCAAGATCATAAACATAGATTCGACTATCGTAGCAGAAGAACCGAAATTATCTGAGCATATAATAAAGATGAGAGAGAATATCGCCAATGTTTTAAAAATTAATTTAGATCAAATTTCGGTGAAAGCGACTACCACGGAGGGAATGGGATTTGCCGGCAGAAAAGAGGGGATATCCGCTTATGCGGTGGTGCTTGTGGAGAAAAATAGGGAGGCGACAAGCGCCTCCCCTACGCGTAATAGATTGACGTAGGGGCGACCCTCGTGGTCGCCCGAAATCATTCTCAAGCACTCCCTATTGATTCTCCCTCTCCCTTGAATGGAGAGGGGGATCGAAGATGCATACGCACAGGGGGTGAGGTTTTTAAAACAGACATGAATGATCTTTTCTGGATCAAAGTTGAAAATATCTTGGACTTAGCCTTAACGCACGGAGCGTTGTGGTTCTATGTTTTCATATTTATTAGTAGCTTCATTGAAAATGTTTTTCCACCCTACCCGGGAGATACCGTCACCTTTGTCGGGGGATATTTAGCCGGCACCAGTCAGCTGACTTTCCCGTTAGTTTTTCTTTCTGCGGGTTTGGGATGCTTAAGCGGAGCGATGATCCTTTATCTTATAGGCAAAAACAAGGGAAGAGAAATATTCTTGAAGAACAAAGGGCGGTTTTTTGATATTGCCCATCTGGAAAAAGTGGAGAGATGGTTCAAGAAATATGGAGAGAAGGTTCTGATTTTGAGTCGATTCTTGACCGGGGTTAGATCAGTGGTCGCTCTTGCCGCAGGGGTGGGAAATGTGAGCGCAAAGAAAATGACCATCTACACTTCTATAAGCATAGTCCTGTGGAACGGCATAATCCTTATCTCCGCTTTTAAGGTTCAACAGAATTGGCGTAAGATTCTTGACATCATCCAGCTTTATAATAAAGTGGTATTGATAATCGTAATACTGATTGTCATTGTTTGGCTAATAAAAGTTTTCAAAGGTAAATTTGTCAAGAGCTAAAAGGAGTGCGCAAGCTCGCTTGCGCAGCGGAAGCTTTGCTTCCGCACTCCGGTCTGAGTCATATCCAGGAATGTAAAGGTATGATTTATGTCTAAATGGAAGGATGTTGCTCATTTTCTTTACGGACAGGGTTTTTGGTATGCGAACCCTCTCAGAGAAATCGAAGGCATAAAAGAGGAACAGCTTTTCTGGGTTCCCGATCCCAAGAGCCTTCCACTCCTTTGGCAGGTGGGGCACATTGCCCATAGGGAGCGTACGCACATAGGAAGATTCCTTCAGGGTCTTCAAGGAACAATAATACCACCTCAGTATGAAGTCTTTGGCACAGAATGGTGTTCCATGGATAAGGTTCGGCAGTCGGTTAGTTCTGTGCAAGATGTTCTTACCTGGGTGCGCGAGGTGCGCAAGAATAGTCATGAGTATATCGAATCTTTAACTGAGGATGATTTTCATAAGATACCGCCAACATCCGGAGAAGGGTTGAGTGTGGCTCATTGGCTTTTTATTACAGTAGCGCACACCTCTTTGCATATTGGGCGGATTCAGCTTTTACGTGCGCTCATTGAAGGGAAGCCAGAAAGGGCATGTTGATAACGGTTGATGTCAGATTTGTTTGTAGCAGTATGTTTCGAGTAGCTTTTCTATTTGAATGAATGTTACCCCTCACCCTATTCTTCTCCCCTGGGGGAGAGGAGTAAGGTGAGGGGGAGATAAATTCCGTTTTCAAGGAGCGAAATTGAAAATACTGGTTTTGATGGGAGGAACCTCTGCCGAGAGGGACGTTTCCTTAGCCTCAGGCGAAGCCATTGTCAAGGCTCTGAAATCTGAGGGACATCAGGTGATAGCTTTGGATACGGCACAAGGACAGAAGCTTCTGCCGGATGATGGAAAATATTTACCAGAGGGAGTGAAGGAGACACCGCCGGACGTAACCGAGCTGGAAAGACAGGGAAAGCAACAAGCTTTAGAAGCCATTCATTCTTTTGATTTTTCAGAAGTGGATGTGGTGTTTCTGGCGCTGCATGGTGGTCAAGGGGAGGATGGAACCATACAGGCTCTTTTGGACTTGACCGGAAAACCATATACCGGATCGGGAGTATTAGCCAGCACTTTGGCTATGAACAAAGCCATGTCGAAAAAAATATTTGAGAGGGAAGGGATATTAACCCCCAAATGGTTAATGCTAGAAAATCCCGACTTATCCGACTTCTCCTCCATAAGAGAAAGAATTGATTCGAGCTTTATCTTTCCTTGTGTGGTCAAACCCAACGATCAAGGCTCTACGGTGGGGCTTACTGTGGTGAATGAAAAGCAAGATTTAACAAAAGCTTTTAAGTGCGCACAAAAATTCTCCAGACATATTTTGGTGGAGAGATTCATCCCTGGAAGAGAGTTGACTGTGGCTATATTAGGTGATACACCTCTGCCTGTAGTGGAGATTATTCCGGAGCACGGAATCTATGATTATGAGTGCAAGTATACACATGGCAAAAGCAACTATGTATGCCCGGCTGAAATTCCAGAGAAGAAGACGAAAGAGATTCAGGCAATTGGCTTGAAAGCCTTTAGAGCCTTGGGATGTGAAGATTACGCCAGAGTGGATTTCAGATATGGCGAAGATGATCGATTCTATTGTCTGGAGGTGAATACGCTTCCCGGCATGACCGATACCAGCCTGGTGCCCAAAGCGGCAAAGGCTTTAGGCATTGAATTCCCAGAACTAGTGGATCGGATAGCCAAGTTAGGTTTGAAGAAGAAAAAATAGAAACCTGCTCCCCGTTGGTGTTCTTCACCAACAAGAACGTTACCCTCTCCCCTTGGGGAGAGGGCAAGGGTGAGGGGGAAGAGGAAAAAAGGGAAAAGGAAAATGCCCCCTCACCTTTATCCTCTCCCCCTTCGACAAGCTCAGGGCGGTGAGCGAAGTCGAACCGCCGGAGGGGAGAGGAAATAACTCTTAACGCGGATACATCACGGGTTTCGAGAAAGAATAAACAAATCCTTTTAGAAACCGTATGTAAAGTAATTCTTAATTATGAATGTTAAACCCAACATTCGCTTTTTAGTTAAGGATATAAAGAGGAATTAGCATGAAGAGAGAGTTAAAGGCTATCTTGTTTGATATGGGCAGCACCCTTCTAGAGTTCGAGAACCACACCTGGGACGTTCTGGGAAGAATGTGTGCCGAAAAAGGGTATGGGTTTTTGAGACAGAATAACCCAAACCTTTTGAGCTTTGAGGAGTTTTCTAAGCTACTCATAGATGGATTTTTGAAGGCACGTGCCGAAGTGGCGGAAAATCTAAAGGAATTCAGATTTGAGGAGATTGCCCGGAATCTGTTCGATATTTTGAATCTGAGCGCCTCGGATGGACTCTATCACAGTTTCGTAGAGACTTACTATGAGCCGGTCACGGATCAGATCACCCTGATGGATGGTGCAGTGGAGGTCTTGCAATATTTCAAAGAGAGAAATTTAAAGATCGGGATTGTATCCAACACCATCTTCCCGGAGAATTATCATCTTAAGGAGCTGAAAAGATTCGGGCTTTATCCTCATCTTGATTTTTACGTCTTCTCTTCCACCATCGGAGTCAGAAAACCTCATTCCCAGATTTTCTTACAAGCTTTAAATGAGCTGGAAGTAAAATCCTCAGAAGCGGTATTTGTGGGCGATAGATTGGTCGAGGATGTGGGAGGAGCGCAGAAAGTGGGAATGAAAGGGATTCTTAGGTATCATAAGGGGAGAGATTATACTGCTCCCATCATACCGGATGCACAAATAGGCGAATTAAACGAATTAGCGAAAGTCCTGATTGACATTTTATAAAAATTCAAAAACAAAAAAGCAAAATTAAATTGCAATTCAAAATTCAAGATTGTTGAAAAGAATCTATAACCCTTCTTTTTCTTAGTCTCCCTCTCTGTTTCACGAAGAGGAGGAGATTAAATCTCTCCCCCTTTATTCCCCCTCTCCCCCGCCGTTGGCGGGATTTTCAACTTGCTAAGGAGAGGGGGATCGAAGATCCGCAGGACAAGGGGTGAGGTTATGAAAAATTCAAAATTAAAGGTTCAGAATAAGAAATTCTTTGGAACTACGACATAGCAGATTGATAATTTTGAATTTTGCACTTTGCAATCTATAATTTTTAATTTAAAAAGAGGTTCCCATGTCGCTTCGATTTTTCAATACCTTGACTCGAACAAAAGAGGAATTTTACACCATCCATCCGGGTGAAGTAAGAATGTACACCTGTGGACCAACCGTGTATGATTTTGCTCATATTGGTAATTTCCGAGCTTATGTTTTCGGAGACATCTTGCACCGTTATCTTGAATATAAAGGCTATAAGGTAAAATATGTGATGAACCTGACTGACGTTGATGATAAAACCATCAATGGCTCACAGAAAGAGGGAATTGCTTTAGCCGAATACACCAAAAGGTATAAAAAGGCTTTCTTCGACGACATTAAAAGCTTGAACGTCCAGCCCGCTCACATTTATCCGGAAGCTACCACTCATATCGAGGATATGGTCACTTTAGTCAAGGACCTGCTCCAAAAGGGACATGCATACGTGAATGAGAACTCCACTTATTACCGGATAACCAGTTTTCTTCAATACGGGAAACTTTCTCACATGGACATGTCGGGATTGAAAGCTGGCGCCAGAGTGGTAAAAGATGAATACGAGAAGGAACAGGTGTCGGATTTCGCTTTGTGGAAAGGATGGGAAGAAAGAGATGGAGCGACTTTTTGGGAGACGGAGGTGGGAAAAGGTCGACCGGGATGGCACATCGAGTGCTCCGCCATGAGCATGAAATATCTGGGCAAGCATTTCGACATCCATACCGGAGGAGTGGATTTGATCTTCCCTCATCATGAAAATGAAATCGCCCAATCCGAAGCCTCCACCGGAGAAAAATTTGTCAACTTTTGGCTGCATAATGAATTCCTGATGGTGGAAGGAAGAAAGATGGCAAAATCATTGGGCAATTATTACACCCTGCGTGATCTTCTAAACCAAGGATATAATCCCATTGCCATCCGGTATCTGCTTATGTCAACCCACTATCGACAACAATTGAATTTCACTTTCGATGGTTTAGAATCTGCGAAAAATGCTTTACAAAGGCTTTACGATTTTGTGGACAATCTAAAGTTAGTCAAAGGTGAAAAAGATAATCCGGAAACAGAACAGATTTTACAAAAGGCCAAAACGGATTTCGAAGAGGCTTTGGATGACGATTTGAACACCTCTGAAGCTTTAGGGGTAGTCTTTACGCTAATCAAAGACGTCAATAGATTAATAGAAGAAAAGAAAATCTCCGGATCGGATGCTGATAACGTCCATAAGATGATAAATGAGTTTGACTCGGTCTTGGGTCTGCTCCAGCGGGAAGAGTTGATTCTGGACGAAGATGTGAAAGTGCTGATAGAAAAAAGAATCAAAGCCCGAAAGGAAAAAGAGTTCAAGCTGGCAGATCAGATAAGAAAGGACTTAGAGGGGAAAGGAATTGTCCTGGAAGATACCGCCGACGGGACTAAATGGAAGAGAAAAATGTGAGATTTGTATAGATCATATATCGGGGAGTTACACGGATGTGCCCGTCTGGGAACCCCCGCCTGAACCTCAACTGATCGGGTGGGTTAAATCCCCACCCGAACCAAGAGTACTAGGTCCTGACACAACGTAAAAGGATGCATTTTTCGCAGGCGTGTTATACGACACTTGAAACGGTATTTGGGATGTTATGCGGATCCGTATAAACAATGTTAGGCGGTTGATTGAGGATCGGAGTTATGGGTAATTTTTGCACAGGATTAATTGATCGTATCTTGGCGAAGCCAATCAGATATCTGTTCGAGACTCCTACGAGACTACTGAAGGGTTACGTAAAACAGGGTATGATCGTTCTGGATGTTGGTTGCGGGGCCGGTTATTACAGTCTGGGGATGGCCCGATCAGTTGGACCTAAAGGACGGGTTGTTTCTGTTGATACTCAGACTGAAGTCATCGCCACTCTAAGGAAGAAGGCAGAGCAGGCCAGTCTTTCCGAGCGAATTGAAACAAGAGCATGCAGTGAGCAGGATCTTGGTATCAGTGACCTAAGCGGTCAGATTGATTTCGCAATAGCTGTCTATGTAGTACACCATGCTACCGATGCCGCCAGTCTCATGGGTGACGTACATAAATCATTGAAACCAGGTGGGAAGTTCCTGGTTGTCGAACCAAGACACCACGCCTCTGTCCAAGAGTGTGAAGCTACCGAAGCTTTAGCGCGAGGAGCCGGCTTCGTATTGCTTGAGCATCCTAAACTTAAACGAGATTGGGCAGCTACTTTTGTGAAACGCTGAAAAATTGGCTGCATCAGCCTTTGTCGGATTGCAATCCCTCGCAAAGTATTCATCCGTTGGGCTCGACCCGTTATTTGGTATTTTTGAACAGCCTAACATTCACATGCAGCCGACGGTGGTCAAATGAAAGGGTTCTTACAGGTCAAAACACACTCCACCCCGCTGCGGCTGATGCGCAGACCGTTATGCCGCCGAAAATCTGATGCTGTGCAACCCATCGTAAACAGATAGAATGGCTTCCTTTGAAATTGTCGCTCATCGGGGTGTTTCCGATAAAGCTCCTGAGAATACAATACCAGCCTTTCAACGGGCAATTGAATTAGGGGCGGATGCGGTTGAGCTGGATGTTCGGTTAACTTCGGATGGAGTGCCGGTCGTATATCACTACTTTTACTTGGATGAAATCACCGCTTTATCCGGTCCTATTTTTGAGTATACCTGGGAACAGCTCCAAGGGACACAGCACTTCAGTAACGGTAGCTTCAGTATCCCTACTCTGCATCAAGTTCTGGAAACCCTTGGCGGAAAGATAGGATTGGAGATTGAAATAAAAGGGCCGGAGCCAGAGGCTTCAGAAAAGGTAGCGACTGTGCTCCACCAATTTAAGGACTGGTGGGAAACTATCGAGGTTACCTCTTATGAACCGATGTTACTTTTCGATATTCGCCGGCGTTGTCCTAATTTAGCGACAGATCTGCTTTTCCCGCGTTCTGAGGAGTGGATGAAACTGGATGTGGTTACCTATCTGGCCATTCATCGGGCCAAGTTAACCCAAGCCAGAGCGGTTCACTTGCACCCGACCCAGCTTTCGCCCGAGGTAGTAATGAGTATTCGGAGAGAAGGAATTGAAATCCATTCTTGGGATGTAAATGACGAGCAGTCATTGAACGTTATTGGGGAGTTAAAAATACCCAAGATATGCACTGACAAACTCCTGCAAGCTCTTGCTTTTCGTCAGAGAGATGCTCATTGTAAATGAGAGAGAGCCTTTAACAGTTGCGTCAGAAGTGTATTCCTGGCGCTAAAAAAAGTAAGTGTCAGGACTAGGTCCTGTCACAACGTAAACTCCTTTTCCCATCTTCCATTTTACTTGTTTTATAGTTCGAATTTGCTTACCACAAGTCTGTCCCTAGCAATTTTTTAAGAAATTTATTTGATTTTTTACATGTCTTCTTTATATTATATTAGATTTGCAGCACAAAGGAAGCGGAATTAAGTTAATCCCTAATCTTAGGTAAGGGAAAAATTTACGAAGTTATTAATTACTAAAAAAATGGAGCTAAACATGAGATTATATATTTCAAGAATGCTTTCTTTCGTTTTTGTTTTGTCTCTTATATGGTGTGTGGATTCCGTGGCGGTTTCTCTTTCGGATAAAGCGGTGGAGAAGCTTCGAAAAGAGGGAAAGCTGGAGGAATGGGTGGAGAGGGCAAATCAAGCGAGAGCAAAGGGAGTATGGCAACCCAATCCGCATCCTCCGATGGTCATAACTGGCAAAGGTATTTCCACGGTAGCGGAGAGTCTGCAGGCGATAGTCCTTTTAGTTGATTTTAGTGACAAAGTTCACAGCAAAGACAGCAGTGAATTCTCTTCTCTCCTTTTCAGTCAGGGAGCTTTTCCTACCGGAAGCCTGAGAGACTTTTACACGGAGAACTCATATCAACAGTTTGACTTAAACGGAATAGTGTATGGCTGGATTAGAGCGCCCCAGACTTATGCTTATTATACCTGGGGGGCAAGCGGCTTAGGTAATTATCCTCATAATGCGCGAAAGCTGGTGGAGGATGCGGTAATTGCAGCTGATCCCTTCGTGAATTTCGCCAATTTTGATAAAAATGGGGATGGCTTTGTGGATGCTTTATTCGTAGTGCATGCCGGTCCAGGTGCAGAAGAGACACATAGTGCTAATGACATCTGGTCACATTCATGGAACACCACATATAACATACTGGTGGACGGTGTATGGGTATCTCATTACACTATTGAGCCGGAAAAGATGGTAAGCGGTGATTTAGTCCACGTTGGAGTCTTTTGTCATGAGTTTGGTCACACTCTGGGCTTACAGGATCTTTATGATACTGATAATTCCTCCGAAGGTTTAGGTCACTGGTCGGTTATGGCAAGTGGCTCCTGGAACAACGACGGAAAAACACCTGCACATTTGGATGTTTGGTCTAAAGCCAAACTTGGCTGGATTGAAATTGATACCATAACTTCTAATCTGACCAATGTAGAAATCCTTCAAATTGAAACCTCCCCTAAAGCTTTTCGGCTGTGGACCAATGAAGGGACCGGATCTGAATATTTCCTGGTAGAGAACCGGCAGAAAACCGGTTTTGACAGCTATTTAGATGGCGAAGGTCTATTGATATATCATGTAGATGAAAATGTCTCGAACAATAACAACGAATGGTATCCGGGACATACCACTTATGGGCATTATAAAATAGCTTTTGAGCAGTCAGACAATAATTTCAATTTGGAAAAGGGGGAAAATACCGGAGACTTAGGAGATCCTTATCCCGGATACTGGAACAAAAGAGCTTTTGATGACACCACCACACCCGGCAGTCGGGACTATAATAATAATCCTACTCAGGTAGCAGTTTGGAATATTAGTGATTCAGATTCTTTTATGTATGCTAACATGGACGTCACTTGGTCCAGACCATGCCTGTATTTGGATAGTTTTACTCTGAGTGACCCACCCCCAGGAGGAGATGGAGATGGAAGACCGGAAGGAGGAGAGATAATGAAGATTCTCTTCACCGTCCGTAACATCTGGCTTCCTATAACTAACACCATCGTCACCGGAAGGGTGGATACAACAGGAATTACCTTCACCGATTCTATCTCTTCGTTAGGAACAATTGGAACAGGCAACTCGGTTAACAACCATTCAGATCCCATGGAGTTTGTGGTGGATCCCAATTTCCCCGGAAGACCGGTTGTATTCACCCTCCACGTGACTGGAAATACTGCCTTCGGTTCCTACACTTTAGATCTCAACAAAGAAATCTGGGCGGGAAACTCGGAGATTTTGGTCGTGGATGACGATATAGGCTCAGCTGGAGATTACCGAAGCTACTATACCAGTGCTTTAGATTCTCTAAGGAACATCTATGACACCTGCACCGCTCAGGCAAATCCGAGTTTCTCTTTTAACAGGTATAAATACCTGATTTGGTATACAGGAGATCATAAGACTGATTTATTCTCAAATGCTCAGGTGGAGAGTCTGATGAGCTTTCTGGATAAAGGAGGGAGGCTATTTTTGTCCAGCCAGGATGCGGTGGAGGTTTTGTCTAATTCCTCTGATCCCTTGGACACTCTGTTTTTGAAACACTATCTGCATGTAGGATATGGCGGAAATTGTGGTAGACTTCTGATCGTGGGTCAGCCCGGAGACGAGGTTGGAGATACTTTGTATATTTTCCCCAACTTCGCAGTGATCAATCAGACCTCCATGGATAATCTGGTTCCTGACTCTGAGTCTGATCCGGTTATGTTCTACACCATGAGCACACCCGCTGGATGGTGGACTCCTACTGACTCCGTTGCTGGGACTAAATACCAAAGTGAGACCTTTAAAGTGGTGGTATTTGGTTTTGGGTTCGAGTCCCTAAGAACAGATGGGGGTTTCTTCCATGGGGAATATTGCAGTAAGCCACATTTGGTGATGCAGAGAGTCTTAGATTGGCTGAGGATCCCGTGTTCTTATGTCCCGGGCGATGCCAATGGAGACGGGACAGTGGAATTGGGAGACGTGGTTTATTTAATAACTTATTTATACAAGGATGGTCCTGCTCCTGTTCCATTATTATCGGGCGATGCCAATTGCAGCGGTGTGGTCGAGCTCGGAGATGTGGTTTATTTAATCACCTATCTTTACAAAGAAGGACCACCACCAAGTTGTAAATAGAATTAAGAAACAATCTTTGGTTGAGGGTGTGCCCGCAGGGTGAATCTCTTCAGGATGAACCCGTTTAGTATGAACCGCAGGTATGATCTGTATAATTCATACCGCAGAACTGCTTGACGAAAAAGATCTCACTATCTACAACTTACCCTCCTAACCCCCTTGTATATTGAAAAGGTGAGATTAGTTTGTTATAATATGGACATGAACCTGATAGATAGTTAGTAATCCGGAGTCCCCCGGGTGACAGGGGACAGCGGGTGAGAGATCGAAAG
>Ga0315288_10005017_pt1 | contig 16850 bp, 13 predicted proteins | sample YL17G11_20_MG_FD_203454 | JGI IMG/M metagenome (GOLD analysis project Ga0315288, IMG submission 203454) | Sediment microbial communities from Yellowstone Lake, YNP, Wyoming, USA - YL17G11_20 | ecosystem: Environmental > Aquatic > Freshwater > Lake > Sediment | place: USA: Wyoming | collected... | reverse complement strand
CGAGAACTCGCCCGGGTCATCGTCATCGATCCGCGTCTCCTCCGGGCCGAGGTCGCCGATGAGGAGGGCCGGCTGACCTCCCGCCGGCTCTATCGGCCCGAAGTCGAATTCACCGTCGCCTTGCCCGGCCGTCTTGGGATCGCCCTGCTCCGGCTGTTCCATCCTGTTTGGGACGGCGGCGCCTTCGAGCTCGAGCTCGTCGGCGAAGTCCGGTTCGGGGAGGCCCGCTGATGCGTCGCGAGAAGGACGGAGACGTCGCCCTCGACGGTCGGTCGGGAGGGAGACTCCGCGATCGTCTTCTCTTCCGGGTTTTTTCCGCCGGGTTGGTTTTCTTTCTTTTCCCGGGCGTCGTTCCGCTTCGCGCCGAGAACGTCGCTCCGATCCGGAATAATGGGCCGTCCTCGAACCGGATCGATATGGTCGTCCTGGGGGACGGGTATACATCCTCGGAAATGACCAAGTTCGCCAATGACGCGGAGGCGTTCATCGTCGGGTTCCTCTCCCAAGAGCCTTTCCGCGAGTATGACAGGTACTTCAACGTCTTCCGGGTCGACGTCGTGAGCGCCGAGTCGGGGGCCGACCATCCCGCCCGGGGCGTTTACAAGAACACCGCCCTGGACGCCGCTTATGACTGCTCCGGGATCACGCGCTTGATTTGCGTTAATACCACGAAAGTCAACGATGTCCTCAACCGGAGCCTTCCGGCCTCCCAACGCGAGCTCGTCCTCGTCCTGGTGAACGATCCCGAGTACGGCGGATCGGGGGGCGCGGTGGCCGTATCCTCGACCCACGGCTCGGGCGTGGAAATCGTCCTTCACGAAATCGGCCACAGCTTCGGCCTTCTCGCCGACGAGTATGACTCCTCGCCGCCGGCTTGCAACAACACCGTCGAACCCTCTGCGGCCAACGTCACCCGGCAGACGAACCGGAATTCGATCAAATGGAACCCGGGCGGCGGCCCGCCGTCGGGCTGGATCGAGCCGTCGACCCCGGTCCCGACGACCGGAGTCGTCGCCGGCGTCGGCCTCTTCGAAGGCGCCCAATATTGCCTGACCGGGCTTTTTCGTCCGACCGCCAACTCCAAGATGCGAAGCCTCTCGCGGCCTTTCGATCCGGTCAACGTCGAGCAGCTCATCAAACGGATCTATAACTTCGCGATGCCGGTCGACGCTTGGTCGCCCGCGGAGACAACGGTCAAGATCGCCAAGGGCGGCGTGGTCGGATTCTCGGCGGCTCCGATGCAGCCCCGGACGCACGGGATCGAGACGGCCTGGTACGTCGACGGGTCCTTCGCCGGGCGCGGGGCGCGGCTCGACTTCGAAACGGCCGGCCTCGACGAGGGCAATCACAAGGTCGAAATCGAAGGGCGCGATCCGACCCCCGACGTGCGGTCCGATCCGCAGAAGATCCTCGAACGGCGGCTGACCTGGACGGCGATCGTCTTCTCGCCGATTTACGCCCCGCTCGATTTCTCGGGACGCAAGGTCCTGAACCGGAACGTCCTCCGGGGCGAATTCATCAACATCCTGACCTGGCGGGCTCATCCCCAGAACCTTCGGGTCGGGGGATACCATCTCTATCTCATCGACGGCGCGACGACGAAGCTTCTGGGAACGCTGGGCGCGGACGTCTTCGAATTCCGCCATCGCGGCGTCGGCCGGGAGAGCGCTTTCACGTATGTTCTTTCGGCTTTCAATCCCGAGGGGATCGAGGGTGCCCCGGCTTCCGCCACCGTCCGTTGAATTCGATCTTTTACCGGCGGCGCGCTTGCCGACGTCTGCGGACGGCCGGAACGTCATCGTGCGTTCCCGGATCGGAAAAATTTCATCGTCCTATGTTTCCATGAAGGGGAGGCAGAGCGAGCGGGTCTTCCCGCTGCTCGTTGGAAGGGGGAACCACTATGGTTCTCCCTCCAAGGAATCCGAGGCTCCCGTCTTCGGACGCCGAAGTTTCAGAGACCATCAGGGCCGACCTCCGAAGCTACGAGCTGGTAAAAGGGGTAGAGCGCAAGATCCGAGGCGCCGAGAAGGAGCGTCGAGGAGCGGAACTTCAAACCCGATCTGGAGTGAAGGCCGTTCGGGGACGCTCAGCGGCACGATTGTCGAGCGCGTGATCAGGCGCAAGACGTTAATTCGCCGCTTCTCCGTCCGCTGAATTGACAACGCCCGGGTCTTGCCCTAAGCTAACAAAATGCCTTTTTTTCTTTGCCGCCTGACCGCCGAGGACGGCCGGGTCTTCATCCGGACGCTGGCGGCCCCGTCCGCTGCCGACGTCCGGCTCCACTTCGAATCCGAAGGGTTGTGCGTCCTTTCAGTCAGGCGCGATTGGCGCCGCCCTCAGTTCGCCCTGTTCTCTTTCGAGAAGAAAATCAAGGCCCGCGACTTCATCATGTTCAACCAGGAGTTCATGGCCCTCCTCCGGGCCGGCTATCCCGTGCTGCGGAGCCTTGACGTCATCGCCGGCCGGGCCAAGAATTCGGCCCTCAAGGAAACCCTGGGCAAGGTCCGGGAGGACGTCCGCCACGGCAAATCGCTGTCCGAGGCCTTCGCCCCTTTTGAAAAGCGGTTCACCAAGATTTATACGGCCTCGCTCATGGCCGGCGAGCAGAGCGGGAGCCTTCCCGAGACGATCAGCCAGTTCATTCAGTATGCCAAGACGATCGACCAAACCCGGCGGCGGATCCGCTCGGCCATGACCTATCCGACGCTCCTCTTCGCTTTTTCCCTGGGCCTCCTGGGCGTCCTCCTGAACTTCGTCCTCCCTAATTTTTCGACTTTCTACGCCGATTTCGAGGCTCAGCTTCCGCTCATCACCGTCATCCTGATCGACGTCTCCGTCTTCGTCCGCCGTTTTTGGTGGCTTTGGCTCCTCCTGACGATTGCCCTCGTTGCCGGAACTTCCCGCCTCAAGAGCCGCGAGGAGACCCACCTCTGGCTCGACCGGCAGAAGCTCCGCCTTCCCCTGGGCCGGATGATTTGGAGCGAGTCCGCCGTTTCGCTTTTCAGCCGGACGCTGAGCCTCCTCATCGGCGCCGGCGTGTCGCTCCTCCCCTCCGTCGGCCTGGCTTCCCAGTCCATTCCCAACAAGTATCTGGCGTCGCGGACGACGACGATTCCGGCGGGCATCCAGAACGGAGAAACCCTTTCGGACGCGATGAGCAAGACCGAGGTCTTTCCCTCGCTCACTCTCGACATGGTCCGGATCGGGGAAACTTCGGCCAACCTGGGGGGGATGCTCCGCGAAGTCGCCCAGGTCTACGACGAGAGGATCCAGTCCAAGGTGGACACCCTCGTCTCGCTCATCGAGCCGGTGGTCATCATCTTCATGGGCCTTCTCGTGGCCCTCATGCTCCTGGCCGTGTATATGCCCATTTTCAACATCATCAAGGTGACCCGCTGACATGGACAAAACAGACCCGCGCTCGGCCCTCCTCGACGAGGAACAGGAAACGCGGAAACTCGCCGAGCGCTATCAAGTGCCCTTCACCGACCTCGTGGGCGTGGCCGTCGACCGCGATCTCGTCCAGAGCTTTCCGCCCGATTTCCTCTATCGGTCCAATTTCATCCCCATCGAGGTTGGTCCGGCCGGCGTTCTCCGCGTCGCCCTCGCCGATCCCTCCGATATCGGCGTCATCGACGCCATCGAATCGCTCACCGGGAAAAAGGCCGAGGTCTTCGCCGCGCCCAAACGGGCCATCCACGAAGCCCTCCGCAAGAGCGAGACCGCCCTTCAAGTCCTCCGCGACGCCACCGAGGGATTCATCCAGCAAGTCGTCGAGCGCGACGGCGGCGCGGAGGAGGAGGTCATCTCGATCGAGAAGCTCGCCGACCAGGACGGCTCGATCATCAAGCTCGTCAACACGATCATCTTCACCGCCGTCCAGAAACGGGCCTCGGACATTCACGTCGAGTCGAAGGAAGAGAACGTCCACGTCAAGTACCGGATCGACGGCGTGCTCGGCGAGGCCATGGCCCCCATCGACCGGAAATTCCGGGCGCCGATCATTTCCCGGGTCAAGGTCATGTCCGACCTCGACATCGCCGAGCGCCGGGTCCCCCAGGACGGCCGCTTCCGGCTCCGGATCAAGGACAAAACCATCGACTTCCGGGTCTCGGTCATGCCCTCGATCTTCGGAGAGGACGCGGTCATCCGGATCCTGGACAAGGAGATGATCACCGACGCGATCCGCGACCTCCGCCTCGACCTTCTCGGCTTTTCGGAGGAGGTCCTCCGCCGCTTCCGCCGCTACATCACCCAGCCTTACGGCATGATCCTGGTCACGGGGCCGACCGGAAGCGGCAAGACGACCTCGCTTTACGCCGCCCTGACCGAGATCAAATCCCCCGAGGACAAGATCATCACCATCGAGGATCCGGTCGAGTACCAGATCGACGGCATCACCCAGATCCCGGTTAACGAGAAAAAAGGCTTGACCTTCGCCCGCGGCCTCCGTTCGATCCTCCGCCACGATCCGGACAAGATCATGGTCGGCGAGATCCGCGATCCCGAAACCGCCCAGATCGCCATCCAGTCGGCCCTCACCGGCCATCTGGTTTTCACGACCGTCCACGCCAACAATGTCTTCGACGTCATCGGCCGGTTCCTTCACATGCAGGTCGATCCCTACAGCTTCATTTCGGCCTTGAACTGCATTCTGGCCCAGCGGCTGGTCCGGGTCCTTTGCCCGAAGTGTAAAGCTCCGGTCCAATATACCGACCCCCAGCTCCGTGAATCGGGCCTCGATCCCGACCTTTATCGGCGGCAGACGTTCTACGAGACCCAGGGCTGCCGCGAGTGCGGATTCAAGGGCTACCAAGGCCGGACCGCGATCGCCGAGCTCCTCGAGCTCTCGGACGACATCCGGGAAATGATCCTCGGCCGCAAACCCCTCTCCGAAATCCGGAAAAAGGCCAAGGCCGAAGGCATGACCTTCCTGCGCGAAGTGGGAATCCAGAAAGTCCTCATGGGAACGACGAGCCTCAAAGAACTGAACAAAGTCACCTTCGTGGAATAATCGACGATGATCAAACTCCCGGAACGTTGGACCCGGTTTTTCACCGAGCCGCTCCTCCCGCCGACGGCATTCTCCATTTCCCGAGGCCAGGTTTGCGGCGTCCGTCGGGCCGGGAAGGAGAAAAGAGTCGGGGCGCACGTCATCCGGCCTCTGCCCGCCGGCGCGCTGGTCCCGGCTTTCGACCGGCCGAATGTCGCCGACGGAGCGGCCGTGGACGCGGCCATAAAGGACGCGGCCCGCCGCCTGGGCGCGCCGGCCGGGGCCGTCTCGCTTCTCATCCCCGAAACCTGCGTCAAAACCGCGATTCTGACGTTCGAGGCCCTACCCTCTTCGCCGACCGAACGCGAGGCCGTCCTTCGCTGGCGGCTGGCCAAGACGCTCCCGCTTAAAATCTCCGACCTCCGCCTTTCGTTCGACGTCGTCCCGTCGAACGGCGGGGCCCGGGCGTTCTGTGTCCTGGCGCTCGAGAGGATCGTCGCGGACTATGAGCAGGCGTTCGCCAAGGCCGGGCTTCGGGTCCGGCAGATCGGCCTCCCCACGCCCCATCTGCTCGGTCTCATTCCCCGGACCGGACCGGCCGACATTCTCGTCGCGGGCATCGAGGACGACCACCTGACCCTCTTCGCCGTCTGTTCCGGAGCGCCGTTTCTTTTCCGGGTGAAAACGCTCGTCCTCGGGGCCGCGGCGAACGCGGGAAGTTTCTGGGTCCAGGTCGCCGCCGAGGTGGCGACCACGATCCATTTCCTCGAGGACCGCGAAAAGAAGCGTCTTGAAGCCGTCTGGATCCGGAGCGCGGTCGGAGCGACCCCGGAAGACCTCGCGGCGATCGAAGCCCGGGCGGGATGCCCCGTCCGGACGTTGGCCTTTTCCGCGCCGGCGGTGGCCGGCCCGAAGGAACAGGCGATCCTCGCTCCGCTCGTAGGTCAGGTGTCATGAACGCCTGGAGAAGACCGCGCGTCAACTTGGCCGGCCGGCCCTTGCGCAACCGGCGGTTCTTCACCGCCGCCTTCGCCGCCGTCGTCCTTCTCTTCCTCCTCGTCGCCGTCCCGAGCGGGCTTTGGCTTGTCCGGTCCGCCTCCCGGTCGGCCGCGGACAACCGGGCCTCGGCCGCGGCGGATGAGCGGCTCTACGCCGCCGAAGGCGAGCGCAACGATTTCGCCCGCCGCGCCGAAGCTCTCCGGAAAAACGACCGCGAGATCGTCGGACACGTCAACGCCGTCATAGCCCGCAAGGCCTTCTCCGTCGTCGAATTCTTCGCCCTCCTGGAAGAAGCTTTGCCGGCGGGCTCTTATCTGACCTCGCTGAGCCCGGTTGGGGAGGGCGATGGACGGATCGAAGCCCGGTTCAAAGTCGTCACCGGTGGCCTCTCCGAGCTTATGAGCTTGATGACGAAGCTCGAATCCCTGAAATTCAAGAACCTGGCGATCAAAGGCGAAACTCAGATGGGCGGCCAACTCGTCTCCGAGATCGGATTGACCTATGAAAGAGCTCGTTAGCCTTCTCAACCTCCGGGAGCGCAAGGCCGTCAAGACGGCCGCGACGATCGCCGGCTTCGTTTGCGCGGCGGCGCTCGTTTTTGCCGTCCGGGCCCAGGTAAGGGCCGGCCGGGCGGCGGATCGCCTCAGCGCGGCCGAAGCCCGGGCGGGAGAGGCGGCCCGGTCCCGGGACGAAGCCCGGCGGGAGTTCGAAAATTGGCGTCAGGCGGCCGCGGATCTTCGGGACCTCGGATCGACCTGGTTTTATAATCCGGCTAAAGGCGTTCAGGAATTACGTCTTGATTTAGGGCGGATTTTCGAGGCCTCGGGGATCATCGTCCCGGAAATTGTTTACGCCGATCTCGAGTTGGTCAAGGGTCGGCTGCGCCGAACGACGGCCGAGTTCCGGATGAGCGGTTCGTATCCGATGTTCCGGCGGGTCCTCGAGGCCGTGGAGAACCATCCCCGGGCCATCCACGTCGAGAGGGTGGAATTCGTGGACATCGGCGGCGCGGCGGCGGGGGTACTCGAAGTCCGGATCGTTCTGGCGGGGTATTATCTTCATGCAAAATAAGGTCGTTCCGTTCATCCTCGCTTTGGTCGTGGCCGCGCTCGCCCAGGAATCCGGGACTCCGAAAACGGCCGCGCCCTCCCCGCTCGTCCGGCGCGATCTTCTCCCGGTGAAAGCCCGCGAGTTTCCCCCAGTGAAACGGGACCTGTTTTCATTGCAGAGCTATGCCGCGACGACGGGAGCTCCCGTCTCGGGGCCGGGATTCGTCACCCGGCCGCCCGAAGCCCTGGCCAAGCCCGAGGAGGCGCTTCCGCCCGTTTTCGCCCTTCGCTACCTTGGCTATATCGTGAACCAGGCTCGAACCAAGGTCGTCGGGCTGGTGATGTTCGAAGGCCGGATGGCCGCGGTCGAAGCGGGCGATATCCTCGGCCAGGGCTGGAAAATCCTTCGGGTCACGGCCAAGGACATCGAGGTCGAGTCCCCCGACGGCCAAACCCGGACCTTCGCTTTCGAAGGAGAGCTTCGATGAGAAAAACGACCGCTGGAGCGATGCTCCTTGTCTTAGGAACGTGGGCCTGCACGTCGCTGAGCCCGCGGTACAACCTCGGGGTGCGGGCGGAGATGAGCAAGCGCTGGGAAGAGGCGATCGGCTACTACGAGAAGGCGGTCTTTGAAAACCCGAGGGAGCCGGTTTATCGAGCGGCGCTCGAGCGGGCCCGGTTCGGGGCGAGCCTGGCCTATCTGCAGGAAGCGCGGGGGCTGGTCGCCCAGGGAAAGCGTGAAGAAGCCCAGGCCGCCTATGCCAAGGCGAGCGTCCATAATCCCCGGGACATGATGATCGTCCATGAAGCCCAACGGGCGGCCTCGGGGGCGGGGCCGGAGGCCGCAAAGAAACCCTCCAAAATCGAGTTTCCGATCAAGCTCAAGGCGAAGGACGAGCCGCTCCAGCTCCGCTTCCCGACCGAGACTTCGCTCCGGTCGATCTTCCAGGCCCTGGGGCGGTCGGGCGGGGTCAACATCGTCTTTGATGAAAACTTCCGGGACGTCCCCTTCACGACGGACGCGGCGAATCAGACCTTTGAGCAGGCCCTGAAGGCGATTTGCGTGGCAACCAAGAATTTTTTCCGGATCATCGACGAGAAAACCGTCCTCGTCGTGCCCGACCAGCCTCTGAAGCGGATGCAATACGAGGTGAACTGCCTGAAGACGTTCTATATCTCGAACATCAGCGCCCAGGATCTCGTCGCCTCGCTCTCTCAGGCGCTCCGGAGCACGGTCAAGCAGCCGACCATCATCTTCGATAAGGGCTTGAATTCGATCACGGTCCGGGCCACGCCCCAGGAAGTCGAGCTCGCCGAACGGCTCATCAAGGCTTGGGACAAGCCCAAGGCCGAGGTTATGATTTTCGTCGAGATCATGGAGGTCTCGCGGACCCGGCTCCGTCAGCTCGGGATTTCCTTCGACGCGAACTCGATCGGATTGCGCTACGGGAACACGATTTCGAGCGGGACGACGGATACGACCACCACGACGGCGACGGGGTGGAATCCCCTCAAGGGCCTCGGCCTCGGCAACGCGGAGAATTATTCGATCAGCCTGCCGGTCGGCTACCTCCAGTTCCTCGAGTCCGACTCCGACACGAAAGTCATCGCCCAGCCGTGGCTGCGCGGCGTCTCGGACACGGAGCTCCGCCAGCTCGTCGGGCAGAAAATCCCGATCCCGCGGACGACCTTCCAGCCCTTCGCCGCGGGCGGCTACGCCCAGCAGCCGATCATGCAGTTCGAGCAGCAGGACGTCGGGATCGAAGTCAAGCTCACTCCCAAGGTCCATTTCGAGCGGGAGGTGACCCTGGAGACGGAGATCAAGGTGACCGCCGTCGGCGGCAAGGGCTACGCCGACATCCCGATCATCAACACCCGTGAGCTCAAGGGGACGATGCGCCTGCGCGAAGGGGAAACCCAGATCATCGCCGGCCTGCTCCGCGACGAGGAGCGCAAATCGGTCAAGGGCATTCCCGGCCTCAAGGACATCCCCGGCCTGGGCCGTCTTTTCGGCGCCGAGGATGTGACCATCGAGCAGAGCGACATCATCATCGCCCTGACGCCCTACATCATCCGTTCCATCCCGATCGGTCCCGAGGACGAGAAGCCGTTTTGGGTGGACATCGAATCCGGCGGGGGGGAGCAGGGGGCCGCCTTCGAAGGGGACCTCTTCGACCGGGAGTTCGATGCCGAGGCGGCCCAACGGGCCCTGGCCCAGCGGCGCGGCCAGGAACAGGGTACGAACGAGATCGTCCTGACGCCCCGCAATTTCGAACTGCCGGCCGGGCGCGAGTTCCGTGTGACCGTCGGCGTCAGCGGGGCCGCCGAGATCGGATCGATGTCCCTGACGATCAACTTCAACCCCCGGGTCCTCAACCTCAAGGACGTGGTTGAGGGAAACCTCGCCCGGCAGCTCGGGCCCAACGCCCCGTTTCTTAAGAACATCGACAACAACGGCGGCGTCTGCGTGATCGGATTCACGAGTCCCCAGATCGGGAAGGGGGTTCGCGGCGGCGGACCGCTGGCGACCCTGCTCTTCGAATCGAAGGCGGCGGGGGAGAGCGTCGTCGCCGTCACGAGCTGCCAGGCCGCCGGAGGATCGGGCCAGGCCTTGACCTTCCAAACCGGCCAAGCGCAGGCGCGCTTCGTCGTTCGGTGAACGCTTTTTCAGGACCATCATCGGCATTCGTATTCGGCCTTCGACCCCCCGAGACGCGTACATTTTTCGGGCCCCCCTGTTTAGAAGGGGGGAAGGGGGGAAGAATACCAATACGATGAGAGTCCTAAAACGCGTCTCGGATGGCTCATCGCCAAATGTTCCTCGGAAGGGAGGCAGTGAGCGAAGCGAACGTTGGAGGGGAACCCGTTCAAAGGGTTCGCCCTCCAAGAGTGTCCTGCGGGGCGGCAAACCCTCATCACGTTCCGGCCGATCACGAATGCCGACGGAAGTACCGACCCGAAACGAAAGATAGGCAAAATTGCTTTTCGTTATTTCCGGGGAGGTCGGCGCGGGAAAGACGACGTTTTTCCGGGAGGTCGTCGACGGGCTTCGAAGCCGGGGCGTTCGGGTCGCGGGATTCGCGAGCGAGCGGGTCTTTAGGGAGGGGACGATGGTCGGCTACGATATCGTCGATATTGGAACCGTGGCGCGGACCCCCTGGCTTCGTCGCGGCGGAGCAGGAGAACGCATCGGTCCGTTCGCCGTCTCTTCCGAGGGGCTTGCCGCCGCCGCCGGAATCATCGACGCGAGCGATCCCTACGGTTTTCTAGCCGTCGACGAACTCGGCCCCCTCGAGCTCGAGGGCTGGGGATTTTGGACGTCCTTGAAGCCCCTTCTCGACGCTCCGGGGAGGTCGTTCTTGTTTGTCATCAGGACGGTCTGTCTGCCCGGATTCCAAGCGCTTTTCCCCGACGGAGATGTCCATATTTTCGATGCCGTCGCAGGAAAGACAGCCGACGCGACGGCCGCGGAGATCGCCTTACATGTTCGTCAAGGTTAAGTTCTTCGCTTATTTCCGGGAAACCTTCGGGGCGAAGGAGCGGGAAATCGAATTTCCGGCGGGGGCGATGATCGGAGCGCTTCTCGACGCCGTCGCCGACACGCCGTCGCGCCGGGCCGAGCTCTTCGACGGCCCGGCCCTCAAGCCCCACCTCATCATCCTCGTCAACGGCGCGAGCCTTTCGTCCCGGGGCGGCCTTGCCGGCGCTCTCCGCGACGGCGACGTCGTCGCCGTCTTCCCCATGATGGGCGGCGGATGAAATCGCCCTTGATCCGTTCCGGATTCCCCCTCTTAGAGCCGGAGCTTGGCCTTGAGGGCCGCAGGAATCCGGGCGGCGAGGGCTTTTCTTTTTTCGACGAGCCTCAGGATGTCGGCTAAGTCCTTCTGCCGTTATCGCCCGTCCGTTCGGATCTGAATGCGGACGTCCGAGCCGGGAGCTTCGAGGTTCACGGAGTTGGGAGGCTCTTTAATCCGGAAGTCCCCTCGTATATATGGGTCTTTCAACGAGACGATTCAAGGCTTGCGTGTACTCCGTTTGACTTGTCGGTCCTTCTGTCCGATAATAAATTCCAAAAAATAGGAAGTCATCGATGCGACTTGATTACGGAAAAATCGTAATGGAAATCCGGAATCTTTCGTTCGAGGATAAGCAGGTTTAGTTTTCTTATGGTCCGGATCGCTTTTAGCTCTTCGTTCAGGAAGGCCTTGGAGAGGCGAATAAAAACCCATCCCGATTTGGAAAAGATATTTTGGGAAAAAAACGCATAAACTATCCGGAAAACTTAAAGATCTCTGGAGTTTTTCGATTGAATTCGATTTTCGAGTCATTTTCTATTTCGAGACGAAAACTAAATGCGTCTTCATTGATATCGGAACGCACGACGAAGTTTATTAGAGCGAGGCTGTTTGGATGAGCCCCGCGCCGTTCGGCTTCCACGGAAAAATTCTCGAGGTCGACCTTTCCTCGGGCGACGCCCGGGTTCTTCCCCTGGACCCGGCTCTTGGGGCCGACTATCTCGGCGGGCGCGGCCTGGCGACGCGCCTGTTTTACGACGCCGTCGACCCGGCTTGCGATCCCCTCGGTCCCGAAAATGTCCTCGCCCTGGCCGCCTCGCCGCTCGTCGGAACGAACGCTCCGACCGCGGCCCGCGGCCATATGGTCTTCAAGTCGCCCCTCACCGGCGTCATCGGCACGTCCAACTCGGGCGGCGGCTGGGGTTGGTCGTTCAAGGCCGCGGGTTACGACGCCCTCGTCATCAAGGGCCAGGCCGCGTCTCCCGTTTGGATCGATATCACCTCGAATAAAGTGGAAGTCCTTCCCGCTTACGCCCTTTGGGGAAAGGACATTCACGCCGTGACCGACGCCCTCACCGCCGGCTTCGAGCCGGCCGTCCGGCCGCGCGTTCTCAGCATCGGGCCGGCGGGGGAAAACCTCGTCCGGTACGCCGCGGTGGGCAACGATCGTAACCGCGTCTACGGCCGCTGCGGCCCCGGCGCGGTTTGGGGATCGAAAAATCTCAAAGCCGTCCGCGTCTTCGGCCGGGAGAAAATCCAAATCCACGACAAGGAGCGGTACCAGTCCGGCTACGACCAGGCCCTTTATCTAATGCGCCAAGCGCCGGTCACCAAACGCCTTCTCCGCGAGCTCGGCACGGCCGGGCTCGTCGAGCTCATTAACGTCATCGATATGCTCCCGCATCGCAACTTCCAAGATTGCTCCCATCGCGACGAAGATCTGGAGCGCGTCTCGGGCGAAACCATCGCCAAGACCATCCTCGAGCGGGCGGCGGGCTGTTATTTATGCCCGATCGGCTGCCAGCGCCACACTAGGATCGAAGGATCCGGCGGCGCCTTTCAGTCGGGCGAAGGCCCCGAATACGAAACCGTCGTGCTGATGGGTCCGGACTGCGACATCTATGACCTCGAGGCCATCACGACGGCGAACTACCGCTGCAACGAGCTCGGCTTGGACACGATCAGCTTCGGCGGCTCGGTCGCCTGCGCGATGGAGCTATTCGAGCGCGGCCTCCTCCGGCCCGAAGACGCCGGCGGCCTCGACCTCCGGTTCGGGAATGCCGCGATCCTCGAACACCTGGCCGTCGAGACGGCCTTCCGCCGGGGCGCCGGCGCCCTGCTTGCCGAAGGATCATTCCGCCTCGCCGAGCGCTGCGGCCGGCCCGATCTGGCCATGACGGTCAAGCGTCTCGAGATCCCGGCCTATGATCCCCGGGCCTCCTTCACCCAGGCGCTGGGGTACATGACCTCGCCTTCCGGAGCATGCCATCTCCGCGGCGGATACGCCGTCTCCCTCGCCTTCTTCGGCGGGACGAAGGAGATCCCGCGCTTCAGCCTCCTCCAATCGCCGATCGCCATCCGGAACATGCAGAACCAGGGCATCCTTCAGGACAGCCTGGGCATCTGCCGCTTCACGGGCTATGCCTTCGGGAGCGATCCCTGGTCCCGGATGCTCACCGGGGTCACCGGCCTGGATTTTTCGGTCGCGCGTCTCGAGGAGATCGAGAACCGCGTGGCGACGCTCGAACGCCTGTTCAACCTCGAAGCGGGCGCGACCCCGGCCGACGATGCCCTTCCCCCTCGTTTCGCCGACGAGCCGATCCTCGTCGCCGGCGAGGATCGGGCGGTGTCGTTCGACGCCCAGGAGCGGATGCGCCGCGATTACTACGAAGTCCGGGGATGGGACGCCGACGGCCGACCGGCGCCGGCGCTTCTCGACCATCTCCGGATCTCCGGGAGGTCGAAATGACCCGCCGGGCCTGGAAAGCGAGCGACGAGCTCCTCCATCTCTTTCAAACGATCGGCCGGGCCTCTCTCGCCTACGACATCCAGGACAGCCACAGCGGCAATATGGCCGTCCGGGTCCGGGACGAAAGCGGCGTCGACGAGATCATCATCACCGCCACCGGCTCGCAGAAAGGAGACCTCGAGGCGAGCCAGATCTGTTTTCTCTCGGCCACGGACACCGATTACGGCTACTACAAGGCCTCGTCCGAGACCGACGTCCACCAGCGCATCCTGAGCCTCCCCGGCGTCGGGGCGTCCATGCACGCCCACACGAAAGAGCTTTGGATCGCCACGATGGACGATGCTCCCAAGCCCGCCCAGCCGCCGGATTTCGTCCCCATCGATCCGCTCGGCCGGTATCATCTCGGCGACCACGTCCACGTCGACTGGTTCGCCGTCCCCAGCGGTTCGCCGGAGATGGCCGCCCTCATTCCCCGGCGGCTCGCCGACCATCCGGCGACGGTCATCCAGGGCCACGGGACGTTCGTCCGGGCCCGGACGCTCCCGGAGGCTTTCTTCCTCCAATGCGTGGCCAACAACGCCGGCCAGGTCGTGCGCGAAGCCCGGACGCTCAAGGTCGACGTCGAAGGCCTGCGCCGGGACATCCAAACCGACCCCTCGCGATTTTTCGGCTTCGCCCCGCCCCCGTACGAGATCGAGGGCGACAAGATCTCCGAGTTCCCGGAGGAGACCGAGATCCTCCGGGAATTCCGCAAGGCCGGAGCGCGGATTTTCGAATCGCGCCTTTCGCCTTTCCACACGGGCTCGATGTCCGTCCGCGGGGTCAACCGCATTCTTTATGCCCCGAAGGCGTCCATGCCGCGGGAGGTCGGCGGCCCCTTCCGACGCCTGCCTCTCCGGCCCGATCCCGCCGATTCGGCCGAGCTCGCCGTCCACAAAGCGATTTACGCCGAAACCGATTTCCAAACGATCATGCACGTTTGGCTCCCGGAAGCCGAAGCCCATTCCTATTTCCGATATCCGGGGGAGGACGAAGTGTCCGACCGGATCGTTCCTTTGGACGCCGAGGGGACGTTCCTCTATCTCGTCATCCCCGTCCTGCCGGCGAAGGTCGATCGCGAGACCCTGATCCGGAAGCTGTTCGATTACAAGGTCGTCGTCGTCCGCGGAGGAGGCGTTTGGGCCGTGGGGATGCAGTCGCTGAGCGAAGTCCTCCACCATCCCTCCTCGCTCCGCGAGATCTGCCTCTACCGGATCGGCTCCTTCGCCATGGGATTGGACCTTCGCCGGATGGAACCAAAAAAGGCGAAAAAGTGGTAGATTCATTTTTTTGAATAAAATCCAATAAATCGAATCGAGATCGAGTATTAAATCGGTCGAAATTTACGTAAATTATTCATTATGTTTTATTTAACTTCAATCTTCGGAATCTAATAAAATGGCACGATTATTGCTTAGAAAGGCCTTGGAATTAAATTATGCGAATCATAGAAACAGGAGGTGAGAACGGACTAAAAGGAAAAAACGCGGCTTATCGGAAGGAGCGGATTCCGCTCCGAGACAAGGAATGAAACCTCAGAAAAGGAGGAGAATTTGAAAAGGACCTTAATCGTTCTGTTTGCGCTCGTTTTCGCCGTCGCGGCATCGGCCCAGGTCAGAACGGGCAATCTGTATGGGAAAATCACGGACAACGAGGGCACGGCCCTGCCCGGGGTCACGATCACCCTGTCGGCCAACATCCTGGCTCCGATCAGCCAGATCTCGAACGCCCAGGGCATCTTCCGGTTCCCGGGCCTTTCGCCGGCGAACGACTTCGCCCTCAAGGCCGAGCTCACCGGCTTCAAGACGTTCACTAAGACCGGGGTCATCATCCAGGTCGGCACGAACACCGAAATCAACATCACCATGGAAATCGGCAAGATCGAGGAACAGATCACGGTCACGGCCGTCACCCCGACGGTCGACACCAAGAAGACCGGCGTCTCGACGAACTTCAACAATGAGGCGCTGCAGTCGCTGCCTTCGGCCCGCGATCCTTGGGTCGTCATGCAGCTCGCCCCCTCCATCATGCTCGACCGGGAGAACGTCGGCGGCAACGAGTCCGGTCAACAAGCCTCGTTCCTGTCCAAGGGCGACATGTCCAACAACGGGTATGTCGGATCGGACAACATCTGGGCCGTCGACGGAATCGACATCACCGACCCGGCGGCTCTCGGCGGCTCCGCCCTGTATTATGACTTCGACATGTTCGAAGAGCTGAACATCAGCTCGGGCGGCGCGGCCGACGTGACCGTTCAGACCGGCGGCATCGCCCTGAACATGGTCACCCGCCGCGGCGGCAATAAAGCCAACCTGGCCGGCCGTTTCTACCTCACCGACATCTACTTCCAGGCCGACAACCTGACCGACGACCTTATCAAGCAGGGCGTTGCGGCCGTCAACAAGATCCAGCAGATCAAGGATTACGGCGTCAACGCCGGCGGCGCCATCCTCAAGGACAAGTTGTGGTGGTGGGCCGCTTACGGCGTCCAGGACATCTTCAACTGGACGATGTACTCCACTCAGGACAAAACCCTCCTCAACAACTACAACTTCAAGCTGAACGCCCAGCTCTTCACCAACAACCGGTTCGAAGCCCTGGTCACGTCCGGGGCCAAGGAGAAGTTCGGCCGGAACGCCGCGGTGGCCAAGCCCGAAGGCGACCACCAGCAGGGCAAGTACCACTGGGGCAGCCCGATCCTCAAGTTCCAGGACGAGCACATTTTCAGCGACGACTTCTACGTCTCGCTGAAATACTCCTTTAACGACGCCGGCTTCGGGTGGCGGCCGATGACGGACGCGGACCTGGACTACCCCGTCGTCTATGACCGGACAAACTCGAAGTACGTCCCCTATGCTTCGGGGATGTTCTCCAGCTGGGGTTCGTACTTTGCCTCGCGTCCCCGGAACAACTACCAGGCCAGCGCCACCTACTTCAACGATGCCCTGTTCGGGATGTCGCACGAGATCAAGGTCGGCGCGGAATACTCCCACAAAGTGGCCGCCCATCAGTGGGGGAACTTCCAGGGTTTCGACATCGACAGAAACTATACCTCCCTCATGCTCGACACGAACGCCGACGGCGTCAGGACGGCCGCCGAAATGTCCGGCTGGCAGCGGGTCAATTTCTACCGCGAGGGACGCGACAACGGCATCGCCGACCAGTATGCCGGTTACCTCCAGGACACCATCACGAAGGGCCCCTTCACACTCTCTCTCGGCCTGAGATACGACCTCCAGCTTCCCGGGAACGGCCAGGTCGATTATGCCGCGATCTTGGACGGCGGGTCCGCCTGGAAAAAGGTCTTCGACTCGAGCGTGAACTCCGCCCTGAAGTCCGCCCTCCCCGGAGTCACGGCCGATGCGGTCAAGGGGATCGATGACTACAGGTGGAGCACCTTCTCTCCGCGCCTCGGCCTCACCTGGGACATCACCGGCGACGGCAAGACCTTGGCCAAGCTCGCCCTCTCCCAGTACGGCGATGTCATGGGAACCGGCACCTGGGCC
>Ga0315288_10005015_pt1 | contig 16852 bp, 18 predicted proteins | sample YL17G11_20_MG_FD_203454 | JGI IMG/M metagenome (GOLD analysis project Ga0315288, IMG submission 203454) | Sediment microbial communities from Yellowstone Lake, YNP, Wyoming, USA - YL17G11_20 | ecosystem: Environmental > Aquatic > Freshwater > Lake > Sediment | place: USA: Wyoming | collected... | reverse complement strand
TCCGCACCAAGATGGACGACAAGAAGTTCGAGCTGTGCAGCTCGGCGGCCACCGACTTCGAAGCGGCGGCCGAGGCGGCCAAGACCGACTCCAACGAGCACATCGTGCTGGCGCAATTGGCGGAAGCCCGCGTCTGCCAGGCCAAGGCCAAGCGCGGCCAGGAGGCCACCGACCTGTACAACAAGTCCATCGAAGCCTACCAGAAGGCCATCGCCCTGAAAGCCGATGACCCCTCCTACCACAATAACTACGCGCTGGCGCTGGTCAACGTGGGCAAGATGCCGCAGGCCCTGGAGGAACTGGGCAAGGCCGCGCAACTGGATCCGCCCGGCGCCGGCCGGTACTTCTACAACCTGGGCGCCGTGCTCACCAATTCCGGCCGCGCCAAGGAAGCCACCGATGCCTTCAAGAAGGCGACCGAAGCCGACCCCAAGTACGCCGATGCCTGGTACCAGCTTGGAGTCTCGCTACTGGCCGACGTCAAGCTCGACCCGGTTACCGGCAAGAGCACCCCGGCGCCCGGAACACTGGAGGCGCTGCAGAAATACCTCGATCTGCAGCCCGACGGCGCGCACGCCGCGGAAGCCAAGGGCATGATCGAGGCCCTCGCCGGCACCGTGCAGACCCGGATCAAGTCCGAAAAGGCGGCTCCGGCAAAGAAGAAGAAGTGATATCGACGGTAGGCTGTAGGCTGCGAGCTGTGGGGCACAGCCTGCAGCCTGCGGCCTGCGGCCTGTAGCCTGTTATGGTGCTTCTCCTCCGGGTCTTTCTCCTCGTCCTGCTGCTGTTCCTGCTGCGCTACCTCTTCCAGAGCTTGGTTACCCGGGCCAAGATTGCGCTGTTTGGCCGGCCAGCGGCCTCCGATCCGCCGCACAACGTAATTACCGGCCGGGCGCATAAGGACCCGCTCTGCGGCACCTACGTGGCCGAGGAACTGGCGATCAAAGCGACGGCGGCGGGGCAGGTGCACTATTTCTGCTCGCCGGAATGCCGCGACCGCTTTTTGAACGGACCTGGGACCTGAGACTTGGGACCGGCAGGCGATGCATTTGCTCCCAGTTCCCAAGTCTCAGGTCCCAGGTCTCAAGTCCCAAGTCTCAAGCCGCAGGTTGCAGGCGGCGGGAGCAGGTGGTAGCTTTTAGTTTGCACATGGCAGGAAGGGAAGCAGGCCCCACCTGTGACCTGCAACCTGTGCCCTGCAACCTGACCATGGCGGCGATTCCCGACAAGCTGTACTTCCGCATCGGCGAGGTCAGCGAGCTGACCGGCATCGAGGCCTACGTGCTGCGCTTCTGGGAGAAGGAATTCCCGATGCTGCGGCCGGTGAAAAGCTCCACCGGGCACCGCATGTACCGCCGCAAAGACGTGGAGTTGCTGCTGGAGATCAAGCGGCTGCTCTATGGCGAAGGCTTCACCATCGAGGGGGCGCGCAAGAAGTTGCGAACCGAGACCGGCCAGCAGCGGCTGGCCTTCCCGAGCGCCAACCGCGAGAAGTTTTTGGCAGTTCGCCGCGAGCTCAGTGAGCTGCTGGACCTGCTGAAGAGGGGCAGCGCCGCTGCCAAGCGAGGCAGCGTCAACAAGGGATGAGGGCCGGCCCCGTGCCAACAATCCTGGTGACCAACGACGACGGCATCCACGCCGCCGGCATCGCTCCGCTGGAGGAGGCGCTGGCCGGCCTGGCCGATGTCTACACGGTGGCGCCCATGTGCGAGATGAGCGCCACCAGCCATTCCATCTCGCTGCGGCGTCCGGTACGCTTCGAGGAGGCGGGCCAGCGGCGCTGGGCCGTCGACGGCACGCCCGTCGATTGCGTCATCCTGGCCATTCACCGCCTGCTGCCGTTTCTGCCCGACCTGCTCATCTCCGGCATCAATTCCGGCGGGAATCTCGGCCGCAATGTGTATTACTCAGGAACTGTGGCGGCGGCCGTGGAGGGCACGCTGCACGGCGTGGACAGCATGGCCGTCTCGCTGTGCGGGCCTCCTTTCGATTTCGCCCTGGCGGCCTCTGTGGCCGCCCGGCTGGCCGGCGGCGTTCTGGAGAATCGCCTCCCCGAAGGCATTACGCTGAACGTCAACATTCCCGCCCGGTGGGCGGGCGGCATCCGCCTGTCGCGCATGGGCCGCAGCGCGGCCGAAGATCCGAGCCGCCATCGCGGCAACGGCGGCCAGGTGGTCGATCCCGCGCAACTGGGCTCACCCGCCGACCACCGCCTGACCACGCACGGCGCCGCCTGGCGCCCCCTGATCCTGCCCGGCAGCGATTACCAGGCGGTCCGGGACGGCTGCGTGGCCGTGACCCCGCTGGCCATCGACCGCAACGACGGCAACGCCCTGGAGTCGATTGCCGCCTGGCTGGTCCCTTAGCCGCAGATTGCGCAGATTCCGCAGATTTCATCTGTGCGATCTGCGGAATCTGCGGCTAAAAACTGCCCGCCCGCGCCTATACTGTCTGGCATGAGAACAACGACGAAAGCAGCCCTGGCCGCTCTTCTGGCCGGCGTTTTGTTCTGGGTTTCCCCGGCGCCCTTCCACGCGCAAAGCGCCGCCGGGGCGGCCGACGACGTCCAGGTGATCGAGGCCATGGTCCCGATGCGTGACGGCGTTCGCCTGCACACCGTGGTCTTTACCCTGAAAAGCGCGGCCGAGCCGCTGCCCGTCCTGCTCACCCGCACGCCCTACGGCGCCCCGGACGTGTCGCGGGCCGGCGCGGAACTGAAGCAACGCTATCAAAAGCGGCTGGAGGAAGAGGGCCTGATGCTCGCCTTTCAGGACATCCGCGGGCGCTACAAGTCGGAGGGCCAGTTCGTGATGATCCGGCCGCCGCGGGAAGCGGGCGACCCGCGGGCCATCGATGAAGGCACCGATGCCTACGACACCATCGAATGGCTGGTGAAGAACGTTCCGAATAACAACGGGCGGGTGGGCATGGCCGGTGTCTCCTACGGCGGCTGGCTGACCGTCATGGCCCTGCTGGACCCGCACCCGGCGCTGAAGGCCGCCTCTCCGCAGGCCTCGCCCGCCGACATGTTCCTGGGCGACGACTTCTTCCATAACGGCGCGTTCCGCCTCAGCTACGGCTTCGAATACGTGGCCATGATGGAGACCTCGAACGAGAGTTTCTCATTTCAGTTCGACCGCGCCGACACCTTCGAGTGGTATCTGCGCCTGGGCGCCCTGTCGAACGTCAACGCCAAGTACTTCCAGGAGAAGCGGCCGACCTGGAACGATTTCGTGGCCCACCCGAACTACGACGAGTTCTGGAAGGGAAGGGCGGCGGCGCGGCGCCTGGGCCAGCCGCGCGTGCCCACTCTCAACGTTGCCGGCTGGTGGGACCAGGAGGACTTTTACGGCCCACTCAAAATCTACGAAGCCTTCGAGGCCAAGGACACCAACCACCTCAACTATTTGGTCGTCGGGCCCTGGAACCATGGCGGATGGCAGGGCGAGGGCAACCGGCTCGGCAATATCGATTTTGAAACCGCCACCGGCCGGTATTTCCGCGATTACATTCAGCGCCCGTTTTTTGCCTGGTTCCTGAAGGGCAAAGGCAAGCTCGACCAGGCCGAGGCCATCACCTTCCAAACCGGCGCGAACAAGTGGGAGACCTACGAGCAGTGGCCTCCGCGCAAGAACATCTCCGAGCGCAATCTGTTTTTCCGCGAAGGCGGCCGGCTGTCTTTTGATGCGCCGCAAACCAGCAGCGGCAAGGATTTCGACAGCTACGTGTCCGACCCTGCGCATCCGGTTCCCTATCGCCACCGCCCGGTCTCGCCGACTTACCCGACTCCGCCGTGGCGGGAATGGCTGGTCGAGGACCAGCGCTTCGTGCATGAGCGCCCGGACGTGCTGAGCTGGGAAGGTGAGACGCTGACCCAGGATGTGGCCGTGGTGGGCGACATCGTCGCTCACCTGTTTGCCTCCACCTCCGGCACCGACAGCGACTGGATCGTGAAGCTGATCGACGTCTACCCGGAGGAGTACCCCAAGGACCCCAAGATGGCGGGATACCAGTTGATGGTCGCCAACGAGGTGTTCCGGGGCCGCTTCCGGAACAGCTTCGAGAAGCCGGAGCCGCTGCGCGCCAACCAGGCGCTGGAATACGCGATCGATCTGCACACCAACAACCACCGCTTTCTGAAGGGCCACAAGATCATGGCGCAGGTGCAAAGCACCTGGTTCCCGCTGATCGACCGCAATCCGCAGAAATTCGTGCCCAACATTTTCCGGGCCCGGGAATCGGACTACCAGCGGGCGACGCAGCGTGTCTACCGCTCGCGGCAGTATCCCACGCACATCCGCCTGCCGGTTGCCACGCAGCCGGACAAGTAGCGCCGGCATACTGACGGAGCTCTAATGGCTGAGGATTCGCTTCCCTCCATGACCATCCGCGAACTGGCGCCGCTGCTGCGCGCAGGGAAGCTTTCGCCGGTGGAGCTGGCCGAAGCGACGCTGGCCCGCATCGAGCGCGAGAATCCCCGGCTCAACGCCTACCTGGCGGTGTTCCACGATGAGGCCCTGGAAGAAGCGCGGGAAGCCGAGCGTGAAATCCGGGCCGGCCGGTATCGCGGCCCGCTGCACGGCATCCCGGTTTCGCTGAAAGACCTGTTCCACATGCGCGGCCGGCGCACCACCGCCGGATCGAAAATCTTCGCCGAGTTCATCCCCGCTGGCGATGCGGCCGCCGTGGAGCGCCTGCGCGCGGCGGGCGCGGTGATTGTGGGCAAGACCAACCTGCACGAGCTGGCCTACGGCATCACCAACAACAACCCGCATTACGGCCCGACGCGCAATCCGCACGACACTGCGCGCATCCCCGGCGGCTCCAGCGGCGGCAGCGGGGCGGCGGTGGCGGCCGGCCTGTGCGCCGCTTCCCTGGGCACCGACACCGGCGGCTCGATCCGCATCCCGGCGTCGTTCTGCGGCGTCGTTGGGCTGAAGCCGGCCTTCGGCCGCGTCAGCCGCCGGGGAGTGTTTCCGCTGGGGCGGAGCCTGGACCATGTTGGCCCGCTGGCCCGCAGCGCCTGGGATACGGCCGCCGTGCTGCAGGCCATCGCCGGACACGATCCGGCCGACCAGGCCAGCGCCGACCAGCCGGTCCCGGACTTCCTGTCCGAAATCGAACTCGGAATCCAAGGCTTGGTCATCGGCGTCCCGGACAATTATTTCTTCGACCGCCTGGACCCGGAGGTGGAGGCGGCGGTGCGTGCGGCGATTGCCGCCATGGAGCGGGCCGGAGCGCTCCTCGAGCCCGTCACCCTGGCGCGCTTCACCGAGGCCACCGAGGCCGCCCGCTCGATTCTGCTGGCCGAAGCCGCCGCGCTGTACGAAAAGGAGCTGCGCGACCGCCCCCAGGATTTCGGCTCCGACGTCCGCGCGCTTCTGGAGCAGGGGCGGCAGGCGCCGGCGACCGATTACGCGAAAGCGCTCCTGGAGCGCCGGGAATTCCAGCGGGAACTGAACGGAGTGTTTCAGAAAGTGGACCTGATCGTGACGCCGGCCGCGCCCGTCACCGCCCCGCTGATCGGGGAGGCGGAGGTCCGCATCCAGGACCACAGCGAAGACGCGCGCCTGGCCAGCACGCGGCTGGTCCGGGCCTTCAACATGGCCGGCGTGCCGGCCCTGTGCCTGCCCTGCGGCTGGGACGCGCGCGGCCTGCCGGTGGGGCTGCAAATCATCGGGCGCCCGTTCGACGAAGCCACCGTGCTGCGCGCCGCCCACGCCTGCGAGGCGGTCTGCTCCGAACGCTGACTCGGCATCCGCACTTGCTTGGCTGCTCTATACTGGGGCCATGGCTACATCACGGCCGGCCTCAGCCAAACCGAGCAGGAGCCGGGCGTCTCACGTCAGGGCTCGCATGAAAAGGCAGACAAACGTCAACATAGACGCTCCGGCCAATCGAAGATACACGGTCGTCCTCGAGCAGGAACCGGACGGCGGTTATTCGGTGCACGTTCCGGCATTGCCTGGGTGTGCCTCCCAAGGGGATACGCTGGAAGAGGCGCTGGCAAACATACGCGGAGCCGCTGAACTCTATTTGTGGAGCCTGATGGATGATGGCCTGCCGGCCCCCAAGGGCCACGGCCACGTCGTCGTGCGTGAAATCGCACTCGAAGCGTGACGAAGCTGCCGCAGATTTCCGGCCGCCGCCAGGGCCTGAATTGGCGATAAGATAACGGCGTGCCGCTTCGGGAACAACTGGCGCGCCTGGCCGCCCGGCCGTGGAACTGGCTGGCCGGCCGCCCGCCCCTGCGCTGGGAAGTCCCCGGGCGCCTGACTATCCGGGCCACGCTGCTGGCCGGCTTCGGCCTGATCTTCATCCTTTGGCTGGCGTCCGGCTACACCATCGCCCGCCGCCTGGCCGAACTGGAGTTCCGGGCCGCGGCCATACGGAGCAGTGTTGCGCAAAGCGAGGGATCGCTGTTTACGGTGCGCACCCAGGTGCTGCTCGGCGCCGTCTACCTGCGCGACGCGCTGCTCGATCCCACCCCCGAGGCCCTGAACCACTATCGAGACCAGCTTGTGGAGACGCGAAAAAAGATCGAGCAGGCGCTCGAGGACTACACGCCGGTGATCGACTCGCCCGCCGAGCGCGAGGACTGGGACAAGCTGCGGGACGAGATGGACGATTACTGGGACATCGTGATGCCGGTGCTGGCCTGGGAGCCGGACCGCAGGGCCGCCGAGGCCCGCGCCTACCTGCGGGAGCGGGTGCTGCCCAAGCGCGAAATCGTGATCCGCATTTCCGAGCGCATTCAGGCCTTGAACCGCGAGGCCTTCGACGAACGGCAGGACGAGATCGCCGGCATGCACCGGTCCATGCGCCAGCGCCTGCGATGGACCAGCAGCTTGGCCGGACTGCTGGGCCTGGTGATCGCGCTGGTGGTGGTGCGCTATGCGGGCCGGCTGGAGGACCGCATCCACAGCCAGCACCTGCGGGCCCTGGAAAACCAGCGCGACCTGCGCCGCCTCTCCGCCCGCCTGGTGCACGCCCAGGAAGAAGAGCGGCGCAGCATCTCCCGCGAGCTGCACGACGAGATCGGGCAGGCGCTGACGGCCATCAAGATGGAGTTGGCATTGGCGGCGCGCCGCCCGGAAAGCCGGCAGGCCATCGAGGAAGCGCGGGCCATCGCCGACCGCACCCTGCAGGCCGTGCGCGACCTCTCGCACCTCCTGCACCCTTCCATGCTGGACGACCTGGGTCTGCCCTCCACCCTGGAGTGGTATTTGAAGAGCTTCTCCAGGCGCACCGGCATCCGCGCCGAGCTGTTCCAGGACCGCATGGAAAGCCGGCTGGCCCTGGAGCTGGAGCTCTCCGCGTACCGCATCATCCAGGAAGCACTGACCAATGCCGCGCGGCACTCCGGGGCTTCCTTGTGCCGCGTCTACGTGCAGCGGCTGGCGCACACGCTTCTGATCACGGTGGAAGACGACGGCAAAGGTTTCGATCCCCGGAGCGCCGAAACCCTGGAGCGGCGCGGGCTGGGACTGGTGGGCATCCGCGAGCGGGTCTCGGACCTGGGCGGCATCCTGCGCCTGGAAAGCAATCCGGGCCGCGGCACGCGCCTGTCGGCGGAGTTGCCCGCGGTTCCGGCCGGCCCCGAGGAACCGCAGCCGGCGCCGGAACCCCAGCCGGCCGAGCGCAGCCCGCAAGGAGGCCCGCGCGATGGCTAGGATGCGCATTCTGTTGGCCGACGACCACACCCTGATGCGTCACGGCCTGCGCAAGATCATCGAGGAACAGCCCGATTGGGAAGTGGTGGCGGAAACCGGCGACGGGCGCGAGGCCGTCCGCCTGGCGCTTGAACTGAAGCCGGACGTCGCCATCCTGGACATTGCCATGCCTCTGCTCAATGGCATCGAGGCCACGCGCCAGATAGCGCGCCGCGCCCCGCCGGTTCGCATCCTGATTCTCAGCATGTATTCCGACGAGAGTTACATCGTGCAGGCCCTGCGGGCGGGCGCCCACGGCTACCTGCTGAAGGACTCGGCCGACGTCGATCTGATCCGGGCGGTGACGGCCGTCAGGCAGGGCAAATCGTTTTTCAGCCCCGTCGTCGCCAAGGTCATGCTGGATGATTACGTGCGCCGCCTGGCCGACAAGGGGATCACCGACCGCTTCGATTCGCTGTCGGAACGGGAGCGGGAGATTTTTCAGCTCATCGCCGAAGGCCACAGCAACAAGGAGATCGCCGATCTGATCAACCTCAGCGTCAGCACCGTGGAAACCCACCGCGCCCACATCATGGAAAAGCTGGACGTGCACAACACCGCCGAAATCGTGTTGTACGCCGTGCGCAAGGGCGTGATTTCGTAGGCTGTGGGCTGTAGGCTGTGGGCCTACAGCCTACGGCCTACAGCCTACAGCCTAGTCGTGGCGCAGGGCCCGGGCCGGATCGATGCGCGCGGCGCGCCCGGCCGGATACAGCCCGGAGGCCACGCTGACACCCAGCGCAAAGGCCATGGCGGCGGCCACCAGCCAGAGCGGAATGTGGAACAGGGTCTCGGCGCGGAACCCCTGGCGCTCGATGTAGATATTGGCGCCGAAATTCATGGCCCGGCCCAGCAACCAGGCCAGCAGCAGGCCGGCCAGGCCGCCGGCCACGCCGATCAGCGCGCTTTCGGTGAGGAAGATGCGGCGGATGTCGCCGTCCTCGGCGCCCACCGCCTTCATCACCCCGATCTCGCGCGTCCGCTCCAGCACCGCCATCACCATGGTATTGATGATGCCCAGCGAGGCCACCACCAGCGCCATGCTGCCGATCAGCGCCAGCAGCATATCCACCACGATGAATGCCCTCCGCATGTTGGAGATGATGCTGGACACCGAGATGGTGCGGAATCCCAGCCCCTTGATTTCCTTTTCCACCCGGTCCACGTCGCGGGCGTCGTTCAAGCGCACCTGCAGGGGCGCCCAGTTGGTGACCATGGCCATGATCATGGGCACCCGGGTCTGGAAAAACTGCACCTGCTCCTCGATGACTGCTTGCGGCGCGTAAACCAGGCGGGCATTCATATCGCCGAACAGCGCGCGTTCCCGCTCCACTACCCCCACCACCTTCAGCTCGAACGGCTCCGGCACCGGAATCTCGGGAACCGGAAAGCCGAAGCCGGCGCCCGGCCGGTCGACGCGCACCCGCACCCGGATCATTTGCCCGACGGCGGCGGCCGGGTCGATGAAGCCCAGGGTCTTGGCGGTCTGGCTGCTCAGGATGATCTCGCGGGCCTCGCTGGAGGTGATGAAACGGCCCTGCTTGATCTCCGTGAAAACCGCTTCGTCGGCGTCATCGAGGATGATCCCGGTCATTTGGGTGTTCACCGTTTTCTCGCCCGCCTGCAGCCGCACCGGGATGCGCGCCTCGCGGGTGATCAACTTGACGCCGGGAATCTGGCGGATGGCCAGGATGGCGTTCTCGTCGATCTGGCGCGGCGGTTGCTGCTGCTCGCCGCGCCCGCCCGCCCCCTGCGCCCAGACCGTGATGCGGCGGAAAAAGCCGGTCCTCAGAAGCTGCGAGTAAAGATTGTCCTGCAGGCCGATAGCCACCGCCAGCATGCCCACGATGGAGCCCACGCCGATGGCCACGCCCAGCGTGGTCAGGAAGGTGCGCAGGCGCGCCTGCCGCAGATTGTCGAGGCTCACGTCGATGGCGTCGCGAAGGATCATGTGGCCGCCGCCTCCGACACGATCTTTCCGTCGCTCAGGTAGAGGCGCCGCTGGGCCACCGCAGCGATGCGCTCATCGTGTGTCACCATGAGCATCGATTTGCCCGTCTCGCGGTGCAGGCCGCGGAGCAGGGCCAGGATTTCGGCGGCCGTGCGGCTGTCCAGATTGCCGGTGAGCTCGTCGGCCAGCAGCAATTCGGGCTGGTTGGCCAGGGCCCGGGCGATGGCCACGCGCTGCTGCTCGCCGCCGGAAAGCTCCGCGGGCCGGTGGGCGGCGCGGCCCGCCAGCCCCACCCGCTCCAGCAACTCCTGGGCGCGGAGCCGCCGCTCCCCCGGCGGCTTCTCGGCGAAGATCATGGGCAGCATCACGTTCTCCAGCGCCGTCTTGCGCGGGATCAGGTTGAACGACTGGAACACCATGCCCACGCTGCTCCGGCGGTGCGCCGCCATCTCGCCGGAGGTGAACTGGGCCAAGTTGCGCCCGCGAAACAGCAACGCCCCTTCCGTGGGCCGGTCCATTCCCCCCACCAGGTTCAGCAGCGTGGATTTGCCCGAGCCGGAAGTCCCCAGCAGGGCCACGAACTCGCCCTCGGCCATCTCCAGGGACACCCCGTCCAGCGCCCGCACCACCGAATTGCCCATGTGGTAGTGCCGCTGCAGGTTCACGGTTTGCAGCAGTTGGTCCATGGTGACAAGTTTGAAAGTCTACCATGTAGGCATGCCGGACAAGGCAGCCTCAAGCGAACAGCTTCGGCTGGTGCTCCAGGTTCGGGCAGGCCGGGCAGCCGAAGTACACCCCAGCCGGCCAGCGGCTGGGCCGCGTCCAGCGATCAGGCGCGCGCCAGCGGGTCAATCGGTTCAATGAACGGGAAGCGATGGAAGTGAGTGTCGCGGGTATAGATGCGGCGAATGCCGTGCTCCCGCATGAGGATCGCGGTTTCGGCGTCGTGCAAAAGCCGGCCGCGCAGGTGCGGAATCTCGCGGAACACGTCGGCCGCGACCGCGGCGTGCCTTTCGGTCGGGATAAGAAATCCCAAGGAGCCGCACGCCAGCAGCGAGGCGATAAACCGCCACGACTGGGCCAGCGGCCATGCGACTCGAAACACGCCAGGATGGGTGGTCACGCTCAAGAACTCGTACACAATTCCCCAGGTCAGATACCAGGCTGAAGACTGGGCGGCCCAGGTCTCGAGCAGATTCTTGCACGGCGCCTGGAAGGCCGAATCCGCGTCCGCCGCATATACAAGAATGTTGGTATCGACGACGAACACTACTCCTCTTCCTTCATCGCCTCATAGAGGGCTTCCCGGTCGGCGACGTCCACCAGGTGGCCGCCGCTGTGGAAACTCGGCAGCTTCACCGCTTGGCGAGGCTGGGCTTTTCGTTCAAGCACGGTACGCAAGGCGCCTTCCACCAGCTCCGACATCGTGCAGCGGCGCCGCGCCGCCTCCTGTTTCAGCCGAACCATCACGCGGTCGTCGATGTTCAGCGTGGTCTTCATATGGTTAAGCATATCGCCTGTATGGATATATGGCAAGACCCAGGCGCGGCAAAAACTGATTTCATCTGCGCTTCTCTGTGTCCCGTGGGGAGGGTGCGGGCAGTTGCTTGATTCTCTCGCGGGTTTGTTGGGCTTGCGCTGGGTCTCCGGCCGCATCGTAGGCGCGGGCCAGCGCGTCGAGCACCTCGCGGTTCTTCCAGTCCGTTGTTTCCGCGGCGGCCTTGGCCAGCTCCACCGCCCGTTGCGGCTTGCGCAGCGCGGGATCGGCGGCGGTGGCATACAGCCGCGCCAGGCGGAACTGGGCGGCGGCCAGCCCGGGTGCCGCCTCCAGCGTCCGTTCATATCCGGCGATGGCCTCGGCCGCCCGTCCCATTCGTTCCCAGGTTTGCGCCTTCCCCAGCAGCGCCTCGATCAGATCCGGCTTGCGGGCCAGGGCCTCCGAGTACTCGGTCAGCGCCTCGTCCCAGTGGTCGGCGTTGCGATAGGCATCGGCCAGCGAGAGGCGGGCATTCCAGTCGCCGGGCGCCACTTCCACGGCCTTGGCGAAGGCGTCGATGGCCGCTGAATAATCTTTCTTTCTCATGGCCACCGCGCCCAGCGAGAGAAACGGCTGGGGTACCCAGCGGTTCTTCTCCACGGCGCGCCGCGACTGCTGCTCGGCTTCCTCCAGGCGCCCCTGTCTCAAGTAGAGCCGGGCCAGAGATAGCTCCAGCAGAGGCTCGGGGGCGAACGGCCCCATCTTCTTGTATTCGGCTTCGGCAGCTTCCAGTTCTCCGGCCGCTTCGTAGCTCATGCCCAGCACGTAGTGGGTTTGGGGGTTGGTCGGATCGGCCTCGACCGCCTCGTGGGCCAGTTGCCGCGCCTGTTTCCAGTCGCCGCGCTCGATGAGCCTGGCGGCTTCGGCGGCTTTGCGGCCGGCTTCCCGGCGCGCCACTTCGTCCGGTTGCGCGGGCGGCGCCGGTGCGCCCTTCTGCTGCCCGGCGGGCGCAAGGCCCGCCCCTGCGGCGTCAGGAACCGGCTGCGAGAGCACGGCCCAGGCGAACACCACGGCGCACGACAGGCACGGGGCGGATAGCATTCGTTGATTTATGATACTAGAATCCGTCCATGCGAATAAGAGCAGGCCTCCCCCTCGCCCTCTTCCTGCTTTCGCCTGCCGCCGCGTTTCAGGCGCTCGACGGCGCCGAGTTGAAGCCTGAAGCCCTCGCCGCCTGGCAGAAATACGAGCGGCTGACCGAAGCGCGCATTCGGCAGGAACTCGAGAAGGAAACGGGCGAGCGCCCGGGAAGCGCAATCGACATTCGCCGCGTGCATACACTCGACGAAGCCAAGGCACCCATCAAAGCGCCGGGAGCGATGATTCACCACTGGAAGGGGACGGTGCTGGTTCCCGGCGCCCGGCTCGATGATGTGCTTCGTTTCGTGCAGGACTACGACCGCCACCAGGGGTTCTTCCAGGAGGTCGAGAGGTCGCGGCTGGAATCCCGGAATGGCGATACGTTCAAGGTTTTCTACCGGCTCAAGCGCACCAAGGTCATCACTGTGGTCTATAACACCGAGCACACGGTTGTGTATTCCAGGCCAGGGCCGAAGAACGCCTCCAGCCGCAGTGCGACCACCAAGATCGCCGAGCTGGATAATCCGGGAAAGCAAAGCGAGCGCGAAAAGCCCGCCGGCCAGGACCACGGCTTCCTCTGGCGTTTGAACAGCTACTGGCGCTTCAGTGAGCAAAACGGCGGGGTAATCGTGGAGTGCGAATCGATCAGCCTCAGCCGCGGCATTCCATTCGGGCTCGGCCCGATCCTCAGGGGCTTTGTCGAGTCGGTGCCGCGGGAATCGCTGCTGAACACGCTCACTTCCCTCCGCGACGGCGTGGGAGGCAAACCGGGAATGGGACGCAGATAAACGCAGATTCACGCAGATCACACTATATGGGTCGATCTGCGTTTTTCTGCGTTTATCTGCGTCCCATATACTCTCATTGTTCTTCCAACCAATCGAGTGCCGCTTGCCGCACGGCGGGGTCATCGCCGAAGGCGTGCAGCCAGTGGACGTCCCTTTCCCTCCGGAACCATGTCATCTGGCGCTTGGCGTAGTGGCGTGTGCGGAGCTGGGTGGCTTCGATGGCCTCGGCCGGCGTGATCCGCTGTTGGACAACGGCCAGCGCTTCCTTGTAACCCACGGACTCGAACGGCTTGGCCTGAGGTGCGATGCCGGAGGCCAGGATTCCGCGCACTTCCTCGACCAGACCGGCCTCGAACATCCGCGCGGCGCGGTGATTGATGCGTTCATAGAGCAGGCGGCGGGGCGGATCCAGGCCGATCTTGCGGGCGCGGATGCCGCCCAGGGCGCTTTGGCCGCGCGCCTCGCGAAACAGCGCCGACATGGGACGGCGGGCGCGCAGGCTGACCTCGATGGCGCGGATCAGCTTGGGCGCGTCGTTGGCGTGGATGCGGGCGGCCGAGGCCGGATCCAGCCGCCGCAGCAGGCCATGCAGGTAGCCGCTGGGCCGGGCCCGCGCCCGCTGGCGCAGCCGCTCCCTGAGCTGCTCATCCCGCTGCGGGCCGGCAAACAGGCCCTGGAGCAGGGCGCGCAGGTAAAACCCGGTGCCGCCGGCCAGCACCGGCAGCCGCCCGCGCTCCAGGATGCCGCGGATTACCCCGGCCGCCTGGCGCGCATACTCGCCGGCGCTGTACACCTCTGCCGGCTCCAGCACGTCGAGCAAGTGATGCGGGACCCGCCGCCGGTCCTCTACCGAAGGCTTCGCTGTTCCCATGTCGAAATGCCGGTACAGTTGCAGGGAGTCGTAGTTGACGATCTCGCCGCCCAGCCGCTCGGCCAGGAACAGGGCCAGCGCGGACTTGCCCGACGCCGTCGGGCCCACGATTGCCACCAGGGAACTCATAGGTTACAGGCCACAGGCCGCCTGTCACCAGCCCGGCACCTCGCGCAGATAGCGCGCCCACATCAGCAGCACCAGAAGCAGCAGCAGCACGACCGCGCCAACGGCTTGCGAACGGGGGATATTCATTTACTCCGGGGCTACATTGTACAGGAAGGAGACCTGGAGCCGAAGGACGGGGCCGCGGAATTCCGCCGGCAGCGCGGGGAAGGGCACGGAGGCGCTGATGCCGGCCAGCGAGGCCCGGTCCAGCGGCTCGGCGCCGGAGGCCGAAACCAGGAACAGCTTGGCAACGGTGCCATCGCGCTGAATGTCGAAGATGACCACCACCCGCCCGCGTTTCCCCAGGCGCGCGATTTCCGGCATGACGGCGAACCAGTTCTGGCGGATATCGGCAATCACGCGGCGCAGATAAGGATCGAAATCGACCCCCATGGTATCGGTGAGGATCTGCGCGCCGCCGATGGCGCCGGGGGTGCGCGGGCTGAAGCCGCCCTGGGGAACGCCCACGTCGCCGACGGCCTGCCCGCCGCCGGCAGCGCGGTTCTGGGCCATGGCGCGCAAGGTTTCATCCAGCGACCGGCCCGGTGTTCCGGCCTGCGGCAGGGCAAGCTTGGGCTGGGGATTGGTCGCCTCGCCCAGTTGCAGCAGCGGCGGGGGCGGCGCTTTCTCCGCCGGCAGCGGCGGGGGCGGCGGCAGGTTCAGCGCCTGTTGCTTTTTCTCGCTTTCCGGCTCCCTGGCCGCCTTCTCCGCCACCGGCGGAGGTGGGGCCGTGAGCCGTGGCGAGGGCTCTTCAATCCCCGGGCGCTTGATGCGGTCCTGGTCGGAGAGAACCCCGGTCTTCGGCTTGATTGTCGGCTCCTCGGTGGGAGGCAGCGCCAGATAAGTCAGTTGCTGGTGGGGCCGCCGGGGCTCGGCTATCCCCAGCGATCGCCGCACGGACCGGAAAATGTGCGGCTCCATCAGCAACAGGACGATGGCCACCAGGTGGACGATGACAGACAAAAAAGCCGCTTCCCGCCGGCGCACCACGGTGCGCTCGTCATCCCACTCAATCAGCAGGCGAAGCGGCTCGTTGTCCTGGCCCATGGTCTTTGTAAGGTCCAAGGGTCCAAGTATTTCGGATTGCGGATTTCAAACGTCGCAGGTGCTTGAATTCCGCAATCCGCAATCCGCAATTACTTTGGACCTTCCCTATACTCCAAGCCGGCGGCGGTGATCGTCGATGGCCTGGACAATCTCCAGCGCCACGGCCAGCGCCCGGCGCCCTTGCTCGCCCGGCACCGCCGGCGTCTGCCGTGTGCCGACGCACTCGAGGAAGTGGCGCAGTTCGGCGCGCAGCGGCTCTTCTTTCCGGCATGCGGCGTCGGGCAGGCTGGGCGCACCCGGCTCCTCGACCAGTTGCCGGCGCGAAATGCGCGGCAAACCGGCGCCGGCCCCTTCCACGGAAAACACCATTACATCCTGGCGTGTGTAGTCGGCCGAAATGTACTGGCCGGGCTGGAAGAACCGCAGCTTTCGGACGCGGTCGGTGCTGACGCGGCTGGCCGTGAAGTTGGCGACGCACCCATTGTCAAAAGCCAGCCGGACGTTGGCAATGTCGATCTTCGGGGACAGGATAGGCAGGCCGGCGGCGCGCACCTCGGCCACCTGCGCGCCGCTGAAATCCAGCACGATGTCCAGATCATGGATCATCAGGTCCAGCACCACGTCCACGTCCAGGCTGCGCGGGGTGAAGACGCTCAGCCGGTGCACCTCGAAAAACATGGGCCGCGTCAGGATGCGCCGGGCGGCCACCACGGCGGGATTGAAGCGCTCCAGGTGGCCGGCCATCAACAGGCGGCCGGCGGCGCAGGCCGCGGCAATCAAGCGGTCGGCGTCGGCCAGCGAGGGAGCGATGGGCTTTTCGACCAGCACGTCGAGCCCGCACTCCAGCAGCGCGCAGCCCACGGCGGCATGAGCGGCGGTGGGGACGGCCACGCTGGCGGCCCGCGCCGCGCCTGCGGCCTCCTCCAGGGATGAGAACGCGCGGCAGCCGAATTCTTGCGCCACCGCCCTGGCGCGCTCGCCGTCCACGTCGTACACGCCGGCCAGCTCGGCCTCCGGCAACTCGCTGTAAACGCGGGCATGGTGCCTTCCAAACGCCCCCGCGCCTATGACCGCAACGGGAATTTTCATCTGCTTAATTTCCTAACCCTTGCTCTGGTTAGTATACTCGCCCGCCGGAGGGCCCAAGGTCCAAGGGTCCAAGGTCCAAGCGTCGCTTTGGGACTTTGGACCCTTAGACCTTTGGACCCTTGGACCCTTCGATGGCGAGGCCGGCTTCGTCGGCGAGCCTGAGGAATTGATCGCGGTCCAGCAGCAAGGTGCGGCCGGCTTCAATGGAGAGCGCGGTGGCGTTGGCCTGCCGCATGGTGTACACGGTGGAGGGCCCCACTACCGGCACATCGAAGCGCATATCCTGGTGGGGCTTGGCGACCTTGACCACGGTTAGGGGCTTTCCGTTGCTCAGGGCGGCGGCGCGCAGGATGACGGCGTCGGTCCCTTCCATGGCCTCCACGGCGAGGCAAGCGCGCTCGGCGATGACCACCGTCTGCCCGATGTCCAGCCGGGCCAGTTCCCGGGCCACGGTCAGCCCGTACTCGATGTCGCCGCGCTCGGCTTCGTTCGGCGCCCGCCGCGTCAGCACGCCTTCCCCGGCCAGCAAAGGCTGGAGAAACGCGGTGGAATCCAGCAGCGTGATTCCTTCTTCGGCCAGCACACGGGCTACGGCGCCGATCAGCGAAT
>Ga0315288_10005014_pt1 | contig 16853 bp, 18 predicted proteins | sample YL17G11_20_MG_FD_203454 | JGI IMG/M metagenome (GOLD analysis project Ga0315288, IMG submission 203454) | Sediment microbial communities from Yellowstone Lake, YNP, Wyoming, USA - YL17G11_20 | ecosystem: Environmental > Aquatic > Freshwater > Lake > Sediment | place: USA: Wyoming | collected... | reverse complement strand
ATCACTTTATTATTCCGGATTCTTTGAATTTGGGTCTGGCGATTTTTGGGGTAATTTTAATATTCGTCAACTTTTATTACAAAAATTTTAGTTCTTTAAGCGGCTCTTTTTTGGGGAATTACGCGCTAATTTTCGGTTTAAGAGAAAACATCTGGCTTAATTATTTATTCGCCGGATTTTTAGGAGCGGCGGTTTTCGGTTTGATTATTTTTTTGAGTCGGGGAAAAGCCATGGGCATGGGCGACGTTAAGTTAGCCGCCGCCTTAGGTTTAATTTTCGGCTGGCCCGATGTTTTAATGGTTTTATTTTTGTCTTTTCTAAGCGGAGCTTTAGTTAGCGCAGTGCTTTTGCTATTAAAAAAGAAAAAAATCAAGGATGTGGTGCCTTTTGGACCGTTTTTAGCGGTTGGCGCCTGTCTGACTTTCTTTTTCGGATTTCAAGTAATTGATATATACTTCAAAATTTTTAATTTTTAATTTTCAATTTTCAATCAATTTTCAATGAGTAAATTTTCAAACACAACAAGAGAAAAATTTTATTTTTCTCTCCAAGGTTTTACCATTATTGAAATGGTGATAATTTTTGGAATTTTAATGATTATTTCTGGCACTTTAATTACTTCCCTTCATACCGGCGAGCAGCAAATAGCTCTTTTTACAGAGCAAGCGAGAATTATTAGTGTGATTTCTCGCGCCAAATCATTAAGCATCGCCACTTTTGGCCAGGCCGGCGTCGTGCCTTGCGGTTTCGGCGTGCATTTTGAAGCGCCAAATTTTTTAATCTTCAAGGACTTGGCTGATAATTGCCAGGATGCGGACAGAATTTTTAAATATTCCGAACCAAATGAAATATACGAATCGTTTCAGCTGGACCCAAGAGTTGTTTTTTATAGTGTAAGTTTAACCGACATTGATTTTATTCCTCCCAACCCCACGATAGTAATTACTCCAGACCAGGCAGAAGCCACCATTATTCTGAAGACCGCTAACGGAAACAATTCAGCAGTTATTAAAGTCAACAGGGCCGGGCAAATTAGCACACAATAAAAAATGATTAAGTTCCTAAATCCCAAATCTTATATTCCACATTCTCATAATAAGGGTCAGCTTTTGATTGAGGCAATGGTTGGTTTAAGTATCGCCATGCTTGGACTTTTAGGAATTGTAAGCTTGATTTCACATTCAGCCAGCTTAAATCGGGTAGTCAGCAATCAGTTTATCGCTACTTATTTGGCAAGCGAAGGCATTGAGATTACGAAAAATATTATTGATAACAATATTATTCAGTCCAACCCGTGGAATTCTGGACTTACTACCGCCGGCAGTTTTAACGTTGATTATAAAAGTTCAAATTTACAAGACGTACCATTTGACGAAAATCGTGCACTTTTGTTTGACTCCGCCACTGGTCTTTACTCTTATTATCAAAAAGGCGACCCCACCCCCTTTATTAGAATGATTAAGATTAAACCGATTGGTTCTGACGAAATAAAAGTCAATTCTGTTGTTTCTTGGACAGACCGCGGCGGCGCAAAATTTTCCGTTGATTTAGAAGACCATTTTTTTAACTGGAGACCATAAATGAAAATCAAAAATCAAAAAAGACCCTCCGGGGATTCTTCGAAAGCAAAAATCAAAAATTTTGGAGGTTTTACAATAATTGAGCTTTTAGTGGCAATGACTTTATTTTTGGTTTTAATGGGTATAGCAGTCGGCAGCTTCGTTAAAACAATGAGAACTCAAAGAGCGATTGTGGCGTTAATGGCGGTGAATGATAACGCGAGTTTAACCCTAGAACAAATCGCTCGGGAAATGAGAACGGGATATCATTTTTCTAAAATTTCGGCCACTGAAATCCAGTTTGTGAACGCATATAACGTGGTGGTTTCTTATCGGCTCAATAATGGAGCCATTGAACGAGGCACGACTAATCCTTTTTTGTTAACAACTTATCAAAAAATTACAGCTGACAATGTTAAAGTTACTAATCTTGATTTTGAACTTTCTGGAGAAGTTTCTGGCGATAAACTTCAGCCGAGAATTACTATTGCAATGTCGGTTACCAGCCCAAACGATTTTTTAGGAGGCATTTCTACCAATATTCAAACAACGGTTTCAAGCAGAATATTAGATAAATAATGAAAAAATTAAAAATCAAAAATCAAAATCCAAAAATGTCGGGGCAAGCGATGCTACTTACGGTTTTGGTTTTAGGCGGAAGCATTTTGGCGGCTTCAACAGTTGCCGGCTATTTGACACTCTTGAAAATTAGAACTTCTTCAGACGCTGCTAATTCCGCCAAAGCGCTTTTTGCGGCTGATACTGGCATTGAATGGGAACTTTGCAGGGAAATCAGCCCCAATCATAGTTGTCTTAATCCTAGGATTCCCGACCCAGCGTTTCCTAACGGCAAACTTTCCAACGGCGCCACTTTTACTACTTCTATTACTACGAATCCCGATGGCAGTGAAAATATTAAGTCTGTGGGTGAGTCAAATAATATTTTTCGCGCCTTTGAAATAGGCACAGGAGGAGCAACGAATTCTTTGCCGTCGCCATAATTTGTTATTCTTGCGTTCAAAATAATCATAGCTGGCCATCTTATTTGGTCGGCTTTTTTTGTTGGCTTTGTCTCTCCGACCGCGGTCGGAGAGGAACAAAACAACAACAAATTTTTGCGCTTCGATTAAAAAATTTATATAATTAAGGCAATGGACAAAAAGTTAGCAAAGGAGCGCGTTGAACACTTAAAAAAAATCATCAATAAATACCGTTATGAACGGCTGGTTTTAAATAAAGAAGTTATTTCGCCTGACGCAGAAGACGCTTTAAAAAAAGAACTTTTTGATTTGGAAAACGAATATCCGGAATTAATTGCGGCTGATTCGCCGACTCAACGTGTCGGCGGCAAGCCGCTTAAGGAATTTAAAAAGGTGAGGCACGAAACGTCAATGCTTTCCTTTAACGACGCCTTTTCCGAAAAAGATATAAATGATTGGTTGAAAAGAGTGGAAAATTATTTGGGTAGAAAAATTAATCGTGAATTCTATTGCGAATTAAAAATCGACGGTTTGGCAGTTGAATTGGTTTATGAAAATGGAATTTTTCTTCAAGGTTCAACCAGGGGAGACGGAATTTACGGTGAAGACATCACACAAAACTTAAAAACAATTGAAGCAATACCGCTTAATTTGGAACATTCTAAAATTAAAATTCCAAAAAAGTTAATAGTGCGCGGAGAGGTTTTTCTCGGCAAAAAAGAATTTGAGCGGATTAATAAGGAGCAGGAAAAAAGTGCCGGAAAAATTTTCGCCAATCCGCGCAATATGGCCGCTGGTTCTCTACGCCAGCTTGACCCGAAAATTACATCCAGCCGCAAATTAGACTCTTTCGCGTATGAAATTATCACGGATTTCGGAGTAAAAACGCATGAAGAAAAACACGAATTATTGAAAGAAATGGGATTCAAAATCAATCCCAACAATAAGAGGGTAAATTCACTGAAAGAAATTTTTGAATTCAGAAATTACTGGGAAAAACACCGCGAGAAACTGTCTTACGAAATTGACGGGATTGTGGCAATTATCAACGACAATAAAATTTTCGGCGATAGCGGCGTTATCGGCAAAGCGCCGCGAGGGGCGATTGCTTACAAATTTTCTCCCAAAGAATCTACCACCATTGTTGAGGATATTAAAATTCAGGTCGGCCGCACCGGCACCCTAACGCCTGTGGCGGTTTTAAAGCCGGTGGAAATTGGCGGAATAAAAATTACTCACGCGACCCTGCATAATTTCAACCAAATTAAAAAATTAGGGGTAAGAATAGGCGACACCGTCATCGTTTCTCGCGCCGGCGACGTTATTCCGCAAGTCAGCAAGGTTTTGAAGGATTTACGAAACGGCAAAGAAAAAGAATTTGCAATCCCGAAAATCTGCCCGATTGACGGCTCAAAAGTTGTTCATGAAGGCGCGTTTTACCGGTGTTCCAACCAAAAATGCGGCGCGCGCAATAGAGAAATTATCAGGCATTTTGTTTCTAAACCCGCTTTTAATATTGAAGGTTTAGGTCCGAAAATTATTGATAGATTTTTAGATGAGGGACTAATTTCCGACGCGGCTAACATTTTTGAATTAAATGAAGGCGACATCGCGGGGCTTGAAAGATTCGGCGAGAAATCAGCTCAAAATATTGTAAGCGAAATCCAAGATAGAAAAAAAATTCCTTTGTGTCGTTTTATTTACGCTTTGGGAATTTTACAGGTTGGCGAAGAAACAGCTGTGGCTTTGGCAAGATATTTTCCCGTTTCCAGAATTAAAGAATTAATCAAAAAGTACAGGAGTTTGTCTTTAGAAAATTTACAGGAAATTCCCGATGTCGGACCGAAAGTGGCGCAAAGCATTTATAACTGGTTTTATAATGAGAGAAATATTAAATTTTTGGAGAAGTTAGAAAAATTCGGCATCAAAATTGAAAGCATTAAATATCAAACAGCAAATAGTAAATTAAAAGAAAAAACTCTTGTTTTCACAGGCGAACTTGAATCAATGTCTCGCGAAGAGGCCAAAGAAAAAGCGCGCGACTTAGGAGGCGATGTTTCGGAATCGGTCAGTAAAAAAACCGATTATATCGTGGTTGGCTCTGAGCCCGGTTCAAAATACGAAAAAGCGAAAAAATTAGGCGTAAAAATTATTGACGAAAAAGAATTTTTGAATTTATTAAAGTGATAAGCGAGAAAAAGCATGCTTACCAAACAAAAACTCCATCGTTCTGTTTTAAAAAAAATTTTGAACAAGTTTGATTTGGGAAAAATAAAAAAAATTGAAGCGCTGGCTACCAGCGGCAATATTAGTTATACAATACGAAGTAGTAAGGGCAGATATCTACTTCGTCTTTGTCCGACGGGCCCGAGGTGGCGTTCTAAAGAAGAAATCGCGGCTGAGATAGAACTGATAAACTACCTTCTAAAAAATAAATTTCCCGTCTCAAGACCGGTGGCAGATAGAAAGGGGAATTTTATTATTTCCTGGAAAAATCACTTCGGATATTTAAGGAATTTTATCAACGGAAGTCCCAAGCTAAATCCTTATCCGGAAGAAATCAGAAGATTCGGCGAACTTATCGGCCGGTTTCACAACTTGGTTAAAAATTATAAAACCAAGAGCAAAAGAGAACATATGTGGGCATTAAAAGAAACGAGAGAATATTTTCAAGAAAAGAAGGGGTTGATTTTAAAAAGCGATTTTAAAAACAAAAGAGAATTCGTTGAAAAGATAGCTAATGAATTGTCTTTATTGAATTTCTCTGGCAATTTGCCTTCGGGGACAATTCATGAAGATTTGGGCAAGCGGCACGTTATCTGGCAAAAAAATAAAATTGTCGGAATTATAGATTTTGACAGGTCTTATTACGGAAAACTTATTTATGATTTGGGCGAGGCCTGTCGGGGCTGGTGTTTTATGAATAACTGGAAAAGTTGGAGCAATAAAAATTTTCTGGCATTTATAAACGGTTATCAAAGAAAGAGAAAATTGGCGAAGATTGAAAAGGGTTATTTGATAGATGCCATAAAATTCGGCATTTTAGAAAGGTCTTTATCTTTTTGTTTGCGATTTATTGAGGTCACCCATGATCCCGAAGATGAAAAATTCGCCTGTCATTCAATATCTGAAAAAGGATTATTAGGAATAATAAATGCGAATAAGAAGAAAATTGAAAACATAATAAAAATCGCCTAATCCGACAAAACAGAATTAGGCGATTTAAAAAACGAAAATCTGATTCTTTAGAACGAAAACCGGATTCCTTTGCGAGTCCAACGCGACTGGATTAAGAGATGCGTGAAAGGAGATATACTCTTGAGGTCATCGGAAATCCATGTCTCGCGATTTTTGAAATCGCGAAGCAAGGCCTTGATTATCGGGAGTATATTCCGATAGTCGTAGGGCTTTCCGGTTCCTTTCCAGCCGAAACCCTTCTTCCAAGAGAACTGGCCAGATTGAAACCATCTCCACATCCTTGAGAACCAAAAAACGGCGTGCGAGGTTTTGCTCGGCAGAAGATACAATATTAAATCATAGTCTCGTAAAGGCAAACATGATTTATCTTCTTCTGGCCCATGGATATCTTCTATGACGTAAACAACACCCTTCCAGAATTCTTCCGGTTTTTCGCAACCAGCATCTGCCTGATGTCTTAACTCTTTGAACTCGTCGGCGTCGTATTGCGCTACCCCAACACCCATTTCTCTTAGTTTGCCGACAAGAATCCTTCTAAAACTACTCTTGCCGGTGATACCGATCCCCGTGATTAGAATCTTCATTAATCTCACCTCTCTTTCTATATGATTTTTTTAATTTTTGCTTTTTAGAGCGTAACATATTAAAATACGATTGTCAATGCTGGATAATCTATTTTTGTTGTGTTATTATTTTTATTAAATAGTTGATAATTTTTATGTTAATCAATAAAAAAACTTTGGAATATCTGGCTGAACTTGGGCGGATTGATTTAGATGAACGGAGCGAGGATAAGCTACTTAGAGATCTCCAAAGCATTTTGGAGTATTTTGACGAATTAAAAGAGGTGGATACGGAAAATATTGAGCCGATGGCCGGAGGCACTATTGGAAAAAATGTTTTTAGGGACGATGAGAATGGTGAAAATGGAAAGACAAAAAATGAAAATTTAGTCGAACAGTTTCCCGATGAACAAAACGGCTATTTAAAAGTGCCGCCGGTATTTGAATAAAATTTACGTTTATGATTCCAAACCTAAAACTTACTATTGATATAAAGGCTGATATTGACAATGCCAAATTTTTTATTAAAAACGGCGAGTTTGTTGACTGGTTTTTGCCTTTAGATTTTCAATATATCACTAGTAAAAAGTTTTCTTTTTCAGAAAGGAACAAAATTATTTCAGAATACACAAGGCATATTTATAAAATAAATAAAAAAGAAATACTAAAAGGCGTTGAAAACACAAGAAAACGATGGACAAAAGTAGAAAATAAATTTTACAAAATTGTTAATACTATTTTCCAGGGGCATGCTTGGCCTAAAGGACAATATGCCGGTTTTGCTTCTATTTATTTAATGTATCCCAGAAACATTAAAAAGAAAACTTTTTACTTTCCGTATAGGAAAATTAAATGGGACCCCATCGGAACAATTGCTCATGAAATGATGCATTTTATTTTTTTCGACTTCATCAGGAAAAAATATAAAGTTGAACAAGACACGGAATTTAAAGGTAAAAATCCTAAATATGTTTGGCGGGTTTCGGAGACGTTCAACACCGTAATAGAAAACTGGAAGCCATATAAAAATATTTTTAATGAGAAAAATGACGTTAAACCATATCCTGGATGTGAAATTATGTATCAATTAATGAGGCAACAATGGAACGAAAAACAAGATATTAATAAGTTTTTGGACAAGTGGTTATTATATGAACTTACATAATTTAACAATTAAAAAATTTCACGATGGTTTGATAAATAAAGAATTTTCCGCTTTTGAAGCCGCAGAGAATTTTTTTAGCGATATAGAAAAAAAAGACGAAAAAATTGGCGCTTATTTGCACTTAACAAAAGATTTGGCGCTCTCTCAAGCGAATAAAATTGATGTTGAATTGGCTGAGGGAAAAGATTTAGGAATTTTAGTCGGATTACCCATGGCTATCAAAGATAATATTTTAATAAAAGGAGAAGAGGCTACGGCTGGTTCAAAAATTTTGGAAAATTATCGCGCGTCTTATGACGCCACGGTCATTAAAAAATTAAAAGAGGCCGGTGCGATTTTTTTGGGTAAAACAAATTTAGATGAATTTGCCATGGGTTCGTCAACCGAAAACTCTGCTTTTAAAGTAACCCACAATCCATATGACTTAGAGCGGGTGCCGGGCGGCTCATCAGGCGGCTCAGCCGCGGCTGTGGCTTCTGATATGGCTGTGGCAGCTCTTGGTTCAGACACTGGCGGCTCAATCAGGCAACCAGCTGGTTTTTGCGGAGTCGTGGGCTTAAAACCGACTTATGGCGCGGTTTCCCGCTATGGTTTGATTGCGATGGCTTCCAGCTTGGACCAAATCGGACCGATTACAAAAACCGTTGAAGACGCTAAAATTCTTTTTGAAGCAATAAGAGGTAAGGACCCGCTTGACGCGACTTCGGTTGAAGAACATAAATCAGAAATCAAAAATTACGACTTAGAAGGTGTTCGGAAATTAAAAATCGGCTTGCCCAAAGAATATTTTACCACGCCCGACATCGCCTTTGGCGACCTGCCCGCTTCGCGTTGCGAAGCAAGGCGGGCGGGAGTCAAAGGCGGGCGGGTAAGCGGTTTGGATAATAAAACAGCGTCAGCCATAAGTGAGGCGATTAAAAATTTAAAATCTCTGAAAATAGAATTTAAAGAAATTAGTTTACCGCATACCAAATACGCTTTATCCTGTTATTATATTATTATGTTTGCGGAGATTAGCGCCAATCTGGCGCGGTTTGACGGCGTCCGCTACGGCAGAGCGACAAGCGACAAGCGACAAGCGACAAGCTTACGAGATATCTATTTTGAAACGCGGGGCAGGGGATTTGGCGCGGAAGTTAAACGAAGAATTATTTTGGGAAATTTTGTTTTGTCTTCTGGTTATTATGACGCTTATTACAGTAAGGCGCAAAAAGTCAGAAGATTGATTAAAAATGATTTTGATAAGGCGTTTGATCCGTCAGCTGACGGAGTAGATGTGATTTTAACGCCAGTTTCGCCGACTTTACCTTTTAAAATAGGCGAAAAAATCGACGACCCATTGGCAATGTATTTGTCGGATATTTTTACTATTCCGGTTAATTTAGCTGGTTTGCCTGCTTTGTCTATGCCGGTAAAACATTACAACATTACAACATTACAACACGGAAATAATGAATTGCCGGTTGGTTTTCAATTAATCGGCAAACCATTTCGCGAAGCGGATATTTTAGGAATCGGAAAATATTACGAACAAATTACAGCTAAAAGCTAATTTTATGCTTACTGATTTTACAGTTTTTTTCATAAATTTCATTTCCAGTAATCTTTTGATTATCCAAATCATCTCTTTTTTAATCTCAACCATTTTATTGGGGTTGATTATTTATTTTGCGGTCCAAACCGAGTTTATCAGCGACCCGGTGGAACATTTTTTTGACACTTTGGGCGCTATAAATATGTCAAAGCGGCGCACTCTTAAAGCGTGGAAACAGATTCAGAAAAGATTAAGGTCAAATAAAATGAACGATTTAAAATTAGCGGTTCTTGAAGCGGATAAAGTTTTAGATGAGATTTTAAGAATGGCTGGTTTTCCGGGAAAAGATTTAGATGAACGTTTGGAATTGATTACGCCGGCTCAAATAGAAAATATAGAAGAAATAAGAGAAGCGCATAAATTCAAAAATCGGATTGCAACTGAACCCGATTTTTCAATTAGCCAAAACGAAGCACAAATCAACGTTGATATTTATAAAAAGGTGTTTCAGGACTTAAATTTGATTGAGTAAGTTGCTCGCCAATATCTTTTCCCTCAACCCGCTTCGCCCGCCCCAGCGTGGCGGGCTCGCTTGTTCCTCGGCTCGCTCCTCGCCAAAATTTTTCTTCGGAAAAATTTAGGCGAGACCATGCCCGCTCGCCTGCGCAGGTTTCGGGAAAAAGATATTGGCTCGCTTTTATTGTGTGAGTTTTTTATTTAGCTCCGCAATACTCACTCGGAGAGATTTTTGCTATGGGGGGGGTTGTTGTTTGGAACAAAAAAGCGCGTGGGTAAACGATTGTTTTTAGCAATCTCCCACGCGCTAAGATGGGGCTGGAGGGTTGGGGATTGTAAAAATTCCCTTTTAATGGATGGTTACCTTAATCCCATTAGCCTGCAGTTCTGTTAATTTTTCCTCTGTGAAAAATTTTTCCAGAGGAACCCCGGGGACCTCTTCCCGTGTTTTCGGATCAAGCGGATTGAATACAGATAGAGATATTACATTTGCATCTCGTCGTGCTGAATAACCTAGCATAGCGAAAAAAACTCCAAGCCCTTTTAAATCACGATCCAGCGGATATTCCAAGATTGCTTGTTTCATTCGCCTCACCCCCTTTTTAATAGAACTAAAAACAGGGTAGTATATTTTAACCGCCCTGTCAAATATTTTTTAAAAAATTATTTTAGTTTTACTCGGCAATATTTTTTCTTGCCGCTGCGGAGTATTAATTCTCCTTTTTGAAAATCTTTTTCAGTTATCAAAAGATTGGGATTATTCAATCTTTTTTCGTTTAAATAGGCGCCGCCCTGGATAATTAATCTTCTGGCTTCGGAAAGCGACTGGCATAACCCGGATATATTGAATAATTTGGAAATTGAAATTCCTTTTTTCAATTCTTTTTTATTCAAAGAAGCGCTTGGTATTAAAGAGGTAGTTTTTTTCTGCTTGCCGAAAAGCGATAGGGAAGCGATTTTGGCTTTTTGGGCTTCTTCATCACCATGAACGATTTTCGTCGCTTCATACGCCAAAATTTCCTTGGCTTTTTTAATTTGAGAACCTTTTAATTTCGCGTATTTTTTGATTTCTTCCAGTGGGAGAAAAGTGAAAATAGACAAAAATTTTATAACATCAGCGTCATCGGTGTTAATCCAGAATTGATAATATTCGTAAGAAGAAGTTTTTTTGGGATCAAGCCAGATTGTACCAGCTTCAGTTTTGCCCATTTTTTTGCCGCTGCTGGTCTTTATCAGGGGAAAAACAACCCCATACGCTTCTTTTTTCTCCAAGCGTCTGATAAGTTCAACCCCAGCCACGATATTACCCCATTGGTCGCTGCCGCCCATTTGCGCCACACAATTATAGTGTTTGAATTGAAACCAGAAATCATACGCCTGAAGCAGTTGATAATTAAATTCCAAAAATGATAAACCTGTTTTTAGCCGATTTTTTATTGACTCAGTGGCGAGCATCCGGTTGACGCTGAAATGAACCCCGAAATCGCGTAGAAACTCAATATAATTGAGTTTGGTCAGCCAGTCAGCATTATTCAAAAGCAAAGCGCGGTTTTTACTGAAATCAATAATATTAGAAACCTGTTTTTTAATTAACTCAACATTATCTTTAATTTGTTGGTGGCTCATTATTGGTCTGGCTTTATCTTTGCCGCTCGGGTCGCCGACAAGTCCAGTGCCGCCGCCAGCCAAAAAAATCGGCCGATGCCCTTGTTTTTGACCATGAGCCATAGCCATTAAAGAAACTAAATGTCCGATATGCAAACTTGAAGCAGTCGGGTCAAAGCCGATATAAAAGGTGATTTTTTGTTTAGCCAGCAATTGTCGCAATCGGTTTTCATCAGTGGACTGCTCAATAAATCCGCGTTGCTTTAATGTGTCGTAAAGATTTTGCATAATCACTAATCAATCTCTAATTTAATTCTCGAATATTCACTAATTTAAACCAATAATAAAAGCGTTGGCTTCAATAATTTCTGTTTTGTCGCGGTGGTGTGAAAAGTATTTATCTTTTTCGCAAAAAGTACAATCTGGGTGGGTGGTAATTTTATCTGGTTTGACGCCTGTTTTTATTAATTGAGCCGTTATTATTTCTATTAAATCCAGAAAAATTTTATTTTCTTTAATTATTATATGCTTTTTATAATCTTTTGAAAATAGGTCAGCTCTTTCTGGGAGAACGTCGTAATGACAAGTCTTTATACCCGGACCTATCCAGACGTTAATAGCATCAGTATTTGAGCTGAATTCATTTTTGAATTTTTCTATCATTTCAGCCGGCAGTTGTTTTAAAATACCGCGCCAGCCGCAATGCGCTGCGCCGATTATGCCTTTATTTTCATCATAAAAAAATACAGGAAAACAATCAGCGCCGGTTATCATCAGATAAGAATTTTTTATATTGCTAATCAGGCCGTCAGTATTTGGGATTCGCGTGTTTGTTTCTAAAGCGCCTTTGCCTAAATCGTGGTGATTAATCACTACGATATTGGTACCATGGATTCCAGCCAGGTTTACCAACCGCTGCGGATTAATTTTATTTTTCTCAAAAAAAGAAATCCGATTTTGCCGGACTTTTTCGTTTAACGTATCTGTGTCTATCTGAGTTTGATCTGAGTTAATCTGAGTTTTAAAGAGGAGATCGCCGTCGGATTTTTGAGAAAAGAAAATGGCGATATTTTGATTGTTAAACCAGAGCATATATTGAATTATTCTAATCGCATGAGAAATGTTTTTCAAAAGTCATTTCCGCCGTTTCGTCAGAAGTATCTATATAATTTTCCTCTCCCAACTCATTTTTAATTTCCTCAAACTCGCTACGTACCGTAGCAATGCGTTCAGCGCCGGTAGTCCAGCATTCGCGTTCTTTATCGCGCCCTACCACTATCCCTTGCGATGGAAAAAGAATTTTGATTTCAAGATTATTTCCAAATTCTCGTCTAAACTTTTCAAAAAATTCCAGGTAGCGCCTAAAGATAATATAGTCTATAACCACATTGTTACCTGCCTCAAATAATTTCTTTGCCTTTTTTAATATCTTGTTATGAGCTTGGGATAGTTTTTCGGAATTTTCTGGAAGCCACTGTTTTCCATTCGGGAAAAATTCAGTATCCTCGTTGTCTCCATCTAACAAGATAAAACCGCATTGCTTCACTAATAGTTCAGCGATGGTTGTTTTTCCTGAACCGCCTGGTCCAGACAGTATTAAAACTTTCTTGTTTTGTTCCATATTGAGAATTGAGATAATGTTTAAAATTTAAAAATCTGGCGAATAATTATGCTAGATGCTTATTTATAAAAGCTCTACCTGATCCAGATTTTAGGTATTTTTCAAATTCAAATGCTTTATATTTATCTTTGAACGCAAAATAAAAATCTAATTTTATTGGCAGGCGATGTGCCGTTGCTGGCACTTGGCCCTTTTTGTGTCTTTCCAATCTATCCTTTAGGTTATCCGTGCAGCCTATATAATAGCCATCTCTACATTTTAAACTGTATACATAATACATAAGCGGGCTTGTCACGCCGTAGCCTTGGCGAAGCCCGCCTCCGCCCTTGCGGGCTTCGGCGAGGCGAAGGCGGGACGGACGGGATTTGAACCCGTGATCTTCTCCGTGACAGGGAGACGTGTTGCCAGGCTACACCACCGTCCCAATTTTTACCTAAATGTTATCTTTTATTTTCAAATAAATCAAATTTTTGTATTCTTACAATTTCGGTTATTTTAACGATCGTTTGAATAACCGAAATTGATAAATCAGTATTTTAAGTTTTTTATTAATTCCTTAAATTTTTCGCCTCGTTCGGCATAATCTTTAAACATATCAAAACTGGCGGAAGCAGGGGAGAATATAACAATAGGATTTAGCTTATTAGCTATTAGCTTTTTAGCTTTTATGTAAGATAGGTTGACGCTGGTTTTTAAATCTTTTACCAATTTTATTGGGACGCCAGAATTTTTAATTGCCTTCGCGATTTTATTCTTATTTTCGCCGAAAAGAGCGACTAATTTTGTATTTGAATTTTTCAGGGCTTGAGTAAGAGGGGAATAATTTAAATTTTTGTCTTTGCCGCCGCTGATTAAAATTTTCGGCTCTTTAAAAGATTTTATTGCCGCAGCCGCAGTTTGAGGGTTAGTAGACGCTGAATCATTATAAAATTTTATAGACACGGATGAACGCGGATGTGAACACGGATGAACACGGATTTTATTTTCATCTGTGTTTATCTGTTTTCTAATCCGTGTGTATCTGTGTATCGTTCTTGCCAACTCCAAACGATGTTCGTTACCGCGGAAATTTTTGACGGTTTTAATAATTTTTTCTTTGGGACAGCTGAGCGAGAGAGCGATGGTTGCTGCCATTACCGCATTCTTAAAATTATGCTCGCCGGGCATTTTTAAATCGTCTGGCTTGAATAATTTTGAATTTTTAGCTGAAACAGCTATTTTTTTACCGCGGCTTTTTTGGGCAATTGATTTTGAATATTTATTATCAGTAAAATAAAAGATTTTATCTGATTTTTTTTGATATCTGGCGATATTGGCTTTAGCGTCAAAATATTCCTGAAGATTTTTATGCATATCCAAGTGGTCAGGAAAAATATCCAAAATTACGGCGATATCTGGAGATTTTTCCAAATCTTGAAGCTGAAAACTGGATAACTCTAATATTATATACACTGATTCACGCGGATTTGAAAACTGATTCACACGGATTTTGGGTAAAATTTCTAACGCTGGTAACCCTACGTTGCCAGCCAAAAATACTTTTTTATTACAAAATTTGAGAATTTTATAAAGTAGGGTAGCGGTGGTCCCTTTACCCTTTGTTCCTGTGATGCCAATAATTTTTATATTTTTAAATTTATCCGTGTTTATCCGTGTTCTTATCTGTGTCAATCCGTGTATCGCATCAAAAAATAATTTTGTTGTGCTGGAAAATTTGACGCCCGCTTTAACTGCTTTTTGAATTTCAGGCAAATTATAAGGCACGCCGGGCGAGCGGAAAACAATACCAAAAGAACTCAAATTTTTTAGATAATTTTTATCAATTTTTCGGTCGAGAATTTTGATACTGGCTTTCAGATTTTTTCTTTTCAGAAATTTTAAAACAGATTTTCCTTCGCGGCCAAAGCCTAAAATGGCGATTTTCGTTATATTTTTACCAATTATTTTATTAGTCATCTATTTTATATGTGTTTTTTTATGTCTTGATTTATTGTTAATTATGCTTATAATACTTGAAGTATGTCAAGGAAGCGTAAATTAACAGATAAACAGATAACGGAGCTTATTGGATTGTATGCAAATCTCAAGATAAAAATGGAAAAACTTTGTAAGGCGTTTAATGCAAGCGATGATACAATTGTTAGGGCAATGAAGAAAAAAGGATTAGCAATGAGGAAAACGGTGGGGTTTTGCGATGAGGAAAATAGCAATTGGAAAGGAGGTCGATCGCTACACTACGCAAAAAATGTTGCGTTAAGACGTTTTAAAAGAAACCAGTGTGTAGTCTGTGGGTATAAGAATTCAGTTGATGTTCATCATTGGGACGAAAATAATGAGAATAACAAACCAGATAATTTGATATTGTTGTGTCCAAATCATCATCGAGAAGTTCATCTTAAAATATTAAGTAAAAGTAATATAATAAAAGGTTTATAGACATAAATTTATATCGCGGGGTGGACCAGTAGCAGGTCGTCAGGCCCATAACCTGAAGAGCGCCGGTGCAATTCCGGCCCCCGCAACACTTAATCGCCGGCGTAGCTCAGTGGCAGAGCGAGCGTTTCATAAGCGTTAGGTCGCAGGTCCAATTCCTGCCGCCGGCACTATGCCCAGTATTGAGCCCGCGATAAATTCAATCCAATTTTTCTCACTACTGGAATAAAAATAAAGATTATTTAAACAGAATAAATTTTAATAATTTTAGACTCGTGATGGATTGAATTGAAAAATTGCTATCGCGGGTCTACTACTGGGTATGATTGAAGAAATTAAAAAATCGGCTTTTCAAGAAGCAGAAGCCGCAAAAAATCCCGATGATTTGGAACGAGTCAGGATTAAATATCTCGGCCGTAAAGGGAAATTGACCGAAGTTTTACGTTCGCTTAAGGATTTATCGCTTGAAGAACGCCGAAAAATCGGACCTTTGGCGCAGAAACTAAAAATGGAATTAGAAAAATTATTTCAAGAAAAAACTAAAAAATTACAAACAACAAACTATAAATTACAAACTGGCCTTGACATTACCAAACCGGCCAAAAGAATTGAAACAGGCCATCTCCATCCTTTGAGCAAAATTGAAGAAGAAATTCGCCAGATTTTTCTGACGATGAATTTTTCAGTGGTTGAAGGACCAGAGATGGAAGACGAATATCATAATTTTGACGCCTTAAATATTCCAAAAGAGCATCCGGCTAGAGACGCTTGGAATACTTTTTGGATTAAAACCCAAAACCCAAAACTAAAAACTAAAAACTCAAAACTTTTACTTCGTGCTCACACTTCGCCGATGCAGATTCGTTATATGGAAACGCACGAACCACCTTTTCAAATTATTGTGCCGGGACGGGTTTTCCGCTATGAAGCCACTGATGTTTCTCATGAAGCTACTTTTAGCCAAATGGAAGGATTGATGGTGGGAGAAGATATTTCTTTGGCCAATTTCAAATTTATCATTGAAAAATTTCTTAAAAAACTTTTTGGCGAAAAAACAGAATTTGAATTCAGGCCGAGTTATTATCCGTTCGTGGAGCCAGGCGTGGATGTTTATATGAAATGGAATAATCACTGGCTAGAAGTGGCTGGTTCTGGCATGGTTCATCCTCAAGTTTTTCGCAGCGTCGGATACGACCCTTATAAATGGCAGGGCTTTGCTTTTGGTTTTGGCATAAATCGTTTGGCGATGATAAAATATAAAATTCCCGATATCAGATTGTTTTACTCCGGTGATTTGAGATTCATTAAACAATTCTGATAAATTCGCTAATAATCACGAATTTGGTCACTAATATCACGAATATTATTCGTGAAATTTGTGGCCATATTTGTGTAAATTCGCGATGAAGAAAGAACTATTTCTTGAAGAAGCCGTGCTTGACGACTTAGCTGAGGACTTGGAAATTTTAGAAGCGCCGATTTCTGAAAGGGCTTTTAGGTGGGTGACCATCTTTTTTTTGGCGCTTATTGCTCTTGTTATGGGACGATTAATTTTTATAATCATCTGGCAGGGTAATTTTTATAATCAGCGGGCTTTAATGAATATGGCTGACACAATTACAACTCCTTCTCAAAGAGGGATTATTTTTGATAATCAAAATAAACCATTAGTTGAAAAC